>Ga0160454_100141_pt1 | contig 86809 bp, 73 predicted proteins | sample HID1971M_E6MG_FD_108218 | JGI IMG/M metagenome (GOLD analysis project Ga0160454, IMG submission 108218) | Enriched millipede-associated microbial communities from UW Madison campus, WI, USA - HID1971M_E6 MG | ecosystem: Host-associated > Arthropoda: Insects > Digestive system > Unclassified ...
GACAGACCGTTGCGCAGGCGAATCGGCCGACTTTACGGCCTCTTACGGTCTGGCAGACCGTTGCACACGCGAATCAGCCGACTTTCAGGCCTCTTACGGTCTGACAGACCGTTGCGCAGGCGAATCGGCCGACTTTACGGCCTCTTACGGTCTGGCAGACCGTTGCACACGCGAATCAGCCGACTTTCAGGCCTCTTACGGTCTGGCAGACCGTTGCACACGCGAATCGGCCGACTTTCAGGCCTCTTACGGTCTGACAGACCGTTGCACACGCGAATCGGCCGACTTCTCGGCCTCTTACGGTCTGACCGCAATTAGTCAAACTTCGCCAGCCCTGAGACTCCGCAAGATTCAGCCGCCCCCCGCTCTTCCCGTCCGTCTTCCTATACGAAGCTGATGGCCTGGCCTTTGCTAGCCGATTCGTATACGGCTTCGAGAATTTCCTGCACGACAAGCGCTTGCCTGGCCGTTACGACAGGTTCGCGATCGTATGCAATCGCCTCGATCCAGGCGCGTGCCTCTTGCTCGGCCGCGTCGTCCGGAAGCGGGTTGCCGCCGAAGTCGCCGGCCATCTGAATTTCCTGCGTGTAGAGACGTCCATGTTCCTCCCCGTTGACGCGCAGTCCCTTCTTCATGTCGGCTCCCGCCTTCGTTCCGCTCAAGGACACCTTCGCTTCGTCCACATCGAGTGTGTTCAGCGCCCAGCTGGACTCCAGCCATACGGTTGCCCCGTTCTTCATCGTGATCATCGCGAATGCGGAATCCTCTACTGTAAACTTGTCAGGATCCCACGGTCCCCACAGGTTCGCGCTGCTTCCTTGCTCCGCCAGCTTGCGGTAGGAGGAGCCAAGTACCGTCTTGGGCTCATAGTTGTCCATCATCCACAAAGCCAGATCGAGCGCGTGCGTGCCGATATCGATCAGCGGACCTCCGCCCTGCTTCTCCAGATCAAGGAATACGCCCCAGGTCGGCACCGCGCGGCGGCGAACCGCATGCGCTTTGGCCACGTAAATCTCGCCGAGCTTGCCTTCGCGGCAAGCCTGATACAGCCAGCGGCTGTCCGCGCGGAAGCGGTTCTGGTAAGCGATGCTCAGCTTCTTGCCCGTTCTCTGCGACGTTTCCAGCATACGGCGAGCGTCTTCGGCGGTTTTGGCCATCGGTTTCTCGCACAGCACATGCTTGCCCGCTTCGAGCGCTGCGATGGAAATCTCGGCATGCGTATCGTTAGGCGTGCAGACATGGACGACGTGAACGTCTTGATCGCGCAGCAGTTCGTAGACGTCGTGATATACTCTAGCGTCGTGCGTACCGAATTTGTTTTTGGCTTCATGCGCGCGGTCGGCCGAAATATCGAAAAATGCGACTACCTGCGCTTCCGGGATTTTGGCGAGCGATGGCAAATGCTTCCCCATCGCGATGCCGCCGCAGCCGATCATGCCTACGTTAACTTTTGTCAATGTGCTTGTCCTCCTTGCGGCTTGTCCATATTCAAACTACAATATAGTGTATCATACTTTGCCGATATTCCCATTCGGGCAAGTGCGAGGATTTTATGCGATTTTGTCTTTTGGCTTGAATTGACCTCTATAAGGGGATGATCCCTTGCAACCGTTAAGAGAAAAGATTGAATACGAGAATCCGTTATTGTCGTTGAAAATATGGCAAATGGTTCGCCTCGATCCCAGGAGCGTCACCTGGCACTATCATCCCGAATGCGAGCTGATGCTCGTCCAGGAAGGGACGCTGACCGTCGACTTGAGCGACGAAACTTTCGAGCTTAGAGACGGGGATATCGTTATCCTCGGCAACTCTCAGTTGCACAGAGACCACAACTCCGAGGGCAATCTGAAATATATCGTTCTCCAATTCGATCTTAATAATTATTTCGATCAGAGCACGATTCCATACCTGCAATATTTCAACGAGACCAAAATGCCGCTCAGCGCCATGAACTACATTTTCCGGGAAAATCCTGAAGCTCGGCGGGAAGCGGCGGATTGCATTCGCCAAATTCATCAGGAAGCCGTCGACAAGTTAAGCGGTTACGAACTGGCGGTCAACATGTTGATCAAAAAGCTGCTGCTCATTCTGATTCGCAACGATACGCGCCGGCTGCTCGCAGACCAGGATCGGGTCGAACGAATCCGCCTTAAGCCGGTCATCGACTTCGTGGAAGCGAACATAGACGACCGGATCGCCGTGGAGGCCGTGTGCGGATTGGCCAACATGAGCTATTATTACTTCGTCAAATTTTTCAAGAAAATGATGGGCCAATCGTTCACCGAATACGTCAACTTCCGCAAAATCAAACGAGCCGAACAGCTGCTGCTCACCCGGGACGTCAGCGTAAGCGAAGTCGGCGAACTGATCGGTATGGCCAACATGGCCCATTTCTACAAAATGTTCAAGCGCTTCAACGGTTGCTCGCCGAAGGAGTTTCAACGTAAAATGCTCGCTTGGGGACGGAGCTAAAAAAAATCGCCCGAGTCGCGAAGACCGGGCGAAAATGTCGTTATAAGTGCGATAAGCTAATTGGACGTACTTTTCCGATTCATGAACAGCTTGTAGCCGACGCCGCGGATCGAGTCGATCTGAACGCTCTGTTGGTTCAATTCGAGCTTTTTGCGCAGGGAGCTGACGTGCACGTCGACGGTTCGCTGACCTCCGATATAATCGAAGCCCCATACCACGTTCATCAAGTCGTCCCTTGTAATGACGATGCCGGGGCGTTCCGCCAAATACAGCAGTACCTCGAATTCCTTCGGCCGCAGCGTGATCCACTGCCCTCCCGAGCATACCTCGTACTTATCGGGAAAAATCTGCAAATCGCCGATGGTGATGACCTTCTCCCCGTCCGTCGCCTTTGCCGGCTTGCTCTCTTCGTTGCGCGAACGTCTAAGCACGGCTGTCGTACGAGCCAGCAGCTCGGCGACGCCGAACGGCTTCGTAATATAATCATCCGCTCCGAGCTTAAGCCCCTGAACGACTTCCTCCTCGGCGTTCCTTGCGGTCAGAATGATGACCGGCGTGCGCACCCCGTTCTGCCGCAGCTTCTGGAGCACCTCGAAACCGTTCATGCCTGGAAGCATCAAATCCAGGAAGATGATCGCATAGGATTCGTGTATCGCTTTATGAAGCCCCTCCGCTCCGTTGCCTACCACTTCCGTTTCATAGCCTTCCTGCGAAAGATTGTAGGTTACGAGACGGGCAAGCGTCGGTTCGTCCTCTATAATCAAAACTTTGTCCGACATGCGTACCTCCGGTTCGGCAGTTTGCTGCCTTATTGGCTCACTATGTTAGTTTTATCATACCACTGTAAAGCCAACGTCATTCAAATGTTAACGGAATGTAAAATCGGAAACGGACCGTTTACGGCTGCAGCAGCGGCAGTTCCAAAATAAATTTCGAGCCCGCGCCGATCTCGCTCTCCACCCGAATCGTGCCGCGATGCAGCTCGGTCAGATGCTTCACGATGGACAAGCCCAATCCCGTACCTCCGGAGCTTCGCGAACGGGCTTTGTCGACGCGGTAGAAGCGTTCGAAAATACGGGGAACATCTTTCTTCGGAATGCCGATCCCGGTATCCGCTACCGTAATGCGCACGAGCTCCTCTTCCCCGTCTCCGGACTCCACGACCTCCGCCGTTACTTTCACTTTTCCGCCCTCTGGCGTATAGTTGATCCCGTTCTGCAACAGATTCATGAGAATCTGGCCCAGACGATCTTCGTCCGCTTCGAGGAACAAGCCCTCTTCTGCTTGCACGTTCAACTCAATGCTCTTCTTGCCCGCTTCCGGCGACAGCAGCTCAGCCATCCGCCCGAGGAAAGCGGGAAGATCGATCGGCGAAAATTGCAGCGGAGAACGGCGGGACTCTATCTTGGACAGCTCCAAAATATCCCCAATCAGACGATTCAGTCGATCGCTTTCGTCCTGAATAATCGTAAGGAAAGATCTCGCCGTTTCCTCGTCGTTCATCGCCCCCGCCAGTAGCGTCTCCGCAAAGCCCTTCACCGCGGCCACCGGAGTCTTCAGCTCATGCGAGACGTTCGCGACAAACTCACTGCGCATCCGCTCCAGGCGACGAATCGCCGTTACGTCCTGCAGCACGAGCAGCAAGCCCTGTTCATCGTCCCCGCCCATCGTCATCGGCACGATATGAATTTCAAGCAGTCGCTCCTCCGGGTAGTACACAGTCAGCTCTTCGCGAACGTACGCCGGCTGCTCCAACACTTCGCGGATCAGGTTGATCAGCTCGAAATGTTGGCGAATTTCCGTGACGCTTCGGCCGACTCGCTCGCGAACCGAGCTGCCGAGCAGTTGTTCCGCTTCGCGATTGTACAGCGTAATCTTGCCGTCGGGCGCAATCATGACAACGCCGCTCGTCATATTGTCGAGCACGCTCTGCAGCCGATCCCCGTTGCTGCGGATTTCGTCGAGCTGGTGCTGCAGGCTTGCCGCCATCGCGTTCAGCGCCTTCGCCAGCTCTCCCACCTCGTCCTTGCCGCCGTCGGGCACCCGCGTTGCATAGTCCATATCGGCCATTCGTTTCGCCGCCGAAGTCATCCGCTCCAGCGGACGCGTCACCCCGAGCGCCACCCGATAGCTGACTGCTCCGGCGACGATGAACAACAGCAGTAGAGCTGAAATCAGCGCCAACCACATTCTGTCCAAGCTGCGCTCGATATCGCCAAGACTCATCGCCAGCCGCACGATCCCGGAGTCGCTCTCGCCTTCTGTCCCGCTCACCTTGATCGCCACGTACATCATTCGTTCCTTCAAGGTGTCGCTGTAGCGGACGCTGCTCCCCGTTCCGGAGGCCAGCGCTTCGCGTACCTCCTCTCGGTCCAGATGACGGTTCATTGTCAGAGGATCGTGGTCGGAGTCGCCTATGACGGTCCCGTCCAGCCGAATATACGTTATTCGCATCTCGGCAATTTCCTTAAACCGCTGCGCCTGCTGCTGCAAATATTCGCTCGCTTCAGCCTCATTCAGCTTATCCGGCCAAGGCACCGCCGCGTTCAGGACGTGCAATTCCCGAATCATATGATCGCGCAAAGCCGCCTGATGGTTTTTCTGATAGGAATTGCCCATGAGCAAGCCGGCCGCCAGCACGGACGAGCCAATCAGGAGCACGAAGAGCATGGTGAGCTTGAGGCGAAACTTGGTCATAATCGGGCTTGCTCTCCTTCTTCGTTATGCGAATACGACGTCTTTGAACTTCTCCAGCTTCTCTCTCGAATCTTTATCGACGTCGGCATGCAGGCTGTTGCCGTGTGCATCCATAGTGACGATCGCCGCAAAGCCTTCAACTTGAAGATGCCACATCGCTTCCGGAATGCCGAATTCCATAAAGTCGACGCCGTTCACCTTCCTGATGCATTCCGCATAGTACTGGGCTGCGCCGCCGACGGCGTTCAAATAAACCGCCCCGTGCTCCTTGAGCGCGGCGAGCGTTTTCGGTCCCATGCCGCCTTTGCCGATCACCGCGCGCAGACCGAATTTTTTCAGAATATCGCCTTGGTACGGCTCCTCGCGAATGCTCGTCGTCGGTCCGGCAGCCTTCACGTGCCAACCGTCTTCGTCCTTTAGCATAACCGGACCGCAGTGATAAATAACGCCGCCGTTCAAATCGATCGGAGCGTCATGGTCCATCAAATGCTTGTGCAGTGCATCGCGTCCGGTATGCATCTCGCCGTTCAGAATGACGACGTCGCCTACCCGTAAGCCGCGCACGTCTTCTTCCGTAAGCGGCATCTGCAGTATGATCTCTTTTCCTCTCGGCGCTTCGGCGGAATCGGCCTCCTTGCTCTTCATCGGAACGCTCGAGCCACCCTCGTAGATCCAGCTCTTGATCTCATGCGTATCGCCGTCCAGCAGCACGCCTTGACGACGATAAGCCCAACAATTGTATGCGACGGAGACAAAATAGCTGGCCGGAAGCCGATTGGCTACGCCGACTTTGCAGCCGAGCAGCGTAACGTTGCCGCCGAAGCCCATCGTGCCGATGCCGAGCTGGTTGGCTTTGTCTAGAATATAGTCCTCCAGTTGAGCCAGCTCCGAAATCGGGTTAACGTCGTCTACGTTGCGGAACAGCTGCTGCTTCGCCAGCTCGTAGCCGGTCGTCCGGTCGCCGCCGATGCCAACTCCGATAAAACCCGCGCTGCAGCCCTGGCCCTGCGCCTGATATACCGCATGAAGAATGCATTTGCGAATGCCGTCAAGATCGCGTCCGGCTTTGCCGAGTCCTTCGATCTCGCAAGGCAGGCTGTATTGAATGTTTTTATTTTCGCAGCCGCCGCCTTTGAGAATGAGGCGCACATCGACTTCGTCGCGCTCCCATTGCTCGAAGTGAATGACCGGAGTTCCCGGTCCGAGGTTGTCCCCCGTATTGGCGCCCGTCAACGAATCGACAGAGTTGGTGCGGAGCTTCCCGTCTTTCGTCGCTTGAGCGATCGCGCTCTGAATTTCCCGTTTCATGACGATCTGATTCGCGCCGACTGGCGTGTGAACGACAAAAGTAGGCATGCCGGTATCCTGGCAGATCGGCGAGACGTTGCACTCGGCCATTTCGATATTTTGCGCGATGGTAGACAGAGACAGTCCTGCGCGAGTTGCCTGATCCTCCGCCTCGCGAGCGGCGGCTATGGCACGGCGGACATCCGCCGGAAGATTCGTAGATGTTTCGACGATGAGCTTGTATACGCTTTGTTCGAATGCTGATGACATAAGTGCAGAATCCCCTCTCTATTCGTTGACTCCTATACATTATATAATAGCACAAGATACTCCGTACAAGTTGTAACAAAGTCGAGCAAATCCGACTTGCCGAAGAAAGGATGCCTCCTTCATGGCCAATCATTATTTGGCGTATTTATACCGATTGCAGCACATCGAACGCTGGAGTCTGATGCGCAATACGCATCCGGAGAACGTCGCCGAGCACTCCTTTCATGTGTCGCTGATCGCTCACGCCCTTGGCGTTATTGCACGGGAAATATTCGGCCGGGACATCCAGCCGGAGCAGCTTGCCGCCTACGCCTTGTTCCATGACGCCGCAGAGGTATTCACCGGCGATATTCCGACGCCTGTGAAGCATCAGAATCCGCGGATTCTCGCGAATTTCCGAGAAATAGAGGCTATGGCCTCCGAGCGCTTGCTGGCCAACGTGCCTGAGCCGCTTCGCGGAAGCTATGCGCCCCTGCTCTTTCGCAAGCCGTCCGACCCGGAGCTGTCCAAATTGCTAAAGGCCGCCGACCTGCTGGACGCCTATCTGAAGTGCACCAGCGAAATGTCCGCAGGAAACCGAGAATTCGCCACCGCCCGCAAGCAGGTAGATGAAAAGCTGAAGCAGCTCGAACTGCCTGAAGTCGAATGGTTTCTCGTCCATCTGGCGCCAAGCTTTGCAAAAACAATCGACGAACTGTCCGAGAACGAAGGAGACGATGTGCCATCATGAAGCTGAAAGTATTTAAATCGTTATGGGGAATGGAGCATTGGTCGCTTGAGGAAAGGTTCGCGCGCATCGCGGACGCCGGTTATGCAGGAATCGAGAGCCCGCCTCCCGGACCGGAAGAGGAGAAGCTGTTCCGCGAGCTGCTGGAGCGCTATGGACTGGAATATTCGTCGATGGCGTTCACAGGCGGCGATCACCTCGAATCGCTTCGAAGCCAGCTGGAGCGAGCGGCGTCGTTCTCGCCGGTGCTGGTTAACGTGCACAGCGCCAAGGACGATATGCCTTACGAGGAACAGTTGAGCTTCTACCGTCAAGCGGTAGAGATTGAACGCTCTTTCGGTATCCCCGTCGTTCATGAAACGCATCGCGGACGGGCTATGTATACGCCATGGACGACGGAGCGCTTGCTGAACGACGTGTCGGGGCTGCGTCTTTGCGCCGACTTCAGCCATTGGTGCGTCGTATGCGAATCCTTGCTTGAGGATCAGGCCGAACGAATGGCCGGCATCACGGCCCGCGCCTCGTACGTTCACGCCCGTGTCGGACAAGCCGAAGGACCGCAGGTCAATCATCCGGCCGCTCCCGAGCATGCAGAAGCGCTTGCGGCGCACGACGCTTGGTGGCGATCCATCGCTCGCCATCGTCGCGATCAAGGAGCGGACCAGCTTATTTTCGTCCCTGAGTTCGGGCCTCCGGGGTACTTGCAGACGCTGCCGTTTACCCGTCAGCCCGTCTCCGATCTCTGGGAAGTGTGCCTATGGATGAAGAATTACCTGGAACGGCGCTGGGACGAGTGGCTCGCATAAAATACAAGTGAGGCTTCCGCATAAGCAGAGTTGCTTGAGATGATCGATCAGAAAAAAGTGCATGGTCGAGTAGGCGGGGCCTTTCCTTTCGAAGATTGCGCCCCTCCCTTTTTATGGCTGATCTATTTGTACACATGAGTTTACGCTGGGAAGTTAGTTGGAAAATCGTACAAAGCTGCTCTGCTCAGGCTCAAACGGCGGATGTTTGTTCGATAAATCGTACAAAGCTGCTCTGCTCAGGCTCAAACGGCGGGCGTTTGTTCGATAAATCGTACAAAGCAGCTCGAATCAGGCTCAAACGGCGGGCGTTTGTAAGAAAAACCGTATAAATAGACCAAAATCAGGGGTTGTATGAACTTGAATCGCTTATGGGACCCGCCTCTTCCTTTATTTCGCATCCGGTATCGTAATGACGACCGTCTCCGCCTCCCCGTTATGCGCGAGCTCGATCAGCCATTGGCCGCTATCGGCTTCGTATTCGGCAGCTATGACGGAAGGCGGAAACATGCCTCCGGCCTCGGGAGCTTTGAGCGCTTGACGGATGGCTTCCTCCGTCGCCAAGCTGGCACCGTCGGGCTGCTGCGCCGCAACGATTTCAACTCGCTTGGCCTTGCCTTGAGCCGGGTAAGATTCCGCGATCGCCCCGTCCGACCATACCCGGACCTGCTGGCCGATGTCGACTTCCGATCCGGCATACTGAAACCATATCGCTTCATAGTAATGGCTCGCTCCCCCGTTGGCGCTAAAGTCCATCTCCTCGGAGCCCGTGACAAGAATTCGTCCGTCCCTCATGTCGACGATATAACCCGTATAATCATACTGCGGCTCCCCGGACGGTTGTCCGGCACCGTTATTTGCCGCCGTTCCCGTCGTCCGTTCGCCGCAAGCGACGAGCAGACAGACTAGCGCGGCCAGAAGCGCCAGCAGATTCCCTTTTCTAATCATGTTCATTCGCCTCCTCTGCTTCTCCTATTGTTCCGAACAAGGAACAACGCGACAATTCCAACCGCGACAAGCAAAGCGACCCACGGCCAGACCGGGCCGTCTCCTTCGGCGAGTCTGCTTCCGGACTTGCTCTCCGGTTCGTATCCCTCTCCCAACTGCTCTAACGCCGCTCCGGCTTGCTCCACCGGCTTGGTCAGCTCGCATACTCCCGTCTCCAACCGATCTGAAGTTCCGTAAGCGGACACGATGAATTGGCTGCCCTGCTTGAAATGAACGTAACCGCAGCTTTCCTCGCCGATCGCCGTATACACCTTCGTTTGTTTGCTCAGTTCGCCCTTCCACACTTTTTCGACGTTAAAGGTAACTTCTACCAAATCTTTTGAGCTGTCGATGATCATCTTGTCCGGCTTGACCACCTTCGTTACCGTGCCCGAAAATACCGCCGTCTTGCGGCTCAGCTCCTCCTCTACCGATGGAGGCGCCGCGCAGGAGCAGGCGTGCGCTTTACCCGGCGCAGCAATCATGCCTCCGTACAACATGAGCAGGAGACACGTCATCAGCGCCAACGAAGCTTTCATTTCTGCATCACCTCAGTGACTCTGACGCACCAAGCAGTGGAATTGTTCCAATATTCGTTAAAAGCCAGACCAAAAACCCTCGTCCGCCAAGCGAACGAGGGTTCATGCAATTATTCGGCCCACGACTTATTACTTGTACCAAGGCACTTGCATCAGCCAGATAATAACCAAAAACAGAACGAAAATAATCGAGCTCAACGTTTGAACCTTCGAAATCGAGGAGCTTGCGCTTTCGCCTTTGACGGACGCGGCTGCGATCATCTTAAGCGGCGCTTGCACAATTCCGGACAAGGCGCCGATTGCAATGAACAGCACGCCCACGACTATCATCCAGGAAACGCTGTAAGACACGTTTAATCCCGTCAGCAAGTAACCCCCGGTAATCAATTGCAGCACCAACGAATACTGCCCGATTCTGCCGCCGGAGATCAGACCGCGAGCCAGTCCCTCTTGCGCTGAGCCGGACAGCTGCTTAAACTTCCCGACCACGAACGGCAGAATCGCGTATATGCCCATTCCAACCGCTCCTACTACGTGCAAAAACAACATTACATTCGCCATTAGTCGCAACCTCCATTAATCAATACACCAAACTATGACATCCTAAGTATACACAAAAAAATCGGACGAGCAAAACTGTTCCCGCCGAAACGGTAAAAACGCAGTCTTCCTCGAGGCAAAATCGCCGCAAAGCGCAAAAAAATCGCCGAAATCCCGCTGTAAAGCAGGATTCGGCGATTGCTCCCAGGGCCGTTAGGCGTTCTCGACAATTTGGATGACATTGCGAACGGATTCCGCAGACTTCTCTAGCGCGGCCTTTTCCTCCGCCGTCAAGTCCAGCTCGATTACCTTCTCAATTCCATCGCCCCCGAGCACGGCCAGAACGCCCATAAACAGGTCGCTGTAGCCGTATTCGCCTTCCAGAAGCGCAATCACCGGTAAAATACGCTTCTTGTCCTTCAGAATCGCTTCGGTCATCTGTACAAGGGAAGCAGCCGGAGCGTAATACGCGCTTCCGTTGCCCAGCAAGTTCACGATCTCGCCGCCTCCGGTGCGTGTCCGAGCCACAATCGCGTCGATCTGCTCCTTCGGAAGCAGCTTCTCGACCGGGATGCCGCCGATCGTCGTATAGCGGACGAGCGGAACCATATCGTCGCCATGACCGCCAAGCACAACGCCGCGCACGTCCTCTACGGACACGTTGAGCGCTTGCGCGAGGAACGTGTTATAGCGAGCGGTGTCCAGAACGCCGGATTGCCCGATGACGCGGTTTTTCGGGAAGCCGAGCGCCTTGTTGGCCACATAGGTCATCGCATCGACCGGGTTGGACAGAATGAGCACATACGCGTTAGGACTTGTCGCCTTAATATTTTCGCACACCGACTTCACGATGCCCGCGTTCGTGTTCACGAGGTCGTCGCGGCTCATGCCCGGTTTGCGCGCGATCCCCGCCGTAAGGATGACAACGTCGGAATCGGCCGAATCGGCGTAATTCGCCGTACCGATAATGTTGGCGTCCACCCCTTGGACCGGGGTCGATTCCAGCATATCGAGCGCCTTGCCCTTCGTCGGATTCTCAAGCTGGGGAATATCGAGCAGAACGACGTCGCCCAATTCCTTCTGGGCCAGCATCAGCGCCGTAGTCGCGCCGGTAAAGCCTGCGCCCACGACCGTAATTTTCGCACGTTTGATTGCCATTTGGTTGTCCTCCTCGTCATTGGAGACTGCGATGGAATAAAGTTCCGCTAATTTCGCCGCAGCTCCTTAGCCGGACGATTGCTCGTTCCGGGCCTGTATTATGGATTATTCCCCAATTGAAGGAGAAGCCGCCGTCCGAATCGGACGACGGTCTCTCTCTAGTCGTGCTTCTTAGAAGTTTTTGATAATCTCGTTGGCGAACTCGGAGCATTTCACTTCCGTTGCGCCTTCCATCAGACGGGCAAAATCGTAAGTGACGACTTTGCTGCCGATCGATTTCTCGAGGCCTTTGTAGATCAGGTCGGCCGCTTCCAGCCAGCCGAGGTGCTCAAGCATCATAACGCCGGACAGAATAACGGAGCCCGGGTTAACGACGTCTTTGTCCGCATATTTAGGAGCCGTGCCATGCGTCGCTTCGAAGATCGCGTGACCGGTCGCATAGTTGATGTTCGCTCCCGGAGCGATGCCGATGCCGCCGACTTGAGCAGCCAGTGCGTCGGACAGGTAGTCGCCGTTCAGGTTCAGCGTCGCGATGACGTCGAAATCTGTCGGACGAGTCAGAACTTGTTGCAGAGCGATGTCGGCGATCGCATCCTTCACGAGGATTTTGCCTTCGTCCAAAGCCGCTTTCTGAGCCGCGTTAGCCGCCTCTTCGCCTTGCTCGGCTTTGATCGCGTCGTATTGGCCCCATGTGAACACTTTGTCGCCGTATTCTTGCTCGGCCACTTCGTAGCCCCAGTTTTTGAACGCGCCTTCCGTGAACTTCATGATGTTGCCTTTGTGAACCAGCGTAACGGATTTGCGGCTATGCTTGATCGCGTACTCGACCGCAGCGCGAACGAGACGCTTGGAGCCTTCCTCGGATACCGGCTTGATGCCGATGCCCGAAGTTTCCGGGAAACGGATTTTTTTGACGCCCATTTCCTTCTGCAGGAACTCAAGCACTTTTTTAACTTCTTCCGTACCGGATTGGTACTCGATGCCGGCATAGATGTCCTCTGTGTTTTCGCGGAAGATAACCATATCTACGAGCTCCGGACGTTTAACCGGGGAAGGAACGCCTTGGAAGTAACGAACCGGACGCAAGCAGACGTACAAGTCCAGCTCTTGGCGAAGCGCAACGTTCAGGGAACGGATGCCGCCGCCGATTGGCGTCGTCAGAGGACCTTTGATCGCGATGATCATTTCGCGGATCGCTTCGAGCGTATCGTTAGGCAGCCATTCGCCGTATTCGTTAAATGCTTTTTCGCCCGCGAACACTTCGTACCAAGCGATTTGCTTCTCGCCGTTGTAGGCTTTCTCTACAGCCGCGTCGAGCACGCGCTTGGAAGCTTTCCAGATGTCGCGGCCCGTACCGTCGCCCTCGATGAAAGGGATGATCGGATTGTTAGGTACGTTCAGTACGCCGTTCGTTACTGTGATTTTCTCGCCGGAAGTCGGCGCTGCGAATTTTTCGAGTTTCATAATTACGTTTCTCCTCCTGAATACGATCTATATTGAAATTGGCATAACAACCGACGGCTCGCCTCGCGCCAAGCAGCGATGGAGGCAACCCGCCGGCTACCCGCTATGCTGCCTTAAGGCGTGTCTGCATACTCTGAGGACAGCGGGTTTGCAGACAAGCTTTAGCCTCTCTGAGAGAGCGGCACATAGTGTTGGTCTACAGGACCGACGTACTCCGCGCGCGGGCGGATCAGACGGTTGTCTTCATATTGCTCCAAAATGTGGGCCGTCCAGCCGGATACGCGGCTGATCGCAAAGATCGGCGTAAACAGATCGCGCGGAATGCCCAGCATCGTATAGCAGGAAGCCGAGTAGAAATCTACGTTCGGCTTAAGCCCCTTCTGGCCCGTTACGAGCGCCTCGATCTTGACGGACATCTCGTACAGCGTCATATCGCCTTTCAGCTCGCCGAGCTGGCGCGACATCTGCATCAGGTGCTTGGCGCGAGGATCTCCGTTCTTGTACACGCGGTGGCCGAAGCCCATAATTTTGACCTTGTTGTCCAGCTTGTTCTGGATGTAAGGCTCCACGTTCTCCAAGGAACCGATCTCGTCCAACATGATCATGACCGCTTCGTTCGCTCCGCCGTGCAGCGGGCCTTTAAGCGTGCCGATTGCGGAAGTTACGCCGGAATAGATGTCGGACAACGTTGCTACGGTTACGCGAGAGGAGAACGTCGATGCGTTCAGCTCGTGGTCCGCGTGAAGCACAAGCGCCTTGTCCATCGCCTGAATGGCGACCGGAGCAGGCTCTTCGCCCGTCAGCATATACAGGAAGTTGTGGGCGATTCCTACGCCTTTTTTCGGAGCTACCGGGTCTTTGCCTTCGCGAATGCGGGCAAACGCGGCTACAATCGTAGGCAGCTGAGCCTGCAGTTTCACCGCTTTGCGGTAGTTCGCCTCGCTGCTCATATCGTTCGCTTCGGCGTCGTACAGCGCCAGGCTGGATACGGCCGTGCGCAGCGCAGCCATCGAATTGGCGTTTTTCGGATACAGACGCAAGCCTGCGATCACTTCGGCCGGAACAGAAGCGTATTCACCTAATTGTGCAATCAATTCGTCAAGCTCGGATTGGTTCGGCAGCTTGCCGTGCCATAGCAAGTAGACGACTTCCTCGAAAGAAGCCTTTTCCGCGAGTTCGTCGATGTTAATTCCTTGATAGGTCAGAACGCCGTCAATAATGGAACTGATAGAGGACTTCGCCGCGACGATGCCTTCAAGGCCTTTGGTTGCTGTCATATTTTCTCTCTCCTTTGACCGGAAAATTCATGTCCGCCGGCTTGTCTTCCACCCTCGCCGAGAGGGATGCCGTAATATGAGGTAGTTCAAAGAGTCCGATTTAACTTTTTGAACATGCGCCATATATGTCTGCGCGCAAGCCACAAGCGCTCTCAGCTTGATATTGTGCGCAAACCGCAGCAATCTTAACATTTTTTGACCTTTTTTAATGATAATCGATTTCACAGGCGAATGGAACCGATAGGGGTATAAAAATGATTTATCGGACTCATCACAAAACATTCTTGCATCGGTCTCTCTCATTATTCCGCCGGTTAATTCTATGCTACAATATAGCGAAATAGCGAAGGTTCAACACAGGTGGAGGCTTGGAAAATGCGCGCAACTACGAACCGGATAACCGGAATTATCGATATCGGATCCAATACCGTTCGCTTGTCCGTCTATCAATTGACGGTTAGCGGAGCTTACAGAGTTGTAGACCAGGGCCGCTGGTCCGCCAGGCTGAGCCAGCGTATGGCTGCCGACGGCACCCTGCCCGAGGAAGCGGTGAATGAGCTGGCCGAAGTGCTGCGCCACTATGTCCGCATATGCGCCAAGCACGGGGCCGAACGCGTCCGCGCCGTCGCTACGGCGGCTATTCGTCAGGCGGCCAACCGCGAGGACGTGATCCGGCGGCTTCGCTCCGCCGCCGGCGTCGACATCGAAATATTATCCGGCGAAGAGGAGGCTCGCATCGGCAGCGCGGCCATGTTGAACAGTCTGCGTTTCGCCGACGGCTTCGTCGTGGATATCGGCGGCGGCAGCACCGAGATTACGCTGATCCGCGAGCGGAAGGTCGCTCAGGCCGTGTCTTTCCCGATCGGCTGCGTCAATATCTCCGCCCGTTACGGCTTAGGAGACGCCACTGTAGAGCAAGCGACGCTGACCGCGATCGTCGCGGAAACGAAACGGCTGCTGCAAGAAGCCGACTGGATTGCACAGCATCCCGGCCTGGCCCTGATCGGTCTCGGCGGCACCGTCCGGGCGCTGGCCAAGCTTCGCCAGCGGGAGATCGACTATCCGTTCCCGCATCTGCACGGCTATGAGCTGACCGCCTCCGACGTATCCGCCACGCTGGACGATCTGGCCCGGCTTCCCGTCCCCCAGCGCAGAAAACGCCCCGGCCTATCCAAAGACCGAGGCGATGTCATCGTGCCGGGACTCGCGATATTGCGGGGCGTCGTCGAGCATGCCCGATCTTCGACGCTGGTCGTATGCGGCACCGGCCTGCGGGACGGACTGTTTTACGAAACTTGCCGCCCTTATCCGCCGCCTCAATCCAACGACGACGTGCTTGAGGAAAGCATTCGCAATCTGGCCGCTCTATATCCCGCAGCGCCCGAAGGGCATCTGCAGCAGGTGCGTAAAATGGCCGTGGCGCTGTTCGAGCAGTTGAACGTCGTATCTCCGCTTCCCGCCGGCAGCCGCAGGCTGTTGGATACGGCCGCCAGACTGTTCCGAATCGGCGCAATGATCGACTACAACGACTGTGCGGACCATACGTTCTATATGCTGCTGCACACCCACTGGAACGGCCTGTCCCACCGGGAAAAAATACTGGCCGCCGGAATTGCCTCCTACCGGAGCGCAAGCTCCTTAAAACGCAAGCTATCTCCCTATCAATCGATGCTTGCGGACGGAGACGCGGAGACGATCGGCAAGCTTGGAGCGCTGCTGCTGCTAGCTTCGGCGCTGGACCGCAGCGAGTCGCAGGCGATCTCCTCGCTCCACATCTCGGTTAAAGGAAAACACTTGAAGCTGCTCGCCGAGTCCGAACATCCGCTTCCCGTCGAACAGATGGAAGTCGGCAATATGGCCAAGGAATTCAAAAAAATATGGGGAATGACTCCCGATTTGCAAACGATCCAGGAAGACCACTCGCCTGCCTGAGCCAGCTTATTTGTCGAGCGCCGCCGCAATCGATTTCCAAAGCGGAATATCCGCCGCTTCGAATTGGCTGCGCAGCGGCGTTTGATCGTTCGACACCCGCACGTAGGAGCCCGTTGATTGCAATTCCCTCGCCTTGACGTTATCCGCAAGGTTCATCTGCAGCAGGTTCATCAGCATCAGGCGAAGCCCTTTGTCGTATACCGGGCACATCAACTCCACCCTGCGATTCAAATTGCGGGTCATCCAATCCGCGCTTGTAATATAGACCTCTTCATTGCCCTCCGCGGCGACGGCGAGAATTCTCGCGTGCTCAAGATAGCGATCGACGATGCTGATCACCCGAATGTTGTCGCTCAGCCCCGGCACTCCGGGGCGCAGGCAGCACACGCCTCTTACGATCAGCTCGATTTGTACGCCTGCTTGGGAAGCCTCATACAGTTTGTCGATGATCGACTGGTTCGAGAGCGAGTTCATCTTCGCCACAATCCGGGCCGGCAATCCGTTCTTCGCGCTCGCGATCTCGCGGTCGATCAGCTCGAACAGCTTCGGCTTCAAGCCAACCGGAGCGACGGCGAAGGCCGACCACTGATGCGGCGTAGAATAGCCGGTCATTTCGTTAAACAGCGCCGTCGCATCCGCTCCGATATCAGGATGGCTCGTGAACAGCCCCGCATCCGTATAGAAACGGGACGTGCTCTCGTTGTAATTCCCGGTTCCCACATGCACATATCTTCTCAGCGTATCGGCTTCCTTGCGCACGACAAGCGTAATTTTCGCGTGCGTTTTTAATCCGACCAAGCCGTAGACGACATGACATCCCGATTTTTCGAGCTGTCGCGCCCATGCGATGTTGCGCGCCTCGTCAAACCTCGCCTTAATCTCCACGACGACGGTCACCTGCTTGCCGGACTCGGCCGCTTGAGAGAGTGCCTTGATCAGCACAGAGTTGACGTTGACGCGGTACAGCGTCATCTTGATCGCCAGAACGTTCGGATCGGCGGCCGCCTCCAGCACAAAGTCGTTGACGACCTCGAACGATTCGTAAGGGTGGTAAACAAGCACGTCTCTCTCCCTAAGTATTGGCAAAATATCGTCGGTATCGTCGAACTCCTCCGGATAGACCGGCTCATACTTCGGATAACGGAGATGATCGTAATTCGGCAGAGCCGCGACGAATTTGGACAGGAAGCCTAGGTCTAGCGGTCCGTCGATCTCGTCGATGAAAGCCTCGGACAGCTCCAACTCGTCCTGCAGCAGCTCCAGCGCGTCGGGATGAATTCCCTTCTCCGCCTCCAGCCTGACGGGCAATCCCCTCTGGCGTCGACGCAGCTCCTTCTCGATCTCCTGAAGCAAATCCTCTACGCCTTCCTCGTTCGGCGTCAAATCGGAGTTGCGCGTCGCGCGAAAGGCATGAACCGCCTCCACCCGATAGCCGCTGAACAGCAGGCCGATATGCTCTTTAATCAGATCCTCCAGCAGCAGATAGATCAGCTTGCGGCTATTTTTCCGTCCGGGAACGACGACCGTACGAGCCAGTATCGACGGCACTTGAACGATCGCGCAATAGGTGGAATCCTCCTCGTCTTCCTCTCCTTGCTCCCCCTTCAGCACAACCGCCAAGTACAATTCCTTACTATGAACGAGAGGAAACGGACGACTCTGGTCGACCGCCATCGGGGTCAGGACCGGATAAACGATACGTTTGAAATACTCTGTCAGCGCCAGCTTCTGATCGTCGTTCAAATCTGCGTAAGTGGACAGCGATACGCCTTCTTTAGCCAGTAACCGCAGCAGCTCGCGATAAGTCCGATACTGCTCCCGCACCATTCGGACGCTCCGTTTCATCAGCCGCTTGATCAGTCCTTGCGGCGTGTAGCCGGTAAAATCCGTTTTCGCGTAGCCGGCTTTGCTCTGAGCCTGTAATCCCGCCACTCTTACGCTCATAAATTCATCCAGGTTGCTCTGCACGATCGACAGAAACCCCAGTCGCTCCAGAAGAGGAGTTCCTGCGTCCTCTGCTTCCTCGAGCACCCTTCTATTGAACTCCAGCCAGCTCAAATCGCGGTTAATGTACTTCTTGACGCTAGACAATCCGCTTCCCCCTGTTCAAAATGCCAGCGACCAACTGCTGCGCCGACTTGTTTCCTTCATTATGTTGGTCGAATGTAAACGGAAGATCAACGTTCCGTTAACGCAATGTGAAATGAGTTCGACCCAGGTCAGAGAAATTCTCGCAACCCGGGCTATCGACAGCCGGCTTCGCGTTTTTCGCATCGAGCGTTAGGCGCCCGAATGCCTGTCTGCGCGCGTCTACCAGCGGTTTGGCCCGCGATAGATCGTGAATTTGCCTCCGCGCACAAGGCGTTCAAGCCAGCGGTACATATACAGCCGATATAATGGACGGGTCAGGGGAAACAGCAGCGTCAAGCCGACGATATCCGAAATAAAACCCGGGACGATAAGCAAAATGCCGCCCGCCAGCACGCATAGCCCCTCAAGCAAAGTATGTCCCGGAGGTTGCCCGCTTTGCATCTGTTGCTGAGCCTGTTGCCATACTTTGCGGCCCTCCGTCTGAATCAGGTAGGCGCCAAGCAAGCTTGTCGCAAGCAGCAGCCCGAATGTCCAGAAGCCTCCGATCCAACGGCCCATCATATATACGCCCCAAATCTCGATCAGAATCGCCAGCACGATAATGGTCAGCAGCTTTCTTTGCATAGCCCTCACCTTTCTTTTCGCGTTTAACCTATTTTAGTTCCGCTAATGCCGCCATTTTATCATACCAGTCCGGAGCTTCCCGAGCGAATCGTGCCGGCTTCCACTCCTTATTCACCCACACGTGGCGTGTACCGCCCTTGACGAGCAGAACGCCCGGAGGCTCCTCCCCCTCGAACTCGGCTCCCAGACTCTCCGTCAGGTCGCCCGCGAGCACTCTCGATTCGAAGCCGACGCGAAGGCTTGTCATCTCCGCTACCCGCGTGCACACGGTGATCCATTCGTCGTAATGCGCCGCCTGCTTAAAGGAGGCTTCCATATCGGTCACGGGCAATAGCAAACCTCGTTCTTCCATTTCCCGATAGGAGATGCCGGCCCTGCGCACCCATTCCGTTCTGCCGATCTCGAACCAGTTTAAATAATTGACGTGATAGACGACTCCCATCTGGTCCGTCTCTTGATACCTTACCCTCAGCGGGTGCAAAAACCATTTGGCCACATCGTTTGCTCCTTCTCAGGCGGACTGCCGATAAAATTCGATACGTTGAATCTTGCCTCTCGGTTTCACTTGTATACAAAAATCCCCTGCGGCTAAGCCGCAGGGAAAATAATCATGCGTTAAGTTGCTTACATTACTTTGGCTTGACCGGAGTAGATGACGCCATGCTCGGCGTACAGCGTCACTTCCATGTCGTCTTCCAGCAGCTTCCTTGCGTTGTCCACTCCGACGATAACAGGAATTCCCAAGTTAAGCCCTACAACCGCCGCGTGGCACGTAATGCCGCCGCACTCCGTAATAACTGCAGCCGCCTTCTGTATAGCCGGCATATACTCCTTGTCCGTCGACGGAGCTACAAGAATCGCGCCGGACGTCATTTTGCTGATCGCTTCTTCAGGAGAGCTTGCGATTACGATTTTGCCAGTCGTGCTCTGCGAGCCGATGCCCTGCCCTTTGGCGATCAGTTCGCCGACGTTGTGGATCTTGATCAGGTTCGTCGTTCCGGAACGACCGACAGGCACGCCAGCCGTAATAACGATCGTGTCCCCCAGACGGACGATGCCGCTCTCCAGAGCGCCTTGTACCGCGATTTCGAACATTTCGTCCGTCGTGGACGCAGACACGCCCTTCACCGGAATAACGCCCCAGACGAGCTGCAGGCGACGAAGCACCTGTTCGACCGGCGTTACAGCGATGATTGGAGATTTCGGCTTGTATTTGGAAACCATGCGCGCCGTATAACCGCTCTCCGTCGAAGTAACGATCGCTTTCGCTTCGAGATCCAGCGCGGAATTGGCTACCGCTTGGCTGATCGCTTCCGTCACGGACGTTTGCTGAGCGTTCGCTTGCTTCGTGAAAATTTCACGGTAATGCAGTGCAGATTCCGCGCTCTCGGCGATGCGGGACATCGTCTGTACGGATTCGACCGGGTATTTGCCCGCCGCGGTTTCGCCGGACAGCATGATCGCGTCGGTGCCGTCGAAGATCGCATTGGCGACGTCGGAAGCTTCCGCGCGTGTCGGACGAGGGTTGCGCTGCATGGAATCCAGCATTTGCGTAGCGGTAATGACCGGCTTGCCGGCGCGGTTGCACTTCTCGATCATCTGCTTCTGGACGAGCGGCACTTCCTCCGCCGGGATTTCAACGCCAAGGTCGCCGCGGGCAACCATCAGACCGTCGGACACTTCTAAAATCTCATCGAGATTGTCTACGCCTTGCTGATTTTCGATCTTGGAGATGATGTGAATGTGGCGAGCGTCGTGACGCTCCAGCAATTCGCGGATTTCAAGCACGTCGCTGGCGCGGCGAACGAAGGAAGCCGCGATGAAATCGACGCCGACTTCGATGCCGAATTTGATGTCGCTGATGTCCTTCTCCGTCAAGCCCGGCATGGAGATCGCCACTCCGGGAACGTTAACGCCTTTCTTGCTCTTGATCTGGCCGCTGTTGACGATCTGACATTTGATTTCCGTACCTTGAATGTCGAGTACCGTCAAGCCGATCAAACCGTCGTCGATCAGAATCGTCGCGCCGACGCTAACGTCGGACGGCAATTCCTTGTACGTAACCGGAACGCGGTTGATGTCGCCGAGGATCTCTTCCGTTGTAAGGGTAATATATTCTCCCTGTACGAGGTCGATTGGCTCTTCCTTCAGCTTGCCAAGACGAATTTCCGGCCCTTTCGTGTCGAGCAAGATCGCGACGGTTTTGTTCAGCTCTTGGGAAGCTTGACGAATCACCTTGATCCGGTTGCCGTGCTCTTCATAGTCTCCGTGCGAGAAGTTCAGTCGGGCGACGTTCATCCCCGCAGAGATGAGCTTCTTCGTATTTTCCAGCGACTCGCTGGACGGTCCGATCGTACAAACAATTTTTGTTTTACGCATGATTTCTTTTCCTCCGTTATCTATCCAAGTTGCTTATATGGAGAGCTATTCCAGCTCTGCGGTGCCAAAACGTCCGACTTTGCGGAACTTCCGGTACCGGTCTTCCCTCAATTCATCCGGCGTCAGCTTGCTGAGCTCCTGCAAATTGCGCCATAGCGCCTCTTTGATCGACTCGGCCTGCGTAGCCTTGTCCCGGTGCGCTCCGCCTTGCGGCTCCGGAATGATCTCTTCGATGACGCCTAGCTCGAGCAAATCTTTCGCCGTGATTTTCATCGCTTCCGCTGCCTGGTCGGCTTTGGATGCGTCCTTCCACAGAATCGACGCGGCTCCGTTCGGAGAAATAGCCGAGTAGATCGCGTTCTCCAGCATTAGCACGCGGTTGCCGACGCCCAGCGCCAATGCGCCGCCGCTTCCGCCCTCGCCGATAACGACGCAGAGGATCGGCACGCCAAAAATCGCCATTTCGCTAAGATTGCGGGCGATCGCCTCCGATTGGTTGCGTTCCTCGGCGGTGTCGCCGGGATAAGCGCCCTTCGTGTCGATAAAGGTAATGATTGGGCGGCCGAATTTATTCGCCTGCTGCATGAAGCGGAGCGCCTTGCGGAACCCTTCGGGGTGGGGACTGCCGAAAAAACGTTGAATGTTGTCCTTCGTATCTTTCCCGCGCTGATGTCCGACAATCGTCACCGGAACGCCGTTCAGCTTGGCCAAGCCCCCGACGATCGCCAGATCGTCGGCAAAAACCCGGTCTCCGTGCAGCTCGATAAAATCGGTAAAAATAAGAGGAATATAATCCAAAGAGGTTGGACGTTGATGATGGCGGGCCATGTGCATAATCTGAGCCGCGCTCAAACCTTCGTAAACCTCGGACTCCAGCTGTTTGTAACGCTCTTCAAGCCGAGAGATCTCGTCGGTGAAATCGATCTGCTTCTCGGCTCCGAACTGCTTGAGCTCGTCTATCTTCTTGCGTAATTCGGCGAGCGGCCTCTCAAAGGGCAGTTCACTTGACATCGGCCGGCTCTCCTTTCCACGCGTGCATATCTAGCAGTTTGGTCAGAATGGCTTTCATTTCCTTGCGGGGAACAACCTTATCCAATTGTCCGTGCTTCAGGTTGAACTCCGCGGTCTGGAAGTTGTCCGGCAGCTTCTGGCGAATCGTCTGCTCGATAACGATGCGGCCGGCGAAACCGACGATCGCTCCGGGTTCGGCGAAGTTGTAGTCGCCGAGACTGGCAAAGCTTGCGGACACGCCGCCCAGCGTCGGATCGGTGAACACCGAGATGAACAATCCGCCCTGTCCCTGGAACTTGGCAAGCGCTGCGCTTGTCTTGGCCATCTGCATCAGACTGAGAATGCTCTCCTGCATCCGTGCGCCGCCCGAGGTGGAAAAGAAAATAAGCGGCAGCTTCTTCTCCGTAGCTCTCTCGATGGCGCGCGTCACTTTCTCGCCAACGACGGAGCCCATGCTTCCGCTGAAAAAATCGAAGCTCATAACGCCGATTACAACGGGGAAGCCTCCGATCTCGCCTTCACCGGTAATGATCGCATCCTTTAATCCGGAGTTCGCCTTCTGCTGCTCCAGCTTGGACGCATAACCCGGGAAGTTCAGCGGATCCTCGGAGATCAGATTCTCATCAATCTCAAAAAGACGCCCCTCATCGAGCGTCATCGCGATGCGCTCCCAGGCGTTTAACCGATAGTGATGTCCGCAGCCGGAGCACACTTTCAAGTTCTTCTCCAACTCTTTGCTGAGCTGGATTTGACCGCATTTCGGGCAGCGGTTCATCAGCCCTTCGGGAATATCCCTCTTCGTGCGTTCCGATGGAACGACGGCGTATTTTTTCTTCTGAAATAGATCCTTGAACACAGCGACACCTCACAAGCGATAATGGCGGGGCCCGCGTTCGAAAAGCCCGACAACCGGGCCCATTCGAACAACCTCTATGGGTATCGTACTGAATTACAGGTGCAAAATGCTGCCTAATACCTCTTCTACTTCCCGCACCTCGCCGGATGGAACCAATATCTCGTATTGCGGTTTCGTTAAGTTTATGGGGCGTACTTGTACGAGAAACCCTTCATCGGTAAGTCGCTTCTGAATTCTGTCGGCGATCTTAGCGGTCGGTGCGATGTAGATGACCGTCCACATGATGCGGTACCCCCAATTTCTTAAGCATTCAATGAAAAACCAAGACAGGCAATATGGAAATCATAGCACAGATTCCGCAACACTAGCAACCGAGAAGCGGCAGATGCGGATAGTTGCTCAGGGCATAGCCCGGGCTGCCGCCGTCTACCGGAAGATTCGGCATAGTTCAAGATTCGATGCGGAATCTGCATCCTGGCCTGCTGTGCGGTCAAAATCGGACTTTATGAACTACCGTTCAAAATAAGTTCAAAAAGTCCGATTTTCGGCACCGAGGCTGGTCGCTTAAGACCGTCTCGCGGACTTATTCGACGTTCGCCAGCTCCGGCGGGTCGCTTAAGACCCTCTCGCGGACTTATTCGACGTTCGCCGGCTTCGGCGGCGCGCTTAAGACCGTCTCGCGGACTTATTCGACGTTCGCCGGCTTCGGCGACGCGCTTAAGACCGTCTCGCGGACTTATTCGACGTTCGCCGGCTCCGGCGGCGCGCTTAAGACCGTCTCGCGGACTTATTCGCCGCTCCCCGGCTCCGGAGGCGCGCTTAAGACCCTCTCGCGGACTTATTCGCCGCTCCCCGACTCCGGCGGCCCGCTTAAGACCGTCTCGCGGACTTATTCGCCGCTCGTCGGCTCCGGCGCCCTGCTTAAGACCGCATCGCGGGCTTATTCGCCCGTCACCCGCTCCATTTTCGCGCATCACCCGCACCAAAAAGTCTCATCACAAGGGGGCGTTCATGTGTGCGAACGGGTCATGCCTAGTCGATCCAATTGCCCATAATTTGTAAACAGATGAGTCAAGCATAGTCTCTTAGGTCATGCACAGCCTCTATAAAGGGAGCCAGCTTAGTACTTTCTGGATTTTCAGATCCCAGTAGCCCCATTCGTGGTCTCCCGGCTCCTCCTCATAGGTGAGCGGAAGCCCGAGCTTGCGGCAGTGGTCGCGGAAGCGGATATTGTCTTCGTACAAGAAATCCTCCGTACCGCAGCACTGATATAGCAAAGGTGAGCCCGACCGGTCCGCAACCCGCTCCGCCAAAGCGAACAGATCGATAGATGTGCCCACTACCGAATTCGTGTCTCCGACGATGTTTTTAATGTCTCCGCCGAATCCCTCGGCGACGAGACGGTTGACGTCGACGGCTCCGGACAGACTGGCCACAGCCGCGAAGCGATCCGGGTGCGAGAGACCGAGCTTCAGCGCGCCGTACCCGCCCATCGAAAGCCCTGCCGCAAAGTTGTCCTCCCTGCGATCAGACAACGGGAAGAACGAGCGCGCCAAACGTGGCAGCTCCTCGCTGACGAACGTCCAATACTTCGCCCCGTGCACCATATCCGCGTAGAAGCTGCGGTTGACGGCAGGCATAACGACGGCGATGCCGTACGCATCCGCATAGCGTTCGATCGACGTTCTCCGGCACCAGATCGTGTGGTCGTCGGACAAGCCGTGCAGCAAATACAGCGTCTTAAGCGGACGGCGTTTCTCCCCTTGCGGAATAATCACGTTCATGGAAGCCGAAATCTCCAACGTTTCGGAAACGAAACTGCACTGAAGCAATGCCATTTGATTTTCCCTCTCTTATCGCCAATTTGAACTACTTAACCCTCACTGTGCCCGCACCAAGAAGCTTCTCCAGCTGTTCGACAAGCTCTGTCGAAGGATCGACGCTGTATTCGTCGCTCAAGGCTACGGTGCGGCGAGCCTGCTCGTAGCGGAGTATCGTCGGGAGAGCGCCGGGATGCGCCTTCAGCAGCAGCTTGAGGCGGATCAGCGTCGCCGGCTTCTCATGCCCGGCGTCGATCAGAATATAGACGCGCTGCGGCGCGGCGCTTTCCGACGACGCTGCAGCCGCTCGCCGCGCGGCAGCTCCCTGAGACGCTGCAGGAGCGGCGCTCGGCGACCGCGACGATGGCGGCGCATTCCCGGCCCGAACCGTTCCTCCCGCCGCTGTCGGGCCCGCTCTCGCCGCCTCCGACCCCCTGGCGGACGGTCCCCCCGGCGGCGCGGCGCGGTCGCCGCCTCTGCCGGAGCCTCCGGCAAAGCGTTGTCCCAACCGCCGCAGCCTATCCGCCTGCGCTTTCAAATCCTGAGCATCCAGCGGTAGAATATCGTCCGCAAGCAGCTTGTAATCTTCATCTCCATGCTGCACCTTCGCCCGCACGAAGACGAGCGAGCCCTTCTTGACGAACGAGGACGCTTTCGCCCATGCGGACGGAAAAGCGACCAGCTCCGTTCCCATAATCCGATCCTCGATTTCCAGAAACGCCATCGCTTGGCCTTTGCGCGTAACGAACGGCTTGAGCGAGACGATCATTCCCGCCGTAAACGCCGTCGCCCCGTCCGCCAACTCGGCGATATCTACAAGCCGCTCGATCTTCAGCTCTTCCAGCAGCTCGTCGTAAGCGTCAAGCGGATGGCCGGAAAGATAAAATCCCATCAGCTCCCGCTCAAGCTCTAGCATTTGCGTTTGCGAATAGGGCGGAACGGGAGGCAGCTCCACGTTCCAGTTCGGCGTCTCCTCGAAATCGAACAGCTCGATCTGCAGCTCCTCCCGCTCCTTGCGCCATTGCGCCGCGGCCGCAACCGTCGGCTCGAGCGCCGCGAGCTGCTGCGCGCGATGGCCCGGCATCGACTCCAGCGCCCCCGCCTGCACAAGCGATTCAATGACTCGCTTGTTGCAGGTGCGCGGATCGATACGGCGGCAAAAATCGCTCAAGCTCTCATAGGGCCTGTCGGCCCGCTCTCGCATGATGCTCTCGATTGCCTGCGTGCCGACGTTCTTCACGCCCGCCAGCCCGAAGCGGATGGCGTCCCCGCTCGCCGCCGGCGAGAACAGCACGCCGCTCTCGTTGACGTCGGGCTTCAACACGGCGATTCCCATACGGCGGCATTCGTCCACGTACTCCGCAGTCTTGCGTTGGTTGCCGACGACGGCCGTCAGCATCGACGCCATAAACGCGACCGGATAGTGGGCTTTCAGATAGGCCGTCCGGAAGGCGAGCACCGCGTAGGCGGCAGCGTGAGCGCGGGGGAAACCGTAATCGGCGAAGCGCACGATCAGATCGTATACGCCGTTCGCCTCCTGCTCGTTGTAGCCCAGCTTTAAGCTGCCCGAGACGAAATGCTTCCTCTGCTCGTCCAGCACCTCGCGTTTCTTTTTCGAAACTGCGCGACGCAGTAAATCCGCCTCGCCGAGAGAAAACCCGGCCATGACCGAAGCGATCTGCATGATCTGTTCCTGATAAACGATAATGCCGTAAGTATCGGCAAGAATCTCCTGCAGATTGGCGTGCGGGTATTCGACCTCCACCTGGCCGTGCTTGGCGCGGATAAACTGCGGGATAAACTCCATCGGACCGGGACGGTACAGCGCAACCGCGGACACGATGTCCTCGAACGAGGACGGCTTCATCTCCTTGAGCACCCGCCGCATGCCCGTGGACTCGAGCTGAAAGATGCCCGTCGTCTCGCCGCGCCCCATCAGCTCGTAGGTCGCGGGATCCTCGTAAGACACTTCCTGCCAGCGCAGCTCCCGGCCGGTCTGCTCGCGGATCGACGCCAGCGCCCGCTCGATGATCGACAGCGTCCGCAGTCCAAGGAAATCCATCTTCAGCAATCCGATCGCTTCAAGATGCTCCATCGAATACTGCGTCAGCGGAACGCCTTCCGTTCCCTCCTGCAGCGGCACGTAGTCGGTCAACGGAGCGGAGGAGATCACGACGCCGGCCGCGTGCGTAGAGGCGTGACGGGACATCCCTTCCACTCTGCGCGCCATCGCGATCAGCCGGCTCGCGTCGCCCGCTCCTTCCGCCAGCGCCTTGAACTCCGGACTGCCCTGTATCGCCCGCTCGATCGACATTCCCGGCATGCCCGGAATCAGCTTGGCCGCCTTGTCGACGTCACCGTACGGCAGGTTCATCACTCTGCCGACGTCCCGGACAGCCGCTCGAGCCGCCAGCGTTCCGAACGTAATGATCTGCGCGACGTGCTCCGCTCCGTATTTCCCGACGACGTAGCGGATGACCTCGTCGCGCCGCTCGTCGCTGAAATCGATGTCGATATCCGGCATCGTCACCCGCTCCGGGTTCAGAAACCGCTCGAACAGCAGCTTGTACTTCAGCGGATCGACATCGGTGATGTTCAGCACGTACGCGACGAGGCTGCCCGCGGACGAACCCCGGCCCGGTCCGGTCACGATGCCGTGCTCGTGCGCAAACCTAATGAAATCCCATACGATCAGGAAATAATCGTCAAACCCCATCTCTCCGATAACGCGCAGCTCGTAGTCGAGCCGCTCGGCAGCCGCCGTGCGGAAATCCGGGTCCGACCACTCTTCGGTCCCCTCATAGCGCGCGCGCAAGCCTTCGGCACAGAGCTCGGCCAAATGCCGCCCTACTGTGCTGCCCTCCGGGAGCGGAAAAAACTTCGGCAAAATATGCCGCCCGAACTCCAGCTCCAGCGAGCAGCTGTCGGCGATTCTGACCGTGTTGGCGATCGCCTCCGGCACATGCCGGAACATCGAGGACATCTCTTCGCCGCTCTTCATGTACAACTGGTCGGTGGCGATCTTGAACCGCTCCGGATCGTCCATCGTCTTGCCCGTGCCGATGCACATCAGCACGTCCTGAAGGGAATGATCTTCCTCGCAAATATAGTGGGAATCGTTGGTCGCGACGAGCGGAATGCCCAACTCCTCGGACAGTCGGATCACTCCTGCGGTAATCTTCTTCTGCTCGAGCAAGCCGTGATCCTGGATCTCCAAATAATAGTTTTCTCCGAACAGCGACCGATAGCGCAGCGCGAGCTCCTTCGCGGCGTCGTAGTCGCCTTCCTCAAGCCGCTTGGACAGTTCGCTGCTCATGCAGCCGCTTAGGCAGATGACGCCCTCCGAATGAGCCGACAGCACCTCATAATCGATGCGAGGTCTATAGTAGAACCCTTCCAGATGCCCGATTGTCGTCAGCTTCATCAGGTTGCGGTAGCCCGTCTCGTTTTGCGCCAGCAGCGTCAGATGATAGATCGGCTGCTCCTTGCGCGATTGCTTGACATGCCTTGAGCCTGCAGTTATGTAGGCCTCCATGCCGATAATCGGCTTGATGCCGCGCTCAACGCACGCTTTATAGAAAGGTACGGCCCCGTACATGACGCCGTGATCGGTCAGAGCCAGCGAGGTCATGCCCAGCTCCGCCGCCTTGGCCGCCATCTCCTTGATCCGGGCGGCGCCGTCCAGCAGACTGTATTCGCTATGAACGTGAAGGTGGACGAAATCGCACATGATAATCCCCCTCTTTTCCGAAATTCTTCCTCTCCCAAACCCATGTCCCAAACACACGTTCGAGCATTCCCGTTTATTATTGTATCATAAGCGCCCCGGCCAGTCCCATAGATATGATAGAGAACAATCAACCGCAGAAGCCGCCAGGCGAATGCGGTCGGGGGGATGGACATGGACGAGTTTTTCACGAAAGCGGCTTTCAGCTTCTTCATCGCCTTCGGCGTCGTGCTCGGAGGAGCGCTGCTCGCGGGAATGGGATCGGTATTTCTGTTTACTCCGCCCAAGGAGAAAATGCTGCAGGTCGCCAGCAATTTAAAAATATGGGCACTCGTCGCCGCAGTCGGAGGCACGATCGATCCGATCCGGGTCATCGAGTCTCACATGCTGGTCGGCTACCTCTCCCCGGCCATGCAGCAGATCGGCTACATCCTGTTTGCTTTCCTTGGCGCGCATATGGGCGTTGAGCTTATTCAATGGCTGCATAACAACGGGGGGTGATCGGTCTGTGCGGATCCCTTCGTTCGACCGGTTCCAGAAGTTCATGCAGGTTATGGCTTTTTTCGTATGCGGCATGATCGTCGGCAGCGCCGTCTACAGCGCCCTCAAAAACAATATCGTCGACCAGATCATTCTGGAAAACTACGAGCTTAAGGAGCAAGCGGACTCGCTGCGCAAAGATTTGGAAATGGCGCATCAGGTACGCAAGGAAAACGTCATACGAAGCATCGTGGCCATCTTTATTCACGAGCCGAACGATGCGGAGACGGTCGATATCCTGACGGAAAAAGAGCTGAAGAAGCGGTTAAAGGAGGATCTGGACATCTTCATTGGCCGCAGCATTTATATGATCAACACCGATTCCACCTTCGCCAGAAAGCTGCTTAACACAAAGGTGTACGATCAGATCGAAGGCCAGAACTACGATGTGACGATCCGCACGATGCTTGTCGTCGACGGCGTGCTTCAGGTATGGGTGGAAGCGAAAAAGCATTTGGCCGGAAAATAGTCCGAGTTCGGGCCGTACGCGCATATGCGAGTCATGTCGGAAGAAGCCTGCGTTTGTGGTACAATGCTAGGGCGTGTATACATACTCCGAGGATAGTAGGTTTGCATACACGCCCTAGAATATAAGTGCGCGTTCAGAAAGTTCAAGCTTCGATGACGAATCCGCTTCCTGATTCGGGTTCGCGATCAAGCTTTGACTTTATGAACTACCTCTGCAGGTATCGCAACGTTCAAAAGGAGCTGCTTCTTCGTCATGGTCAACGCGCTTCAATGGTTATTCGGAATATTGGTCGTCGTAACGGTCTTTTTCTCCGCGTTCTACAGCTTCCGCTCCCGCCGCGCGAGCGACGGACGCCTTCGCGGACTGTACGCCTCCCGAATGAACATCAGCATGGGGCTGATGCTGATCTTTATCGCCCTCATTCAGATGTTCATGTTCCCCGGCTCTTCGGTACGAGTCATAGTCGGCGCCGCGTTCCTCCTGCTCGGCTTATTCAACCTGTTCGCCGGCCTGCGCAATCACTCCCACTTTACCCGGCTGATGCGCCAGTAAACCGGCGATCAGGAAGGGTCGATCGTCTGGGCGGCCAGCATCGCTTTGGCGACCACCTCGCCGTCCAGCAGAGCCTCCACCTCCACCTTCACATACCTTCTGCTCGCCTCGATAATCCGCGGAACGATCGAAATGCTCGCATCCACCGGAACGGGGCGCAGGAAGTACGTCGTCATATTGTCCAGTACATACTCTTTTCTACGCAGATCCTCGACGGCCCGGCTGGCCGCCTGCTGCATTAGCGACGTCAGCACCCCCTCGGAGATCGTGCCGAGCGGACCCGACATCTGCGGCGTGGCCAATCCCGCGTACTGCAGCCTGTTCTCCTCGTCCCGTTGCTCTGCGAAGCCGCCCCACATGAGCGCGTCGAACGTCTCGCCCAGGTGGGCGGGTCGATTGGCGAACTGCATCGCCCGCAGCACTTCGCCCCGATTGATCGCTCCGACCAGCTTTCTTTGCCTGTCCACGACGGGCAACAGCTCGATCCCTTCCGATACCATCCGATGGGCCGCCGACGCGACCGGCGTATTGAGCGTAACCGTCATCGGCCGCCTCGTCATCAGCTTATCGAGCGTCTGGTTCGTCGGAGAGCCGGATACGTCCTTGAACGTAATCATCCCGACAACGCGGTTCCACTCATCCGTAACGGGAAAACGGCTGCTCCCCGTCTGTTCGCTCAGCTTTACGAAGTCGGCGACGGTGGACGACAGCTTCAGCGCACCGTTTCGGGCCGAAGGCTCCATCAGGTCGGCGATAATCATAATTTTGCGCTTGATCAGTTGATCGTACATCGCTCTGTTGATCATTGATGCGACGGTGAACGTATCGTGCCGGCAGGTGAGAATCGGCAGCCGTCTCTCGTTGGCCAATCTTCTCACTTCCTCGCTGGTTCCGAATCCTCCGGTGACCAGAACGCCCGCTCCCTGCTGCAGCGCGATGCGGTGGGCATTTTCCCGGTTGCCGACGATCAGCAGGCTGCCCGCGTCGATATAGCCGGCCATCTGGTCGATCTCCATCGCGCCGATGACGAATTTGTGCAGCGTCTTGTCCAAACCTTCCTCGCCGCCCAGCAGACTGCCCTGCACGATCTCCAGTACCTCCGCGAACGTAAGCTGTTCCGGATGACCGCGCCTCTTCCTGTCTACACGGACAGTGCCGATCCGCTCTTTCGTGCTGACGAGGCCGAGCTGCTCGGCCTCCTTCAGCGCGCGGTAAGCGGTCCCCTCCGACACTCCCCGCTCCTTCGCCATCTGGCGAACCGGAATCTTCGTGCCGATCGGCAGCTCGCGAATATGCTGCAGAAGCTGCTCGTGCTTCGTCAGCTCGTTCGGATGGTTATCGTTTCTGACCATTTCCAGCTCCCTTCCTCATCCCCGGGCTTCATTTAATCTTCCTTGCATAAATTATCCGGGATCGAGCGTTTCTATCATTTGCCAATAGGCAGTAACGTAGTACAATAGGCTTACGGACACATATCATCTTAATTGGACCGGCTTAAGGAGGATTACTGCCGACATGCTGCTTTCTTACTTCCAGCTCATTCTCGGCCTATCCATCCCCCATACTCTTGTCCGTATTTGGCTCGTCTTCGCGGCAGCCGGATTGAGGCCAACACGCCATGCCCGCAAGCTGATTCTGTTCGCCGTCGTAAGCTCCGTCGCGGACTTCGACTATTGGCTCGTGCCTGCGCCGGTTCACGCCATAACCGCAACCTGCATCGCGTTCGCCGCCCTGTATGCGGTGTTCAGAACATTCGGCAGCAGAAGCGTGCTGCTGCTTTTCGTAGCTTTCACCGCGACCAGCTTCCTGGCCGATATCGCCGGAGGAGCGCTGATCCAGCTTCTATACGGAATGACCAACCGCAAGGACATCATTGCCAATCATCCGCTTGTTTTCCATTCCGTGTATGTTCCGCTCGGAATCGCGCTAGGGCTATTGGCCCTCTACCTGGAGAAGAGAAGCTATCCCTTCCTTCTCCGATTATATCAGTATTTGCTCGATATCCAACAATCCCGGATGAAGGAAGTCATGCTGCTGATTATCGTTCAGCTGTTCGTCGTCGGCTTGCTGTTCTCGATCGGGATGGAGAGCGAGAAGCGCACCGAAACCTCCTATAACTGGACCGTATACGCGCTCGTGCTGCTAACCTTCTGCGCGATCTACTTCATGCTGCGGCTATTCGTCCGCATTCGCGAAGACGCAATCTCACAGACGCGGGACGTGTACGCGGAGGAGATCGGTCAAATGTTCACCGCCATTCGCGGACACCGGCACGACTTCTTGAACCATATGCAGGTCATGTCCTCCATGCTGCAAATGAACAAGCTCGAACAGCTCAAGGGCTATATGGACGATCTCGCCAAGGAAACGCACGCCGTCGCTCCGGTCGTCAGCCACTCTTCCCCTGCGCTAGCCGCTTTTATATCCGGCAAGACGGAGCAGGCGAAGGCGAAGGACATCCCGTTCGACTGCGATATTCCCGCGGATCCGGAACTGGAGCAATCGATCAAAATGATCGATCTCGTGAAAATTATAGGCAACCTGGTCGATAACGCCTTCGAGGAGAGCGAGACGATTCCGCCGAATAACAGAAACGTGCGGATGGCGATTCGGAGCGAAGGCGAGAGGCTTGCGCTTGAAATCAGCAACCGGGGCCGCCCTCTATCCGACAAGGAGCTGCGGATGATGGCGGTGCCCGGCTACACGACAAAGAAAGCGGGTCATTCGGGGCTTGGACTGGCGATCGTACAGGAGAGGGTTCGCTTCTATGGCGGCACTCTGAGCATTCGTTACTGCCCGGAAAATGAAACAACCGCTATTGTCGTCGAGTTGCCCCGCAATAAAGCGAGAGAAGCCGACCGTGTCCGTGTGTGACATTGATCGGCTTCTCTTCTTTTTAGCCAAAGATGGCGGAAACGAGATACATCAACAGCAAGTAGGCGGCCAGCGAATATACGATGTAAAAGAATTTGCGCTCGCGTCGCACCTCGTGCAAGTTCTCCGCCAAACCGACGAGCAGTACGAGATTTACAAGCAATAAAAAGGCGCATAGCAGCATGGACAGCTGCAGCGAGATAAACGACAGCAAACCCGTTACGACCCATGCCGCTCCGAAAGCCAATTGCGTGCCGCCCAGGTTGGCAACGGCTTCCTTCCAATCCAGCTTGCGCGCCCCCAGCCAGTTGCCAACCAAAGTCAGCGAGCCGATCAGCAGCGCGATGGAGAATAGACCAAGCAGCAGAGCTTTGCCTGTCGAATCGCCGCCGAACGCACCGGTCATCATTAGACTGCCGATCGAATCAAAGATGCCGAGCTTCGATTTGATCGCTTCCCGGAACAGCCAGCTCCAGAGCGCGAAGCCGATGACGCCGGAAACGGCCCCTATCGCCCCGTAGATCCATTCCGTCTGCGGCTGCAGACTCTGCGAGGCGGTCGGATTTCTGAGCAGCGTCAGCAGCTTCTGCGCATCCACTCCCGCCAGCGGAGAAGTCGTGCCAACGGTCGGAGGAGCCGCCGGATTGGCCGATGCGGCCGCAGTCTGGCTTTCGGCCGGTTCGTTCGCCTCTTTCTTACGCAGATCGGGCTCGTTCGAATGCGTGTCGGACATGTCGTTTTTTCCTCCTCGGAACAACTCAGGAATATTTTTCCTTGATACTGTTGTTCGACGGCAATCGCGATAATCCTCCCTATCCGCAGCAATTCAAATTAGCAACGACAATAAGAGGCCGTCCCATGAGCCAACCAAGTTGCTATAAAAGATAATCGATGAACAAGGTGCAAGGGGTATGTACCTCCTTCCGATGCTATACGCTCCTGAAATCTGAATTGGGAAACCCGTTACAGGGTCATTTCAGGAGCGTATGAGGCAGTCTACAGGAGGTACATACCCCTTTCTTTGTCTATCGATTATCTTAAGCAACTCTGCTCATGGGACGGCCTCTTTGCTAATTTGAATTACCAGGTTACATATCCCGGCGATCCCGGGGTCGGATTGGTGATCTGATCGATAACCGGAATCGTATACGCAATGACGATCAGAATAACCGTCAGCGCGATCCAAAGCTTCCAGTTCTCCAGGAAGCGCGGAGTCGGCTCCGATGCCTCGGACACTTCGCCGAGCGGATACTCGGTCTCTCCTTTCGGAGCGCGCATGAGAGCAACGATGTTATAGATGATCAGCAGCACCCCGACGAACAGAATGATGCCTCCGACAGCCATTGCTACATGATACGGCATCCATAGAATCGCATCCGGGTGGTCGTCGTAGGTGTTAAAGGCGGTGCGTCTCGGCGAACCGAGCAGTCCCACCGTATGCATCGAGCCGGACATGAAGAACATGCCGATGCACCAGATGAGCGTCTGAATGATGCCCAGCTTGTTCAGCCGCGGAGTAAGGACGCGGCCGGTCACGACCGGGATGAGCCAGTAGACGATGCCGAAGAAGGTCAGCGCAACGCTGGTCGCCACAGTCAGATGGAAGTGACCTGTTACCCACAGCGTATTATGGACGACGGCGTTCATCTGGTTACTGGCGTTGATCAGACCGCCGGCGCCGGCCGGAATGAAAACCAACATGCCCACGAACGGAGCGAAGAAGCGCACGTCTGACCACGGCAATACTTTTACCCAGCCGAACAGCCCTTTCGTTCCTTTGGAGCGGCCGTTCAGCTCAAATGTCGCAAACAGCGAGAACGCGGTCATCAGCGACGGAATCACGACCATAAACGTCAGCACGACCTGGAGATATTTCCAGAAGTGGCTGATCCCCGGCTCCATGAGCTGATGGTGGAAGCCGACCGGAATCGAGAACAGCAGGAACAGCACAAACGACATCCGGGCCAGCGCATCGCTGAATATTTTTCCGCCGATAATTTTCGGAATGATGACGTACCAGCAAATATAAGCCGGAAGCAGCCAGAAGTAAACGAGCGGGTGGCCGAAGAACCAGAACAGCGTTCGACTCAGCACCACGTTAACCGTTTCCACCCAACCGAACGACCACGGAATCAGCTGTAGAACGACTTCAGCAGCCACACCGATCGTTGCGATCTGCCAGAGCAGCATCGTGATGACGGACATGTAGGCGAACAGCGGGGACAGCTTGCCCTTGTTCGTTTTTTTCCATTGCACGTATTGATAGAAAATACCGAATCCGCTTAACCAGCTTCCGATGACAACCAGCGCAAGCGCGATATAGAAATACGGAGAAGCTTTCATCGGGGCGTAGAACGTATACAGAACGCTTGCCTCGCCCAGCAAGATCACGACGACGCCGATCAGCGTACCGATGGACATCAGCCAGTAACCGATCCAGCCGAACTTCTTCGTCAGCGGCAGCAGCCGCCCTCCCAGCGTCTGCGATACTCCGGAATACAGGAATCCTACTATAAAATAGGTTGTAAAAATGAGCGCCATCAGCACGCCGTGAGCGGTTAGCAGCTCGTAATATCCGATGTTGGCCGGGAGCGTGATCGTGCCGCCCTTGACCATCCCCTGCAGCATGCCGGCAATGCCGCCGAGCAGCAGCGCCGCGAACGCGAACAGAACATGCGCGATGACCAGCCGGCCGTCGTTGCGGTCGAATGACGAAGATTTAGTTTCATTCATGGGATACGGCCTCCTATTTTACCACCAGGGTAGTTTTCATCATTTCGTGGGCGATCCCGCAATACTCGTTACAGATAATCAAGTATTCGCCGGGCTTGTCGAACGTATGGGACACGTGGCTGACTTCCCCGGGCGTGACCATGACGTTGACGTTCGTGCCGGGAATCTGGAAGCCGTGTACGACATCCGACGAGGTGATTTCGAAGTGAACCGTCGCGCCTGCCGGAACCTCCAACGGAATCGGATCGTAGCCGAACGCGTAGGCGACCATGACGGCCTTGTACACATTGTCTCCGATCTTCGTAATCTGCGGCTTGTCGAACGGCGGCGTCTCGCTCACCTTCGCCGGATCGATGCGATGAATATGCTCGTTCGGCGGAGCGATGCCCCTTCCGAAGGTCATAATCCCCAGTACGAGCAAAAATACGACCAGCATGGATACCCCAACCGTTAGCCATATTTTCTCAAGTCGATGCATATGCATATTGATTTGCTCCCCCTATTTAGTCGCGTGCGACGAACAGAATAAAAACCCCAATCCAGGTAATGGCCAAGAACGCTCCAAGCAGCATAACGGAAGCAAAGGCCCCCTTCAGCGATTGCTCCTTATGCTCCGGCTCCGAACGGGTTTCTTGCGTTTTCGGCACCGATCGATCATCGCGCATTCCGATTCCTCCTGATCTCAAGTTGTTTTTATTGTAAGGGTCATCCAGCCGATCAAACTGTGATAATTGTCACTTGGGTATCGACTAATGTGGACGATTTGTTACACAGATTTTGCGCAAAAAAAAGACTGCCTCGTAGGCGAAGCTGTCCCGGATCGTCGAGATAGTTTCGCAGTAGAGGCAGTCTCCGAAATCGCTTATTGCACGATTAGCTTGCTGACCATATCGTCATGGCCTTTGCCGCAGAAGATCGAGCATACGATCTTGAACTCGCCCGCTTTGTCGGCGACGAATTTCACTGTGGCGTTGCCTTTGACTTCCTTGTCGTAGCCCTCGATTTTCAGGGCGTGATTGCCTTGGCTGTTTTTCAGCGTAATACTGACTTCGTCGCCTTGCTTCACCGTGATTTCGCCCGGATCGAACTTGAAGTTCGTAGCGTCGATGGTGATCGCCTTCGCCTCGCCTGCGGAAGATCCGGCAGCTTGAGAAGCCGACGGGGACGGGCTGGATTCTTTCTTATCTCCTCCCCCGCAGCCGGATGCGACCAACATCGCGGCTAACAACAGCGCGCTTAAAGCTACCCATTTTTTCATTTTGTATTGCTCCCTTCAACGGTATCGTCTCGTTTACAAGCACATCATAATACCGGAAGGGAGGGGTCGAATGTGATATGGGTCACACCGTAACAATATTGACACACTTTACGCTCAGAGCCTCCGATAACCGTCCGGCAAGTTGCCGCTGTCGCGGATCGCGCGGATTTGCGCCAGCGTCAAGCGCTGATTGGTCGAGATCAGCGACTCCGCGTCGTTGCCTCCGATAATGTCGTCCAGATCGGCTATGCTCCTATTGCCGCGAAACACCAGGAATGTGCCTCTGAAATTCGTACGGGTGAACAAGACTAACGTCGCGTTGCTGCTCGTGGAGAAAAATCTCAGGCTTTCGATGCCGCCGAGCCTCGAATCCAAATTTGCTATCCCCAGATTGCCCCGGTAGATCGCGCTGCGCCCCCGAAAGTTCTCTTCGTTGTACACGGTCAATCTCGGATACGTCTGCAAAGCCTGGACCTTGTTCGCCATCCCCTAACACCTCCTTCCCTCTCACAGTATGAGAGAGGACAAGGATATGCTTGTACGATCCGACTCGTCGATCTGCGGAAAACGCGCTCAGTCAGTATAATTTTCCAATCTTCGGCAAACTCTGAATAAGCAACGATAATCGAGGGCGGGAGTTTGTGCGATGTTCCCCTTTAATCTATTTTTCGGAAAAAGACGATACTCCTCTGCACGCCAAAACGCCGGAAATAAAGACGTTCGCCCGTTTATGCCCGAACAATCGGAGGGAGAGGAGCACCCTCTGGATTCCGACTTATCCCGCAATCTGGAGGAAGTCGCTCGCCGCTTTCCGGATTGGCCGGACTTCGTCGTGTTTCGTTTCGCTTCGGGCTCCGAACAGATCCCTGCCGCTTTGCTCTATCTGGACGGACTGACGGATAAAAAGGCAGTCAACGACAACATTCTGCAACCGATGATGTCATCGCAGCAAGGGAATTCGTCAACGAGGTTTCCCGAGCCGACAATCGGCGACGTGCGCAGGGCGCATAATTGGCAGGAACTCGAATACGCCATCATGAACGGCGATTGCGTACTGCTGCTTGACGGCTGCGCGCACGCTCTCGTATACAACGCCTCCGGCTGGCCGCAGCGCTCGATAACGGATCCGCAGCTGGAAAGCTCGCTCAAAGGCGCGCACCAGGGCTTCGTGGAAACGGCGGCGCAAAACCTGGCTCTGCTCAGACGCTACTTGCCGAACAAAGAGCTGCGGATTCATAAAACAATCGTCGGCAAGCGCGGGAAGACCACTCTATTTATTCTCTTTTTGGCCGATGTGGCGCATCCCGACGTGCTGGAGGAACTAAGGTCAAGAATCGACAAAATCGATGTCGATGCGGTGATTAACACCGGCGAGGTCGCGGAGTATATCGAGGATAATCCATATTCGCCCTTTCCCCAGTTCATCTTGACGGAACGGCCGGACTCCGCGGCATCTCAACTGCTGCAGGGACGCTACGTCGTTATCGTCGACCGCTCTCCCAGCGTGATCATCGCCCCGAGCACGTTTATTTCCCTGTTTCAAAGCGTGGACGATTATAGCTCCCGCTGGATGATCGCTTCGTTCATCCGGTTGCTGCGCTTTCTCGCTTTTTTTATTGCCCTGCTGCTTCCGGCCATTTACATCTCCTTCATTTCCTATAACTACGAGGTCATTCCCTTACAGCTGTTTCTATCGATCGCCGAATCCCGGGAGAGGGTGCCGTTTCCGCCTCTGCTTGAGGCGATGCTGATGGAGATCATGCTGGAGATGATGCGCGAGGCGGGAATCCGACTGCCGGCCTCCGTCGGTCAGACGATCGGCATTGTCGGAGGCATCGTTGTCGGTCAAGCAGCCGTGCAGGCGGGCGTCGTCAGCAATATTATGGTTATCGTCGTCGCATCGACGGCCATCGCTTCCTTCATATTGCCCAGCTACGATATGGGAACGGCGGTCCGGCTGCTGCGGTTCCCGATGATGATCATGGCTTCCCTGTTCGGCCTCGTCGGTATCGTCATCGGATTTATGACCATTCTGATCCATCTCATGTCGCTGGAATCGCTCGGAACGCCGTACGGCAGCCCGCTCGCTCCTTTCAGATGGTCGGATATGAAGGATACGTTCGTTCGGTTTCCGCTATGGTCGATGGTCCAACGTCCGAAAAGCGCCCGCCCCATTCAGGACAAGCGAGTAGGCCGGGGCAGACCGAGAGGAGACGACTAGTGAAAGTCACCCGCTTAAACGAAATCACTTTGATGCAGTACATTGCCATCGTCCATGGGGCGCAGGTTGGGACGGGTATCTTTTCCCTCCCGAAAGATATTGCTCTGAAAGCGGGAGCGGACGGCTGGATCAGCATTCTGATCTCCTGGGCTGTCATCACCCTCGCAGGGTGCGTCATGCTGCTGCTGCTGCGCAAGTTCCCGGACGATCCGCTTCCGTCCCTGCTCGGCAAAATTTTCGGCCGCCGTCTCGGCAAGCTGGCGCTGCTCCCCTTTATCGTGTATTTCGGCTGCTTCGGTTGGATCGTCATGGTCAATTCGATGCTCTATATCAAAGCTTGGTTTTTGCCGAAAACGTCGGTTTTTTTGATCATCCTCCTGTTTGCGGTTCCGACTTTTATGCTCGTGCGCAACGGCATGCGGGTGATCGGACGCTATGCCGAGTTCATTTTATACTCCATGGCCTGGATGCCCGTTTTTTTGCTGTTTCCGCTGTCGGACGGACACTGGACCAATTTGCTTCCGATCCTGAAGGATGGCTGGACTCCTGTGTTAGGCAGCGTTCGGGAGACGCTGTTCGCATTTACGGGAATGGAAATTCTGTTCTTCGTCTACCCTCATCTAAAGCGCAAGCAGTACGCTTTCCACGGCATGTTGATCGCCAGTACGCTGACAATGTTTTTGTATACATTCGTCACAATTTTATGCTATATCCAGTTTCCGCAGGACGAAATCGTTCAGATCAACCAGCCGTTAATGAATCTGCTGAAAATCATTGAATTCCGATTTCTGGAACGATTCGATATGATCTTCTTTGCGCTATACCTGTTCGTCGTCTCCAGAAGCTGGTCGGTATACGGCTTCGCTACTGCTTATTCCCTCGGTCGGCTGTTCAACCGTGAAAATCATACCGGAATGACGGCTCTTTATTTGCTGGCAATTTTGGTTGTCGTCTTCGTCCGTCAGCCTACCTGGAACCAGTCCATTCGCTTCGGAGATGCAATGACGATTTTCAACGAGTGGATGCTGTTTATCGTTCCGGTCGTCTTGCTGGCATTCGTTCAGATCAAAGCTCTGTTCCGAAGGAGGACACCGGGATGAAACGCGGGCTTTGTTGCCTGGCATTGTTATTAGTGCTGCTGCTGCCGACTGGGTGCATGGATCGGATGGACATTGAAAACATCTCTTTAGCCTTGATTATCGGGCTTGATCTGGACGACAGCGACAATCTGGAAGTGTCCATCTCCAGCCCGGTCTTCAGCCGAGAAGCGAAGCGCAAGACCGAGGTCTACACCGCAAAGTCGCTCACTTTGCGAGCTTCCCAGGACGAATTCGACAAAACCTTCAAAGCTTTCACGAGCGGCGGAAAATCCCAAATTCTTCTGATCGGAAAAAAGCTGATGCTGCAGAAGCATTGGTACGCATTGCTCGATCCGCTTCTTCGCGATCCGAAAAATTCTACGACTGCAAGAATCGTGCTCGTCGACGGACCCGTGTCCAAAGTGATTCATTATGACCCGCAGGACAAGCCTCGCCTGCCGATTTATTTAACCTACTTGATCGATACCGCCTCGCATCTTAATCTCGCCACCCGTACGACCCTTCAGGAGCTTCACAGCATTAATTTGGACAAAGGCATAACCGCCAGCATCGCCGAATTGCGCTTCGACGACAAGATCTTTATTAAAGGAAGCGCCTTGCTGAGCGAGAACGGCATTTACAAGCTGTCCATCGGCGACGAAGAAACCCGGCTGCTGCGCATGCTTCAAGGCGAGAAAAAGGGCGAGTTCAAGTTTACGCTGGAGCACGAAGGAGCCCCCACCGGCAACGGGATCGTTCCGCGAAATCTTTATACCGTCAGCGCCGTGAAATATTCGAGAAAGCTTAAAATCGGCTATGCCCGGGATCATTTTACGTTCGACTTTCACTTCCATATCAGAGCCTCGCTTCTGGAGAAGCTGTTTCCATTCGACGTTCTAAAAAGCGAGGACGCGCTTGAAGCGGAAATCTCCAGGCAGCTCGAAGACAAGTTTCGCAGCCTTATCCAAAAAATCCAGCAGGCGAAAATTGACCCGATCGGCTTGGGACGGTTCGCCCGCGCTTACAGATACAACGAATGGAAACCGGTCGAGAACAAATGGTCCGCGACGTTGTCCGACGCCGACATCAATGTGAAGGTCGACGTGCTCATCGCGGCGATGGGTTCTATTCGGTAAAGCGATTCAAGCTGGAGGAGTTTTATATTTTAATTTTGAAAAAACCGTCTTTTCTATAAACGGTAGTGTGCCTACTTCCAATTTATAGAAAGAGACGGTTTGAATAAGTAAATCAGTTTATTTCCTTTACGCCCGGATTCACCAGATGGGCCGGACGACGACCGCCGAGCGCATCGATCAAATGACTAGCGGCCAAGCTCGCCATCCGGATACGCGTTGCCACACTGGCGCTGCCGATATGAGGCAAACTGACCAGGTTTGGCAAAGTCAGCAACGGATGGTCGGGGGCAACCGGCTCGCGCTCGAACACGTCCAGCCCTGCGGCCCAGATCGTGCCGTCTCGCAGCGCTTCATACAAGGCCTCCTCATTGACAATCCCCCCACGGGCGGTATTGATAAGCACGGCTGTCGGTTTCATCCGACGCAGCTCCGCCGCACCAATCAAATTATGCGTCTGTGGAGAATAAGGCGTCAGCACGCAGACGAAGTCTGACCTACGAAGCAGCTCGTCCATATCGGTGTATCGAATACCGTAAGCTTCTTCCGTCTCTGCTTTTCGTGTGCGGTTGTAATACAGCACATTTATGCCAAACCCTTTGGCACGCCTAACCAACGCTTCGCCGATGCGCCCCATTCCGATAATACCGAGGGTAGAGCCGAACACGTCTTGACCCGTCAGCAACATAGGAGACCAAGTCCGCCAGTCTCCTCTACGCAAGTATTCCGAAGCCTCCAGCAATCGCCGTGCAGTGGCCATCAATAGCGCGAAAGTAAGATCTGCTGTCGTTTCTGTCAGTACATCAGGCGTATGGGTCACCATGATCCCCCGTCGGGTCGCCGCTTCTACATCAATGTTGTTGTATCCTACCGCCATAATACTGACTATCTTTAATCGAGGAGCCCGCTCCAGAAGAGCCTCGTCGACCTGATCGGTCAGTAAACAATACAAGCCTTCCACATCGGCAATCTCTCGTTCCAGAACATCCCGCGGCGCCGGCACATCGCTCTCCGACCATACACGCACCTCGCAGGTCTGCCGCATCCTCTCCAGCACTTCATCCGGAATTCGTCTTGTAACGTATACTTTTGGTTTCATTGTTACCTTCCTTGAGTATCATCTTTGTACATCGGCGCTTGGAGAATTTACTATATATTTATACGGTTATGCAATTCGCGAATCGGATCGCCCAACGCCTGTTTAATCTCGGCAATTTCATCTGACATGCGCGCCATAAAAGCCGTCATATCCGAAGCGTGAACAAGCAGATTCAAACCAGCCTTCGCCCACTGAATTTCCTGATCCACTCCAAAGAAATAATGGATTCCCGCAGCAACCCCCGCCGCCCTCGCCTTGCCAATAATCTTTTCGACGGCTTCCACGAAGAGGGGATGACGATACTGTTCCGGCACTCCCAGACTGCAGGACAAATCATGCGGACCGATCAGAACTGCATCCAGTTGATCCACGGCAAGAATGTCGTCAAGCGCTTCTAGTGCGGGAACGCTTTCAATATTCACAATGAGCAGATTGGATTCATTATACTCCCGGATATATTCATTCAGCTCAGCTTCCGCCGGATCGGACGGTTGGCCTTGCAGATCGGCGCGCCGTCCAGCGAGCTGACCTTTTAACGGCCGGAGCTTGACGGCTGCCCTGAGCGCCTTGACTTGCTCAGCCGTTTCGATATAAGGCGCGATAATTCCGGAAGCGCCGCCGTCAAGCGCCATGCTTGCCTGATAGGGATCCGGCGAAGGGATACGCACGATCGGCGCCAAGTTCATCGCCTTGTACGTCTGACACATCCAGGACAACAATCCGCGATCCAACGCCATATGCTCGGCATCGAGAAATACAAAATCGATATCAAGCTTGCTCACTTCTTGCGGCCATCTGGGAGAAGTCGATACGATTAATGTCCCGTACACACGACCCCCATTTTTCAGTTCCTTCATCAACTGTTTACTGTTCATGCCTACCTCCGAATAATGGATTATAATCAGATTACTAGCACTTTAATTACAGCCTTCTTAATCCTCTCAGGTTTTCCGCAAGACAGGCAGGGCATGTGCGCGTCCTGGGGATAGAATATGGCGAAGCTTCCTTCATGTACGGTCACGGTATCTCCTTCGCCTTCGAGTACGACAAAATCTTTAGTTGGATCGTACGGTTTCTTGACTGTTAATCGGTTCACATGGGCAAATCCCATGTTTTCGCTTCCCTGCAGCATGTACTGTACGTCAATGTAATTTCGATGGGCCTCCCAAAAGCTGTCTTCCACTTCGCGCGTCTCGTACTGCTGCAGCAGCAAAAACATGTCGCTGCCCTCGATCTCATACCTACCAGGCTCCCAGTCGATCAAGAGATTGCTTTGTAAATAGTTCAGCGCAGCCTCAAGCTTCACATGTAGTCCTGCATAGATAGCGGCATTGTCAAGTCGGTCAATGATCATATTCTTTGTGTCTCCTAAAGACGCGAAAAAGCATCATTATAGATTTGCTCAATCTTAGCGGTTCCTGCATCAATCATCTGCTGGCGGAACGCGTCCCACTCACTCATCGGCCGCGCGCCCATGATGAATCGGTCCACGCCTTGCTCGAAAATAGTTGTAACTTGAACTTCCAATTTTCTCAAGGTTTCGGATTCTTCCTCAGTAAACGGAGGATCGATGCCCATAAATCGAATCGTACCTTCTTCGGTAAGACGGTCGATATAATCCGACATTTCAATAAGCTGATCTTCGGATATGTCTGCCAGCGTACCCTCGTGAACATACTTGGCAAATGTTAGATAACCCACACCCAATGTACTCTGCGTAGCTGAGAACACATCCTGTTGGTCCTTATGATCGTCCAGAATATTCTGTAAAATATGCGGCTTCCCGTCTCTCATTTCATAAGTCTCGCCTTCAATTCCGAAATTAGTGACCAGCATGCCCTCTTCCGAATACAACCAGTCCATGAATCGAACGACTGATTCAGGGTCTTTCACCTTGGAGCTAATTGCGGTGCTTGTGCCAAGCCAATCTTGTTCATATCGCAAGCTTCTCGTTTCCCCATACTGATTCTGCAATGGACCAATAATATCAAATTTGGCTTTAGGATTGATTTTGGATAGCGCCGGATTGAACAATCTTACCGCATGCGTGTTGTTGTCATAAGTAAAGAGCGACCGCCCGGAAGACAATTTCTGCACAGCCATTTCCTGCGTATTGACTGCATAATCGGGATCAAGCAGCCCGTGACTGTACAATTTGTTCAAGTAAGCAACGACGTCTTTGTAATTTTCGCTTGTCGGTCCATACACGTACTTGTTTTCTCCCGGTTCGAAATACATACCCGTTTCGGAAAAACCTTCGAAGCCGCCGGCTCCCATAGGGTATGCCAGTTGACCCAGCATGTACAACGTCCCCCTGCGACTGCCTACATAAGGGATACTATCTGGATACGCTTTCTTAAAAGCTAGCAGAACGTCATAAAGCTCATCGAACGTCCGGGGCTCCTTGAGATTCAACTCCTCCAGCAAATCTACGCGCAAAAGCGGTTGGGGAGCTGTAGCCACACGATAATACTCCAATGTTGGGAATGCGTACAATTTGCCATCTACCAACATCTTCTTAAAGTCTCCTCTACCTTCAATCGCTTTTTTAAAATTGGGAGCCAGATCTAAGTAATCCGAGATGTTCAGGAAAATTCCGGTTCTGGCAAACATCTGAATGTCATTCAAATCAACCGTGAGAAGGTCGGGAATATTATTAGTAGCGATCAACGCGCTCTTTCGCTCTTCATAGCTGCTTGTCGGCACTGCCTGCAGTTGTAATTTTACGTTCTTCTGATCGAGTATTTTCCGGATTACCGGAGTGTCCGAGAGAATAGGTTGACTGGGATTGTCCTCCAACATCCAGCTTAAATTCAATGGCTGAGAAGATTGCTTCCCGCTCTCAGGGCTTTTTGCCTCTGTGGGCGACGAATTGCCGCCATTACTGCAAGCTCCGAATAAGAGCATACAACTAAGCAGTACACAAACGAGACCTGGCATAGTTTTTTTCATTTTCAACATATGAATCCCTCCCAATTGATTTTAATTTCCTTTATTCCACTTTTATAAACATATTCTTACAGTAAAAACATCGCATCCCCCCTTTTACATGCTCATAAGGAATCAGCCCTTCAATGATCCAACCATCATACCCTTGACAAAATACTTTTGAATGAACGGGTATACGACCAAGATCGGCGCAATGGTCACAATAATCACGGCATATTTGATGTTTTGTCCTGTAACCATGGAGTTCATCGAAGCAGCAGCCGATTCTTGCGAGGCTACATTCCCGGCAATCACGATGTTTCTCATTAAGAGCTGCATCGGATATTGGCTCTTCTCGTTCAGGTACATCATGGAAGGGAAGAAGCTATTCCAATGCCAGACTAGGTAAAACAGAGTAATCGTCGCAATCACCGGTACGGATAAGGGGATGATTATTCGCAAAAAGATACGTAAATCGTTTGCACCGTCAATGTAAGCGGATTCGTAAATATCCTCCGGGATTTCCTGAAAGAATGTTCGCATGATGATCATATAGAACACATGAATCGCGGGAGGCAGTACGATCGCCCACATCGTATTGATAAGACCCAAAGAGTCAATCACAATATAATCGGGGATGATTCCGCCTTCGAAGAACATAGTAAATATGACCAGTACCGTGAAAAAGGATCGACCATAAAATTTTTTGCGCGCCAGCGGATAGGCGCAGAATGCAGTCAGAGTCACATTGATCAACGTACCTGTAGTCGTATACAGCAACGTATTTTTATACGAATTGAGGATCTCCGGGTCCCTTAAAACGGCCTTATACGTATCCCATGACGGAGACACCGGCCACAAATTGATTTCGCCTCTAAGAACGGCATGACCATCGCTGATCGATACGATAAACATGTGGTAAATCGGATACAGTATGGTTGTACACAGAACAACCATGAATAGCATGTTCGCAGCATCAAATATTTTCCCTGCGTGTATTCGTCCTAAATTCATGTTCACCCTCCACGTCTACCACAAACTGGTCGCATTCAGCTTTCTGGCCGTATAGTTAGCGCATACAATCAATACGAATGAGATTACGGATTGGAAAAGTCCAACGGCTGCACCATAACTGAAGTCAGCGCCAAGCAAGCCGCGCCTATACACAAAAGTGGAGATTACATCTGCCGTTTCATATGTCGGACCGGTATAAAGCAGCAATATTTTCTCGAACCCGATCGACATCAAGTCTCCCAACGTAAGCAAAAAAAGAATCGTGATCACAGAAGAAATACCAGGAAGAGTTACATATAGAGCCTGCTTGAACCGGTTCGCTCCGTCCATTTTCGCCGCTTCGTACAAGTGGGGATCGACCCCGCTTAACGCAGCCAAATAGATGATGGAGCCCCAGCCGATCTTCTGCCAAACGTCAGATGAGATATAAATCGTACGGAACCATTCCGGCATCATCAGAAACTGGATTTTATGGAAGCCCAGAGAAGCAATTATCTGATTAATCAGTCCATCCGTAGCCAGGAAATTGACGAGCATGCCAGCTACGACAACTGTAGATAAAAAATGAGGCAAATAGCTAATGCTTTGCGCCGCTCGTTTAAAACCCGTGAAGCGAATTTCATTCAGAAGCAAAGCAAGGATAATAGGCGCCGGAAAATAAAAGATGATTGTATAAATGTTTAATAGTAAGGTGTTGCGGACCAGCTTCCAAAAATACGGTTCGAAAATAAATTCTTCAAAATGCTTAAAGCCTACCCACTCGCTGTTAAATACACCTTTAAAAACGTTATAATCCTTAAAGGCGACCAGAATTCCGAACATCGGACCGTACTTGAAAATAAAAAAGTACACGAGAGGCAGTAGAAATATTAAATATAAATATCCGCTGCTCTTTATTTGTTTCCATTTATGATTTTGTCTGCCTTTCAGCCGATGTACATCTGTTGACGATACGGCCAAAGCCTCTCTATTCATTCATCCATCACTTCCCTTTCCGTACGAGGAGACGCTTTGTCTTTTCTTATTTCATTGAGCTTCTTGAATTCCAAAGGAGATATTCCCTCATACTTTTTAAATGTCCGTAAAAAGGTCGTTCTATTGAAGATCCCCACTTTCTCCGCTACCTCATTAATGCTGAAATCACATTCAATCAATAATTGTTTTGCTTTGGAAATTCGCAATAAACTGATATAATCCGTTAAATTGTTGCCGGTCTGCTCTTTGAAGATTTTTGACATATATTTCGTTGAAATCCCCATTTGCGCAGAGATCTTTTCCAGATACAAGTCATGCTCCAGATGCGTCTGGATATAGTCCATTGTCGTGATCACAATGGAACTCAAATGATGGTCCTGATCCTTCTCTGCCTCAATCATCCGGGTATAGAAGGCCATGAGCTTCTCATACTGCTCTTCATCCCGAATAACCAGCTTGTCCGGACTTGTGTTATATGGGGTTGCCTCCATCGAAATATGCTCGTGATGCATGCCTTTTACCGTCATCAGCTTATATCCCGTTCGTATCATTTCGTTATACAAGCCGTTCATTGCATGATAGGACGCGCTATTTTTTTGGTTTTTCTCCATAATGAGTCGGACATTGTTAGATACCGCATTCAAATCTCCGGAGTTAACGGCATGGATCAGTTGATTCTCCTCCTGCGACGAATACAGAAATGAATTCTCAACCTTGATCGCCTCGGCATAAATCACTTGAAACTTCTCATTTTCATTACGACGTTGCAGCGCGGTCATCGCTTCGTTGAAAGAATGCCTTAAATCAGACAGTTCTCTGTAATATCGGCCGCTTCCAATGAAAATCCGGCAATACTTGAAATCGAACGAAAAAGTGGCATATATATTTTTTATTATGCCGTCCAGTACCCCTTTCTCATTGCCTTCGTCCGCGTTGACCACGCAAACAAAAAGAAGATCGTTGTATTCCTGCACATATGAACGAGCGTATTCCCGGCTCAAAGCATTCACGACATTTTTCAGCTTGCTTAATATAATAAGACGATCCGTATCCTGAACTTCCTGATAAAATGCCTCCGAAAATTGAAACCAGACGTTTAAGCAAGCATAAAGATCTCCGGAAAAACGCCATTCATTTTTAAGAATATTGTTCAAAATATTCAACGTATCAGGCTCTGCCGGCCTTCCCATAAATACATCGTAAAAGGTGTAGTCCAGAAACTCCCGGGAAATTTGCATACTATGTTTTTTGATTTGCGTACTTTTATCATGCATTTGTTTAATATTCATGCCGATATACTCAAAATCATTTTTGTAATGTACGCTTTCGTCCAATTCTTCGAACCCGTTCACGATCTCGCTAATTTTCCGTATGGGATTATAAATTTTTATACTGAAAATAAATGAAAACAATACACCAAGAATTAAGAAGGTTGCACTGATTGCCACAATGAATTGAAAGGTGCTTCGTGCTTCCTGATCCAGCGCGCTGAGCGGAGTCAACGAATAATACTTCCATCCGTATCTTTCAGAGTTTACATAGGCTAGCAAATACTTTTTGTCGCCAATGCGAATTTCCCGATAATTCTTATCGTGGTTGTCAAATGCAATATCCAATTGCTCCAATGAATGCTCATCTACCCATTCAGGGTTGCTGCTCAGCATCAATTGCCGATTTTCATCTATTACAAAAAATTCACTTTCTCTGAAAATCGTGTTCTCCGTAAAAAGTTTTAATAGGTTTCGTTCGGATAAATTGGTAACGACTACCGCATCGTGACTGTTCACATACGACTTCACAATAAAAGGAATGACCCTCCCCTCTCCCTGGCCATTGATCGAGACCCGGGTCGGGGGAAGAATTTCAAATGTCATCCGCCGATTAAGCAGGCTTTGCCAAAAATCAACAGGGTACTTCTGATGCACATAAAACTTTTCGAAGAAAAGCGAGAATTCGTTAGCGCCGCCTACGGTATAAATCCGTTCTTGGTCCACGTATAAAAAGATATTTTCCGTTAACTCGGCAATAATATTTTCGGATTCCGCAATCACCCTTGGTATTTCCGACAGTTGCACTCTTTGTTCCAGCGTCAACATAGCGTGAGGTCTCAGGATGGTTACAATGGACCTGTTGCTGAGCAAGTTAAGACTGACTTCATGTACAGATCGCAAATACAAATCAACGGTCTTCGATGAGGACTGCAAATAGTTCACTAGTTTTTTGGAGTCTTCTTGTTTGGCCCGCATGGTTTGATACCCGTAAAAGATTAAAGACACAATTACGAGCGGAACGAGCAGTGTAAGAAAATAAAGCAGGATACGGTAAAACAAGCGATTGGCTTTCATAAGATACCCCTCAACTTTGATAAACCAGTAGTTTGATCTATCTTAAGTAAAGCAAATCCCTTAAACGCAATCCAGATTAGACGACGGGTCGTCTTATCCGTTCTCTTTTTTTAACCATATTTCGTTGATGTAGGCTTCTTTATCCCAAACAATTTCAAGCACCCCGTTAGGGATCATATCCGGAGTTACTTCAAAGGTTTCCATCAGTCCTCTGTGCTCTATACTGTCGTCTGCCGTGCTCCTGCCATTAAGAAGCATTTCAACGTCATTCCCCCACAAGCCCATGACTTGCAAGGTGTAGGAGCTGTAACAGTCTAAATTCGAATAGGTGACTTTGATTGGAGCTGAATAATAGGTAGACAAATTGGAAATCCAAGCAAGCGGCGGACTTGTTAAACCGGGAAGAATACGATTCAACGTCTCCCGACAAAGTAACGTATACGAATTACTGCCGTTCAAAATGGAATAAGCCGTTTCCAGCAAACCCGGATTATGTCTGATAAGCGCTGTATGGAGATATCCCGGATCCTCTTTCCACTCATGGGCAATTTCAACCCGCAATAACGACTGGTCTGCAGCAAAATTGGTATAAAATCCGCCCTCTCCAGGATCGGTTCTATGAATGATTGCATCCAAGGCTTTTTTCCTTGAAGACTCTTCCTCCATGGATCTGATCACATTGAAGGCTGACAGAAGATAAGCCATGTCGTTAAGAGGAGTGTCAATCGCTTCTACGAAGGCGCCCCGGGTAATGCTGGCTCCCTGATGTTTCGAAACCGTTAGCTGCGCCCCAATATGCGCAAACAATCGGTCTGCCAGATCTAAACATTTTTCTCTGTAATCCGTGCAAACGGGATGTGAATATTTCCGATTCAGAATTTCTTCCGCCTGTTCCATTGCTGGTAAAATCCCTATCTCATTCGCTCGATCCAGAACATCCAGTGCACGCTGCTCCAGTTCCTTCTCATGGATAAGCCTTCTTTGGACATACGCGTCATAATAGGCTCTGAGCAGCCCCAGTTCAAATCGATAGTTCTGTAGAACTTGTTCGTCCACTCTAGATTCCATACTCTTCCAATGCCTTAACGTTTGTGAAATTTGACGACTCGTAATCATCGGCCCTTCAAAGTTCTGTTCGAGCGCAAGCAGCCCGTTAGCGACGCTATACTCCACATCCGGATGAATGAAGAAACGGGCATATTCCCTAAGCGTCTCTAGAACAGGCGTGTCCGGATTCCAATCCTGTCCACCCCAGACAAATTTATTTACATCGTCATTGATACCCTCTGAATAAGTAAGCGAACCCACAATTCCTTCGTCCTTCAAAAGATTATGAATATGCTTCATTGCCAACGGACGAGGATTGATGCACTCTCGGGAATGCGTCAACGCAAATGCTGTATCCCAATTGTGCACAGGATATTGCGCATTAAATGTATGCGTAATATCCGGGTAATTGCGAATCTTCATCCCTTCAGGGATCAACCTGCGCAATTCCGGCAACGTATCCTTCTCCCACGGTGCGAATGCGACTCCAGCGAGCCAGGCCGGCTCTTTCCTCACATTCATATAGAACGTGTTCAGCCATTCATCCGTTGGATTGAAAGCTTGCGGGGATACCCATAGCTTCGCATCGGGATGATACTTATGGAGCAATTCCGCTTCCATAGCCATAAAATCAAACAAATCCTGAGCGTTTAACGCGCCGGGATCCCCGCCGGGAACGAGAATATGATCAATTCTCTTCATGGAGCTGAAAATCTCTTCTCGTTCTGCCAATTGCCGCTTCAAGTATTCCGGTTTCATAAACTCTTCATCATTACCAGTTGAGGGATACCAGTTATCCGGGCTTCCCATATTCGGGTACCAGATCCACACATCCAAGTCCATCGCATCGCACACCTCAGAAACATGACACATCATAAACAACGGGTCATACTTCATTAGCGGTCCTGTTCTCTCATCATCTGTAATCGGCGGTACAACTTCGATACTATTCGCCCCGAACAAGGCAAGCTCTCTAATATACTGCGAATATATTTCAGGTGTCCAAGCGTCATAGGCATTGGTTTTGGGGCGGTAGCCCAGTTGATGTCCTCTCAGGGGAAAATGCGGCGTTTCCGCCAAGTCCACATCAGTTGGAACTTCGATTTTGCTTTTGGTCAGATACATCGTTCTAAGCAGCTTTCCAACACCGTACAGCATCCCTCTGTCATCTGCCGCTTCAACTTCGATTAAGCGTCTTGCGTTCGAATGACTTATCTGAATCCGATAGCCTTCGTGACCGTAGGCTGGAGATGATGAGCGCGTGTTGTCGCCAGGCGAGACTTGGGAATTGATCATTTTGATAAAGATGAGCGGACTTTGATCCAGAGGAACAGAATCTTTAACAGATAATCGTATACCCGTTCTTCGTTCAATTTCTTCAATGAATATAGAAACCGCATTTCGGCCTCTAGTAGACACAGCGCCCGATAGAATAATATTCGCATCGGAGACTTCGCATAGCTTCAGGTTATTCCTCCATGGGTTGGCCATACCTTAAACTCCTCCTGATATCTGGGGTATCTCGCATAGCCTAAACCTACTTGAAATCAACCTCATTTGAAATATTCATCATTCCTTCTGAGGATTCAAATTTCCTCATTGTATGATGATTCATGATGCATTTTGGGCTCAAACCCGTGCCAGCCTTATGTAACGACAGCGAATTCGAGCGCAACCACACATTCCATCCTTGCGTATCCGAACTTGATCTTTTTCGCTTGCAGGCGAAAAGAGCCCATTTTGCCCGACCTCCGCACCACAGGAAAACCCTCTTCATATGATAAAGTTGACTGTATCCCTTTACCTTGTATTCACAACATTCCCGGGCAAGGAGGGGTGACAAACGTTGAAGGGCAGCGACCACAAAAGCAAATTCCTACTCACCAATCGGGAACGCGAAGTCTTTGAACTGCTAGTACAGGACAAGACGACCCGCGACATTGCGCAGCAGTTGTTTATCAGCGAGAAAACGGTGCGAAACCACATCTCCAATGTTATGCAGAAGCTGAATGTCAAAGGTCGTTCGCAAGCGGTTGTCGAGCTAATTAAGCTCGGGGAGCTAAAGATTTAAAGCAGCAGGTGCACCTTTTTTTGCCGCTGATCGATCGGCGCGGGGCCTTCTTTTTCGTTCCCTTACGGGGGACGGAGGAGGGGGCTTTTTGATTGCAATCGCATTTCCATACGTAAGTTTCTTCGAACGAAAATAGCCTGAAACCGGCAAGGCCGAGCTTCAGGCTATTTCTGACGCAAATTTGGTTACCGCGTGCGAGTACCGGAACGCTCCGGGAAAACCCGCTCGACGAGAGCGTTGAACTCGGTCAGGAAGCCTTGAATCGGATGCCCGGCTCTGACATCGTTCGCGTAGCCCTCCATGCGGCCGATGAAATCGGGGTTCGCGGATACATATACGTTTTCCACCGAAGGGGATAGCGACTTCACTTGATCGGCGATTTTGTCCTTCACAGCGTCGTTAAGCGCCATATGTCCGGTGTTCGCACGATCGTCTTCCTTAACCGCAACGTATGCGTTGCGATCTGTCATCATCACATAGGCCGAATCGATGCCCGGCATAGCCGAGATTTTGTTGGCGATTCGATCGCTGGCTTCCATGCGCGTATTGCCGTGCATGCCGACAACGTTGTTGTTCATGCGCTGATGGCCGTTGATGCGATTTTGCTCGTTGGCCGCATCGTTGGCAAAGCGTTTCGCTTGAGGACGCATGCCGAATTCGTCGACTGCATAACCGCGAGCGGCGTTGTTGTCGCGAACGGCGTTGTTGCGAATGTTTTTGTTGCCTAAATCCCCGGTTTTGTTCATGCATCCCGACAATGCGATTGCGGATGATAATAATACGGTCGTTGAAATCATAATGCCTTTACGCACGACGATATGACCCCCTTTTTGGTCGAATGCTCAGCGTTACCGCCAAATCATAGGATGCATCCGGAGGGTCTCATTTATTCGATCGGAGGTCGCCTGCTTTCTTGACAGCGATGGCAATCGCAAGTATGATGGCATTATTAGAATCTGGTACTAATACTTAATACTAAAAAAATGGAGGAATGCGTAATGACTGCCCCTATTGCACAAGGCTTTCACTCCAAAGCCCAGCTTACGGCAATCGGAAGTTATGTACCGGACGGCAAAATAACGAACGCGGACTTGGAACAAATGGTGGAAACGGATAACGAATGGATCGTCAGAAGAACGGGGATTGAGCTGCGCCACCAAGCGGCGGCCGATCAGACGACCAGCGATCTCGCCATTGCGGCCGTGCAAGACCTGCTCCGTCGCTTCCCTGCGGTTGACCCCTCGCGGATTGACGGAATTATCGTCGCCACGACGACGCCGGATATGCCTTGTCCCTCCGTTGCCTCCATAATTCAACAGGCAATCGGCGCAGAACGCTGTCTTGCGGTTGACGTTAGCGCCGCGTGCGCGGGCTTCGTTACCGCCCTGCAAATGGCGAACGGGCTTATCCTAAGCGGAGCCTACCGTTCCGTGCTTGTCATCGGCGCCGAGACGTTAACGAAAATAACCGATTACACCGATCGTTCCACCTGTATCCTGTTTGGCGATGGCGCGGGCGCAGTGCTGGTCGAATCCCGGGACGAGGGCGCCCTGTTGGCGGCAAATGCGGTAACGGACGGCTCCGGCGGCATGCAGGTCTACTGCCATCCGAACGGAAAACTCGTTCAAAACGGCCGCGAAGTATACAAATGGGCGCTGTCTACCGTTCCCGACGGCGTACGCGGTTTGCTTGATCAGGCCGGCCTAAGCGTCGGGAATCTCGATTGGTTCGTGCCGCACAGCGCCAATCTGCGCATGATCGAGGCGATCTGCGAAAGACTGGGGCTGCCTGTGGAAAAGGCTCTGCAAAGCGTCGTCCTTAACGGCAATACATCTGCCGCAACGATCCCTCTCGCCCTTGACGCGGCCTGCAGGGAAGGCCGGCTTCAGCCGGGACACCTCGTCGCTCTGTACGGCTTCGGCTCCGGCCTCACTCAATCGGGCATGCTGCTTAGATGGACGATCTGATCCTCAAGCGTTAACCTTGACCGTCTACCGGTTAGTTACCTTAAATAGCTGCGACAGACCATCGTCCAGCGATATGGCCGGCTTCCAGCCAAGAACGGCTGCGGCCCTGCCCGATGACAGCCTGCTGCATCTGGCGTCGCCGCTTCTCTCCGGCTCATAAATCCGGCCGAACGAAGCGGCGGCCAACTGCTCGCAACGATCCGCCAATAGGTTGATCGACGTGGCGATCCCCGTTCCAATATTGAACGCCTCTCCGCTTCCCTTGTCGATCGCCGCAAGGTTTGCCCGAACGACATCGTCCACATGGACGAAATCCCGGCTTTGCTCGCCGTCGCCATGAATGACAAGCGGTAGCCCGCTCCCGATCCTATCCATAAAGCACGCTACGACGCCGCCCTCGCCCCTTGCCGCCTGCCCCGGGCCGTACACGTTAGCATATCGTAAAATCGTGTAAGCGACTCCCCACCATTTTCCTCCGTAATCGATGTATTGCTCCGCAACCCACTTGGATAGCCCATACGGCGCGCTAGGTCTCTTGAGGCTCGATTCCCGGAACGGCCGGTTGCCGATGGCGTCCCCGTACACCCCAGACGTAGAGGAAAACACCAGCTTGCTTCCCGCTTCCCTGCAGCCTTCCAGCACCCGCAGCGTGCCGACAATATTGCTCCTTCCGTCGTCGGCAGGATTTTTGACGGAGCTTCCCATCCCGACCTGCGCGGCCAGATGAAACACGATCTGAGGCCGGGTCGCCGCAATGAAATCCGCCGTATCCGCATCTTCCGCACGCAGCGGGCGGATGTCGACGCCTGAGGGCAATCTTCTTGTATCCCCCGTGCTCAGATCGTCGAGGACAATTACTTCATCTCCCCGTTCCAATAGCGCACGGACCAGACGACTACCGATAAATCCCGCTCCCCCAGTCACGATGACACGCATTGGCTTTTCAGTCCTTTGCCGTTTTCCTCCATTTTATGGAGACAAACCGTTCCCCGCTTGGACAGCCGCAGGAAAATAGGCGCTCGAACCCGGTTCAAGCGTCGTGGCGGCTGACGCCCTGTCCACATACGATGGAGCATCGGCTTTGTCTATCTGAAAGATTGGAGGCTGCCATGACGAAAGATCATTTTCCGCTCGTTAGCGTCATTGTTCCGTTTTACAACTGTCCCTATATCGATCAATCTGTCGCCAGCGTGCTGAATCAGACGTATCCGAACATCGAGGTTATCGTCGTTGACGACGGCTCGACGATGCATCAGCATAAGCTCGATCCGTTTCGCTCCCGCATCCGCTATTTCGGCAAAGCCAACGGAGGCACGGGCAGCGCATTGAACTACGGCATGGGCGTCGCTAACGGCAAATATATGGCCTGGTTAAGCTCGGACGATCTGATGTACCCGCACAAAATCGCCCGCCAAGTCGCATTCATGGAAGAGCATCAAGCTCCGATCAGTTGCACCGATTTCCATCTGATCAACGCCAATAACGAAATTACGATGAGCGCGCTTGCCGTCAAATTTCCCAGCCTCAGGAAGCTGATCGAAGCGCTGTTCACCTTCTGCCCGATCAATGGCTCCACCGTCATGATGAATCGTTCCATCCCTGAACGGATCGGTTACTTTAACGAATCGCTCGCTTGTACGCAAGACTACGAATACTGGCTCAGAGTCCATCTGAACAGAATCGACTTTTATTTTATCAACGAGGTGCTGACTCTGTATCGCTGGCATGACGGAATGGGGTCCGTACAGAAAAAAGCCGCCGTAGATTACGAGTTTAATCTTGTCCGCGACAGCTATGCTCCTCAGTTGAACGCCCTGCTGAACGTGCTGTAACAACCGGCTTGTTTGCGCCGTTTATTTTTGGCCACCGGGGAGGGATCCACTTGAAGGTTCTGTTCGTATTTATCGTGCCTAGCGGCGGGGTAAATACCTTGAATCGGCTAAGGCATCAAGCTTTGCTCCCCGCAGGGATCTACAGCCATTTTCTTTACTTTCGGGAAGGCAGCGGCTCCACCGATTTCGCGCCGGGCATTCCGGTATTCTACGCCTCGGAGCCGCCTGCCGTCCGGCACATTCTCGACTATTATTCTTTCGATTGCATCGTGGTTACGTCTTTCTTTCTGCAAATGGCGCTTTTTCGCCAACTCGGCTTCGCGAAACCGATCATCTATGAAATTCAAGGCTTCGGCTCTCCCGAGCAGGCCCGGCGCAATCTATCGGAGGCGATCCCTTTCGTGAACGAATACGCCGATGCGATCCTTTATCCCGGAACTCCGGTAATCGGCGCCTTGCTGGAGGAGTTGTATCCCTTTAAACCTAAATTTTCGTTCGCCAACCCGTTCGATCCTCGCGCCTTCGACAGAAGCTCGTTCGCTTATCCCCCGGCCTCCCTTCTCGACTACTCTCCGCTGGTGTGGATCGGCAGGTTGGAGGATAACAAAAACTGGCGCCACTTTCTGCTCATCGGAGCAGAAGTGATCAAGCGCAAAGCCGGCGTGCGGCTGTGGATGTTCAGCGACCCGGCTTTGGCCGAACCGGGAGAAACCGAACAGCTTGCGATATGGACGCAAGGGCTCGGACTTGGCCATTACATTTTTCATCACCATAACGTCGCCAACTCGTTAATGCCCTATTACTACGATTTGATCGCTTCTTCCGGAGGCGTCCTCTGCATGACCTCCAAATCCGAAGGAGCGCCCTACGTGGCGCTGGAAGCTCTTAGCTCAGGCTGTCCGATCGTCACCTCCAACTCGGACGGGGTAAGTTCGGCGATCCTCGACGGCACGACGGGGCTGTATTACTCCCACGGAGATATAAGCGGAGCGGCGGATCGGGTAATGCGGCTAATGACGGAGCGCAAGCTGAGAAATTCTCTCGTTGAAACGGGAAAAAAACATGTGCGGAGTGAATTTTCGATGGAAAACTATGCGGCTCGGTTCTCCGGCATGCTCTTGACCCTTGGTGCGAGACCATGCTGACGAGCATTGTAATTCTTACGCTGAACAATCTTGACCAGACGATGCGCTGCTTGCACAGCATTCGCGTCTTCACGAACAGCCCTTACGAATTGATCTTTGTCGACAACGGTTCGATCGACGGCACGACGGCTTGGCTCGCTCAGCAGCCCGACGTTAAGCTGATCGCGAACGGCGCGAACCGCGGATTCGCCGCCGCCTGCAATCAAGGCGCGGCGGCAGCCGGCGGAGACCACATCCTGCTGCTCAACAACGATACGATCGTCTCGCATAACTGGCTGACCGTCATGCTGCAATGCCTGCACGCAGACGAGCGGGTCGGCATTGTCGGGCCGAAATCGAACTTCGTCCTCCCTTTGCAGAAAATCGCTGTAGATGTCAGCAGCGAAGGACAGTACCATCTGTTCTCGCAAAACTTCAATCGGCACAATCCGGCGCTATGGCAGGACTTGGCCGCGCTCAGCGGCTTCTGTATGCTGCTAAGACGCAGTACTTGGCAGCGGTTGGGAGGCTTCGACGAAGCGTTTGGCGTCGGAGGTTACGAGGATATCGATCTTGGTTACCGAGCGCTGCGGGAGGGATTATTTCTGCGACTTGCCGGCGACGTCTTCATCTATCATGAAGGCAACCGGAGCTTTAATGCCAATGCAATCGACATGTACGGCGTAGCCGCAGCCAATCGTCGCCTGTTTATCCGCAAATGGGGCTTTAATCCGGAACGGCTTATTCTGGTGCACGATCCCGCGTTTTTGCCCGATCGCTACGCCTCGCCCCACCCCCATCATGCACCGCAAACGCCCGAGCTGCCAAGCGGCTGGTACGGCATGGGAGAGGACGGCTGCGTCTACCGCATCGAACGCGGGCATAAGCGGCCGATTCACTCGTACGATACATTCTGCCGACTCAATCTCAGCTTCGACCGTGTCGGCCGATGCGGCTCCGCGCTGCTGAACAGCCTGCCGACCGGTCATCCGATCGACGCCGGGAACTTCCCTCACGGTTATCCCGACGTGTTTATCGCGCGGGACCCGGCAGGAGGAATGTACAGCGTCTGCCATGGCGTTCGCTATCCGATCGAGAGCGAAGCGACGATGCTCGCCATCGGCCTGCGGCCGGAGGACGCGATCCCGCTCGGCTACGAGCAGATCTGGAGCTACGGGGATGGCTGGCCGATGCGGGGCAACGTTTGGGAGAACTTCGAGCTGCACGACTACGCTCTGTACCGGGGGCCGAACGGCGGCCTGTATTACAGCGAAGGCCAACGGCTGCGGCCGCTCGTCTGGGAGGAAACGCTGACTCGCTTCGGCTGGAACATGGACCGGGCCGTATTCATCGCTCCCGAGCTGTTTCATCGTTCTCCGATCGGGTTTCCGATTCACTAAATCAAGAGGGGTTATCTTCTCGGCGTCGTCATGCGGCGGCCCGGAAAGATAACCCCTCTCAACTTACGCCCTTCCTTCCAGAACAGTCACTAGCCTTTGCAACTGCGGATGATACTTATTCCTAATATTTTCTAGTTCCTGTTCAATCGCCGCGCCGTGCTTGATGGTTCCCATTGCGGAATGCACGCGGTAATCCGTCAACGGCTCGCGCAAATAGCCGATCGGATAACCCGCCAGAATGATTCTGAGCCACAGCTCGTAGTCGTGCGTATAGGGAAGACGCTCGTTAAAGCCGTCCATCCGGTCAAACAGCGTCCGGGTTAGCATGACCGTGCAGCCGTTAACTGTGTTGCTGAGCAGCAGCGACCGATAAAACTGCAGCATCGTTCCCTCTGCCAGCACGACGGGGCGCATCTCGGCCACACCTTCGCCGTTGATTCGTCGGAACGCCGTATGGCTGATCGAACAACCGCTTTGCTGCATAAAGCGCACCTGCTTCTCGATCTTGTCGGGACGGAACCGATCATCCGAGCTCAGCCACGCCGCGTATTGCCCCTTGGCAAGACGAAAGCCGGCGTTCAGCGCGCTGGCCGTACCCCGGTTCGGTTGATGAACGACTTGGATGCGTCCGGCCCCTTCGAGCCGGTACAGTACGTCCGTTTCCCGCTCGGAGCCATCGTTCACGACGATAATCTCAAGAGGCTTATAGGTTTGCGCAAGTGCGCTCTCTAAAGCCTCTCGAATGTACGGATCGTTATAAAAGGGGACAACGATAGATACAAGCGGATTTACGGACCGGAAAATGGGGACCCTCCCCTTTCCATGCGGTTTCGTTCCCGTTCGCCCTCCAAAGCATCGAGGATCGATTGGCGGAACGTCCGCTTCGGGCTCCAACCTAGCGCTCGGATCGCCGAACAGTCTCTCGGCCGAGGAGACGGCAATGCAGCTCCTTCGCCAAGCTCCCATGGCAGCTTCTTCGTCGCCAGTTCATCAAACACGCTCTTGACTTCGGCCAACGTTCGAAAGCGTCCCGACTCGATCGCATAGCTCCTTCCCGGCTCGCCTTCGCCGAGCAGCAGTTCGTAAGCGGCCACCGCATCCCGGACGTCCATAAAATCCCTCGACTCATCCAGCGAAGACAGCCGAAACGGAGGCGCGCCCCCCTCCGACTGTTCGGCGGCCACCGCCCATCGGACGATTTTGCCGCATAAACCGCCGCTGTTACCGGGTCCGATCAGATTGGAAGGCTCGACGATCATGACCGGCAGCCCGTACCAGCGATGCCAGGCCTTGGCGGCCGCCGTTTGCAGCGTTTTGCTAAACCCGTAAGGATGCGCGGCTTCGGACAAGGCGGCTTCGCCCGCCTGCAGCATCGACCCGGCCACGAGCACTCTACAGCCGTCAATCGCGCGCGCGCCGTCCAGCACATAAGCGGTCGACATCAGATTGGCGGCCAACGACGACGACGGCGTCTTCCAAGAGACATCGACCGCGTTGCGTCCGGCCAAATGGAGCACCGCATTCGGCTTCAGTCTCCGCATCATCTCGGCTACCGCAGCGCCGTCCGTCAGCTCGCAGCGCTCCGTATAAGCGGCCTGCGGAACGACGGGAAGCGCCCCGCGGGGCGATACCGCGGCGACGACCTCCCAGCCGGATGAAGCGAACTTGCGGCAGGCATGAAGCCCCGTAAACCCCGCCGCCCCAGTAATAAGTATTCTGCGGGCCGTCATAACGACGACGTCCACCCGCGTAGCTCCTCAAGCATTTCCGCGTAGCGGGGCGGGCGGTAATCGAAATCGTCCCTTGTCGCCGTAAGCGTACGGTCAATGACCGGTTCGTCCACGGGGACGACCGTTACGTTCCGCTTGTCGAACTTCTCCTGCATCATCAGCAGCAGCTCATGCTTGGACACCGTTTCCGGGGCGGTCAAATGCACAAGCCCGCCGATTTCCGGCCGCCTGATGAGCCACTCGATCGCCTTGGCTAGCTCAAGCGTAGTGACGCCGTTCCACAGCACGTTGCGATAACCTCTTACTTCTCCCTCGCATGCTAGAAACCATTTCATTAGCCCGATGCCTGAAGGCTTATCGTCCGGTCCGATAATGGAGGTGCGAACGGTGACATGCTTGCCGCTGCGCATCTCCCCAAGCGCCTTGGTTTTGGCGTAGACGGTCGTTCCGTCCGGTTCGTCCGTCTCTACGTAACCGCCCCGCTCCCCCGAGAAGACGCAATCCGAGCTGATATGGATCAACCTTGCGCCGCAGCGGTCGCCAAGATGACGGAGCCAATGCGGCAGCAGCCCGTTCACCTTGTACGCGTCGAGCGGCCGATCCTCGGCATGATGATTTAGAATGCCGACGGCGTTCACGATCACGTCGGGGACGATTTTATGGACGAGTTCCTGCACCGCTTCGAAGGATCGGACATCGAGTTCCCGAACCTGAAGGCCTTCCAGCGCCTTCAAGGTTCGATTCGCGATCGTCTCGGGCCTGACCGTAACGGTCAACTCGCAGCCCGGCCTGGTCCGTAAATAGGAAGCGGTCATATGACCCGCCATTCCGTATCCGCCCAGAAGCAGGATTTTCACGTAAGAAAACCTCCTCGCTGCAGCATGGCCCGAATCTGCTGCCGATCCATCAGAGACTGGCTGGAAGAGAAGCTTGCGAAATCGACCGGATCGTACGCTTCGTAATGCGCGCGAAGCCCGGGAATGTCCAGCGTCGGCAAAATAACAAGATACTGGTCGTCGTACACGATCGTATTCAAGCTCTCGTATTCGGTCAGCAAAATTTCATGGATTTTCTCGCCGGGCCGAATGCCGGTTTCGACCATCTCCACCTTCCTGCCAAGGGCGTCCATCAGCACCTCCGCCAGATCGACGATACGGCATGTCGGCATCGTCATCACGAAAATTTCCCCGCCGATGCTCTGCGCCGTCGCCTTGAACAGCAGCCGGATCGCATCCTCCAGCGTCATGAAAAACCTTGTCATTTGGCGATCCGTCAAGCCGATCTGCTGCTTATGCTTGATTTGATTCATAAACAGGTGAACGACGCTGCCGTTCGTGCCCAGCACATTGCCGCCGCGGACGCAGACGAATTTCGTCTCGCTGTCCAGCAGATTGGCGTAAACGATCAGCTTCTCCCCGATCGCTTTCGTCATTCCGTAGAAGTTCGACGGATTGGCCGCCTTGTCTGTAGAAATATTGATGACTCGCTCAATCTTGTTCTCGATTGCCGCTTCAATTACATTCTGCGTGCCGATAACGTTCGTTTTCAGCGCCTCGTACGGCTGATCCTCGCATACCGGCACATGCTTAAGAGCGGCAAGATGGAACAAAATATCTACGCCCTTGCATGCCTTCGACAGTGCCTCCCGGTCGCGAACGTCGCCGATCCGAAACGTCAATCGCGGGTCCTCGAACGCCCGGCTCATCGCCACCTGACTCGACTCGTTGCGGGAGAACACGATCACCTCCGCCGGGTCCATCGGCAGCAGTTGCCTTATCAATTCGTACCCCCAGGAACCGGTTCCCCCGGTAACCAGGATACGTCGATCTTTAAACATCCCTTTTCCCTCCAAGCACAAATTTCGCCACTTTATCCGAGACGTTCGGATCCAAATAACCTTCGGGACATTGCCAGGAATCTCGCAGATGAAACATCACCCGAGCCGCATTGCGGATCGCGTCGGGCTGCAGGCCAGCCACGACGTTGCTGCCGCAATCGATCGTCTCCGGACGCTCGGTCGTCTGACGAACCGTTACGGTCGGTACGCCGAAAATGCAGCATTCCTCTTGAACGGTCCCGCTGTCCGTAAGAGCGAGCAGCGCGTTTTTCTCCAAATGAACAAAATCGAAAAAACCGAACGGCTCATGAAAAGTGACGAGCGGACGAATGGAATTGCGCAGCTCCTCCGACAATCTGGATTGCGTTCGCGGATGCAGGCTGCATACGACAGGCAGTCCGTAATCCTCGGCCGTCAAGCTCAAGCCCTGCATAATTCCGCGCAGCGCCTCCGGAGAATCCACGTTTTCCGCCCGATGGATGGTCGCGATTAGATATTGCCCGGCGGTCAGTCCGAGCCGTCCCAGTATGGGACTGGCGTCAATCTGTTCGCCGTAATGGCGCAGCACTTCGTAAATCGGATTGCCCGAGCGAAAAATGCGGTTGATCGGAAAGCCTTCGCGCAGTAAATTCGTTTTGCTGTTCTCGGTGTAGGGAAGGTTGTAGGTGGAAACTGCATCGATGACCCTCCGGTTTTTTTCCTCCGGTACGTTCAGGTCGAAGCAGCGATTGCCCGCCTCCATATGAACGACCGGGATGCCCATTCTCTCTGCGACAAGCGCGCACAAGGCGCTGTTCGTGTCGCCGAGCACGAGCACCCGTTCGGGACGCTCCTTCCTAAGCAGCTCCTCTACGGCGCCGAACATCGACGCCAACTGCCCGCCAACCGTTTGTTTCCGAGCATCTAGCAGCAGATCGGGCGCCCGCAGTCCCATCTGCTCGAAAAAAACTCCGCTTAAGCTGGAAGTAAAATTTTGCCCCGTATGAACGAGCACATGGCGCTCCGCCAAGCGGTCCAGCTTGCCGATCAGCACGCTCAGACGAATAATTTCCGGTCGAGTTCCCAATATGGTCACGATACGCATCGGTTCACCTTCTTCTGCGGCGGGCTCTGGCGCCAGACCGCTTCCTTTTGCCTGAACGGACGCTCCCCCTGCCCGAGCTTCGTCTATGCCTCCGCCTTGTTCCCCGCCCTTTGCCCCTGCGTACTTTTCTTTTGCTTGACCCTCTTCGTTTCTGTTCGAGCAACGTCGGTCCGGCGGGAAGCCTCTGCAAATCCTCGTCCGGCACCTCCGTCACATCCTCAAACCGGAATCCTCTTTGCAGGAAAGCCGCCTCGGAAGCGAACGGCCGCTTCATGCCATTCTCGACGAGAAAAACGGTAGGCGCGCTGCCCCGCCATAGCGGTCCGCGAATAAGCACCGGGGTCTGCGGCAGCTGGGCGACCAGCTCCGCCAGCCGCTGCCGGAACGCTTCGACTCCGAACACCTGCTGCGCCGTTTGCATATTGCGTTCTCCGACGGCGCGCAGCAGCGTTCCATTGCTAAGCAGTCCGTTCACGCGCTCGGTTAGCTTTCCTACGTCGCCGGGCGGTACAAGATATTCCTCGTTTCCCGTCGCGTTCATAATTTCCGTCAGACCGCCGGAGGCGGAAGCGACAACGCCCTTGCCGAACATCAGTCCTTCCAGCGCGGTCATGCCGAAGCCTTCGGCGATCAGGCTGGGCACGACGATGACGTCCATGACGGGATACGCATGCTGAATTTGGTCCGCGAACGGCAGGAACAGAAATCTGTCCGAGAAACCGGAATCCCAGACCAGCTTCTGGCAATGGCGGTAATAGGCGTCATCTGCGGATTTGCCCAAAATGAGAAATCTCGCCCAACCGTCTGACGCTGCAATCGGAAGCATCGCGTTCACAAACTGCTCCAGCCCTTTGTTCGCATAGATCGTCGCAGCCATAAAGCCCGCCACGCGATGGTGCTCGCCCCAGCCGTACTGCTGACGAAGCCTCATCCGGTGATACGGCCAGCTTTCGGGAAGCAGCTCCTCCCTAATGAGATAAGGCGGCAGCATAAACGTTCGCGCATGCGGCGCCAATTCGCGAATCGGCTGAAGCGTCGAATGGGAAATGCCTGCGACGATATCGCTGTTGGACACGATAAGCCCGACGGACATATGCTTGGACGGCCGGTCCATCACCGTTTCCATCAGCACCCAGATCGTCGGAATTCCCATCGCTTTGGCAGCAAGCGCAGGCAGCGGGTGAACGCTTGTGTTGACCAGCACAAAATCGGGGCGTTCCTCCGCCAGCATGGCATGGATTCTCCCCCATGCCGGAGATCGCTGCATCGCGGCGATTTCTTCATGAATGGTAGGAGCTGCAGTATATAAAGAAATACATAGAGGGATATCCTGAACGACGATTTTGACGCCCAGCTCCCTGGCCTTCTCTGCAATCGCCCCAATTTGCGGAACGACCATCACGCACTGAAAACGACGGACCATCTCGCGGGTGAACAGCAACAGCAGCTTCTCCGCTCCCGTGACGAAAACCGGGCTGCAAATATGCGAGAAGATCATCAGCTTCGGCTTTGCTCCGTTCACGATTCCGCATACCTGTTCATGCTCACGGGTATGTCCGTCACCTCCTTCTAAAGGTAGTTCAAAAAGTCCGCTTTTGATCACGAAGCGTAGCTGGAAGCAGACTCGACTTCGAATCTTAAACCTTCATTAGCTGAGTTGTACAATGTATGGGGCGAACGGCATTCCCGGCGCGGCGCTTAACCATTCATCGTCAAATCTATCAATTGACTCAGCCGGGAGACGTACGTATGGTCCCTAAGCGTTCGATAGAGACCTTTCAGGGCGATTTCCTTCCGTTCTTCCTCGTGCTCCAGATAATATTCGGCTTTGGCCGCCAAATCTTCCGGAGAATCGTAGGTTACGATCTCTACGCCTGGCACGTAATGCTGGGCGATGTCTTCGCGGCAATCGGTAAGCTGCAGCGTCGCCGACGCCGAAATTTCGAACGTGCGCGGATTCGGCGACAGCGCCGTAATCATCTCGCTGTTCTGGTTAAATGTATCGTCGTCGTGGGCTCTATGCGAATTGATGACGATTTTATGAGCGTTATACCTTTCCGAGGTCGGCTGCGGTCCCATCCAGTTGCCCAGGTCGATGAAATGCTTCCAGCGCCCGTAATCGGCGAGCCGATCCCACCACATTCCGGAAATGTACAAGCGCCTATGCGCGATTAACGGCATAAGCTGATTAAACATCGCGACCCGGTTCCAATACGCGGTACCGATAAAGCACACTTCTCCGCGCATCGCGCGATCGGTGTTCCGCGGACGGTATGCGCTGTGATGCACGCCGAGCGGCAAATAGGATACGCGAGGGCAGCCTCTTTCCGTGTAAAAGGGAACGCAGTTGCGTTCAAGCGTAAAAACATGATAGTAGTTGGGGGCGATTCCGCTCGTAATGTCTGTGTAGTAAGGATCGTCCGTAAACCAGATCGCCGTGCGAACGCCCAGCCCGTTAACCGCACAAACCTTCTCCAGCCCCAGATGCATACCGTCCAGCACAAGCAGCAGGTCCGGCCGCTCTCTTGCGGCGATAGCCGCGATATCCTCATGCGGAACGGCTACGGTTACTTTGGCGGCAATCTCCTTTAATGTCGCAATAATGCCGTCGTCAAGCGGAGAATAGGGAAAGCCTTTGCCGGAAGTGACGTATAGCACATGAATGGGACGCTTTACCGGAACGGGCGTCGCTGTGCGTACGATGTATTCGCACAGCCCCTGCCAGTGCCCGTCGGCTTTGCCCGAAGCCAATCCGTCCGCCCAGCCTCTGTGGTACGCCGCAGCGCGGGGACGGTCAGCGGGACGTCTCTTCACCTTAGCCAAGTCTCATCCCTCCTTGTCTTTTCCGATTGCAATCCATCCAGGCCTACGCAAGTCCGATCGTCCCGATCAGCCTCCGGATCCGATCGCGGAACGTATGATCCTTTTTCACTCGTCTATAGCCTCTAGCAGCGACCCATTGCCGTTCTTCCTCATTCGTCAAGTAGTGCTCCAGCTGTTGAACGAGATGATTCGCATCGCGGAAAACTCCGATTTCCGAGCCTACGGCAAAATGCTCGGGCAGCTCTTGTCGGACGTCGGTAAGCTGCATAACGCCGCACGAGGCCATTTCAAACGTACGGGGGTTGATCGATTCCGCCGGCCAGTTAATGCCGTTCAAATTGTCTTTGCCCGCCTCCGTCGTGCGGTGAAGATTGATGACGATTTTGGCGCCGTTGTAGTACTTGACCGTTTCCGGCACTTCGATCCAACCGTCCTTGACGAATTGAGACAGCTGGGAGAAGCTGTTCATCCGCTCCCAGAGCTTGCCGCCGATTAGCACTTTCTTGTCTTTCAAATAGGGAGCGATCGCATCGAACAGCTCGACGCGGTTCCAGAAGGCCATTCCGATAAAGCAAATGTCCGACCGGTATTCCGGGGGGACCGCCATGGGCTTAAACCAGTCGGCATAAGCGGAGAGCGGAAGATGATGTACCTGATTGCAGCCTTGCGCAAGGTATAAAGCCAGACAGGATCTCTCGTGCGTAAATACATAATCGTAATGCGGCGCGACCTTCACCGTCGTGTCGGTTACGTACGGATCGTCCACGAACCAGATCGCCGTTCTGATTCCCATGGCGCGAATCGCGTCGATCTGCTCCAGATGGTCGGGCGGAAACACATGCAGCCCGTTCATGACAAGCACCGCATCCGGCCGACAACGTTCCGCCTGCAGCCGCATCTCCGTCGCGGAAACGACGGTCACCTCGGCGACTTCGCTTTGCAATGCGGCAATCACCCCGTGATCGATCGCTTCAAAGCCCTGCGGAACATAGAGGATGCGCGCACGGCTGGGCGGGAGCGATTCGTGCCGTATAGTTTCGTCGATCCCTCTACAGACGCCCAGCCTCCAACCGTCGAGCTTGCCCTTCGCATAGCCGTCCATTCGGCCGCGATTGTAATTTTTTATTCGAGATGAACTCCGCATCCTCATCACCCGCAATCAATATATGCGCCCCCGTTGGGTTGATCTTGGATACTTACCCGTCCATAGGACAAATAGGCGGGCAAAAAAAGCCCGTTCTCTCGCGATGAACGAGAAAACGGGCTTTTGCCGTCTTGCAATCCGGTTTAAGCTATTGTACGCGGTGAACTTGAACGTACTGGTCGACGATGCCGCGGATTTCGATCGGTACGACGGACGTTTTGACCACTCCGTTGCTGTATACGACCGTAAAGACGAACGAATAGCTGCCGTCCGGAATGTCCACGAACCGGATGGATGTATCGGCTTCGCGCAGCAGAGCCGTCCAGCGGACGGAGCCGGGCGGCGATTCCGTCAAGCCTTTAGCCAAATCGGGCGTCGCCTGCGCCATGACGGACACCGCCTTCGTAGCGGAGCTGCCGGTATCGGTCACCGTCGCGGACAGGACAAAAGCCTCTCCAGCCCAGAACACATGGCTCTCTCTTGATCTGCTAGGATATTTGGCATTCCAGAGCAAACGGTTCTGCTCCCATTCAGGCGTATGAGCGACTTGTCCCGCAATCGTCAGAGGCAGCACCGGAATCTGCTTGGTGATTGCATCCTTCGCTCCGTGTTTATCCGTGACATTAAGGGTCACCGTATATACGCCCGTTCTGCTATTCGTCAGCTCAGCGGGAATCGTCATCTCTTTCATAAATCCTGTCAGGCTGAAGCCGTCTGGAGAGATGATTTTCCACACATAGGATAGCGCATCGCCGTCGGGATCGGAGGAGCGGTCCAGCAGCGCAATCGTATCTCCTTCGTAGGCCGGCTTCGGCAGCCAATCGAAATCCGCAACCGGTTTGCGGTTGATGACGGTCACCCGCTGTACGGCTTGTGCAGACTGCCCTTTAGAGTCGGTGACGACCTGTCGGATCTCGATGACCCCCAGCGAATTGAACTGTGTCGTCCAAGTCCCGCGATCGATCGAACGAATTGTCTCCATGCCGTTATCGGTTACGTTGCGTACATAGTAAGCATGCTTCAGATTCACAGCCGGACCATCCTCCTTATCCCAAGCTTGCGATGTAATCGAGAACGGCTCGTTCACATAGTGCGAAGAAGGCGTTATCGTAAATCCAGGTATCGGCGGTTCATCCGGCAGTACCGGCGTATCGATGTCGATCGTTTGCTCCGCCCAGTAGCTCCACGCGCTGTATTCGTCCTTGACCTGCATCCCGACGCGATAGCGGCCTTTCATTTGCGGCGTAACCAGCTTCTGATTGACGAGGTGGTCATCTGGCGGGATGTAATAATAACGCCACTCCAGAACCCCGCGCGTTTCTTTGTAGTCAATGCCGGTGTTCTCCGTGCTGTAGTTCATCGGGCTGAGCCATCGGTCGGGATCGTAGCTCTGATCGTTCCATTTCACGGTGTGATCGTGTGGATCGACCGACACTGTAAACTTGGCTACCGGCCTGCGATGCACCGTAATAATCTGCCAGAACTCGTTCGACCACTTCCGATAGCTTCCGAACGTCATATCCGGATACAAATATTCCGGGTGCGGATCGTCCTGAGCTTTCAGCGTTACGCGATAGTTGCCGACCTTATCGAATTCGAGAGCCGGGCTTGTCAGCGTCTGGCCGTCCAAAGCCGATAGTCCCTGATTATTCAAAAACTTTGGCGTATGCGTAATTGACCACAGATTATTCTGCGCTGCCGGATCATCCTCCGGGTCCGTATACGTGATGTTGCTGTATCGAACCGTGGCGGTAGCTTTTCCTTCATCCCAAATAGCGTAGCTGGCCATCCATTCGACGTCCGGATTGCTGAGATCCTTCTGTTCTATCCCGGTGAACGTAACATAGGACTTGTCCGAGAACGGGCCGAACTTACCGGATTGATACGTGCCGTCCGTGACCTCGAAATACGGAACGCCATCCAGGAAGACTTCGATTTTGTCATTCTGCGTTACAATTTTGAAACTGTAAGACGTTCTCGACTGGAAGGGATAAGCAATGCTGTCCAGCACCGTGCGCGTACCGTTGACGTACTTGGATAAAAGCAGCTTCGTGCCCTCCGTCTCAAGTGCATACCGATATTTCGGATTGGTCATCCGGAACGAGAAGCCGGCCAGCGATTGATCCTCTGTCGGAACGTCCATCTTCATGGAGAATAAATATTCCGCATTTTCATAAGCATCCGGAGACACGAACTGCCCTAGCCGGAACCCTTTATACACAGAAGTAGCGGTTGGCGTTCCCACGTCCAGAAAGATATGCGCGGAAGCTGCCGGCCCTCCGCCGGCCATACTCATCTGATAATCGGTGTCCCACATAGAGAGATAGACTCCGTCGCCCATATATTCCCCGTATCTCATGTATCTCGCGGCGTTAACGGTGACAATCGGATTATACGCCCGCTTGTAATACTCGAAGCCTGCCCAACTGCTTGGTCTTGATTCGACGCCATCAACGGTTTGTGATAGCCAACCGCTCTTATACTCGCCAGTATAGGTAATATGGAAAGGGTTGGTGAACCGCTGCTGAGACGATGTAGGCATTCCCCTAGTCCAAGCACTTACCTCACCCGTCGTTAAATCAACCAACTGTGTGAAATAATTCGTGCCCATAGATCCTTGTACAGCTGAAGCCGTCCTCGTTATCGCTTGCTTGGTGACATTATTGATCGCTAAAACCGCGCTCGTCTCCAAGTTGAGCTCGTAAGGACCGGGCCAACCGTTAGCAAAATAAGTCCCCTTCAGTCTGGCTTTGATGCCGTACGTAAAATCTGGCTTCATTTGTACAAGATAATAGCCGGCCGAGGATTCCGGATTCAGCTCCGGATCTATAGTCACATTAGAGCCGTTTACCGTACGACTACACGTATTCATGACATACGCATATTTATTGCCTTCATCATCCTTGAATTGGTTTGCGCCATAGCTCCATGAACAGGTAAAGTCGGCAGCTTCCTCGGTGTAGATTGCGCCGTTCCAGGCCCGGCCTTTCCTCTCGATCCGCTCGACTGTCGTCGGTAAGGAAATCGTTTTATCCATAATATTGCGACCTTGCCGATTGTATCTCAGCACCCGACCTGCTTGAGCCGTCAGGATCAAATCGTCGCCAAGAATATCTGAATAACCGATACCGGTAAAACCCGATCTAGACGGTATTCTTTCGCCCTTCTCGTAGGAGCTGCCGATAAACTCCCCAGTAAAGCCATCATAGACATGTACGTCCAAATCCCAGTTGCCGCCGAAATCCGTTCTAGAACCTTCATCATTCCGGTAGTAGTACGCATAGGTCATCCGAAGATAGACGACATAGATTCTGCTTCCGGTAATTTCATAAAAGATTGGTTTTTCCGTATTGACGGCCGAACCTGATGCGCCTGAAAAATCCCCGTTTTGCGCCTTAGTCCCCCAGCTGCTATCCCTCTGTTTGTCACTCTCGGAAAAGTAGGGAACCGAGTATCGATTTGCCGGCAGATTATCCAGATTCAGAATAAATTCATACGGATTCGGGCCATCCCAAAAGTGCATTATGTTCTGCTCCCAGTTATAACCATCACATTGACTCATGTCCGTTGAGCCGCCGCAGGTCATAACATAATCCTTACGATAGGAAGGGATTTTATTTTTGTTTAGTGCAAAAATATGACGATTATAGTCAAAGTAAATGTTAGTTTTGTTGGATCTGATTTTTGAAACAAAATTTGCCGGCAGCAGCGACGAGTAGTCTTCTCCTGTCGTATAAGTCGTTGAGGACCAGCCGCTGCTTTTAACTGGAACGAGCAAAGGTTGCGACCTTCCGTCTCGCGCTGCGATGGAACGATAAGCGGACAGTCCGTTCGGACCTAAACCGTTGTCGCTAATCGCCGAAAATCCCGATTGCGCGTCCCAACCCCCGCCAAATCCGACCGATCCGGACGTTCTGGACTGCGTTTCCATTCCTCTTCCCAATCCAGCCAGCAGCGACTTCCCATCTTTCTGCCACATGAACGGGCTATTCACGATTTTTTGAGTCGTGTTCGTGTCATAGAGATCCCATTCCAAAATCTGCGAAACCGGAATACCGTTTTCTTCGGGCGGCTTGGGAATCTCGTTCTCTCCCTCCATCAGAAAGGAAACGCTCGGAGCAAGATTCACGACGTCTATGGTCCGCGAGTTTTCCGGCTGCGTATCGGATGCCCAGGCGCATTTCCCCCAGTCCTCGCACACCTTCGCATCGAGTAGAAACTTCCCGACCTTCTGCGGCCTTAAAACAACTTTGGTCAAATCTCCGCCTGGCATCGCCATCCACGGCTCGTTAAATAGGCCGTCGTTGTTGGCATCGTATTTGTAGCGGTACTCAATGCTGACAATCTTGTCGCCATCCGGGCTACGGGACTTGTTAAAAATATTGAAATCGCTTGGGCGAATCCCTAGCGGAGGCACCTCTAACAACCCGATCGGAGGATCATCGGGCACAACCGTCAGTTGATGCGAAGCCGCGTATTCCGACCTCAACCCCGCACTATCCACCACTTCCAGGCGAATCGTCTCTATTCCGGGGGTCGTATAGACGTCCTTCTTGTTTTCCCAAATGTACTCGGCAATCGAGCGACCTATCGGGCTGTAGCTTTTCTCGCCACTGAACGGTGACGGCAGCGGGCGCATTTCTTTTACCTTCGTCGGCCCGGTAATGACTGGAATCGGATTTTCCGGTATGACCATAATCGAAGCGGTTCGCCTTGACTCGGCCCCGAACGAATCTCGCGCGATAACCGTTATGGAATGCGAGCCCAGCTCCGTCGCCTTAAGCATGTAGTGCGCCTCATCGTGCTCCCATAACCCATATTCATCGGGTAAGCTTTGAATCCATGAACTCGAACTGCTGCCGAACAAGAACGTATAGGTGATCGGATCTCCGTCCGGATCGTAAGGCTCCGGAGGATTCGTCATATTATTGTAGATAATTCTCAAGTTGACCGGACGATTGATGACGACTTGGTGATCCGGTATCGTTCCCGTTCGATTGGACTCTTTGAAAAATCCGACGGAGAATAGGGGTGGACGGTTGTCTGTCGGGCTTTGCAATTCCAGGTTTTTCGGGCCTTGCCAGCCGGAGTTGCCGCAATCCGCCGTGATCCGGATTGAAATGCTGTTCGAGCCGACACTGAGGACGGGCGGATATTTCGATACCGGAAAAGACGTTTCGATTGTCGGGCTATTATATTTGGGGCTCACCCATCTCTCGCCATTGGTCTCAAACAGATATTCGTGGTACAAGTATTTACCGCCCGTAACTTGAATGTTTCGAGGCTTCAAGGTGAAGGTATCGCGATACTTCAAGTTTTGAGACGGTAAAATTTCGAAATCGCCAGTGATGACGCAAGCATTTGCGACCGACTCTACGACTTTGACCTCGGCATAGGCGTAATCGCTGGCGCCCAAGCTGCTATCATAAATCTTCACTTTCGCATAGAAAGTTGTGCCGGGCGCGGTGTTCGGAAATGCCTGTGAATAATTCGATACGCTGCCGGTGCTGGTCCCGGTCGTCCCCTCCTTGCCCTCGTCTGCCGGATTAAACGGCGTCTTGCTGAGCCAGAACCGATAGCTGTCGATCTTCGTTCCGCTCGTCACCGATCCGCTAGCATCGGCCCGCACAGTCACCGTAGCCGTCTTCCCTTTGTCAATGGCTCCCGGCGTAGCCGTGGCCGTTAACGCGGCGTTCAGCCCGCCCGGATCAAGATAACTTACTTTTACGGTTACGTCGTATTCGTAGGTGATGGCTTCCCAGTAGGCATCAACCATCATATGATAATTACGACCTTCTGCATGTCCACTCATGCCGTCTGAAGGCATCATATTGTAATCGATTATTTCAGCACTGTTTTGAAGCGTCAGGAATTTGCCAACTTGTATATAACCTAGACCAGATGCTTCCCCCTTACCCGCAGCAATGATAATGACTCCCGGTGTTTCAGGCATTGATTTGGTTTTAGAGATTTGAATCGATGAAAGCTCTACATCATCTTTAGAAATTTTTTTCTCATTGTTCCCCTTATCTCCTTGAGCCAAATAATAATCATCAGGTGGCAGCATGTTCTTTTTATCCGTAACCGCCCTACCGCTGGAATCCCGCAAGGTAAACGGGATCGGCCCTGTCTTACCAGTATCCATGTTATAACCCACTGAAGGAATCAAACCCGGACAAGCAGAAGGCGTTCCAGTGCATCCTGTACTCTCTGGTGTGTACTCAAAGCGCCCGTCGGCATTGCCGGTCCGCCATTTTTTCCCCGCTGAATCGCGATAGATGATATGGCCTGGGTTATGATTTTTAGTATTGAACACGTCTCTTTTTACGCCGTCTATTTTGGGCAGCTCCAGTACACCATTCTTGAGCTTTCCCCACTCTTTTTTCGGTGTACTTCCATTGACCTGAACTTCCCAAGAGTGGATCTTCAATCCCGGAACATTTAGATCTACTTGTTGGCTGACAATATCCTTCACGGAACGATACGACTTTCCGTTTACACTACTCCCACCAAAATCGACTTGAAACGTCTTGCTTTGTGCGGCATAAGACCGCTCAGTTGAAAAGGTGACCGCCCCGACGAGGACGGCCACCACAAGGAGCAACGATAGTGGCCTCATCCATCTTTTTTTCATCGGGGATCAACCTTTTCAGACAGAAAGATAATCTTATCGGTCACGTAGTTGTAAATCACGAGGCCAAATTTACTATCTTCAATCATCGGACGTTTTTCCAAGTCCGCCTTCTTAATGGTCATTAAATACCACCCATCTACCTTTTGAATTGTTTTCGTATCAAGCGATGGCACATAATAGATCGGGGATTGCTCTTTCACTTCCGGATGGATAATTGCAAAAGTGTATGGTTTCTGGGCAGAGATTTTGAACTGCAATATCCAAGCAGAACTTGCTTGCTTAATCGGATTCTCAACGTTAAGATGCAAAGCGATCACGTATTCGTCTGCCGTCGCAGTTGTCTTGTCGTTCTTCATAACCTTCGGAAACCACTCCCGATAAGCCCCCTCCTTATCCCCTAAGTCCACAACAAGCATTTGATCGATCTCGACGTTCAACTTACTTCCCGCGTTGATCTTAAAAGGCAAAGGGACCGCCTTCATACCCCACATCGTCTGGAGATTCGTGCCGCTCATTTCAACCTCGGCATAGGAAGCAGCGCGCTTATCGGCTTCCAACGTCTTACCGTCCTTCACCGACAGCATCCGGTCGATTATGACCGCGGCCTGCGCGCGGGTCGATTTCTCATTCACGCCAAGCTCGCCCTTGTCCAATCCGCGAATGATGCCGCGCTTCGTCGCTTCATACATCAGCTCTTTGTCACTGGCGTTGCGGAGTTCGGGATCGAGCGCCCGGACGATGAATCGCGCCATATCGAGCCTGGTCGACGGCTCGGTCCAGCTTTTGAAATCGGAAGAATTGTAAATCTTCTCTTTCGCAACGACGGAAACATAAGGATCGAACCATTTGCCTCCACTCTGCTGGGGAATCTCCATTTCAGCTGCCAGCGCAACCATCTTGATAAATTCGGCGCGGGTGACATTCGCGTTCGGGTCGAAGAGATTGCCGGGTTTGCCGTTGATAATGCCCTTCCCCGCAACCTTGTAGACGGAAGCCGCCGCCCAATGCGTGTTCGGCAAATCTTTGAATCCCGCCGATTTCTCTCCTTCTGCAGCTACTGAAACAATAGATGTAATCAAGAATAAGGATACGAGAACAATCAATTTTTTCATTCCTGTTCCTCCAAAGCTTCGATTTTCGTTGCAGCAAATGTTTTGCCGTTAGAACTGAACGTTAGCAGTCGCTCCCGCGTTAGCGGATCAAGAGTTCTAACCTCCAAAAAGCTCTCGATCATAACGACCGTCTCCGATCGAGTAGCGATGCGGTGGATCTGCATCGTCTGATCCGGATAGCCGTTCACAACGCCTGAGCCGTAAGCCAGCGCGATGCTAGGCACGTCCCGATTCTGAAACTGCAGCCGATCGGCAAAAGGCATATCGTCTTTCCTGAACGACCCGAAGCTCTCCAGATACTCCCGATAGGGAGCCTCAAGCGCCAACGCCCGAGAAAGCATCCGGATCATCTCAATCCGCTTAATCGGCTTGCCGTAATCCGTCGAGTCCGTCTCGTCCAGCAGCCCAAATTCTAATGCGGCCGATATGTAGCCCTGATACCAGGGAAGCCCTCCCTGAGAATGAGGCAGACGAAGCGCATCCACGAGCATTTTCGTAAACTCTGCACAAGTAACGGGGGCTTTGGCATTAAAAGTCCCGTCCGGGTAGCCTTCCACATATCCTTGCGATGCGGCTCGTTCGATCTGACTCCGCGCCCAATGACGCTTGGTAATATCCTTAAACAGCGGCTCAACGGTTGCAGCAGCCCCAGCCGCTCCCGATACCCCGCACGCAGCGACGCTCAACCCGACGAACAAAGCTCCCATTTTCCTCATCACCGATCCCCCTTATCCATTGAAAATTCGTCCAAATGGCGATAAAAAAGCACCAGCAAACAAAGGGATGTCTCCCCTAGTCGGCGTGGTGCTTCCTCGCGTAAAATATACTGTTTTTAGTTAATTTATTACATGAACTACAATATTGTCAAGGCGAAATTTGCCAAATTATCGATTTTCGTCCCGCAGCGCTTGTTCCGATTAGACCTGTTGCTCATACCCTAACTGGTGACCGTCCTCGAAGCCTTTAGCAAAACCGACGTTGTACCCCTCGTTATACGCTTGATTAAAGCCTGCTTGATACGAGGAGCCTCCTCCTGCTGTACCGGCATTCCGAGCCCTTCCGACGCGCCTTCTCCCCGCTGGATTTCTTCGAACGCTGCGCCTGCCGACCACCTTACGGGAACGAAGCTTGCTTTTGCCCGATCTGATCTTCCCTCTGCGTAAGGGCCTTTTGCCGCTTCTGCCAGCAACGGCTTTCTTCCTCCCGCCAATGCGGGCGGAACGCGATTTGCCTTTCAATTCGGAACACCCCCGGTCTCTGAGCTAGCTTGCTTGCACCTCACCGCTTCGGATAACCAAGGAGCGGCCGGCGTTCCGGCGACGGGCGGGCGCCAGCTTTGTCCGGTTACCGTTCTAAGCAGCGCCCCCTGCATTCCATTCAGCACTCGCACATGCTCCTGTAGAGTCGAAGGAGAGACGCCGACATGCTCCGTCACATCCGCTGCATTTTCCAGTATTCTCGCTAATGCTTCCTGGCTTCTAGAGATCGCGCCCATGAGCTGAAGCTTGATTTCCCACTCCCGATCCGACCGATTCATCTGTCGCGCTCTCCCATGTCATAGCCTCCGAACATGGAGTTCATGCCGTCGGACTCCTCCGTATCCGGGTTAAGGATCGCTTTCATATTGCGGCTCAACCCGTTGCACAGCTTCGTTAATCCGTCCAGCACCTCGATGTTCTGTTCGTTCCACTGGATACAGGTCGATAGTTGGTCGTTATGAGCTTCGTAGGTATCGTTAGTAATATGAGTGCAGAGCCAATTGCGAACCTTTTCGGCCTCCGCGGCTTTCGCCTCCAAAATCATGGCTACGTTCCACTGCATCTTCGCAATGGCGTCGAGCGTGAGATGATAAGCTTCCTCCCGATTCATTTCATCTCCCCTCCTTTCACCGCGCGCTGCTATTCCTCGTCGTTGGAATCTCCCATCGCCTTTACGACGTTGGTCAGACTATCGGCGACGGCTTCCTGCAAATCCGCAAGACTGTTCAAATAAGAAATAACGTTCTTCGTTACGTTAGACGAGCTATCCAGCAACCCGCTTAATCCGTTCAACTGAGGATGCTCATCCGGCAGCGCTTGGACGAGATGGGCCATCCGTACGGCTACGTGCCTTTTGGCATCCAATATTCTGGCCATTTGCTGATGGGATCTGGAGAGGTGGACGACGATTTCAGTCAACAATTCCTGCATGACAGCCATACCCTCCCTAGGCAAAATGCATTCTCGCGCAACCAGCCGCATACGTCCAGTTCTCTACAGCATATGCCGCCAATCAGCGCTTGCCACAGGAGCAAAAGCCTACATTGGCGCGCCTCTGCGCCCCGCGAAACGCCAAAAAGGCCCATCGTCCGCCCATAAAGACAGCAGACAATAAGCCTGGCCGATTCGCATCGTGCGGGGCACCGGGCATTCTCGTCCGTCCCCCTTACAGCACTTGCTTAAGCATGGGAGGGGCGATAATCGGCAGCCCTTCCTCCGCTTCCGACAATTGGACCAATGTGATCGTTCGCGACGGTTTGAGATGCAGTTGCCAGTATCTCATCACTGAAGCGCTGACGATTTTCCGGGCTTTGCCGTTCTCCGCATAAAACAGCGTTCCATCCTCCAACTGCGCGACGCCGGATTCCCAGCCGGAAGCTCCGTCCAAACCGCGCCATCGCGCTTCCACTTCCTGAACGGGGATCGGATCGCCCAGCGGCCAGCGCTTCAAATCGATCTGCGACAGTCTAACGGCGGGAAAAGTAATCGAGCCCTCCACAAGCCGTCTCTGCCCCTTTTCCACCCAGTAGTAGTTCGCGCCAACGCCTTGCACCACAATTCTTTCGGGGTAAAAAGCGCCCGAATGATGCGCGGCCCCCTGAGTCCAAACAGGCTGTCTGCGAACTTGCTGGATCCATTCGTAAGGGTCGTGCCATTTATCCATGAAATATTGCTGATTGCGATCGTTGACTTCCTGGAACCTGTCTCCCAGCGCCTTCATGCTGACGCTGCCGAAATGATGAATAAACGTGTCCTGGGCCATGACCAGACTTTTTCCCGACAATCGAACGCGAATATTGTAATCGTCATCTTCGAAATTGCCGATCTCAAAGCCTTCGTCGAAATAGCCGATCCCTTCGAACAGCTCGCGCCTAAACAGCAAACAGAACCCCGTCAGTCGATCGGTTCTGAGCCACCGGGACGGATCCGATCGGTTGTATTCTCTGGCGAAAGCGGGCATATCGGCTATATCCGTATAAGGAACGTCGATCTTCTGTTGGCCGCTGATATAGTTCGTCATAGGGCCGACCATCCCTATCGTTTCATCGCTGTTGAGGCACGCCATTAAGTTATCGAGCCAATTTTCCGTTACCAGCGTATCGTTATTCAGCAGCACGATCGTACTGCCTTTCGCCATCATCATCCCGATGTTGATCGCTCCGGCAAAACCGAGATTTTTGTCCAACGCCCGGAACCGAACCTGCCCGCCTAAATTCCGCAAGTAATCCGCCGTCCCGTCGGTCGACGCATTATCTACGACAATAATTTCATAAGGCAGATCCGTATTGTCGAAAATGCTCTCAATGCACATTCTAATCATGTTTAATTGATTATAGGTGGGAATAACGATGCTCGTTCCTTCGAATAAAATCGGGTAGCTTTGCAAGCCGGACTGTACGCCCTCGCGGTAGCCGTCCCCGAATCCCTCCTGGTAGCGGGTTTGCCGGGCTTCGCGCTGCCGGCGGAGCCGTCCGCCGACCGCCCTTGATCCGGTGCGGGAAAACCTGCGCCGTTTTGCCCGCTTGACCCTTGTCTTTGTCGCAGCCATTTTCTCGCCTCCATGCTCCTATTGCCTTTCAGGCTGAGCAAGACCGGCCATTCGATCGGCCAGATGACCGAAATCGAACGTCACCTTGCCCCCCATTCCGGCCAGATGAACCGTTATCGGAATCGCCGCTATTCCCGCGGCTACCAGAGCGATGTCGTAGTCGTATTGCATCGCTTCAGCCACAACTCTGGGAACGTCCGCGTAGCCGTTAACCGGAGTAACCGCCCCGACCACTTCCATTCCCTTCTCAAGCAGCGCCTCCCGGAGCTGCAGCGCCACATTCCCGATGATCAATAGTTTGCGTCCTTGGAACAACCGGAGCAGCAGCCCCTGCTCCTCCATCAAATAGTTCATCGTGGATGTCGTAAAGCGAAGCTGTCTATAATCGATGCCATGGGCGCGAAGAGTGGCGAACAGAAGTGGCTGAAAATGGGGATGACGAGACATCGGCACCCCGATTAACGTAGCCACCTTAATGCATTCCGCCAGCTCATCGCGAGCCGCCAGGTTCGGGATCGTTACGCCCGCATAGGGAAGAAAATCTCCTTCGCGCCGGACCTCCTCAAGAGAAAGTACCTTCTCTTGGGCCAATGTCAGCAATTCTCCGTCTCCCAGACGAATGAAGGCGTAGGATCGCCTCTCGTTAAGAGCCGCTGCCAATTCGTCGTAGACCGTAGCGCTGTTCAGCAAAGGAATGCCTCTTTTTTTTAGCGATTCGACTCCGGCGGAGACGGCCTCCCTTGCCGTGATATCCGGGATAATCATATCCGGCGGCAAGTGCTCCTCCAGCATGCGCTCCCCGCCCTCGATCAACCCTTCCTGATATCCATGCTCGTAGCTGCGCTGCCGCTCCCGGAACGATTCGTCCCCTTGCTCAAGCTGAGGTTTGGACACGATGGGAGTTCTGCGTTTGCTGCCGACCCGTCTTCGGCGCGAGTGGGCTTTCCCTTTCCCCAGGGCAAGCTTACGCACTTTTTTCTTCAGCGGGAGCTTCCCCTGCTTCGCTCTCGCGACTGGTTTAGCGGGCTTTGGCTTGGCGCTTGTCTTGGCCGGAGATTGCGGTTTCTCCGCTCTGGGAGCGGCAGAGGCGACCGCCGGCTTGCGCAAGCTTGACTGCATCATGTGATCGCCCCCTTCAATCTCCTTCCCGCTTCTTCCAAAGACTCGAACGTACCCGCATCCGTCCACCAGCCGGTCAATTCGCGATAGGTCAACTTGCCGGATAAGGCGTAAGCATTGTTGACGTCTGTGATTTCCAGTTCTCCCCTGCGGGAGGGCTTAACTCCGTCAATCATTTCGAACACTTGCGTATCGTAAAAATAAAGGCCGGTCACGCAATAATCCGACTTCGGCTGCTCCGGCTTTTCCTCGATCGTCACAATCCGTCCGCTCTTCTCATCCAGCAGCGGGACTCCGTATCTGTGCGGATCGGCTACTTTTTTCAGCAGCACCATGGCTCCTTCGGATTGTTTGGCATATTGCTCGCAATAAGGCTTCAGACTTTCCTCAAACAAATTGTCTCCTAGCAGCACGACGAATTTATCCTTTCCCGTCATCACCGGACGGGCAAGCTCCAAAGCCTGCGCGATCCCGCCGGCCTCCTCCTGAACCCTGTACACGATCGATACGCTCCAATCCTTCCCGCTACCCAAAATGTCCGCAAAGCTGCCGAGAGAGCCCCGATTGGTCACAAGCACGATATCTCGAATACCGGCCTCTCTGAGCTTAGTAACGCCGTGGCAGATCATCGGGTACGTTCCGATAGGGAGCAGATGCTTATTCGTCCAATAGGTGAGCGGCTTCAGACGAGTTCCCGTGCCGCCCGCCAATATGACAGCCTTCAACAGCGATACCTCCTCATGTTAATGAGCCTGGAAAGCCCGTTTTTCTAGACAAAAGCCCGAGGATCAAGCTGCCATTTATCCATAAACAATTGATAGTTCCTTTCGACAAGATGAGCCTGCTCCTGGGAGCCTTCTCTCTTAAAGCTGGCGCTTCCCTCGTGATAGATCAAAGCGTCGTGGCAGACCAGCAGTCCGAATCCGTGAAGTCTTGCTCTTAAGCAATAATCATCATCCTCATAGTGTCCCGGCGAAAATCTTTCGTCCAGCATGCCGATTTTCTCCATCAGCTCCCTGCGGAAAACGAAGCACAAGCCGACGATCCGTTCGACTCGCTTCCATTTTGCCGGATCCGGTACATTTACGGCTTCTGCGATTCTTTGAAACTCCTCCAAATCCTCGAACGGATAGTGGACCTGCTGCGAGCCGCTGGCATAGTTTGTCACTGGGCCGACAAGACCGACGTCCGGGGAACTGAGCAGTGCCGTGGACAGGTTGTGAAGCCAATTCGACGTGACGACCGTATCGTTGTTCAGCAGAACGATCGTATCCCCGGAAGCAAAACGCATCCCTTTGTTGCAGGCGACGGGAAATCCTTCGTTACGCGGCAGGGAAACGAGCGTTATTCTTTCTCTCAAGCACCAGGCCGCCGTTTCGTCCCGTGAGCCGTTATCTACGACGATGATTTCATGCGCTTGCTCGGTGTACCGGCGAATCGATTCCACGCACCTTTGCAGCAAATCAAGGCCATTGTAAGTCGGAATGATAATGGAAGCTTTGGTCATGTGGGCCACTCTCCCAATATACCGCGGTTACGCATCCTATCTGCGAAATGCATCCGATCCCCTCTAACGCTGAGCGCCTCTCTCCAAGCCTCGGCATGGTCTCCGGCAGCCTTCTTCCATCCGGAATCGGCAAAGTCCGGGAGCCCTCCGGCTCCGACGAATCCTCCCGTTCCGAATTTCAGACCTTTCAGAATCGCTTGTGCATGCGCCTTTACCGGTACGGACAATGCGACCGCTCCAAGCGTATCCAACGCATTCCGGGATAATGCGAAAGGAAGCACAGATAGCGAATTGATCTTCAAATCCTCTCGCTTCAAGCTTGCATTCAGAAACTCCCGCAGCCGCTCAACCCCTTTGCGATGGCGAAACGTTCCCATCCTCGCGCCGAGATCGTTCAGGACGACGTCCAGCTTCCCGTCGCATTCCCATAGGAATCGCGCAAGCTGCTCGGCTCCGACGACATTTGCTCCATCGACGAACAGCACCGTGTCCGCTCCGGTTAGTTTAACGCCCAGAGCCCGTCCGACGTCGGGGTCTACCCGTTCCGGCAAACCGACGACAATCGCATTGCCGAATCCTCTGGCCAGAGAGAAGAGACGCTCTGTCGGCTGCCCTGCAACGACTACGATTTCGTGCAGCGGCAAAAGCTCCAATTGGGATAACGTCTGAACGAGAGCATTCTCGTCCTCTCCCGCGCATACGACAGCCGACGCTTTCGTCTGAAGGGGTATTGGACATAGGGCGACGCTCATTCCCGCTCCCTGCATAAAACCTGCTGCATAATGCTTTCCCCGCTGCAGCGTTTGCCGCCATTCCCCCCCTCTTTTGCCGCAGGTTTCCCGAAATCTTCGCTTCCAGCTCTCGCTAATCGCTTCGCGTAGCATGTCTGGCGTTCCGGAATGACTTCCTCGCCATGCCGCTCCGGCGCTTGCTCCTGCTACAAAATCGGAATAGGGTCCGGAGCGCTTCATTGGTCTCTTGCGTTTGGCGGCGCCGGCTTTTCGGGGAAGCTTCCTATTGTGGGGAGAAGACGAGCGGATCGGTCTGCGCCGAACTCGAGACCGGGCGGCATGTCTGTTTATGCTGAGTTTCTTCTTCATCTCGCTATCTCACCATCCCTCTTTGGCGAAAGCCGTCTTCGTAGCCGCCTCTGAAGTCCGTATGCCTGAGCCACCAATGGATCGCCTCCAGGTGGTCGCCAACGATCAGCGGCTCCAGAGAGTTTTTGCGTTCTCTTTTCAACCTTACCGGATTGAGCTTTCCTACATTAATCGGGGCGACTCGCGCCACGTTTAATCCCTGCCTAATCGCCATCGCATGCGCCAGGGGCGGAACGGATAGCGACGAACAGCCGATCGTCGTCAAAGCCCGACGGCTGATCGCATGAGGAATGGCCGTCATCGAAGCCCCGGCCAAATCCGGCCGTCCAAGCAGCGCGTTCAAAGCATGTTTGGCCAGAACGACGCCGTGTACGACGGGAAGATCAATCGGGCCGGAATAATCGTTAAGCGCTACGTCAATCCCCCGCTCTACCGAGTGGACGAAGACTTTGAGCTTTGGGGCAGAAATCAGCATATCCGCATCGATGAACAGCAGAATATCCCCTACCGCTTCTCTTGCTCCGATCGATCTGCCGACATCGTGACCGAGCGGCTGATCGTAGACGATCACTTTAGCCCCACTTCTTCTGGCGATATCCAGAGAACCATCGGTCGAGCCGTTGACAACGACGATCACTTCCGTATGCGGATGAACCCGAAAGGCCTCCCGTATGACCTTGCGCAGCGTCCTCCTCTCATTCATGACCGGCACGATGACGGAGACGCGCGGCGACTGCCAAGAATCTCCGGACAGGCGATTGCTTTCCCTGGATTGCTCTTGCACGGAGACTCGGCGTCGAATCGGCCGTTTACGTCCTTTACCCGCGAATTTCGGTTTGCGAATGCGAGAATGGCTTTTCCCGCTGCTGATCGCCAATCCATTCACCCCCTCAGGTTCGGGCAAAGGTATACAAGACATTGTATGTGTGACGTGTCCCTGCGCAACGGCACATGTACTGCCGCTGTCCAACGATGTACCACTCCGAGCATCTGAAAAACTTATGTCGTCGGCTTTCTTACCGTACCGGAAAAGATGATTTAAACGTCGGAACGGCCACCTCCCCCGCAACGATAAGCTGAGGAAATGGCCGTTCGACATCACGCGAAACTATGAATTTGCTTTACTGCCGATCGCAATCCATTGAATGGCCCCCTGAGGATCAGGGCCCAGCCGCGTTCTAAACACAATCAACTCTGCTTCATGAGGACGTTTCTCGGCAAGAATGCAGTTGCAAGCAGCATGATCCGACATTGCTACCAATGTATAGGAATTGTCGGCAAAAGCTCCCGGAAACGATACAATTAATCTCATCGATTCGTTTCCGCCTTGAAACGAGTAGGATTGGTTGCCGAACAGTACGCCCACTCCCGGCCAAGGACTTGCCACTGGAGGGAAAACCAGCTTTTCTTCGCTTACGCTGCCATCCGCCAGGTGCTCGCTCGTTACGCTGCCTGTTTTCAGCTTCGCTCCGCTTATGCTGCTATCTGCCAGATGTTCGCCTGTTACGCTGCCCGCTTCAAGCTTCGCTCCGCTTATGCTGCCGTCCACCAGGTGATCGCTTGTCACGCTTCCAAGTTCAAGCTTCGCTCCACTTATGCTGCCATCCGCCAGGTGCTCGCTCGTTACGCTGCCTGCTCCCAGCTTCGCTCCGCTTATGCTGCTATCTGCCAGATGTTCGCCTATTACGCTGCCCGCTTCCAGCTTCGCTCCGCTTACGCTGCCATCCACCAGGTGATCGCTTGTCACGCTTCCAAGTTCAAGCTTCGCTCCACTTATGCTGCCATCCGCCAGGTGCTCGCTCGTTACGCTACCTGCTTCAAGCTTCGCTCCGCTTACGCTGCTATCCGCCAGATGCTCGCCAGTTACGCTACCTGCTTCAAGCTTCGCTCCGCTTACGCTTCCGTCAGCCAGGTGATCGCTCGTTACGCTACCCGCTTCAAGCTTCGCTCCGCTTACGCTGCCGTCTGCCAGGTGATCGCTCGTCACGCTGCCGAGCTCCAGCTTCGCTCCGCTTACACTGCCGTCAGCCAGGTGCTCGCTCGTTACGCTGCCCGCTTCCAGCTTCGCTCCGCTCACGCTGCCATCCACCAGATGATCGCTCGTTACGCTGCCCGCTTCCAGCTTCGCTCCACTCACGCTGCCATCCACCAGATGCTCGCTCGTTACGCTACCCGCTTCCAGCTTCTCTCCGCATACGCAGCCGTCTGCCAGATGTTCACTCGTTACGCTCCCTGCTTCAAGCTTCGCTCCGCTTATGCTACCGTCCGCCAGATGCTCGCTCGTTACGCTGCCCGCTTCCAGCTTCGCTCCGCTCACGCTACCATCCACCAGATGCTCGCCTGTTACGCTGGCCAGTTCAAGCTTCAGTCCGCTTATGCTGCCGTCTGCCAGATGCTCGTTCGTCACGCTTCCGAGTTCCAGCTTCAGCCCGCTCACGCTACCATCTACCAGGTGCCCACTCGTCACGCTTCCCGCTTCCAGCTTCTCTCCGCTTATGCTACCGTCCGCCAGGTGATCGCTCGTTACACTGCCTGCTTCAAGCTTCATTCCGCTTACGCTACCATCCGCCAGATGATCGCTTGTTACGCTACCCAGCTCAAGCTTCGTTCCGCTCACGCTGCCATCCGCCAGTTGCTCGCTCGTTACGCTGCCTGCTTCCAGCTTCGCCCCACTTATGCTGCCATCAGCCAGATGCTCGCTTGTCACACTTCCCGCTTCCAGCTTCGCTCCGCTTACGCTGCCGTCTGCCAGATGTTCACTCGTTACGCTCCCTGCTTCCAGCTTCGCTCCGCTCACGCTACCATCCACCAGATGATCGCTTGTCACGCTTTCCAGCTCAAGCTTCGCTCCGCTTACGCTGCCATCTGCCAGGTGATCGCTCGTCACGCTTCCGAGCTCCAGCTTCGCTCCGCTTACGCTTCCGTCTGCCAGATGATCGCTCGTTACGCTGCCCGCTTCCAGCTTCGCTCCGCTCACACTGCCGTCCGCCAGGTGATTGCTTATTACGCTACCCAGCTCAAGCTTCGTTCCGCTCACGCTGCCATCCGCCAGGTGGTCGCTTGTTACGCTGCCCGCTTCCAGCTTCGCTCCGCTCACGCTGCCATCCACCAGATGCTCGCTCGTTACGCTACTCGCTTCCAGCTTCTCTCCGCTTACGCTGCCGTCTGCCAGATGTTCACTCGTTACGATACCTGCTTCCAGCTTCGATCCGCTTATGCTACCGTCCGCCAGATGCTCGCTCGTTACGCTTCCGAGTTCCAGCTTCTCTCCGCTTACGCTGCCATCTGCCAGATGCTCGCCTGTTACGCTTCCGAGTTCCAGCTTCTCTCCACTTACACTGCCGTCTGCCAGATGTTCACTCGTTACGCTACCTGCTTCCAGCTTCGCTCCGTTCACGCTGCCGTCTGCTAGATGATCGCTCATTACGCTGCCAGCTTCAAGCTTCAGTCCGCTTATGCTGCCGTCTGCCAGGTGCTCACTTGCCACGCTGCCTGCTTCCAGCTTCGCTCCGCTCACGCTGCCGTCCGCCAGATGCTCACTCGTTACGCTACCTGCTTCAAGCTTCGCTCCGCTCACGCTACCATCCGCC
>Ga0160454_100150_pt1 | contig 83122 bp, 90 predicted proteins | sample HID1971M_E6MG_FD_108218 | JGI IMG/M metagenome (GOLD analysis project Ga0160454, IMG submission 108218) | Enriched millipede-associated microbial communities from UW Madison campus, WI, USA - HID1971M_E6 MG | ecosystem: Host-associated > Arthropoda: Insects > Digestive system > Unclassified ...
ACTCTCCATGAAAGTTGATTAGCTCATTCACTGCTGGTTTGCCTTCCGACGACCGAAGTCGTCTTCCGACGTTTTTGTTTCTTACGCTCAATGTTCAGTTTTCAAAGAACAATCGGTGTTTCTCAGTGTTGCTTTATTCCGTCACCGCGTTAACAGCGACCTTTATAATATATCACAGCTGACTACCTCTTGGCAACAGTTTTTTTCAAAAACTTTTTTGCCGTTCTTTCGAAGCTTGTCCGCTCGTCCCCTCTAAAAGCGGGGCGAAAGCTAATTTACCACAATTTAATAGCGCTGGTCAAGCTCTAGATTCGATTTTTTTCAAGATTTATGAGTTTGCTGCTTTAACCCTAGCGCATACCGCGATAATTCCCTTGGCGGAGCAATGCGCGCGTACATGCGGAAGATGATTTTGTACCGCCTTGTAATTGCATCTTTTACAGGTCCGTCTAACCGACGATCGCTCATATCGAGCAGCATCTCGTCCATTTCCTTGCGAAGCAAGTAATCGAACTCCTTGCATTCCTTATCCGTAAACATCATACCGAGCATAGAACGGAATCATCCTCCCGTAATTAGAAGGCCGGAGCCTTCGCCCGACAGGTCGCGGGCAAACTCCGGCGTTCTACTGTTATGCTCCTTTTCTGCCAACTTTATGACATCGATCTGGGGAAATCGCCCAACTTAACTTCAAGGCTTCATTAGCCAGAAAGTAACCGTACTCTCCACAACGGCGCCAAGCAGCAGCAAAACGACGACAACGATTATAGCCGGTAACGCTCCCGTAGCCGTTCGGACGAACGGCTGCCAAGGTTCTTTTTTACCGAATGCCGAACCGAACACGCCCCTGATCAACGTCATACCAAATCTTATTCCGAACGCGCAAGCGAGGAATACGGCTGGCAGCTCCAAAATACCGTGAGGCAGCAAGCCTTTGACGATCAGCATGAACATGTTCTCTCCGCTTTCCGAGAATTGCGACAACAAGTAGCCGAGAACCATTCCGTTGGCCACCAGCGTGTAGATCGGCATAATCCCCGCAATAATGCCCATCCCCATTGCCATCAACGAAGCAAAAATGTTATTCGCGGTGATCAGAAGAAACGCCATTATCTCAGGTGTGTCGGAGTTTTTGATCGAGTTCGAAAGGGTAGCGATTCCTTGGAGCTGGCTTTCCAGATATTCCGTAGGCGCGTTCGGCGTCCCCCCAATGACCATTCCGGCAAAAAACAAAATAACCGCAAAAATAAAATACGGGCGCGTTTCTCTCCATGAGAGCAGCAAGCCTTGACGCGTAAACATTAGCTTTATCCCCCAATCGAACGACTGATGTGAGCTTCAACTCTATTCGAATATCTCTATGGGCCAAGCATACATTGATAGTATCCAAGTTCTACGGCCAGTCCCGTCTTAGGCGCAACGAAGCCGTCGAACCATCTTAACCTCCGGAAAGGAGCCGATCGAATCCATGAATCACTTTTTCGTTTTTAACGGGCGGCGCATTAAAAAGGCATTTTTTCTTACTATGGCGGCCATGCTATCCGTAGCCGTGATCTGGGTCGAAAAAAACAACCTGAGCGTCTTTGCTCCGCATCCTCCCTCCGCCGTATACAACGTGCCGACGGACCGCAAGGTGATTGCGCTTACGTTCGACATTAGCTGGGGAGAAAAACGAGCCGAACCGATCCTGGAAGTCTTGAAAGCCAAAAACGTGGAAAACGTCACCTTTTTCTTGTCTGCGCCTTGGAGCAAAGCGCACCCCGATCTTGTCAAAAAAATCGCGGATGCCGGTTACGAAATCGGCAGCCACGGTCACAAGCACGACAACTACAGTCAATACAGCGACGAGGAAATCCGCAGGCAGATCACGATTGCGGACGGCATTCTAAGGGATATGACCGGCAAATCCCCGTCGTTGATCCGATTGCCCAACGGGGATTTCGACAAGCGCGTGCTCCGCATCGCGGACGAGCTTAACTACAAGGTCGTTCAGTGGGATACGGATTCTCTCGATTGGAAAAATCCCGGAGTGGATACGATCGTAAACCGAGTCGTCGAGAAGGCGCACGAGGGCGACATCGTCCTGCTGCATGCCAGCGATTCCAGCAAGCAGACGCATCAGGCGCTTCCCGAAATCATCGATCAGCTTCGCGCCAAAGGTTACGAATTTGTTACGGTATCCCAATTGATCAACCAGACAGAGACCAAAAGCAAAGTCGTGCAGGATCGTTCCGCATGGAACGAACTGGCCTCTCCTTACTTTATTTAGCTAAGGCGGCAGCCGCTCCGGCTCCGGACGGCTGTCCCAATATTTTATGCAATTGCATGATTTGATACCCGTTGCAGATGAATAGCGGGATCAGCTGGTACAGCAGGGAAGAGATGTCCCCCGTTCTGAAAGCGGGGATGGACTCCAGCACCGTGATGGCGACCATGAAGAAAATCGTCGGAATCCAGGCTCCTGCCGCCGTCTGGCTGACTTTAAACCACGCAACCAGCACCGAACCGACCAGCAGCGCGAGCGGAACGACCAAGAACGTCAAGCTTGGAAAATTCGTGTCGTAAGTCCAATAACCGATTTCAATCAGCACGAACAGAGCGACAAAGCCTTGAATGGCCACCCAATAATAAGGCCGTTTGAAAATGCTGCGAGCGATATAATTCAACATCATATACGCGAAAAAGCCCATATGCGCAAAAGCGCCGAAAGTCATTCCGATCAAAGCCATCATTAACACGTAGGACAACCATCCGCTTGCCTCTACGTTGCGAAAATCAGGATTGAACAGCTGAATGCATACGCTCCCGACCACAGTTACAATAGCGCCGATCACAATCGTCATACCGAATAATTTCATCCATTTTCGTAAGCTCAAGTTAAGGAAACCTCCTCCGAATGTTCAACCTTCATTTTACCATGAACAAGCTAAAAAGCCATGAACAACTCCTTATATTCACAAGGTTGTCGAAGCATACTACAGCCATAACCCTATGAAGGGAATGGTCGGTATGCGATATCGCTTGCGATGGTTAGGATGTCTGCTGGGCGCCTCCCTCTTAGTGACGTCCTGCGGGCAGGAGTCCGGAGGCGGGGGCGGGGGTCAAGTCAGTTATAAAGAAGTCAAATCGATGGTCGTCGACATCCTCGGTTCCGAGGAAGGTCAGAAAGCAATGGAAAAGGCGTCTAACGCCCAGTACGGAGAAAGCACGCTGCAAATGAAGAGCATGACGCCTTCGGATCAGGTCCAGGTCCGACTCGCCGTTAAAGACGTCCTGACTGCACCGGAATATTCCACCGTATTGGAAGGCATTATGCGCGATCCCAAATTCGCAGGAGAGTTTGCCAAAGCCGTCAGCAAAGACAACAAACAAATTCATAAAGATCTTATGAAGGATCCGGCTTATCAGCATGAACTCGTCGACATGTTTAAAACACCGGAAATGACGAAAGTTTTGACCGATTCGATGAAAAACCCCGACGTCCGCAAAGTAATTATGAGCTCGGTCACCGAACAAATGCAGAATCCGCTGTTTAAGCTGGAAATTATTAAGCTTCTGCAAAGCGTCGTAAAGGAAGAACTGACTCCGAAGACTCAGAAAAAAGAGGAGAAAAAGGATCAGAGCGGCGGTGCGGAAGAAAGCGGAGAAGGAGAAGGCGGAAGCGGAGATTCGGAAAGCGGCGGCGGTGAATAAAGTTAGACAACGTGGGGCTGTTTCCCGCGGCGGCAATATGCCCGCTGCAGGAAACAGCCCCTTTGCTTCATTATTTGGCGCAGCGGTCGATGATCGTCTGCGCCAGAGCTAGATATTCGCGCCCGATCTCCGAGTCGGCCTTGTACACCGACGGAGAGAAATCCGGTTCAGCCGGATGATTGTCGGGAGCTCCGAGCGGAAATTGCGCCAGCAGATCGGTGCCGAGCGTCTCGGCCAGCTTGCCGCCGCCCCCTCTGCCGAATACATATTCCCTTTCGCCCGTCGCTTTGCTCTCGAAGTAGGACATGTTCTCGACGACTCCGATAATCTCGTGATTCGTCTTGATGGCCATCGCTCCGGCCCGAGCCGCAACGAAGGCGGCGGTCGCATGAGGCGTCGTCACGATGATTTCTTTGCTTTGCGGAATCATCTGGTGAACGTCAAGCGCCACATCTCCCGTTCCCGGCGGCAAATCGAGCAGCAGGTAATCCAGCTCTCCCCAATCGATCTCGGCGAAGAAATTGCGCAGCATCTTACCAAGCATCGGTCCGCGCCAGACGATCGGACTATTGTCTTCGACGAAGAAGCCCATCGAGATGACCTTCACCCCAAAGCGTTCGATCGGCTGAATTTTGTTGCCGACCTGCACCGGACGCTCCTCAATGCCCATCATATCCGGCACGCTGAATCCGTAGATGTCGCTGTCGATCAAGCCTACTCGCTTGCCTTGGCGTGCCAGGGCCACAGCCAGGTTTACCGTCACCGTAGACTTGCCGACGCCGCCTTTGCCGCTGGCGATGGCAATGAACTCGACGCCGCTCTCCGGATGAAGAATCGTATGCTGCTCCAGACCGGCGCCATGCCCTTTAATCGGCGCTTCCTGAGCCTTGGCGGACGACTTGGACGCCGCGCTCTCCCGGCCCGCTCCCGCCTCCGACAGCTCAAGCTCCGTCATCTCGCGGACTCGAATATGAGGCGTGCCTTCGACTACGCTTGAGAGTGCCTTAACGACGTCCTGCTCCACGGCGGATGCCTGTCCCATGCTGTCCGGATGCAGCACGACGGTCAGCGAGACGGCCGACTCCCGAATCATTATATCTCGAACGAGCCCCAATTCGGTCAGGCTTCGTTTAAGCGCGGGCTCAAGCACGGGCTGCAGAGCTTCCAATACCTTTTCTTTGGTGACCACAAGTCGACCCCCATTACTTAATAGTGCATGCCTTTACAATAGCCATTATAACACAGGCTCTTTCGATTCACCGGATTGAGGCGGAGATTCCGGCTGTTCGGACGCAAATTTCAGAATTCCGCGATAAATGGACGCCGCCACCTTCCTCTGATACTCTTCGTCCGCGAGCAAGCTAGCCTCCTCCGGGTGCGACAGAAATCCGACTTCGACGAGCGCGGTCGGCATTTTGAGCGCCTTAAGCAAGTAGACGGTGTCCGCCTGCTTAGCAATCCGCTGCGTGTTGCCCAGCACGTTCCTCAGCTCGGTCTGGATATCTGCGGCCAGACGCTTGCCTTCCGCGTTATTCGCCGCATAGAACGTCTGAGCTCCAGACCATCTGGGTGACGGGATGCTGTTCATATGGATGCTTACGGCCAGATCGACCTGTCGCTTGCTGACCTGCTCGGCTCTGCGCAGCAAATCCTCGGTCTTGCGGCGGGTATAGCTCTTCGTACCGGGCTGCGCCAGATCGTAATCGCCTTCCCGAGTCAGAATTACAAGAGCTCCGGCTTGCTGCAGATAGTCCCGCAAATACAGCACGACAGCCAGGTTCAAATCCTTCTCGATCACCCCGTCTCGGCTGACCGCGCCTCCGTCGGCTCCTCCATGCCCGGCATCTAGCGCAATGACTTTGCCGGACAACGGCAGCGTCCAATGCGTCCACGTCCGCGCCGACGGAATTTCGCTCAGAAACAAAGCCGCGGTCAGAGCGATCAGGCATACGACGATCCCAAGGCGCAGCAGAGCCTGCCTCGTCACCCATACCACCAGATGTTTACGTCTCTTCAGCGTGTGAAGCCATGATTTGCGTTGTCCGTTTAACAAAATAAATCCACCTCGTCCCGGGAAAACTCCCTACATTTTATGGGACAAGGTGGATTTTTATGAGTTATATCGAGTAAGATTTGCTCGCTTCAGCCATGCCTTCGATGAGAATTGCTGCCACTTCGGGACGCGAGAACTCTGGAGGCGGGCAAATTCCGTCGCGCAGCAAGGCGCGGACCTTAGTGCCTGACAAAGTCAGATGGTCTTCTTTGCCATGCGGACAGGTTTTGCTGGATGCCATATTGCCGCATTTCGTGCAGAAGAAGCTATGCTCGAAATAGAGCGGAGTAATGCCCAATTGCTCGGGAGGGAACGCCTTCAGCAGTTCCTGGGCCTCGTAGGTTCCGTAGTAGTCGCCTACGCCCGCGTGATCCCGGCCGACGATAAAATGAGTGCAGCCGTAGTTCTTGCGCACGAGCGCGTGGAAGATCGCTTCTCGCGGGCCTGCATAACGCATCGCCGCAGGGAATACACCCAGAAACACGCGATCTTGCGGATAATAGTTTTCCAGCAGGGCCAGATAGCTCTTCATCCTTACATTAGCCGGGACGTCATCCGATTTCGTCTCCCCGACGAGCGGGTTCAGGAACAGGCCGTCGACGATTTCCATCGCCGCTTTCTGAATATACTCGTGCGCCCTGTGTACAGGATTGCGAGTCTGGAAGCCGACTACGGTCTTCCAACCTTTCTCCGCGAAAATACGACGGGTTTCCGTCGGTGTAAAATAAAATTCGTTGAACTTCTCGGGAACGGGACGATTCAGCACTTGAACCGGTCCTCCGATGTAGGTGTCGGGACGATCGAACAGCTTTACGACGCCGGGATGCTCGATATCGTCCGTCTTGAATACTTTTACGGCCTCATGCCGCTTATCCGCTTTATAGATACTCTCTACGGTGATCACGCCGTATAGGATGCCGTCGCTCTCTCCGACAAGAGCCGCCTTCTGACCGGGAGACAGCTTTTTCGCGTAATCCTCCGACACGGCCAGCGTAATCGGGATGCTCCAGATCGCTCCGTTCGCCAGCTTCATGTCGTTCACAACCGATAGGTAGTCGTCCTCGTTCATAAATCCGGTCAACGGGCTGAACGCTCCGACACCGATCAGATCCAGATCCGATATCGTCCACGCGTTGACAGGAATCGATACCCATTCGCCGGCTTGGGCCAACAATGCCTCGCGTTCCTGCCCTTCAACCACCCGATTAACCAATGCTCCGCCATGCGGTAAAATTGCGCTCATCTTCTGAGTAGCTCCTTCGTTAAGCGATAAAATGCGATAAAATTGATATCATTCCATTCAAACAGCTCGGCAACTTATTTGTGCAGACCGCACTCCGTCTTCTCATTGCCCGCCCAACGGCCCGAACGGGGATCTTCGCCCGGCATGACCGGCTTGGTGCAATACTCGCAACCGATGCTGGGAAAGTTCTGGTCGTGCAGCGGATTGTAGATCAGATCGTTGTCGCGAATGTAATTCCAGACGTCTTCCGAAGTCCATGCAGCGATCGGATTAAACTTCACCAGGCCGAACTTCGTATCGTATTCGACTTTCTTCGAATTTGCGCGAGTGGGCGCCTGATCGCGGCGAATGCCGGTAATCCACGCTTCGTACTGGGAGAGAATACGCGTCAGCGGCTCGACTTTGCGCAGGTTGCAGCAAGCCGTCGGATCGCTCTTCCATAGCTCCGCCCCGTGCTCCGCCTCTTGCTGCTCCGGCGTCAGCTTCGATTTCACTTCGACGAACTTCAGGTTGTATCTCTCAGCGATGCGGTCGCGCGTCTCGTACGTTTCCTTGAAGTGGAAATCGGTGTCCAGATAGAAAATGTCCGTAGACGGGCTGATCTTCTGAATCATATCCACCAGCACAACGTCCTCTGCTCCGAAGCTGCACGCGAACGTGATGTTCGGGAACGTCTCGATCGCCCAAGCGATGACGGTTTCCGGCGATGCGTTCTCAAACTCTTCGGCTTTGATTCGAATCAGATTTTCCTTTTCGATCAAATTCATCGTTATGACCTCCGCTATACCCAAGTATTTAAGTATGAATACACCCATTATACGCCTGCAACCCAAATACTTCAATCCAAAATAGATTAAAGTGGATGCAAGATCAGCAATTTAATTGAAAAAAAGGAACGAAATTATCGCTCCTTCTCATTGAAAAACAACAAGAAAGCCCCCGACCATAAAGGTCGGAGGCTGAGTTTCCTTGTATGCCGAAGCTTCTTAACGCTTCGAGAATTGAGGAGCGCGACGAGCGGCTTTCAAGCCGTATTTCTTACGTTCTTTCATGCGGGCATCGCGAGTCAGGAAGCCGGCTTTCTTCAGCGCAGGGCGCAGTTCCGGATCCGCTTTAAGCAGTGCGCGGGAAATTCCGTGACGGATTGCGCCGGCTTGGCCGGACGTACCGCCGCCGTGAGCCAGTACGATAATGTCGTATTTACCGACAGTCTCGGTCAGGTTCAATGGTTGTTTAACGATCAGCTTCAACGTCTCGACGTCAAAGTAGTCGTTGATTTCGCGTTTGTTGATAACGATGCGGCCTTCACCCGGCACGAGACGAACCCGCGCAACGGAGTGCTTGCGGCGACCCGTTCCTAAATATTGCACTTGAGCCATTCGAAAGTCCTCCTTTTATTATCCGCGAAGTTCGTAAACTTCAGGTTGTTGGGCTTGATGTGGATGTTCGCTACCAGCGTACACTTTCAGCTTGCCTTGAAGCTGATGTCCGAGCTTGTTCTTAGGAAGCATGCCGTAAACCGCCAATTCGATGATGCGAGCAGGTTTCTTGTTCAGCATTTCCTGAGCGGTCGTCGTTTTCAGTCCGCCTGGATAGTGGGAGTGCGTGTAGTATTTCTTCTGCTGCAGCTTCTTGCCTGTCAGGACGATTTTCTCCGCATTGATGACGATAACGAAATCTCCGGTATCGATATGAGGAGTAAATTCCGGTTTGTGTTTGCCGCGGATCAGAGCAGCCGCTTCGCTGGCCAGACGACCGAGCGTTTTGCCAGCGGCGTCAATGATAAGCCATTTGCGCTCTACTTCAAGCGGCTTAGCCATGTAAGTTGTACGCATGAAACATCCTCCTTCGGGTAAATTCCCTGCTTTTATGGGTTAGATCAATTACATTCATACATCGGGTAATTCAGCGATGCGCTTGACTTGGATGTGGAAACCGATCGAGGATCGATTCCGTCAAACACACCAAAAGAGTGACTTCTCTGCGCTGGGGCCGTGGGTAGCCACGCAGAAAGCACAAACTCTATTTTACATGAAGCCCAATGCTTATGCAAGTTTAAAGTTGCAAATTTTCGCTCGTAGCCTAGGATACACGCCCTAAGAGACTCCATTTCGAATTTATTCCCATTCTCACTGACCTGACGGCAAATGCTCATAGACGACCTCCCACAAGGAAAGTCCTTGAGGAATGGCCGTTGGCCCCGACCTTGCGCGGTTGCGGGCCGCCAAAATGCCCGGCATCGCTTCGGGGGCGATCTTGCTTTCGCCGATCTGAATCAGTGTCCCGGCAATAATGCGCACCATATTGTAGAGAAACCCCGTGCCTGTCACGTAGAGATGAATCACACCGCGCGTCTTGCCCGGATAATGACGCTCGTCCCACTCGCGGTTATAGATCGGATTGGCGTACAGCCCTTCCGCCTCGGTTCTTGTTTCGTGAACAAGCTTCGTCTCAAGAATGGTGCGTACATGACTCGGCTTGGTCGACAGCGGGGAAGTAAACGAAGTAAAGTCATGCTCGCCGACCAGATGCGCCGCCCCGGCTCTCATTGCTTCGAGGTCTAGCGGAGTCGGATGGTGGAATTCATAGCGTCGCCGAAACAAATCCGGCATGCGGTTGCAATTGATCGTATAGCGATACGTTTTGCTGAGGGCATCGCGGCGGGAATGAAAATGATCGGGAACGCTATAAGCGCTCTGCACGACAATATCGTTTGGCAATCTCGTGCTTAGCGCGATTGCCCATCTCTCGATCGGAATAGTGGAGGACGTCTCAAAGTTGACGACTTGGCAGCGGGCATGTACCCCGGCATCGGTTCTTCCGGAGCCCATCAATCGCACTCGCTCGCCGGTCAGTTTAGAAATAACCTGCTCCAATTTATCCTGAATCGTATTGCCGCCGGGTTGGCTTTGAAACCCGCTGTAGTCCGTCCCGTCATAACTGACAATGAGAGCGATATTGCGCATGCCATCTCCTCCAAGCGAGGCCTAAGCGGCCGAATTCCAAGCTTCAGCACAAAAAAAGGATGATCCGAATGCGGGATTCGGTCCATCCTTCTTTGCTCCGTTCCTTAAGCGCGATCTACGAGCTCGAGATACACCATCGGAGCCGAATCTCCGCGGCGAGGTCCCAGCTTCAGGATGCGCGTATAGCCGCCCGGACGCTCCGCATAACGCGGTGCGAGATCGGAGAACAGTTTTTGGATGGCGTCTTGCTCGCCATTCAGCGTTTCACGACGAACGAACGCCGCCACTTGACGACGGGCGTGCAAGTCGCCGCGCTTAGCCAAAGTGATCAGACGCTCTGCGATCGAGCGAACTTCTTTAGCTTTCGCTTCAGTCGTTTGGATGCGCTCGTACAGGAACAGGTCGGTCGTCAGATCGCGGAACAAAGCTTTCCGCGCGCTGGAATCGCGACTCAGTTTTTGATAAGCCATTTTGTTTTCCCTCCTTTGCTGCTGGTAACGATGCTATTCCTCGAAGCGTAAGCCCAATCCCAGTTCTTCCAGCTTCTCTTGAACTTCCTCTAAAGACTTGCGGCCCAGGTTGCGGACCTTCATCATGTCCTCTTCGGTTTTCGTGATCAGCTCTTGAACGGTGTTGATGCCGGCACGCTTCAGGCAGTTGTAAGAACGGACGGAAAGATCGAGCTCTTCGATCGTCATCTCAAGCACTTTTTCTTTCTTGTCCTCTTCTTTTTCCTTCATCGTTTCGGTATCTTTAGCCTCGTCCGTAAGCCCTACGAACAAGGAAAGGTGATCGGTCAAAATTTTGGCGCCCAAGCTCACTGCTTCTTCAGGCCGAATACTGCCGTCGGTCCATACTTCAAGCGTTAGCTTGTCGTAGTTTGTAACCTGACCGACACGCGTATTCTCAACCTGATAGTTCACGCGAGTAATCGGGGTGTAGATCGAATCGACCGGAATAACGCCGATCGGCTGATCTTCCTTCTTGTTCCGATCCGAAGGCACATAACCGCGTCCGACACGCGCGAAAATGCGCATGTGCAGACGGGCTCCAGAAGCCAGAGTTGCGATATGCAAATCCGGATTCAGAATTTCGACGTCGCTGTCCGCGCGAATATCGCCGGCCGTTACGACCCCGTCGCCTTCCGCATCGATCTCGAGCACTTTCTCCTCGTCCGAATGAATCTTCAGCGATAACTGCTTCAGATTAAGGATGATTTGCGTTACATCCTCAATAACACCCGGAATCGTGGAAAATTCATGAAGCACGCCGTCAATCTGAACCGATACGACGGCTGCGCCCGGCAAGGACGACAGCAGAATGCGGCGCAGAGAGTTGCCGAGCGTCATGCCGTAGCCGCGTTCCAGCGGCTCAACAACAAAACGCCCGTATCTCTTGTCATCATGAAGTTCCACGGAATCGATTTTTGGTTTCTCGATCACTATCATAACCAAAACCTCCTTCAAAAACGTCGCTGACGTTGCCTTTGTTCACCCAATGAGATATTTCAGCAATGTTTATGGGCTAAACCGTGTAGTATGCCTAACCGTTACAACCATTATTCTCAAGTTGTTCTTGTTTGATACCACAACAGCAACGTTGTTATACGCGGCGGCGTTTCGGAGGACGGCATCCGTTATGCGGGATTGGCGTTACGTCTCGGATCATGCTGACTTCAAGACCGGCAGCTTGCAACGAACGAATCGCAGCTTCGCGGCCTGCGCCGGGACCTTTAACGGATACTTCAACCAAACGCATTCCGTGTTCCATTGCAGCGCGTGCTGCGGACTCGGCAGCCATTTGAGCGGCAAACGGCGTGCTCTTACGGGAACCTTTGAAACCGAGGTTACCGGAGCTAGCCCAGGAAACCGCGTTACCGTGCGGGTCCGTAATCGTAACGATCGTATTGTTGAACGTGGAACGGATATGTGCCACGCCGGAGTCGATATTCTTGCGATCACGACGCTTGGTACGAACGACTTTCTTGCCCTTTTGTGCCATGTTTTGTTATCCCCCCTTATTTCTTCTTGTTCGCTACCGTACGACGCGGACCTTTGCGTGTACGAGCGTTCGTCTTCGAACGTTGTCCGCGAACCGGAAGACCGCGGCGGTGACGGATGCCACGATAGCAGCCGATTTCGATCAGCCGTTTGATGTTTAGTGCAATTTCGCGACGCAAGTCGCCCTCGACCTTCACTTCTTTGTCGATCGTTTCGCGCAGACGAGCCAGCTCGTCTTCGGTCAGATCACGAACGCGAGTGTCGGGATTGACGCCCGTGGACGCCAGCACCTTCTGGGAAGTGGACTTGCCAATTCCGAAGATGTACGTCAGGGCGATTTCCACGCGCTTGTCGCGCGGGAGGTCAACACCAGATATACGTGCCATAGTAAGAGGCACCTCCTTCTATCGTTAGCCTTGTTTTTGTTTATGCTTCGGGTTCTCGCAGATAACCATGACGTTACCTTTGCGGCGAATGACTTTGCATTTTTCGCAAATCGGTTTGACCGAAGGTCTCACCTTCATGATAATACCCTCCTTAAATGTGGAGCGAACGAACTTATTTGCGGTATGTGATACGTCCGCGCGTCAGATCGTAGGGCGATAATTGAATAACCACTTTATCCCCCGTCAGAATCCGTATGAAATGCATCCGGAGCTTACCGGAAACATGCGCAAGGATTTGATGTCCGTTCTCCAGCTCTACCTTGAACATGGCATTCGGCAACGGTTCAACGACCGTTCCTTCAACCTCGATGACGTCCTCTTTGGCCACCCGTCATTCTCCTTTCTCTTCAGCATCGAGCCGTCGTTCGATTTGATCGATAGCGTACCGAAGCTTCGCGTTGGTTACGCGTCCAGTGTCGCGAATGCTGCTGGCAACCTCCTCGCTTCGGACCCCGATCCGTTCGAGATGCAGCACGTTTTTGCGTTTGGGCCGGTCGAAGCGGCGTTTATCGCCGTCGGCCACGAGCGCGAATCGCTCCTCGACAAGGGCGATCACGACCGCTAGCTCACCTTCGTCTTTTCCACGCCGGCTTCTTACGATGTCGCCGGGCGCAAGCTTCACGTTTACCGTCATATCCTTCACCTGGCTTTATGCACGGGTCAGTATTTCATACCCGTCTTCGGTCACGGCTATCGTATGCTCGAAATGCGCGCACAGGGATCCGTCCACCGTAACGACCGTCCAATTGTCGGACAAGGTCTTTACGTATCGCTCTCCCACATTGACCATCGGCTCGATCGCGAGCGTCATCCCCGGCTTCAGTCTCGGTCCGCGGTCCGGCGCTCCGTAATTCGGAATTTGCGGTTCTTCGTGAAGAGCCGCGCCTACGCCGTGTCCGACATATTCTCTGACGACGGAGAAGCCCGCGTCTTCGATCACCTTCTGAATACCATGAGAGACTGTAAACAACCTGACGTCCGGACGAACCAACTCAAGCCCTGCATAGAGGGAAGCTTCGGTCACGTCCAGCAATCTTTGCGCTTCGTCGCTGATCTGGCCGACTCCGTATGTCCATGCGGAATCGCCGTGGTAGCCCTGATACTGTGCACCGATATCGATGCTGATGATGTCGCCTTCTACGAGCTTCCGCGGTCCGGGAAACCCATGCACGAGTTCCTCGTTCGTGGAGGCGCATATGCTGGCGGGAAAACCGTTGTAACCTTTGAAAGAGGGAACGGCGCCTTGGCTTCGGATGAACGCGTCGGCGATCCGATCGAGCTCGGCGGTCGTCACGCCGGGAACGATCGCTTGCTTCATCAAGCGATGCGTCTCAGCGACGATTCGGCCCGCCTCCCGCATCAAGTTCAACTCTTTCTCGGACTTGATCACGATCATAGCCGATTAACCTCTGAGTAGGGAAGCAATATCGCCCGTTACCGCGTCGATATCCTTCTCTCCGTCTACTTCGCGGAGCAAACCTTTGTCGCCGTAATACGTCAGCAGCGGAGCCGTCTTGCTGATATACTCGTCAAGACGAGTGCCCACTTTCTCTTCCGTATCGTCGGAACGCTGATACAGCTCTCCCCCGTCCTTATCGCAGATGCCTTCCTGCTTCGGAGGGTTAAACACAATATGATACGTTGCGCCGCAAGTTTTGCAGATTCGTCTTCCGGTCAGGCGGGCCAACAGGAAGCCGCGGTCCACCTTGAGGTTGATGACGTGATCGATCTTGCGGCCCATTTCGGCCAGCATGCCGTCGAGCGCTTCAGCTTGAGCGAGCGTCCGCGGGAAGCCGTCGAGCAGAAATCCGCTCGCACAATCCTCAGCCGCGAGACGATCGCGCACGATGCCGTTCGTCACTTCGTCCGGAACGAGAAGACCTTGGTCGACGTACTCCTTAGCCTTCTGTCCCAGCGGCGTGCCTTGCTTCATGGCTAAACGAAACGCATCACCCGTCGAGATGTGCGGAATGCCGAATTGCGCTACGATCCGCTCTGCCTGCGTTCCTTTGCCGGCGCCAGGAGGCCCCATAAACAGAATGTTCATTGCTGTTCCTCCTGTCCGTCTCGTAGATTACTTATTGATAAACCCTTTGTAATGGCGTTTGATCAATTGGCTCTCGATCTGCTTCATCGTCTCAAGCGCAACCCCGACAATGATGAGCAGCGAGGTGCCGCCCAGTTGAACTGTACGAGGAAGATCCGCAAGATATCCGAAGAACACCGGCAGAACCGAGATCAAAGCCAGGAAAATCGCGCCTGCAAGCGTGATGCGAGTAATGACCCGCGTCAGGAAACCGGCGGTTGGCTTGCCCGGACGAATGCCCGGAATGTAGCCGCCGTTCTTCTTCATATTGTCCGCCAATTGCTGTGGGTTGAACTGAACGAACGTGTAGAAGAACGTAAATCCGATAATCAGCAGTACATACAGCACCATGCCAAGCGGCTGGTCGTAGTACATATGATTGATAACCCACTGTGCCCAAGCCTTGTTCGCCCAGAACTGAGCAATCGTGATCGGGAACATCAGCAGCGATACCGCGAAGATAACCGGGATTACGCCCGCGCCATTCACTTTAAGCGGAATGTGCGTCGATTGGCCGCCGTACATCTTCTGTCCGACAACCCGTTTGGCGTATTGTACAGGAATCTTGCGCACGCCTTGCTGAATGAAGATGACGCCTGCGATAATCAGGACGATTACGATCAGGATAATCAGCACCTTCACAATGTTCAGGAACACTTGGCTGGAATCTACGAATTGGGTTTCGTAAATGTCGCGAATGTGTTTAGGCAAGGATGCGACGATCGCCGCGAAGATCAGGATCGAGATACCGTTGCCGATACCTTTTTCGTTGACCTGCTCGCCGAGCCACATCAGGAATGCCGTACCTGCCGTCAATACAATCGCAATCATAAGATACGTCGCGACATTCGCATCGATGACCATTTCGTACGAATACATCCGGTTAAAGCCGATTGCCGTAGCGAAAGCTTGGATAAGCCCGAGAACGATCGTTCCGTAACGAGTGATCTGAGCCAGCTTACGCTTGCCGTTCTCGCCTTCCTTCTGCCATTCCGAGAACTTCGGAATAACGTCCATGGAAAGCAATTGAACGATGATCGACGCCGTAATGTACGGTGTGATTCCCAAGGCAAAGATGGAGAAATTGAACAGCGCACCGCCGGAGAAAGTATTCAGAAGGCCGAACAGGTCGGTACCCGCTTGGTCGGCCATCGTCAACACGTCTTTATTAATGTTCGGGACCGGGATAAAGGAACCGATACGGTAAATTAACAGGATGAAAAGGGTGAAGAGGATCCTCTTGCGAAGGTCCTCAACTTTCCAAATGTTAGTGACGGTCGCGAACATTAGATCACCTCGGTTTTACCGCCGGCGGCTTGAATTTTTTCTGCAGCAGACTGAGAAAACTTATGAGCTTTAACAGTCAGTTGCACACTCAACTCGCCATTGCCCAAAATTTTAATTCCGTCTTTTGGATTTTTCAGTATGCCTTCGCTCAGAAGCAATTCAGGCGTAACTTCCGTTCCCGCCGCAAAACGGTTCAAATCATCAAGATTAACGATCGCGAATACAGTAGCAAAACGATCGTTGTTGAAACCGCGCTTAGGAACCCGACGGTACAACGGGTTTTGTCCGCCCTCGAATCCGGGACGCACACCGCCGCCGGAACGAGCGTTCTGCCCTTTGTGACCGCGACCGGACGTTTTGCCGAGACCGCTGCCGGCGCCGCGTCCAACCCGCTTACGGGTGAACTTGGAACCTGCGTTAGGAGACAGCTCATGCAATTTCATCGTACGTCGCACCTCCTTGATTTTTTATGCTTGGTGTCTATTTTACACTTCTTTAACTTCGATCAGGTGACTAACCGTATTGACCATGCCGCGAATCGCGACATTGTCTTCCTTAACTACGGACGAATGCAGCTTGCCGAGGCCCAGAGATTTCACCGTTTGGCGTTGATTCTCAGGACGGCCGATCAAACTGCGAACGAGGGTAATTTGAAGCTGTGCCATCTGTTTCCCCTCCTTAGCGGAATAGCTCTGCAACGGTTTTGCCGCGCAGTTTCGCTACGTCTTCGGCGCGTTTCAGGCGAGACAAACCTTCCAACGTCGCATTGACCATGTTAATGGAGTTGGAGGATCCCAGCGATTTCGTCAAAATATCGCCGACTCCAGCCAGTTCGAGCACCGCGCGAACAGGACCGCCCGCGATAACGCCCGTACCTTCCGATGCTGGTTTCAACAACACTTTGCCGGCGCCGAACCTTCCCGTAACGGCATGTGGAATCGTCGTTCCAACGAACGGTACGAAGACCAGATTTTTCTTGGCGTCTTCAACGCCTTTGCGGATTGCGTCAGGAACTTCGGACGCTTTGCCGATGCCCGCGCCAACCCAGCCTTTGCCGTCTCCGACAACGACGAGTGCGCTGAAGCTGAAGCGACGTCCGCCCTTGACGACTTTGGAGACACGGTTAATTTGTACCATTTTCTCCGTCAGTTCCAATGTGTTCGGATCTACACGCAAGTCGTTTACCTCCTTGTGTCAAAAGTGAATTAAAACTGTAAACCGGCTTCGCGTGCAGCATCCGCCAGTGCTTGAATACGTCCGTGGTACAAATAACCGCCGCGATCGAACACAACGTTCTCGTGTCCTTTTTCCTTCGCGCGTTTAGCGATCAGCTCGCCAACTTTGCGCGCAGCTTCCACGTTTCCGCCGTTTCCGTTTCCAGCAAGCTCCTTGTCGACTGTCGATGCGCTGGCCAGCGTTACGCCTTGAACGTCATCGATCAATTGAGCATAGATGTGCTTGGAGGAACGAAACACGGACAGACGTGGACGCTCGCTTGTCCCGCTGATTTTCTTACGAACCCGAAGGTGTCTTTTCAGACGTGCCTTGTTCTTGTCGGCTTTAGTAATCATCCGCATTTACACTCCCTTCATAAAATTAACGCCGAACGGCACTCAGGCCGCCGCGTTCGTCTTATTTCTTCTTACCTGCTTTACCCTCTTTACGGATAATGCGTTCGCCTTCGTACTTGATTCCTTTGCCTTTGTAAGGCTCAGGAGGACGAACGGCGCGAATTTTAGCCGCGATCTCGCCAACGGCTTCTTTATTGATGCCTTTAACGATGATTTTGTTCTGAGCAGGAACCTCGAATTCAATACCGTTCTCAGGAACGAACTCAACCGGGTGAGAATAACCAACGTTCAATACCAGCTTCTCGCCGGATTTGCTTGCACGGTAACCTACGCCGACCAGCTCAAGGTTCTTTGCATAACCGTCAGTTACGCCGTTTACCATGTTGGCCACTACGCTACGGGTCGTTCCGTGCAGAGCACGGTGAAGCTTGTTATCGGAAGGACGTTCAACAGTAATGACATCGGACTCGTACGAAACTTTCATATCTCCGTGGAGCGTGCGGGACAAAGTTCCTTTCGGTCCTTTGATTGTAATTACGTTGTTGTCCAGGTTCACGTTCACGCCGTTAGGCACCTGAATCGGTTTGCGTCCAATACGGGACATGGGTACACCTCCAATCGTGTGACAGTTAAATTACCAAACGTAGCAAAGCACTTCGCCGCCGGATTTGCCTTGACGGGCTTCCTTGTCGGTGATGATGCCTTTGGATGTGGAAATGATCGCGATGCCGAGGCCACCCAACACGCGCGGAACTTCGTTCGATTTCGTGTATACGCGCAGGCCGGGCTTGCTGATGCGTTTAAGGCCTGTGATAACGCGCTCGTTGTTCGCGCCGTATTTCAAGAAAATACGGATCAAACCTTGCTTGTTGTCTTCGACATACTCCGCGTCGCGGATAAAGCCTTCGCGCTTCAGGATTTCAGCAATTTGCTTTTTCACCGTCGACGCAGGCAGTTCCACAGACTCATGACGCACCAGATTCGCGTTGCGAATGCGCGTCAACATATCTGCAATAGGATCAGACATAACCATGGGGTAAACCTCCTTCCCGAACTAGGCTGATTACCAGCTCGCTTTTTTGACGCCAGGAATCTGGCCCTTATATGCCAACTCGCGGAAACAGATCCGGCAGATTTTGAACTTTTGTAATACGGAATGCGGACGTCCGCAACGCTCGCAGCGCGTGTAAGCTTGGACTTTAAACTTCGGCGCGCGTTGTTGCTTGATTTTCATCGATGTTTTTGCCACTTGCTTTCACACCTCCATTAGGTAACCTTTTGCTATTGACCGGGTTATCGTCACTTCGCAAACGGCATACCCAATTGGGTGAGCAGCTCACGCGCTTCTTCGTCCGATTGTGCCGTCGTGACGATGACGATGTCCATCCCGCGAACTTTATCGATCTTGTCGTATTCGATCTCCGGGAAGATCAGCTGCTCTTTCAGGCCAAGCGTATAGTTGCCGCGGCCGTCGAACGATTTGGTCGAGACGCCGTGGAAATCGCGTACGCGAGGAAGAGAAATGTTGAACAGCTTATCCAGGAAGTGGTACATCCGTTCGCCGCGCAGCGTAACCTTGACGCCGATCGGCAAGTTCTCCCGCAGACGGAAGCCTGCGATCGATTTCTTGGACCGCGTAACTACAGGCTTCTGACCGGCAATCTTCTGCATGTCCTCAACCGCAAAATCGATGATTTTGGAGTTGGAAACCGCCTCGCCGACACCCATGTTGATGACGACTTTCTCGATTTTCGGCACTTGCATAACGGACTTGTAGCTAAACTTCTGCATTAGCGCAGGAGTGATTTCATTCAGGAAACGTTCCTTCATTCTTGCTGCCATGAGTCACAATGACCTCCTTTCCGTTGTTACTCCGATTAGTCGATCGATTCTCCGGAACGTTTTGCGACCCGGATCTTCTTGCCGTTATCGAGCGTTTTGTAGCCGATACGTGTCGGCTTGCCGCTCTTAGGATCGATATGCATGACGTTCGAAGCATGAATTGCCGCTTCGCGTTCGATGATACCGCCTTGTTGGTTTTGCGGGTTCGGGCGAGTATGACGTTTGATCATGTTCACGCCTTCGACAAGAACGCGGTTTTCACGCGGATAGGCTGCGATAATGCGGCCTTTCTTGCCTTTGTCTTTGCCGGAGATGACGATTACGTTATCGTCTTTCTTCACGTGCAGTTTATTGTTGTGCGATTCAAGCACTTTTTTCAGACGGGGCATGGGTACACCTCCTTGAGTCTTTCTCCATCGGTGCGTTCCGGAGTCTTACAAAACTTCCGGTGCCAGGGAAATGATTTTCATAAAGTCGCGTTCGCGAAGTTCGCGGGCAACAGGTCCGAAGATACGAGTGCCACGTGGGCCCTTATCATCCTTTACGATGACGGCTGCGTTCTCGTCGAACGCAATATAGGAGCCGTCCTTGCGGCGTACCGAACGTTTCGTACGAACGATAACACATTTGACTACGTCGCCTTTTTTGACAACGCCGCCTGGTGTTGCTTGTTTGACAGAGCATACGATCATATCACCGATATGTCCTACGCGGCGTCCAGTACCGCCAAGCACGCGGATGCACATCAATTCTTTCGCGCCGGAGTTGTCGGCAACTTTCAGACGCGTAAACGGTTGAATCATCGCAGGGTCCTCCTTTCAATAACGAGTAAGTCGAATTAAGCCAATACAGCTTTCTCGACGATTTCGACCAGACGCCATGTTTTGTCTTTCGACAACGGGCGGGTCTCCATGATTTTCACGGTGTCGCCAATTTGCGCTTCGTTGTTCTCATCGTGCGCTTTGAACTTCTTCGTGTATTTGATCCGCTTGTGGTACAGGCTGTGCTTCTTGTACGTCTCAACAGCTACCACAATCGTTTTGTCCATCTTGTCGCTGACGACTTTACCGATTTGCACTTTGCGATTATTGCGTTCGCTCATGGTCATCCTCCTTTTCCCGGGTTTTAGCCGATGCCGAGTTCACGCTCGCGCAAAATGGTTTTAGCCCGAGCGATTTCTTTCCGCAGTTCGCCAAGGCGGTGCGGGGTGTCCAGTTGGCCGGTAGCCAGTTGGAAGCGGAGGTTGAACAGTTCATCCTTGAAGCCGGCGATCTTCTGCTCGAGTTCCGCCGATGTCAGGTTGCGAAATTCACTGGCTTTCATTTGCTTCACCACCCAGTTCTTCACGTTTCACAAACTTCGTCTTCACCGGCAGCTTGTGAGCGGCAAGACGCATTGCTTCGCGTGCGATCTCCTCGGATACCCCTGCGAGCTCGAACATTACTTTGCCCGGTTTCACAACGGCAACCCATGCTTCTACGTTACCTTTACCGCTACCCATCCGCACCTCGAGAGGCTTTTGGGTGATCGGTTTCGAAGGGAAGATTTTGATCCAAACTTTACCGCCCCGTTTGATGTAACGAGTCATCGCGATACGAGCAGCCTCGATCTGACGGTTCGTTACCCAAGAAGCTTCCTGTGCCTGCAGGCCGAACTCGCCGAAGTGCACTTCCGTGCCGCCTTTGGCGCGACCTTTCATTTTACCGCGGTGTACTTTGCGGTGTTTGACGCGTTTAGGGACCAACATGATCAGTTGCCTCCTTCCTGGACAGCTCTTTTCTTCGCCGGAAGGACTTCGCCGCGGTAGATCCATACTTTTACGCCGATACGGCCGTAAGTCGTATGAGCTTCCGCTGTTCCATAATCGATGTCAGCACGAAGCGTGTGCAGCGGCACCGTTCCTTCGCTGTATCCTTCTTGACGAGCAATCTCCGCTCCACCCAGACGACCGCTAACGGAAGTCTTGATTCCTTTTGCTCCTGCGCGCTGCGTCCGTTGCATCGCTTGTTTCATAGCGCGACGGAAGGAAACGCGACGTTCCAGTTGTTGCGCGATGCTCTCGGCAACGAGGATAGCGTCCAGCTCAGGGTTTTTGATTTCAGAGATGTTGATGTGTACTTTCTTGCCGTTCGTCAGCTTGGTCAGTTGGCCGCGAAGCACTTCGACTTCCGAACCGCCTTTACCGATGACGATACCTGGCTTAGCCGTATGAATCGTAACGTTGACGCGATTGGCCGCACGTTCGATTTCGATTTTGGAAACCGCGGCTTCTTTCAGCTTCTTCTTCAGGAATTCACGGATTTTGACGTCCTCGATGAGGAGGGAGCCGAAATCTTTGTCCGCATACCATTTGGATTCCCAGTCACGAATGATGCCGATACGAAGACCGACGGGATTTACTTTTTGACCCACACGTTGTCCCTCCTTATTTCTCGGATACGACCAGCGTAATATGGCTGGAACGTTTGAAAATACTGAATGCACGACCTTGGGAACGAGGCTGGAACCGTTTCATGGTTGGTCCTTCGTTAACGAAGGCTTCGGAAACGACCAATTTGTTCACGTCGAGCTGATAGTTGTGTTCGGCGTTAGCAATCGCGGAGTTCAGCAGCTTCTCCAGAACCGGAGAGGCCGAACGAGGCGTATGACGCAAAATCGCGATCGCGTCTCCAACCTTCTTGCCGCGGATCAAGTCCACGACCAGGCGGACTTTGCGCGCCGGAATGCGAATGTTATTCACAACAGCTTTCGCTTGCTGAGACATCGGTGTACCTCCTCCCTTACGTACGTCTCGTGACGATCGCCCGCTACGTCTTCAACGCTCGGGCTCGATCTCACTTCGTAGGGTTATATTAGCGTTTGCCTGTTTTCTTGTCGTCGTCCGTATGGCCTTTGAACGTACGCGTAGGCGCGAATTCGCCCAGTTTGTGACCGACCATGTCTTCAGATACATAGACCGGCACGTGCTTGCGACCGTCGTATACCGCGAACGTCTGACCCACGAATTGCGGGAAAATCGTCGAGCGGCGAGACCAAGTCTTGATAACGACTTTTTTATTCGAACCGGACAGTTCTTCTACTTTCTTAAGCAGATAGCCGTCCACGAAAGGTCCTTTTTTCAAACTGCGACCCATGGAATGCTCCTCCCTTCAAACCAGCTTGAGAGTTCGACGCTCGCGCCGGCAAGCAAGTAACGATTACTTGCTGCGGCGACGAACGATGTATTTGCCAGAAGCTTTTTTCTTCTTGCGAGTCTTGTAGCCCAGAGTTGGCTGACCCCATGGAGAGAGCGGGGATTTGCGTCCGATTGGAGCGCGTCCTTCGCCACCGCCGTGCGGGTGATCGTTCGGGTTCATGACGACGCCGCGAACGGTCGGGCGTTTGCCTAACCAGCGATTACGGCCGGCTTTACCGATGTTAAGCAATTCGTGGTCTTGGTTACCAACTGTGCCGATCGTTGCGCGGCAAGTTTTGAGAATACGGCGAATCTCGCCGGAAGTCAAACGAATTGTAACGTAGGCTTCTTCTTTACCAAGCAATTGAGCGCTTGTGCCTGCTGCGCGAACAAGTTGTCCGCCTTTGCCCGGCTTAAGCTCAATGTTGTGGATAACCGTACCAACAGGAATGTTCTCCAGCGGAAGCGTGTTGCCCACTTTGATGTCGGCTTCAGGTCCGGACGTAATCACGTCGCCGACTTTAAGGCCTTTTGGAGCGATGATGTAAGCTTTCTCACCGTCCGCATAGTTGATCAAAGCGATATAAGACGTACGGTTCGGATCGTATTCGATTGTAGCCACGCGAGCGGGGATGCCGTCCTTCGTGCGCTTGAAGTCGATAATCCGGTATTTACGCTTATGTCCGCCGCCGTGGTGGCGAACCGTAATTTTACCTTGATGGTTGCGGCCTGCGCGTTTGGAGAGCGGCGCGAGCAACGATTTCTCGGGCTCGTTCGTCGTAATCTCTTCGAACGTAGCGATCGTCATTTGACGACGGCTGGCCGTTGTCGGATTAAACTTTTTGACTGGCAATTGGATTCCCTCCTTACTTTAGAGACTTTTTATACGGAAGCTTCAAAGAAATCCAGCGGTTTGCTGTCTTCGGAAAGCTGCACGATGGCTTTTTTCCACTCGGACGTATAACCGCTGTGTCTGCCGTAGCGCTTCGGCTTGGCAGGCATTCTGAGCGTATTTACGCCGACGACCTTCACCTTGAAGATCTGCTCGATCGCTTGCTTAATTTCCGTTTTGTTAGCTTTCAGTTCAACTTCGAACACATATTTGCGCTGTTCGATGAACTCGCTCGTACGCTCGGTAATGACCGGCCGTTTGATCAAATCGCGAGGGTTTCTCATTACGCGAACACCTCCTCGACTTTAGCGACCGCATCCTTCGTGATGATCAATTGATCATGCTTCATCACGTCGAGGACATTAATTCCGTCTGCAGCGACGAACTTCACGCCTGGGATGTTGCGGGCGGACAGAGCCACGTTCTCTTCGTAGTCCGCAGTAACGACCAGCGCTTTGCGGGATACTTTGAGATTGTTCAAGATTTTTGCAATTTCCTTCGTTTTCGGTTGGGCCAGGCTCAGTTGATCTAGAACGATCAATTGGTTATCCACAACTTTGCTGGATAGAGCCGACTTGATGGCCAAACGACGAACTTTACGAGGCAATTTGAAGCCATAGCTGCGTGGCGTCGGTCCGAAGACGATGCCGCCGCCTTTCCATTGCGGCGAACGGATGCTGCCCTGACGAGCGCGTCCGGTACCTTTTTGTTTCCACGGCTTACGTCCGCCACCGCGCACTTCAGAACGTCCTTTAGTGTCGTGTGTGCCGGAACGAACGGCAGCTTGCTGGAGCAATACGGCGCTGTGCAGAACGTGTACATTCGGCTCTAGGCCGAATACTCCTTCCGCCAGATCCAATTGTCCGACTTCTTTGCCGTCTACGTTAAATACGGATACTTTCGGCATGAGTGGTCCTCCTTTCCTCTTACGTTACGAATTATTTCTTCACCGCTGTGCGGATTTTGAGATAGCTGTTGCGAGCGCCCGGTACGGAGCCCTTGATCAGCAGCACATTGCGCTCTGCGTCGACTTTGACGATTTCCAGGTTTTGAACCGTGATCGTCTCGCGGCCCATGCGACCGTGCATCTTCTTACCTTTCGGCACGCGGTTTGCGTCACGAATCGTCGCGAGCGAACCGTTACCGCGGTGGAATTTCGAACCGTGCGTCATTTTGCCGCGGGCAAAGCCCCAACGCTTAATGGCGCCTACAGTTCCTTTACCTTTGGAAATCCCCGTTACGTCAACAATATCGCCCTCGGAGAATTGGTCAACTTTAAGTTCCTGACCAACTTCAACTTCTGCTGGCGTAAGTCCGCTAACTTCGCGGATGAAGCGCTTGGGGCCCGTGCCTGCCTTCTTTGCGTGGCCGATCGCGGGTTTGGTAGCCAGCTTTTCGCGTTTGTCCGCGAAGCCGAGCTGAACTGCTTCGTATCCGTCGTTATCCGCAGTTTTCTTTTGCAATACGATGTTCGGAGTCGCTTCTACTACAGTAACAGGCACTACGCTGCCGTCCGCTGCGAAGATTTGCGTCATTCCGAGTTTACGTCCCAAGATTCCTGACATGTTGACACCTCTTTTCTTGATGAATCTGTTTGGCTCCAGGCCTTATTACAGTTTGATTTCGATATCGACGCCAGACGGCAGATCAAGGCGCATCAGCGCATCTACCGTTTGCGGCGTCGGATTGACGATATCAATCAAACGCTTGTGCGTACGCATTTCGAACTGTTCACGCGAGTCCTTGTACTTGTGGACCGCACGCAGAATCGTGATGATCTGCTTTTCAGTCGGCAGCGGGATTGGACCCGACACACCTGCACCAGTACGTTTTGCAGTTTCTACGATTTTCTCCGCGGATTGATCGAGAACACGGTGATCGTAGGCTTTCAAACGGATGCGGATTTTTTGCTTTGCCATAGAATTCCCTCCTTCATTCGCCCAATTTTGGAATCGGACATACTCCGTGAGAATAACCCGACTTGCACCTGTTGGCCACCCTTATGGCAAAGGGGCCGGGTGTGTCGGCAACCTCTCACATCAGCGCACAGTCACAGACCAACATTCACTATTATAGCGATCTGCCCATGCAAATGCAACAAATAATTTTCATAAATTAAAAACGTACCGATTCGATCCGATTTGCCCCTTCGTCTTCTCATCGCAGCACATACATGAGGGCGATATTTTTGGAGACACTGAAGCAATGAACGTCTACACTTCGGTTTGCAGCACAGCAACCCTTTAATGGAGGAATCGGTATGCCGACATGGCTGGAGATTACGCTTCGAACTTTTATGGCTGTCGCCGTCTTATTTATTATCACTCGGATTCTTGGAAAGAGGCAGGTGTCGCAACTGTCGCTATTCGAGTACATAACGGGAATTTCGATCGGCAACCTGGCGGCCTACTTGTCGCTCGATACCGATTCAGAGTGGTACATCGGCATTGTGGCTCTTGTCGTGTGGGTAAGCATTTCGTATGGCATTGAAGTTCTACAGTTGAAAAGCAAAAGGGCGCGCGACTTCCTGGACGGTACCTCGACCATCTTAATGAGGAACGGGAAAATTCTCGAAGATAACTTGAGGGAAGAACGAATCACATCGGACGAATTGCTGGAGATGCTGCGTAAAAAAAACGTGTTTAACGTGGCTCAGGTCGATTTCGCGATTCTGGACACTAGCGGAGAACTGAACGTTCTGCTCAAAAAGGAATACCAGCCGCTTACTCCTTCCGACATCAACTTGCCGGTGCCTCCCGAGAAGTACAATATGGCGGTCATTATGGACGGAAAAATTATGGAGGACTCCTTGAAGAAAGTCGGGTTGAATCGCGACTGGCTGAATAGCAAGCTCCGTCAACTCGGAGTCTCTACGGACAAAATCTATTTCGCCCAGGTCGACTCGCAGAACAAGCTATATATCGATCCATACGACGACTCCCTTAAGCGCCACTAGTAGAGAACGTTTTTCCCCTTTTTTCCAGTTAAACGTCATTCTCCGCCTGTCTTCTCCATATAAATAAGACAGGCAGGGAATGAAAGGGATGATCGGTTTTGCTCTCGTTTCGAAAGCTTGTCGTTATCGTGGTCGGTTGTCTGTTAATCGCCGTAGGAATCGACTTCTTCGTTATGCCGCTCAAAGTGCTCGACGGAGGTTTTATCGGAATCGCATTGATCAGCAATTATTTGTTCGGAGTCAAGGTCGGCATTATCCTTATCGCATGCAGTTTGCCTGTCTTCGTATATACTTGGTTTAAGGATCGAGGCTTTTTTTTCAACAGCCTGTTTGGAATGATATTTCTGTCCTACGCCATCGATCTCCTCGATCCCTACAATCCGTTTGCCCCTATTATTGCGGTTCACCCCTTCGTCGCCTCGGTTGTGGGCGGAATGTTTATCGGAATCGGCTTCGGAATACTGCTAAAATTCGACACAAGCACCGGCGGCGTCGACCTGTTGGCCAAGCTGCTGGCGAAAAAGATGAAAATCAATGTGGGCCTTCTGATTCTTATTATGGATGCGATTGTGATCGGAGCAGGAGGAATTCTATTTTCGCTCGATACGTTTTTTCTGTCCATTGCGACAATCACTTCCGGCGGTCTTGCGACGAGCCTCTGCACCTCTAAATTTTTCGCTTACTGATTACATATATAATAGAAGAAAAAAAATGTCCAAGGCTGAAAGCCTTGGACATTTTTGTTTTGAAGCTCTTATTTTTGGATGGATGCAACTGCGCCTGCGCCTACCGTACGGCCGCCTTCGCGAATAGCGAAGCGAGTACCTTCTTCGATAGCGATCGGGGAGATCAGTTGAACCGTAACTGTGATGTTATCGCCAGGCATAACCATCTCAGTGCCTTCCGGCAGGTTGATGATGCCCGTTACGTCCGTCGTACGGAAGTAGAACTGCGGACGGTAGCCTGTGAAGAAAGGCTTGTGACGGCCGCCTTCAGCAGAAGTCAGAACGTAGATTTGAGCCGTGAATTCCGTGTGAGGCTTAACGGAACCTGGCTTAGCGATAACTTGACCGCGCTCGATATCTTTACGGTCAACGCCACGGAGCAATGCGCCGATGTTGTCGCCAGCTTGAGCTTGGTCGAGCAATTTACGGAACATTTCAACGCCCGTTACAACCGTTTTGCGAGTTTCTTCGTGCAGGCCGATGATTTCAGCCTCGTCGCCGACTTTGATGATACCACGCTCAACACGGCCAGTAGCAACCGTACCGCGACCTGTGATCGTGAACACGTCCTCAACCGGCATCAAGAAAGGCTTGTCAGTTGCGCGCTCAGGAGTCGGGATGTAGCTGTCGATAGCTTCGAACAGCTCAACGATTTTGTCAGCCCAAGGGCCGTCTGGATTAGCCAGAGCTTCACGGGAAGCGCCGCGAACGATTGGAGTGTCGTCGCCTGGGAACTCATACTCGTTCAACAGGTCGCGAACTTCCATCTCAACCAGCTCGAGCAGCTCTTCGTCTTCAACCATGTCGCACTTGTTCAGGTAGACGACGATGTAAGGAACGCCTACTTGACGGGAGAGCAAGATGTGCTCGCGCGTTTGCGGCATTGGGCCGTCAGCAGCGGATACAACCAGGATTGCGCCGTCCATTTGAGCAGCGCCCGTGATCATGTTTTTAACGTAGTCAGCGTGTCCTGGGCAGTCAACGTGAGCGTAGTGACGGTTAGGCGTCTCGTACTCAACGTGAGCCGTGGAGATCGTGATTCCGCGCTCGCGCTCTTCTGGAGCTTTGTCGATTTGGTCGAATGCTACAGCAGCACCGCTTCCGTATTTTTTGTTCAATACCGAAGTGATTGCAGCAGTTGTCGTCGTTTTACCGTGGTCAACGTGACCGATCGTGCCGATATTCACGTGGGGTTTGTTACGTTCGAATTTAGCCTTAGCCATTGATACTGTTCCTCCTTAATGAGTAAAAGGATTTGATTTTTTATTTAATGACGTGGGAGCGCCGCATCAAGCGATTCTCCCTCCGCCTGCTTTCCAGAAAAGGCGAACCTTACGCTCAGCCTTTTGCCTTGGACACGATTTCTTCGGAGATGGATTTAGGCACTTCTTCGTAGTGCGACAGCTCCATCGAGAATACACCGCGACCTTGCGTACCGGAACGAAGAGTTGTGGAGTATCCGAACATCTCTGCCAACGGCACCTTCGCACGAACGATTTGTGCGCCGAAACGCATATCCGATCCTTCGATGCGTCCGCGGCGGGAGCTCAGCATACCCATAACGTCGCCGAAATACTCTTCGGGTACCGTTACTTCAACCTTCATGATCGGCTCGAGCAACACAGGATTACATTTGTCCTTCGCTGCTTTAAGCGCCATCGATCCGGCAATTTTGAACGCCATCTCCGAGGAGTCGACGTCATGATAAGATCCGTCGAAGATCGTTGCTTTGATATCTACGAGCGGGAAGCCGGCAAGTACGCCGTTCTTCATCGACTCTTCGATACCGGCTTGTACCGGAGCGATATATTCGCGCGGTACGACACCGCCGACGATCTTGTTCTCGAACGCGAAGCCGGCACCCGGCTCCTGAGGTTCGAACTCGATCCAGACGTGGCCGTATTGACCGCGTCCGCCGGATTGACGAACGAATTTGCCTTCGACTTTCGCCGGCGTGCGAAACGTCTCGCGGTAAGCAACCTGCGGCTTACCAACGTTCGTCTCGACTTTGAATTCGCGAAGCATACGGTCAACGAGAATTTCGAGGTGAAGCTCGCCCATCCCCGAGATAATCGTTTGGCCGGTTTCTTCGTCCGTGTGAGCACGGAACGTCGGATCTTCTTCAGCCAGCTTCTGCAGAGCGATACCCATTTTGTCTTGGTCGGCTTTTGTTTTCGGCTCAACCGCAAGCTGGATAACCGGCTCTGGGAAGTTCATGGACTCAAGAATAACCGGATTCTTCTCGTCGCACAGCGTGTCGCCTGTCGTTGTATCCTTCAGACCTACTGCCGCAGCAATATCTCCGGAGTAGACGATGTCGATTTCTTGACGGCTGTTCGCGTGCATTTGGAGAATACGGCCGATACGCTCGCGTTTGCCTTTCGTCGCGTTAATAACGTAAGAACCGGAGTTCAGTACGCCAGAGTAAACGCGGAAGAAAGTCAGACGGCCAACGTAAGGGTCGGTCATGATTTTGAACGCCAGCGCCGCGAACGGCTCGCTGTCCGAAGACTTGCGCGTCGTTTCCGTGCCGTCGTCCAGAACGCCCTTGATGTCAGGAACGTCTGTCGGAGCAGGCAGGTAAGCGACTACAGCGTCCAGCATTGGCTGAATGCCTTTGTTGCGGTAGGAAGTACCGCAGACGACCGGGAAGATTTTTACTTCGCAGACGCCTTTGCGCAGAGCTGCTTTGATTTCTTCAACGGTAAGCTCTTCGCCTTCCAGATACTTCATCGTCAGCTCTTCGTCAAGCTCTGCAACCTTCTCTACGAGAATAGCGCGCAGCTCTTCGACTTTGTCGGCATATTCCGCAGGAATTTCGATCTCGTCCGGCGCTTTGCCCTTGTCGTCGGTGTACTTGTATGCGACGCGCTCAACGATGTCGATCATGCCGATAAATGTATCCTCGGCACCCATCGGATATTGAATTGCGACCGCATTCGCGTTCAGACGCTCTCTCATGTCGTTGATAACATTGAGGTAGTCTGCACCGATGATGTCCATCTTGTTAACGTAAGCGATCCGCGGTACGCCGTAACGGTCGGCTTGACGCCATACCGTCTCGGATTGCGGCTCTACGCCTTCTTTGGCGCTAAAAACGCCAACGGCCCCATCCAATACGCGCAGGGAGCGCTCGACTTCTACCGTAAAGTCAACGTGACCCGGAGTGTCGATAATATTGATGCGGTGACCTTTCCACTGAGCAGTCGTTGCGGCAGACGTAATCGTAATGCCGCGCTCTTGTTCTTGCTCCATCCAGTCCATCGTCGCAGCGCCTTCGTGCACTTCGCCGATTTTGTGAGTACGGCCGGTAAAGAACAGAATCCGTTCAGTAGTCGTGGTTTTACCCGCATCAATGTGCGCCATAATCCCGATGTTGCGCGTATTTTGCAAGGAGAACTCTCTAGCCATGAATATAGTCTCCCTTCAAAATGTCTAGCTTCGCGAAAATTACCAGCGGTAGTGCGCGAACGCTCTGTTCGCTTCCGCCATTTTGTGAGTGTCCTCACGCTTCTTGACTGCTGCGCCCGTGTTGTTGGAAGCGTCCAGAATTTCTGCTGCCAGACGTTCTTCCATCGTTTTCTCGCCGCGATTGCGTGCGTAGTTCACGAGCCAACGCAGTCCAAGCGACGTGCGGCGCTCAGGTTTAACTTCGATCGGAACTTGATAGTTTGCTCCACCTACACGGCGAGCTTTAACTTCAAGCACTGGCATGATATTCTTGATCGCCGCTTCAAAAACCTCCATTGGGTCTTTGCCGGAGCGCTCTTGAATCAATTTGAACGCATCATAAAGCAATTGTTGCGCTACGCCTCTCTTACCGTCGATCATGATACGGTTAACAAGGCGAGTTACCAGTTTGCTGTTGTACAGCGGATCCGGGAGTACGTCCCGTTTCGGAACCGGTCCTTTGCGTGGCATTAAGGTTCCTCCTTTCTCGTTCTTAACGTTCAGTCAGCTTATGCCGTCTGTAACGAATTAGGATTTCTTCGCTTTCGCTCTTTTCGTTCCGTACTTGGAACGAGCTTGTTTACGGTTGTTAACTCCCGCCGTATCCAATGCTCCGCGAACGATGTGGTAACGAACACCCGGAAGATCTTTAACCCGGCCTCCACGTACAAGAACGACACTGTGTTCTTGCAGGTTGTGGCCGATTCCTCCGATGTAGGCTGTCACCTCTACGCGGTTCGTCAAGCGAACACGAGCGTATTTACGAAGAGCGGAGTTCGGTTTTTTCGGCGTCATCGTACCTACACGGGTGCAAACCCCGCGCTTTTGAGGAGCGCTCAGATCCGTTTCCACGCGTTTGAGAGCGTTGAAACCTCTTTGAAGCGCCGGCGATTTCGATTTTACAACCTTCGATTGACGACCTTTACGAACGAGCTGGTTGATTGTTGGCATGTTGCCACCCCCTTCCCTTGACGGGTAAAAAATATAAAGAATAAGCGATCGGATCGACGCGGTCGCGAAGCCCACAGATCCAGGTGGTTCATTTTGAGAGACGAGAAAGGGCCCGACCGGAGATCCGCACGCAAGCGGTCAACCGCATCAAACCCGTTATTCCTATTCTCAAGCGGCTCGGCGAATCGCCGGCCGACAACACTTCACCATCGCCCAGGTCCGCACCGGTCAGGATACGTCGGATGGACGCACCTCTGGCACACACTAGAACATATTATCACTTCGAAAATGGCGTGTCAAGAACCTAGATTCTAACTTAGGCGTGTCTGCATACTCCGAGGACAGCAGATTTTGCCGAATTTTCGTTCCATGCAAGGAACTTTTGTGAAGGCGTACCGGAGGTACGTCAAGCAAAAGTGACGCAGCAGGGTGCGAAAAGGCGGTGAAAGACGCCCCCGAGCGGGTGTGCAGACACGCCCTAGAGCATCTTTCGTTTCATCAGTCGCAAATAAACGAGCAATAAAATCAGACTGTACAGCGGCGGAGCGAGCAGCGCGTAAGCCGCCTCCGCCATCGAAGCGGTTTCGTAGCGATTAAAAGCATCGATCAGGGAAAATACCGGAGGAAGCAAATAGGCGATAAAGCTCAGCCCTTCGGGAAGCGATTCCCGGATGCCGCCGGCGGCAAAGGAAAGACTCAATACCAGAACCAAACCCGTAATGGCGTAATTTAATTTTCCAACCAGTCTGCAAGTGAAGAGATAGGCGATTCCGACTCCCAGCAGCGCCATTCCCATGTGACCGGCCAACGCCGACAATACTTCTTCGACTCCGGGCTGTCTGTCAAACTTGTTGAATAGGATCGGGTAGAACGTCGCAAAAATGGTCAGACACGCGCCAACTCCGAGCATAAGCAGCCACCTGCCGACAAAATACGTAATCCATCCTCCGGCATGCAGTACACCGACAAGCTGCTGCGTTTCGTCTTCAGCGTCTACGAACCCGAAGCCTAGCCAAGCCGCAATCAAAAACGTCAAGGAAACCGTCATAGAGTAACTCGGCATCACCGGATTCGGCACAACGGTATAGACGAAGATGAGGAATGTCATGAACGCCAAGAGCGGTGCGACATAGCGATACGATCTGACATAATCATGGAAAGCAAAACGCAACGTTCCGATCATCTCGCTCCCGCCCTCCCTTCTTCATCCGCAACGGAATGAATGCGGCCTCCGGAGTTCAGTATAGCAAGCAGGAAAGCGTCGGCCTGTTCAGCCTCGACCACGGCCCGCCAACCCGCCCGCACTCTCTGTAGCCGAATATCCGCCGTCATCAAGTTGCACACCTGTTGCGCCGCTTCCTCCTCCAGTTGAAAATCGATTGTTTTGACGCGGATAGAAGCGATCTTTTCATTTTCCTCTATGGTGATTTCCCCTTCCGTCAGCCGTACGGTCCGATCGGCGATCCGCTGCGCAAGATGGAGCTCGTGCGACGAGTATACGATCGAAATTCCTTTGCCCTTAAGGCCCGCTAACGCTTCAGTCAACTCCTCGCGCGTCCGATCGTCCAGCCCGGACAGCGGCTCGTCGAGCAGCAGCAGCTCGGGCTCTTCCAGCAGGGCCTGCATCAGATTGACTTTCTGTAGCATCCCTTTGGAGTAATGCCTTAATCGCCCGGAGTTGGAAGGAAGCCGAAACAGTTCCAGCAATTCGTCCACACGCTGTTCCGACTGTGCGGGTTTCATCCCTCTAATCTTGCACATCGCTCGCAAATATTCTTCGGCCGTAAAACGAAGTTTGGGAAACCGATCCGGTGCGAATCCGATTCGCTTATACGGAAGTGCCGAGCGTCTCTCCCCGGCTTCGATCGGACTAAGACCGCTTATAACTTTGAGAAGAGTGCTTTTGCCGCTGCCGTTGCGCCCAAGCAGCGCGATAACTTCCCCGCGGTGAATAGACAGAGACAGCTTGTTTAATACGACTTTTCCGGACAAGCGGCGTTCAATATCGACAAGGGCGACAAGCGGGGTATCCGTCATCCTTTTACCTCCGGCAGCTCTAAAATGAAGTGGGGGTGCTCGTTAGGCGCGCAAATTTCGCAAAAAAGCGGATACCGCTGACGGTATCCGCTTCTATGTCTATCGATTTTACTCCGCGCCTACCGGCTCAAGCTCGGCCTCTTCGTCCGTTTGCTCGTCAAACGGCGAGACGATCTTGATGTTGCGGTAACGCGCCATTCCCGTACCTGCAGGAATGAGCTTCCCGATAATGACGTTCTCCTTGAGTCCGAGCAGGCGGTCGACCTTGCCTTTGATAGCGGCATCGGTCAGAACGCGAGTCGTCTCTTGGAAGGACGCTGCCGACAGGAACGAATCCGTCTCGAGAGACGCCTTCGTAATCCCCAGCAGTACCGGGCGAGCAACCGCAGGCTCTTTGTCGGAGAGGATCGCTTCGCGGTTGGCTGCTTCATACTCATGCAAGTCGACAAACGCGCCTGGAAGCAGCGGCGTATCTCCGGGATCAACGATGCGGATCTTACGAAGCATCTGCTTGATCATAACTTCGATATGTTTGTCGTTGATCTCAACGCCCTGGTTCCGGTATACGCGCTGTACCTCTTGCAGAATGTAGTTCTGCACCCCGCGAATGCCCTTGATGCGCAGCATTTCTTTAGGGTCGATCGAGCCGTCCGTCAGTTCGTCGCCGGCTTCGACCTGCTGGCCTTGCACGACGCGAATGCGCGAACCGTAGCTGACCGGGTAAATCTTCGATTCAGCTCCGCCTTGCAGTTCGATTTCACGACGGTCCTTCGTCTCGCGAATTTCCTTGATGACGCCGTCGAGCTCGGAGATGATCGCTTGACCTTTCGGATTACGCGCTTCGAACAGCTCCTGAATACGCGGCAAACCTTGAGTGATATCGTCTCCGGCAACGCCGCCGGTGTGGAACGTACGCATCGTGAGCTGCGTTCCCGGCTCGCCGATCGATTGCGCGGCAATGATGCCGACGGATTCGCCGATCTCCACTTGCTTGCCAGTCGCCAGGTTGCGTCCGTAGCAGAGCTTACAGACGCCGTGACGGGCGCGGCAGCTAAGCACGGAACGAATCTGAATGCTCTTGATGCCCGCGCGAACGATCTCTTCCGCCTTCGGCGTATCGAGCAGATCGTTGCGGTGAGCAATGATCTCTTTCGTCTCCGGATGGCGAACCGTCTCGAACGCGTAGCGTCCTTCGATTCGGTCGAACAGATCTTCGATAACCTCTTTGCCGTCCTCGATCCGAGAAACGGTAATGCCTTTATCCGTGCCGCAATCGTCCTCGCGGACGATGACGTCCTGCGCGACGTCGACGAGACGACGAGTCAGATAACCCGAGTCGGCGGTACGAAGAGCCGTATCGGCCAGACCTTTCCGCGCTCCGTGCGTGGAGATGAAGTACTCCAATACGGTAAGGCCTTCGCGGAAGTTCGACTTGATCGGCAACTCGATAATCCGTCCGGACGGGTTCGCCATCAAGCCGCGCATTCCGCCCAACTGGGTGATTTGCGACTTGTTGCCCCGCGCCTTGGAATCGACCATCAGCATGATGCTGTTGTAGCGATCCATGGACTTCATCAGGATGTCCGTGATCTCGTCCTTCGTCTTGCTCCAGATTTCGATAACGCGGTCGCGGCGTTCTTCGTTCGTGATCAGACCGCGACGATATTGCGTTGTAACGACTTTGACGCGCTCTTCGGACTTCTTGAGAATCTCTTGCTTCTCCTCAGGTACGATAACGTCGGAGACGCCGATCGTGATACCCGCCCGCGTCGAGTACGTAAAGCCGAGCTGCTTGATGTTATCCAGGATGACCGACGTCTGCGTCGTATGGTAAATACGGAAGCATTCGCCGATGATGTTGCCCAGATATTCTTTGCCTACTGCTCCAGGGATGGCCGGATCCTCGATAAACTTCGAGAGGTCGGCGCCCTTTTCGTAGATGAAATATTTATCCGGCGTACCTTTAACGAGGTTTTCTTTCGTCGCCTCGTTAATGTAAGGGAACGTGTCCGGGAAAATTTCGTTGAAAATGATTTTGCCGATCGTCGTTACGATCAGAGCTTCCTGCTGTTCCGGCGTGAACGTCTTCTTCTTCAGTTCCTTAACCGGAATAACGACGCGGGCGTGCAGCGAAACGCCTTCCGTACCGCGTTGATAAGCGGAAACCGCTTCGTTAACGTTGGCGAACTTAAACCCGGAGCCGTAAGATTTGTTGTTATCCATCGTCAGGTAGTAGCAACCAAGTACCATATCCTGCGACGGTGTAACGACCGGCTTGCCGTCTTTCGGGTTCAAGATGTTGCCGGCAGCCAGCATGAGCAAGCGGGCTTCCGCTTGCGCTTCGGCCGACAATGGAACGTGAACGGCCATCTGGTCGCCGTCGAAGTCGGCGTTATACGCCGTACAGACGAGCGGGTGAAGCTTGATTGCGCGGCCTTCGACCAGAATCGGTTCGAAAGCTTGAATGCCCAATCTGTGCAGCGTCGGCGCGCGGTTCAGCAGCACGGGGTGCTCCTTGATAACTTCCTCCAGCACGTCCCATACTTCTGGGCTGACGCGTTCGACTTTGCGCTTCGCGCTCTTGATGTTGTGAGCCAAGCCTTTCAGCACAAGCTCCTTCATCACGAACGGCTTGAACAGCTCCAACGCCATTTCCTTCGGAAGACCGCACTGGTACATTCTCAAGCTCGGGCCTACAACGATAACCGAACGACCGGAGTAGTCGACCCGCTTACCGAGCAGGTTTTGACGGAAACGTCCTTGCTTTCCTTTCAGCATATGGCTGAGGGATTTCAGCGGACGGTTGCCCGGTCCCGTTACCGGACGGCCGCGGCGGCCGTTGTCGATCAAGGCGTCGACCGCTTCCTGAAGCATCCGTTTCTCGTTCTGCACGATAATGTCCGGAGCGCCCAGGTCGAGCAGTCTCTTCAGCCGGTTATTCCGGTTGATGACGCGGCGATACAGGTCGTTCAAGTCGCTCGTCGCGAAGCGTCCGCCGTCCAGTTGGACCATCGGGCGAAGCTCCGGAGGAATGACCGGAAGCACGTCGAGTATCATCCAGTCCGGCAGGTTGCCGGAGTTGCGGAACGATTCGATAACTTCCAGGCGCTTGATCGCACGGTTGCGGCGTTGGCCTTGAGCCGTGCGAAGCTCTTCCTTAAGCGTCTCGAGCTCGCGATCGAGGTCGATGTCCTGCAGCAGCTTCTTGACCGCTTCCGCGCCCATGCCGGCATGGAACGCATAGCCGTACTTGTCGCGGTAGCTGCGGTACTCTTTCTCGGAGAGCAGCTGTTTCTTCTCCAGCGGCGTATCGCCCGGATCCGTGACCACATAGGATGCGAAGTAGATGATCTCCTCGAGCGAACGAGGAGACATGTCCAGCGCCAGACCCATGCGGCTAGGAATCCCTTTGAAATACCAGATGTGGGATACCGGAGCGGCAAGCTCGATATGGCCCATCCGCTCGCGGCGCACCTTAGCCCGCGTGACTTCGACGCCGCAGCGATCGCAGACGACGCCTTTGTAACGCACTCTCTTATACTTGCCGCAATGACATTCCCAGTCCTTGGTCGGTCCGAAAATTTTCTCGCAGAACAAGCCTTCTTTTTCCGGTTTTAACGTCCGGTAGTTTATCGTCTCCGGCTTCTTGACTTCGCCTCTGGACCACGATCTGATCTTATCGGGCGAAGCCAAACCGATCTTCATAAACTCAAAGTTATTGACGTCTAACAAGGAGCAAGCCCTCCTTCATCGTTGCTAAGATTTCGGATCCTAAAGTTATTCGACGCCAACCTCGGAACCTTCGAGGTTCAGATTCAGCTTATCTCCCGCGGAATCCTCATCGTCGTCGATTTCCTTCATTTCGATCTCCTGCTCGTCGCCGGACAGGATCTTCACGTCCATGCCCAAGCTTTGGAGCTCTTTGATCAATACTTTGAACGATTCAGGAACGCCCGGCTCCGGTACGTTCTCGCCCTTAACGATCGATTCGTACGTTTTCACGCGCCCGACGACATCGTCGGACTTGACGGTCAAAATCTCTTGCAGCGTGTAGGCCGCGCCGTAAGCCTCGAGCGCCCATACCTCCATCTCCCCGAAGCGCTGGCCGCCGAACTGGGCTTTACCGCCGAGAGGCTGCTGCGTAACGAGCGAGTACGGACCTGTGGAACGGGCGTGAATCTTATCGTCAACCATGTGCGCCAGCTTGATCATGTACATGACGCCGACAGTAACTTCGCGTTCGAACAGCTCTCCCGAACGTCCGTCGCGAAGGCGCCATTTGCCGTTGCGCGCCATGCCGGCCTCTTCCATCGTATCGAAGACGTCGTGTTCGGACGCTCCGTCGAATACTGGCGTAGAGGCGTGGATGCCGAGCAGCTTACATGCCATGCCGAGATGGACCTCAAGCACTTGCCCGATGTTCATCCGGGAAGGTACGCCCAGCGGGTTCAGAACGACCTGTACAGGCGTTCCGTCCGGCAGGAACGGCATATCTTCTTCCGGCAAAATACGGGCGATAACCCCTTTGTTTCCGTGACGTCCGGCCATTTTGTCGCCTTCGGAAATTTTCCGCTTCTGGGCGATATAGGCACGCACGAGTTGGTTAACCCCAGGAGGCAGCTCGTCGCCGTTCTCGCGGGTAAACACTTTAACGTCAACGACGATGCCGTCCGTACCGTGCGGTACTCGCAGCGACGTATCGCGCACTTCGCGCGCCTTCTCGCCGAAGATCGCATGCAGCAGCCGCTCTTCCGCCGTCAACTCGGTAACGCCCTTCGGCGTAACCTTGCCGACGAGAATGTCGCCTGCGCTGATTTCCGCGCCGACGCGGATGATGCCGCGCTCGTCGAGATTGCGCAGCGCGTCTTCGCCGACGTTCGGGATGTCGCGCGTAATCTCTTCAGGCCCAAGCTTCGTATCGCGCGCTTCCGACTCGTACTCTTCGATGTGAATCGAAGTGTAGACGTCCTCGCGAACAAGTCTTTCGGAGAGCAGGATCGCATCCTCGTAGTTGTAGCCTTCCCACGTCATAAAGGCAACGACGACGTTGCGGCCGAGCGCGAGCTCGCCCTTGTCCGTAGAAGGACCGTCCGCCATAATGTCGCCTTTCTTGATCACGTCGCCGCGGCGAACGAGAGGACGCTGGTTGATGCACGTCCCTTGGTTGGAACGCATGAACTTTTGCAGCTTGTATTTGATAATGTCGCCTTTTACTTCCTTGCCGTCGATGATCTCGACGCGGCGCAGTTGGATTTCATTGGCAGACACGCGTTCGATATATCCGTCGTATTTGGATACAATACATACCCCGGAGTCCTTCGCAGACTTATGCTCCATGCCCGTTCCGACAAACGGAGCTTCCGGAATGAGCAGCGGAACGGCTTGACGCTGCATGTTCGATCCCATCAGCGCGCGGTTGGAGTCATCGTTCTCAAGGAACGGAATCATCGCTGTTGCGACCGACACAACCTGCTTCGGAGAAACGTCCATGTAGTCTACCCGGTCGCTCGGCATCGTCAAGATATTATCGGTCTGCTTGTTGTAGCGCACGATAATGTTCTCTTCCTGGAACGTACCGTCCGGGTTCAGCAACGCGTTCGCTTGCGCGATAATGTAGTTATCCTCTTCGTCCGCGGTCATGTAGACGATCTCTTCGGTGACGCGGTTCGTGTTCGGATCAACTTTGCGGTAAGGCGCTTCGATAAAGCCGTACTCGTTAATTCTCGCGAAGGAGGACAACGAGTTGATCAGACCAATGTTCGGTCCCTCCGGCGTCTCGATCGGACACATCCGGCCGTAGTGCGAGTTGTGAACGTCCCGCACCTCGAAGCCCGCGCGTTCCCGCGTGAGACCGCCTGGTCCGAGCGCGGACAGACGGCGCTTGTGCGTCAATTCCGCCAACGGGTTCGTCTGGTCCATAAACTGCGACAGCTGGGAAGATCCGAAGAACTCCTTGATCGCCGCAATGACCGGACGAATGTTGATCAACGCTTGCGGCGTGATCGCATTCTGGTCCTGGATCGACATCCGCTCGCGAACGACGCGCTCCATCCGGGACAGACCGATACGGAACTGGTTTTGCAGCAATTCGCCGACGGAACGCAGACGACGGTTGCCCAAGTGGTCGATGTCGTCGGTGTTGCCGATGCTTTGCAGCAGGTTCATGAAGTAGTTGATCGACGCGATAATATCCGCCGGCGTAATGTTCTTAACCGTCTTGTCGATGATCCCGTTGGAGATTACCTTCACGACTTTGCCGTCTTCCAGCGGAGAGAATACGTTGACCGTCTGCAGAGGAATATCCTCTGCTTCTTGAACGCCGCCGACAACGCGATAGTTCTTAAAGCCGACATTCTTCTCAAGCATCGGCAAGATTTGATCGAGCAGTCTGCGATCGATCATCTGGCCGGCTTCGGCGATGATCTCGCCCGTCGAAGGATCGACCAGCGTCTCGGCAAGCCGTTGGTTGAACAAGCGGTTTTTGATATGCAGCTTCTTGTTGACCTTATAGCGGCCCACGTTCGCCAGATCGTAACGCTTCGGATCGAAGAAACGAGCAATCAGCAAGCTGCGCGCGTTCTCGAGCGTAGGAGGCTCGCCCGGGCGAAGACGCTCGTATATCTCGATGAGCGCTTTCTCGGTCGAATCCGTGTTATCCTTCTCAAGCGTGTTGCGAATGTAATCGTCTTGTCCAAGCAGATCGAGAATCTCGGCGTCTGTTCCGAAACCGAGTGCGCGAAGAAGCACCGTAACGGGAATTTTCCGCGTACGATCAATCCGCACGTATATAATATCTTTAGCATCCGTCTCAAGCTCAAGCCAGGCTCCGCGATTCGGGATGATGGTGGCGGTGTAATTCTTCTTGCCGTTCTTATCCACTTTCGTACTGAAATAGACACTCGGGGAGCGCACCAATTGACTGACGATAACGCGTTCCGCGCCGTTGATAATGAACGTGCCCGTCTCCGTCATAAGCGGGAAATCGCCCATGAACACTTCCTGCTCTTTCACTTCGCCGGTTTCCTTGTTAAGCAACCGAACTTTCACGCGAAGCGGAGCCGCGAAGGTGACGTCGCGTTCCTTGGATTCGTCAACCGAATATTTGGGCTCTCCCAGGCTGTAGTCGATAAACTCCAACACCAAGTTGCCCGTAAAATCGGAGATCGGCGAAATATCCTGAAAAATTTCCCGCAAACCCTCGTCCAAAAATTTCTGGTACGATTGCTGCTGGATTTCGATCAGGTTGGGAACGTCCAACACTTCATTAATTCGGGCGTAGCTGCGCCGCGTACGGCGGCCATACTGAACAAGATGTCCTGCCAACTTAACCTCACCCCTTAAGTCTGCTTCAACACATAAATAAAGAAAAGCCACTTATGCGCCGGTAGGCGGCACAATGGCAACTCACCCTGCCTTTACCCCAAAACAAACCCATTATACGCCAATTGATGCAAAGTTATTCCTGGGATAGGACCTGAGTTTGAGGGCTTCCGTGTTGAAGACAATTAGCCCATCCTAATACTGACATTTTCTAATAATACCACAGCGAATTTGTCAAGTCAATTTTTTTATGCACTTTTTGTTTTTTTGGCCTTGTAAATCCGAAATCCTTTGTCCTTAGCGACCTCCGCGACTTCTTCCTCGCCAAAAATTTCTTCCAATTTGGCTCTCGCGGATGGAGCACCCTGCTTGTTCTGGATCACAATCCAAAGCTCCCCTCCGGGATTCAGCCTTTCGAAAGCTTCCGAGAACACCCGGTGAACAACGGCTTTGCCTGCGCGAATCGGAGGATTGGACAGAATGATGTCGAAGCTGTCCTCCCGAACGGCTTCGTACAGATCGCTCTGCGCGAACGAGACGTTGCTTATTCCGTTCGCTTCCGCATTCAGTCTGGCCAACTCAACCGCCCGCTCGTTAATATCGATCAGCTTGACATGTCCTTGCGGCGCAAGGCGGGCCGCAACAAGTCCGATCGGACCGTATCCGCATCCGATATCCAGCACCTTCGCATCGGCGGGAAACTCCATATGCTCGATCAGCGCCCGACTGCCGTAGTCCACCCCGTCCCGCGAAAACACGCCAGCATCCGACATCAGCCTCAGACGAACGTCGCGCAGCGTCGTTTCGAAGACGCGCCGATCGCTCGCCGACTGAGGCTTGACCGAATAGTAATGATCGTTCATTCGTGTGACACCTCCGCACTTCTGTAGGGATGCCTTCTTTGCGAGGGAGTTCATAAAGCCCGCTTTTGACCACATATTTAAGCATGATCAACTTTACGCATGAACAAACCCCTCGAAGAAAATCTTCAAGGGGTTCGTGAGGTCCCGCTTATTATTTTACTTCTACTTTAGCGCCAGCTTCTTCAAGCTTAGCTTTAACTGCGTCCGCTTCTTCTTTGGACGCTTTCTCTTTGATTGGCTTCGGTGCGTTGTCAACGAGGTCTTTAGCTTCTTTCAAGCCAAGGCCCGTCAGCTCGCGAACCGCTTTGATAACGTTGATTTTGGAAGCGCCAGCGTCAGTCAGGATAACGTCGAATTCAGTTTGCTCAGCAGCCGCTTCAACAGCGCCGCCTGCAACTACAGCTACAGGAGCTGCTGCCGTTACGCCGAATTCTTCTTCGATTGCTTTAACCAGGTCGTTCAGTTCGAGAACAGTCATCGCTTTGATGGCTTCCAAGATTTGCTCTTTGCTCATTTGTGTATCCTCCATTGTATTGAGATCAGTTGATCTTCATAATTTGATGAAAATTGGGATTATGCGCTTGCTTCGTTCTTCTCCGATACCGCTTTAACCGCGAGGGCGAAGTTGCGGACAGGAGCTTGAAGAACGCTAAGCAGCATGGACAGCAAGCCTTCGCGGGAAGGAAGATCCGCCAACGCCTTCACTTGAGCCGCGTCGTAGAACACTCCGTCTACGATACCGCCTTTGATTTTCAGCGCATCGTTCTTCTTCGCGAAATCGCTGAGGATCTTAGCTGGAGCTACGGCGTCGGCGCCGAATGCAACAGCCGTCGGTCCGGTCAACACGCTGTCAAGATCGCTCAGGTCTGCGCTTGCTGCAGCGCGGCTAACCAGAGAGTTCTTCAGAACTTGGAATTCAACGCCGGCTTCGCGCAGCAACTTACGGAGCTGGGTCACTTGAGCTACGTTCAGACCGCGATAGTCGGCAACGACCGTGCTGCTGCTCTCGCGGAGCTTGGCTGCAATCGCGTCGACTTCCTGCTGTTTAGCTGCAATGATTTTCGCATTTGCCATTGTGTGCACCTCCTATAGTGGTTTGGATAAACTCCGTATATACTCTCGCAAAGTCCCGAGGCATAAGAAATGCCCCCACAGAAGTTGCGGAGGCATGGCACGACTTGCTTGCACGCGGACGCACACGGCGTCCGGCACGCAAGATAAGCTCTATTCACACACCTCGGTAGGAAATTAAGCTGGGCGACGGTCTCATAGTCGGCGAATGCCGCTATTATACTCGCTCCCCAAGCACCTACGGTCTACGGTATCCATATTCGTTTGTCAACTTCATCAGACTACCATTAAAGCGGTCCGATGTCAAAGACCGTTTGTTGCCAGCAGCTTAGGAATTAGCGATATACCGCCACGTTAACGCGAGCGCCTGGTCCCATCGTGGAAGAAACCGCGATGTTCTTCAGGTAGATTCCTTTAGCAGATGCAGGCTTAGCACGGTTCAGCGCGTCGATCAGAGCTTTCAAGTTCTCGTTCAGCTTCTCAGCGTCGAACGAAACTTTGCCGATCGGAGCGTGAATTTGTCCGGCTTTGTCCAGACGGTATTCGATTTTACCGGCTTTGATCTCTTGGATAGCCTTCGTAACGTCGTTCGTTACGGTGCCAGCCTTAGGGTTCGGCATCAAGCCTTTGCCCCCGAGAATACGGCCGAGTTTACCGACTTCGCCCATCATGTCCGGAGTAGCGACGCAGACGTCGAACTCGAACCATCCCTGTTGGATTTTGTTGATGAGGTCGGCATCCCCCACGTAGTCCGCTCCGGCAGCTTCAGCTTCTTTCAGCTTGTCGCCTTTCGCGAATACGAGGACGCGTTGCGTTTTGCCGGTGCCGTGAGGCAGGACGACTACGCCGCGCACTGCTTGATCTTGTTTTCTCGGATCAACGCCGAGACGGACAGCCGCTTCGACAGTTTCGTCGAATTTGGCCGTTGCCGCTTTCTTCACGAGCTCGATCGCTTCCAACGATTCGTAGGTTGCGTCGCGGTCGATCAGCTTGGCGGACTCATTGTATTTCTTGCCGTGTTTTGCCAAGTTGTTCTCCTCCTTTTGTGGTATTAACGGTTTCGATCCGCCACCCGTAATAGGGAACAGGCAGAATCTCCTCCCACTTGCGCGTCCATTGGGGCGCGCGAACCGCCATTAAGGCGATTAGTCTTCGATAGCTACGCCCATGCTGCGAGCCGTACCTTCGACCATACGCATAGCTGCTTCAACGGAAGCCGCGTTCAAGTCTTGCATTTTCTGCTCGGCGATCTCGCGAACTTTCGCACGCTTAACCGTAGCGACTTTCTTCTTGTTCGGCTCGCCGGAACCCTTTTGGATTCCCGCCGCTACGCGAAGCAGTACCGCTGCCGGAGGAGTTTTCGTCTCGAACGTGAAGGAACGATCCTCGTAAACGGAAATAACGACCGGAATTACCAGGCCGGCTTGATCCGCCGTGCGAGCGTTGAACTCTTTACAGAATTGCATGATGTTAACGCCAGCTTGACCGAGCGCAGGACCGATTGGCGGCGCAGGGTTAGCTTTACCCGCGTTAACTTGCAACTTTACCAGCTTAATCACTTTCTTTGCCATGTTGCACACCTCCCTGACCCATAATGCGGTTTAACGGAACTCTCGCCCCTCCCGCTCTTTCAAGAAACCCGAACCACAAAGATAACTTATATCTTCTCCACTTGAGTGAAATCCAACTCAACCGGGGTTTCCCTGCCAAACATGTTGACATGCACCTTAAGCTTGCTCTTGTCGGCGAGAATCTCTTCCACGGATCCGACAAAATTGGCGAAAGGACCGACTTTGACGCGGACGTTCTCTTTCAGTTCGAAATCGACTGCCGGCTTTGGCTCGTCCATGCCCATATGACGCAGAATTCCTTCCACTTCATCAGGCAGAAGCGCCGTCGGCTTCGATCCCGATCCGGTAGAGCCTACAAAGCCGGTAACGCCCGGCGTATTGCGGACTACATACCAAGAATCGTCCGTCTGGATCATCTCTACGAGGACGTAGCCCGGATACACTTTACGCATAACCGTCTTTTTCTTGCCGTCCTTGTTGACGATCTCTTCTTCCATCGGCACGAGGACGCGGAAGATTTTGTCTTGCATACCCATAGATTCCACGCGCTTCTCCAGGTTCGCCTTAACTTTGTTCTCGTACCCGGAGTACGTGTGCACTACGTACCATCTTTTCTCCATGGAAAAGCCACCTTTGGTTCCTGCGTCAGATGATCATATCGACGAGGGATGAAATACCGATGTCCAGCACCCAGAAATAGATCGTAACCAGAACCACCGTCACAATAACAATGACAGTGTAGCTTACGAGTTCTTTCCGGTTGGGCCAACGGACCTTCTTTAGTTCGTTCCAGCTATCGGCAAAAAACGAAAAAAAGGACCCAAAGTTTTGCTTCATTTTAGCCAGGAAAGTCACGTTCATACCTCCTAGGGTTACCGCGTCTCGCGATGAGGAGTATGTTCATTGCAAAATTTGCAGAACTTCTTCAACTCGATGCGATCGGCGTGAGTCCGTTTATTCTTGCTCGACGTGTAGTTCCGTTGCTTGCAGCTCGTGCAAGCCAGCGTGATGATCACCCGCATCCCTTCCACCTCCCGGGACCATGACTTCATAAAAATACAACCATTCAGCGGAAACTCCAGCTTGGCGAACCAAGGCTGAGTTTGAAATTGCCGGCTGATGGCAAGCCATCAAGACAACAATTCCTGGTGTTTCGCCGATGATTCAGAGCCAGCGCATAAGAAACCACATTAAGGTTACTAAAATAATTTATCACAGGGGCATATCGATGTCAACGAAAACCGTCTGGACAAGTGTTAACCTTACAAAATCGGCTTAATACCATTCTTCCTGTTTTCGCTCTATTTAACCGTCGGCCCCGGAAAAATAGACTTCCCGCTAACCGAGGCGCTTGTTGATGACGACCAATTTCGTCTCCGTCATCTCCTCGACCGCATATTTGACGCCCTCGCGCCCCGTCCCGCTTTCCTTGACGCCGCCGTACGGCATATGGTCGACGCGGAACGTCGGAATATCGTTGATCATGACGCCCCCTACCCGCAGCCTCTCGGCCGCGCCAAGCGCCGTAAACAAATCGGTCGTATAGATGCCGGCCTGCAGTCCGTATGACGAATCGTTCACCTCGCCGATCGCTTCGTCCACCGACTTTACGCTGCCGATTACGACGAGCGGAGCGAACGCTTCCCGACACGAAACCTTCATTTGCCGGTCCGCCTCCGTAATGACGGTCGGCTCGAGCATCCCGTTCTTGACGGCTCCCCCCGTCGCAATTTTAGCTCCTTCGTCCTTTGCCTCCCGAATCCAGCCCAGTGCCCGCTCTGTCTCACGGGGAGATATCATCGCCGACAGATCGGTCTCGGGATCGAACGGATCGCCCTGTTTTAAACGTTTTGCCGCCTTTACAAACTTCTCGACGAAGCTTTCGTAAACTTCCTCATGGACGTAAATCCGTTGAAGAGAGATACATACCTGACCTTGGTTGGAGAAAGCGCCGGTCACGCAGCGCGGCATGATCGCATCGAGATCGACGCCTCTGTCGACGATAAGCGCCGAATTGGAGCCAAGCTCCAAAGTAACGCGCTTTAGTCCCGCTTTCGCTCGTATGCTTTTGCCAACCGCCGGACTTCCGGTGAACGTAATCATCGCGACCCGCTCGTCCTCCACGATCGCGGCGCCTGCGACCTCCCCGTGCCCGGGCACCACGTTCAGCGCCCCCGAAGGCAGTCCGGCTTCCGCGAACAGCTCGGCGATATATAGCGCCGACAGAGGCGTCTGCTCGGCCGGCTTCAGCACAATGGTATTGCCGGCGGCGATCGCGGGCCCGACTTTGTGCGCGACCAGATTAAACGGGAAGTTAAACGGCGTGATCGCCCCGATAACGCCTAACGGCTCCCGCACCGTATACGCCAACCTGTCTTCTCCCCCCGGAGCGGCATCGAGCGGTATCGTCTCTCCGCCGATTCGCTTCGCTTCTTCTGCGGCGAACTTGTAAGTCTGCACCGTGCGGCCGATCTCCGCTCTGGCCGCCTTGATCGGTTTGGCCGCCTCCAGGACGATCAGCCGCGCAGCTTCCTCAATGCGGCTGTCGAGCAGTGCGGCTACCCGCTCCAGAATGGCCGCCCGCTCATGAGCCGGCAGAGCGGCCATCGCAGCTTTCGCCTCGCAGGCCGCGCGAATCGCTTCGTCCGTCTCCGCTTTATCGGCGACGGGGACCTCAGCAATAATCTCCCCCGAGTAAGGCGACCTCAGTTCCTCGCAGATCCTCGCTTCCTGCCACCGACCGCCGATGAACAACCTTTTTCTCTCTTCCACTTCACTTCGACTCCTTTCTCTCCGCTCTTGCTTTACTTACCTTCTACGCTGAGTCCGCTTCTGCACTCCCCTTCGATCCTCATTGCCAATAAAGCGGGAAACCCGCTTTATTCCCGGCTACCGGGCCGATTCGGCGCAATTAAACCGGGTTTTCCGCTTTAATTTTCGAAAAATCGGCTTTTCTCAAATTTAAGATGGAAAACCCGCTTTATATTTTTTCAAAACGACCGATTTCCCAATTTAAGCCGGATATTCCGCTCTATCGCCGCCAATCGTCCAACCAGCTCATCTACTCGCCCACGCATCCGGGGAAATGAAGCTAGCGCCTGAGGAACGGAGTGTAGAAGAAACTACAACCTACATGAGTACCGGAAGGTCCGGCTGAACTCAAGCTTCGACGTCGAATTTGTTCCCTGAAATGCCTAGCGAGCAGAAGCGGACTCTCGGAACAACCTCTCAAAGGGCGTAAAAAAAGCAGCTACATGTTGGCTGCTTGTGCTGTACTGCTTATAGAATGTATCGGATCAGTGCTCACTGCCTATGTCGCGAATTTCCAAGTACCGTTCGAGCTTGCGCTTAACGCGCTGAAGGGCGTTGTCGATCGATTTTACATGCCTGTCCAGATCAACCGCGATTTCCTGATAAGAGCGGCCATCCAGGTAGAGCATCAACACCTTGCGCTCCAGATCGCTCAAGATCTCGGACATCTTGTCCTCAAGCCCGTAAAATTCCTCTTGATTAATGATCATTTCCTCAGGGTCGCACACCCGCGAACCGCAGATGACATCGAGCAGCGTTCGGTCCGAGTCCTCGTCGTAAATGGGCTTGTCCAAGGAGACGTAGGAGTTCAGAGGAATATGCTTCTGCCGAGTGGCCGTCTTGATCGCGGTGATGATCTGTCGGGTGATGCACAGTTCCGCGAAGGCCTTGAACGATGCCAGCTTATCGCCCTTGAAGTCGCGAATCGCCTTGTAGAGGCCGATCATTCCTTCTTGAACGATATCCTCTCGCTCCGCTCCGATGAGGAAGTAGGATCTCGCTTTGGCTCGCACAAAATTGCGATATTTATGAATGAGAAACTCTAACGCTCCGCTATCTCCCAAGCGAACGAATTCAACGATGTCCTCGTCGGCCCTGAAGTCGTACTCTATTGTTGCCAGTCTCTCCAAGTCGACGCTCACGAACATCCCTCCGGTCTGCATTGGCGTACTGGAACCTCTTGCTCTAACAAACTATTATCAATATACTTGATCCGGCGCATAGCGTCAATGGATGCGCCGTTATTGGTCCACAAACCCGGCATGGAAAAATTGTAAATAAAATGCATAATTCGACACAAAGCTTTACAATTCGTCACGAATCCTTAAGCCCGCGTCTCATCCGTTCCAGTCGCAACTGCACATCCTCCGGCAAAATTCCTTCCAAAGGATTTTTTTTCAGCTGCTTATCGTTCCGGATTGTCGCCTGAATATCGACGCTACTCTGCCGAACCGCATGCCTCAGCTCGCGCGCCGACACCCGAAGCGCCCCTCGTCCAAAAACGACATGTTGTTCGACAAGATCGGAAGTGGCGACGTAGACGTTGCGTTTGACCGACAGCCACTCTCCGACAAGTCTCTCAATGCATTCGTCGGCGGTTTCCCGCTCCCTGGTGTAGACGACGCTGAACTTCTTGCGCGGACGATACTCCTTGCCGGTTCCGGGCACTCGGAACGCGTCGAAAACGACGATAACGATCAGTCCCGCGTAGCCTTGGTAGTCCGACAGCATATCCAGCAGCCGATCTCTCGCATCCTCCAGTTTTTCGTCTTTGAGCGCGCTAAGCTCGGGCCACGCTCCGATTACGTTATAACCGTCGACGAGCAGAACGTCCTCTCTCTGGAACTTTCTTCCCTCACGCATGTCCGGGAGGAGACGCCGGAGGCGGAGGATTGCCGCCCTTCGCCGCCGCTTGCCCACGCTGGCGAACGACCTCGTACAAAATGACGCCCGTTGCTACGGACGCGTTCAAAGAATTGATCTGTCCGACCATCGGCAGCGACAAAATAAAATCGCATCTTTCCTTCACGAGCCTGGACAAGCCTTGACCCTCGTTGCCGATCACGATTGCGAGCGGCCCGGTCAGATTCGTCTCGTAGAAGCCTTCCTTCGCTCCGACGTCGGCTCCCGCGATCCACAGTCCCGCTTCCTTGAGCTTCTCCATCGTCTGCACGAGATTCGCCACTCTGGCGACCGGAACGTACTCGACGGCCCCTGCCGACGTTTTTGCGACAACGGCGGTCAGTCCGGCGCTCCGGCGCTTCGGTACGATGACGCCGTGAACCCCGGTGCAATCGGCCGTCCGCAAAATCGAGCCCAAATTATGCGGGTCCTCGACTTCGTCCAGAAGCACGATCAGCGGCGCTTCGCCCCGCTCGGCAGCGCGGGCCAGCAGCTCGTCCACGTCTGCATAGGCTACGGCCGCCGCTTGCGCGACAACCCCTTGGTGCTGCATGTCGGGAACGAGCCGGTCAAGCTTGCTTTTGTCCACCTGCTGCACGACGATGCCGCGCGTTTTCGCCTCCTCCAGAATCGGCTGCACAAGCGAACGCTGCGCCTGGGCGGATAAGAAAATTTTGTTGATCGATCGTCCCGCCCTAAGCGCCTCCAGCACCGGATGTTTACCGGCTACATACTCTTCCTCGTTCTTTAAAGCCCCGCCTTCGCTCTGCCAATCGTCATCCTGCGCGTTCGCGTCGGCCTGAATGCTGCGGGGCGGACGAGCGTCATGCTTCTGCTCCTTGCGGTCGCCTCGCCAGGAAGCAGGGCCGCCGTGATTGCGCCCTCCCTTGCCTTTGGAAGCCGGCTTCCCGCCTTGAGCGGGACGGCCGCCTGCCGAAAATTTCGGATCCTTGTTGCTCATTTGTGTCCATCTTCCTTTATCGTTTAATGCGCTTAGTCAACATCCGCTGCTGCGAACGTCAGCTCCATCAGCTGTTCCAAGCGCTCTTTTTTCCCTTGGTAATACAAATAACCGACAAGACATTCCAGACCCGTCGCCTGGCGGTAATCCGCAGGATCGGCATTGCGGGGCGGCTGACCGGACTTCGTATTGCGCCCTCTGCGAACGATGTCCGCCTCTTCCTCCGTGAGCAAGGGCGCCCAGCGCTGCAACAGCCTCGCCTGCGCCGCGGCGGATACATATTTCGTCGCGGCGCGGTGCAGCTCGTGCGGCTTGCGGCTGCTGCCCGCGATTAAGCGCTGGCGGACGTACACCTCGAATACGGCGTCGCCCACGTAAGCGAGCACGATCGGGGACAGAAGATGAACCGGAACGTCGGCTGGAACGACCGGCGCAATGACGGGCGCAATGACGGACATCTGCGTGCGTTCCGTCATTTGCGGCGCCAGCGGATGCCCTGCGGGGTATCTTCCAGCACGATGCCTCGTTCCGCCAGCAGATCGCGAATTTCATCCGCTCTGGCGAAATCGCGATTCGCGCGCGCAGCCGTCCGCTCGGCGATCAGAGCGTCCACCTCTTCGTCCAGCAGCTCCGCGTCCGCTTGATCGGGGATTAAACCGAGGACGCCGTTCAACTCTTCGATAAGCTCTCCGATGTACAACAGATCCGCCTCGCTGACGATTTCCTTCTGCAAGTACGCATTGGCTTCGGATACGATCCCGAACCAGGCGGTAATCGCGTCCGGCGTGCTGAAGTCGTCCTGCATCCGGGAATGGAAATCCGCGCGCAGCTGCTCCAGCCGGGCCTTCAGCTCCGCGTCGGAAGCCAGAGAGAGCTTGCCCTTGGCCACTGTAGACAGCCGGTGCTTTACATTGTCGCGGCAGTTGGTCAGCCGCTCCACGCTGTTGGCGGCTTGACGGATCGTCTCGTCGCTGAAGTTCAGCGGACTGCGATAATGCGTCGCCAGCATCAAATAGCGGATCGCGTACTTGCTTGCGCCTTGCAGAAGCTGGCGAACGTTAACGCCGTTGCCGAGCGATTTGGACATTTTCTCGTTGTTGATGTTAACGAAGCCGTTGTGCATCCAGTAGCGCGCCAACGGTTCGCCCGTCAACGACTCCGACTGCGCGATTTCGCATTCGTGGTGCGGGAACTGCAGGTCATGGCCGCCTCCGTGAATGTCCAGCGTATCGCCGGCGAACTTGCGCACCATGGCCGAGCATTCGATATGCCAGCCCGGGCGCCCTTCTCCCCACGGGCTGGACCAATGAATCTCGCCCGGCTTTGCCGCCTTCCACAGCACGAAATCCTGCGGGTTTTCCTTGCGCTCATCCACGTCGATGCGGATCCCGTACTGCAATTCATCGAGATTTTTGTGAGACAGTTTTCCGTATTCAGGGAACGTCGAAGTGCGGAAATAAACGTCTCCCGCGCTTTCATACGCTTTGCCCTGCTCGACCAGCTCGCGGATGAATTCGACGATCTCGTCGATCGTCTCCGTCACGCGGGGCGACACCGTCGGAGGATAAGCTCCCAGCGCCTCGCGATCTTCTTTGAACGCAGCGATAAACTTCTCCGCCACCTCGGGCACCGTAATGTTCATGTCCGCTGCTTTGCGGATCATTTTGTCGTCGACGTCCGTATAGTTCACGATGTAATTGACCTGGTAGCCGATCGCCTCCAAATAGCGTCTCACGACATCGAAGAAGATAACCGGCCTGGCATTGCCGATATGAATGTAGTCGTACACAGTCGGGCCGCATACGTACATATTCACTTTTCCCGGCTCGCGCGGGACGAAAGCCTGCAGCTCCCTGGTCATGCTGTCGTATATTTTCAAGTTCACGTTTATTTTAGCTCCTTTTTTTCTCCAAATCCGGAGAATGCATAAGATCGCGCATAGGGTCGGAAGTGTTGTCCTCTCCCGGCTGCGAATAGTCGATTGGGGCGGATGGCTGCCCTAATCTTCCGCCGTCAGGTTGAACGCCCGGTTGGCGTCCCCCTTTGAGCCGTTCCACTTCGGCCTTGAGTTCATTGATTTCCTTCTGCATGAACCGGAAAGTCTCGATAAGCGGATCCGGCAGGTTCGTATGGTCGAGCCGATCGCCGATCTTCTTGCCGTTTCGCTTGACGACGCGTCCCGGAATGCCGACGACGGTGCTGTTCGGCGGCACCTCGCGAAGCACGACGGAGTTGGCCCCGATATTCGTATTATCCCCGACCGTGAACGATCCGAGCACCTTGGCCCCCGAGGCGATGACGACGCGGTTGCCGATCGTCGGATGGCGCTTGCCCTTCTCCTTGCCCGTTCCTCCGAGCGTGACGCCCTGATAGATGACGACCTCTTCCCCTATCTCGCACGTTTCGCCGATCACGACGCCCATGCCATGGTCGATGAACAGCTTGCGTCCCAGCTTCGCTCCCGGATGAATCTCGATCCCGGTAAAAAAGCGACTGGCTTGAGAGATCAACCGGGCGACCGTATACAACCGGCGGCAGTAAAAAAACTGCGCGACGCGATGCGCCCATATCGCGTGCAGCCCCGCATACGTAAAGACGACTTCAAACCAGCTCCGGGCCGCGGGGTCGTTCTCGAACACAGCTTCGATGTCCGATTTGACCGTGCGCCATATCCCCATAGCCCATCCCCCCTTTTCTCTGACTCCTACGGCACTACGATTTCAATGCACTCTATAATAAAAAAAGCCCCTGCAGCGAAATTTCGCTGCAGAGACGTCGTGACGCGGTCCCACTCTGCTTAAGCAAGCGCCAATCGCGGCAAGCCTGCTCCTCAACGGATCGGTAACGGGAATCCTCCCGGCACCGCTTAACGAAGCCGCGGCAAACGCGACTATCGTCGCATCCCCTGTCGGTTGTCCGCTCGGCGGCGCAGCTCCCAGGCGCATTTCGGTTCTGCGCGAATGAGGCGGCTCTCAGCCATGGCCGCCCTCTCTGGGCATTCTGCAGCAAAACTTACTTTCCTGTTCGTCGCACATTTTCGATATGACTCAAGTATATCCCAACCCCGAACCGGTGACAAGACGCAGCCGCCGATCCGGGCGCGGTAGCCCTACAGCCGCTCCGCCAGACGCTTCAGCACCTTGTCCCGGCCGAGCAGCCAGATTGTGCCGTTGAGGTCCGGGCCATGCATCTGTCCGGTCAGCGCGACGCGGATCGGCATGAACAGCCCTTTTCCCTTGACCCCGGTAGCCGTCTGCACCGCTTTAATCAGTGCCTTCATATTGTCGATCGTAAAGCCGGCTTCGCCCGCTTCCTCGATTTGCTGACGGAACGCCTGCAGCACGGTCGGCACGGTTTCTTCCGCAAGCACCGCGCTCGCCTCGTCGTCAAAAACCAGCTTCTCTTGGAAAAATAAATCCGACAGAGCCACAATCTCCGCTCCGAACCGCAGATGATCGCGGAACAGCGTCACCAACGCCGAAGCCCACTCCGTCTCCTGCTCGTTCGGCGCTTCCGGCAATCTGCCGGCCGCCTTGAGATGCGGCAGACACAGCCCCAGCACCCGCTCCGGCTCCGCCTGCTTCAAGTAATGCTGGTTCAGCCAGCTCAGCTTGGCCGTATCGAATACCGCCGGACTCTTCGACAGACGGTTGGCGTTGAAAATTTCAATCAACTGCTCCCTGCCGAAAATCTCTTCCTCGCCTTCAGGGGACCAGCCGAGCAGCGTAATAAAGTTGAACAGGGCCTCCGGCAAATAGCCGAGCTCGTCGTATTGCTGAATGAACTGCACGATGGACTCGTCCCGCTTGGACAGCTTCTTGCGCTGGTCGTTGACGATCAGCGTCATATGTCCGAATTCCGGAGGCGTCCAGTCGAACGCTTCGTAAACCATCAGTTGACGAGGAGTGTTCGTAATATGGTCTTCCCCGCGCAGTACGTGCGATATCGCCATTAGATGATCGTCGACGGCTACCGCGTAGTTATACGTCGGAATTCCGTCCTTCTTAACGATGACAAAATCGCCGAAATCGTCCGATTTGAACGAGATCTCGCCTTTAACGATGTCCTTGAACGTATAAGTGCGATCGGCGGGAACAGTGAAGCGAATGCTCGCCGCTCGTCCTTCCGCAGCCAGCTTCTCTCTCTCCTCCGCACTCAGGCGACGGCATTTGCCCGAATATTTCGGCGTTTCGCCGCGCGCGGATTGCTCCTCGCGTTCCCGCTCCAGCTCTTCCTCCGTACAGTAGCACGGATAAGCAATCTGACGATCCAAAAGCTGCTGCGTATGGGCACGGTAAATATCGAGACGTTCCGTTTGGCGGTATGGCCCGTATTCACCGGGGCGATCGATGCTCTCGTCCCAGTCGACGCCCAGCCATTTCAAATATTTGAGCTGGCTCTCCTCGCCTCCGGCAACATTGCGCTTAACGTCCGTATCCTCAATGCGGATAATAAATTCTCCCCCGTGATGACGGGCAAACAAGTAGTTGAAAATAGCGGTTCTCGCATTGCCGATATGCAGATGCCCCGTCGGGCTAGGCGCATAACGGACGCGGACTTTAGTAGACATAATCCGTTCCTCCTCGAACAATCGTGTATCTATTATGTTGCGCGCAGGCCCTTGCAGCCTACTCCTTCACCAGAAGAACGACCGCCTGCGAAGCGATTCCTTCGCCGCGCCCCGGAAAACCGAGCCGCTCGGTCGTCGTCGCCTTCACGTTGATCTGAGTCTCCTCGCATTCAAGCGCGCGGGCAATGACCGTGACCATTGCCGGAATATACGGAGCCATCTTCGGCGCTTGCGCAATAATCGTCGCATCGGCATTGCCCAGCTTGTAGCCCTGCTCCTTCGCCAGCTCCCAGACGTGCTCAAGCAGCTTTACGCTGTCGGCGTCCTTATACGCCGGATCGGTATCGGGAAAATGCTTGCCGATATCCCCCAGACCCAAAGCTCCGAGAACCGCGTCGCTGATCGTATGCAGCAGAACGTCCGCGTCGGAATGGCCGAGAAGGCCTTTTTCATACGGTATCGTCACGCCGCCGATAATACACGGCCGGCCTTCTACCAATTGATGAACGTCAAACCCTTGTCCCACTCTAATCATATTGAAAGCTCCTCCCCTAACTCTGCCGTCTCCATCTATCCAGCAGAAGCTCTGCGATCGGCAGATCCTCCGGCGTCGTAATTTTCAAGTTCGCGTAATCGCCCCGGACGATGGCCACCTTGCGCCCCAGACGCTCTATCAGCATCGCGTCGTCCGTCGCCGCCGCTCCGTCCTCCTTCGCCTGTCGGTGCGCCTGCATCAGCTCCAGCCGCCCGAACGCCTGCGGCGTTTGCACGCTCCACAGCGTGCTGCGCTCCGGCGTCGCCACGATAAAGCCCTGCCCGTCCGATACTTTGATCGTGTCCTTCACGGGCACCGCCAGCGCAGATGCGCCATGGTCCTCGGCAGCGGCGCAGCAGGCCGCGATCTGCTCCGGGGAGACAAGAGGCCGCGCCGCATCGTGTACGAGCACGCCCTGCGTGCGCAAGGCTCCCAGCCCGGCATATACGCTGTCTTGGCGTTCCGCGCCGCCGACGATCACGTCGGCAACTTTGCCGTAGCCTCCCGCCGCCACAATCGTCGCCGCCCGCTCCGTCTCGCCTTCGCCGACGACCAGCACGATGGAGGAGACGGCGGCGCAGCGCTCGAAAGCGTCAAGCGCGTAATCGAGCACCGTCTTGCCGCCCAGCTCCAGGTATACCTTGTTGTCCGCAGCTCCCATGCGGGTTCCCCGGCCTGCCGCGACAACCACGGCCCCCCACTCCCAAGACATTTTCAAGATCCCCCAACGCACGATGCTAGAATAACAAACGAAAGACGGGACACTGTAGGACGTGACTGAAAACCCGCTCAGGGGCATCTTTCACCGCCTTTTCGCCCCCTGCTTCGTCACTTTTGCTTGACGTACCTCCGGTACGCCTTCACAAAAGTCCTTGCATGGAACGGAAATTCGGCAAAATCTGCTGCCCTCGGAGTATTCAGACACGCCCTTGAGCGCGTCCCGCCCGTAATTCTATTATCATACCGCTTCAGAGCGCTTTTTCCAATAGCTTCGGCTTGGCGAAAATCATTCGGCCCGCCGAAGTCTGAAGCACGCTCGTCACGAGCACCTCCATCGTCGTTCCGATGTAATCTCTCCCGCCCTCCACAACGATCATCGTGCCGTCGTCCAGATACGCGACGCCTTGCCCGTGCTCCTTGCCGTCCTTGATGACCTGCACGATAATTTCTTCTCCAGGCAACACGACCGGTTTGACCGCATTGGCGAGATCGTTAATGTTCAGGACGGAGACGCCCTGCAGCTCGCATACTTTGTTCAAATTGAAATCGTTCGTTACGACCTTGCCCTGCATCGCCTTGGCCAGCTTCACCAACTTGCTGTCCACCTCGCCCGGCTCTTCGTTCGCATCCTCGTAGATAAGTACTTTGACGTCCAGTTCCTTCTGAATCTTATTCAGAATGTCCAATCCCCTGCGTCCTCTGTTGCGCTTGAGCAGATCCGAAGAATCGGCAATGTGCTGCAGCTCCTCCAGCACGAACTCCGGAATGACAAGCGTGCCTTCAATGAATCCGGTTTTGCAAATATCCGCAATCCGGCCGTCGATAATGACGCTTGTATCCAAAATTTTATGCTCTTCGTAACGCGGTCCCGTCTTCTCCGAGGGTTCTCCCCTTCTGCGTCCTTGCAGCAGCGTGCCGAGCTCGTCCCTTTTTCGCAGACCGACGCTCAACCCGCCGTAACCGAGCGCAAGCGCAACTCCCGCCGCCAGCACCTGTCCTACATAAGGAATATCAGTCACGTACGGATACAGGAAAGAAGAAAGCGCAAGGCCGATCAGCAGCCCGACCATACCGGTCAGCAGCTCTGACAGCGGATAGTCCGACAACCTGTCAATCGTGTGATGCAGAGAACGCGATAGCGGCCCCGCCACGGAAGTAGCCAGCAGGAATCCGGCCCCCGCTCCGATAACCAGGCTCAACGTACCGCTCGCCCCCGTAGTCGCTCCCAGCAGCGTACCCATCCAGGGCGACTCGCCGGCAAGCTGCGGAGCCGACATTTGCTGGCCAAGCAGCGCTCCGATCAGCAGCCCGAACGTCTGAATTACTCTTTTCATAAGCATAGAATCACTCCCTCTCTTGTCCTCATCAAAAATAAAATTTGCGATCGCGCCTCATCTCCGGCCTTCCTCCACCCTCTCGGATGCATGGGCTAGCAGTTCGCGGTTAGACGAACGCCCAGCCTCGGTGCTGAAAACCGGGCCTTTTGAACACTTACTTCTAGTATGTTCCAATTTTTCGCTCGCTAACCTTCCCTCCCGTCTGCATGTTAAACTTTCCTTAGAAAAAACAACTTTCTTTGAAATCTTGCCCCCCTTGCTCTATAATGAAGAGGAAAAAGTAAATAAAAGGTAACCGAGGTGGAACGGATGAGCGCGCCTACGCTTCAGGAATTTCAAAGTCAGGTGTCAGAATTGTTGCTCCGCCATCGCAGTCTGCTCGACGTGGTCACGAAGTTCAGTCAATCTAATGCTTCCGTCAACCGTGCCGTCTCCAAGTCGATTACGGAATGCGGTTGTATCGCTCTTAATGCCAAAAACCAGGGATTTTCCGAAGAGATGCCGCTCGATCAGGCCCATCTCCAATCGAAGTCGCATATGGAGGGCGAGCTCTGCGAGCAATGTCGTGAAATTATTCGCAACGAAATGGGCAAAAATCTATTTTACATGTCGGCCATGTGCAATCTTCTGGATATCAGCCTTGAAGATGTCGTCGCAAGGGAATCTGACAAGTGCTCAACGCTCGGCTGGTTTAACCTCACTTAACTTCCATGCCGACAACTGAAGGGGCTGTTCCGTAAGCCAATCAAGCTGCTCCAAGAAGATAATCGATGAACAATGTGAAGTGTATGAACCTCACTTTGTCTACCGTTCGTCTCGAGTAGCCCTGGTTATGGAATAGCCTCTTTCGCATAAGAAAAAAACGGGCGAGCTGCCCGTTCTTGAAGTCGCTGACGGATCGATCCAGTATTCAAAAAGACGCCGACCCTTCCCGTTAAAGGAAAGATTCGGCGTCTTCGTCTATTGTTTATTTATGCGCTGTGTTTGGAGCTTTTTTTCTCTTCGTCCGCTTCGTCTCGAGCGGCTCTTCTTCGGGAAGGGAACAGGCTTTCAACGTTTTTTTTTAGTCCCCACAATGCGTACAGAAGCAGCAAGGCCAGAATGACCTTCGGAATCGCCTCTTGGAACATATAAGCGAGCACCGCGGCGCCCAGCACAACGACGGGAATCGCCCAGATCGCTTTTCTCGGGAGGCCCAGCTTTTTGAAGTTCGGATACTTCATATTGCTGACCATCAGGAACGAGAGAGCGAGCGTGCTTAGAAGCAGCAAGGAATAGTGCAGCTCGGTATGGAATAGCGCCAGCGTTGCCAGCACGCCTCCCGCAGCCGGAATCGGAAGTCCGATGAAATAGCCCGGAATGCCGTCTTTGACGTTGAATCTAGCAAGTCTTAATGCACCGCAAATCGGGAAAATCGCCGTCACGGCCCAGGCCAGCGCCGGAGGAAGTCCCTGGAAGGCCGCCTGATACATTATGAATGCCGGTGCAACCCCGAAGGAGATGACGTCCGACAACGAATCCAGCTCCTTGCCGAATTCGCTCTGAGCATTAAGCGCGCGCGCTACGCGGCCGTCCAATCCGTCCAGCAGCATGGCGATAATTACCAGCAGCGCGGCCGTATTCGAACTGTTCGTATCGTTATTGAATGCAAGAATGATGGCGATTACGCCCAAACCCAGATTACCTATGGTAAATAAATTCGGTATTGATTTCGTAATCATGTATGCCACCTCGACTTTACTATACCCTAATGGCTTGTTCGTTAAGCATTAAACGACATTGTTCGCCATTCTAGAAAAGGGATGATCTGGAAAACGAGACCATTAAGACCCTTCCCATTGTAGTCCGCTTATATCTGTCTGTCAATAAACACCTGATCCTGAATTCTTTTTAAACCTTCCTTGATCGCCCGCGCCCGAACCTCTCCGATCCCGTCAACCTCATCCAACTCCTCGATGGAAGCCGTCACAATGCGCGGCAAAGCTCCGAACCGCTCAACCAGGTTGTGAATAATGACGGAGGGCAATCTCGAAATCTTGCTCAAAATCCGATAGCCTCGCGGATGCAAGCCTTCGTCCGCGACGGAATTAATCGACGGATAGCCCAGGATTCGAATCAGCGCGGCCGGGTCCAGCAGCTCTTCGGAAGACAGCTTGCGAATCGCTTCCTGAATTTCCTTGATCTTGGCTTCCCCGTTGTCCTTGGCGTAATCGCGCAGCAGCAGCCGGGCCTCTTCCTCTGCGTAGCCGATGAGCTCTTCCTTCTGCATGCTGATCAAGCGCCCTTCGTTCCCCAGCTCCAGCACGTATCGGTTAATCTCGTTGTTGATTCGCAGCACCATCTCCGCGCGTTGAATGACATGGGCCACCTCGTGCATCGTGACCATCTCTTCGAACTCTAACGCGGACAAATTCGTTAGCGACTGCGTAAATACGACCCGATATCTCTCCAGCGTCTGAATCGCTTGATTCGCCTTCGTCAGAATAACGCCCATCTCTTTAAGCGCGTAACGCAGCTGCCCCTGGTACAGCGTGATGACGTTGCGTCGCTGAGAGATGGACACGACCAGCTTGCCCGTCTGCTTGGCCACCCGCTCCGCCGTCCGGTGACGGATGCCGGTCTCCGAAGAAGAAATGGACGAATCGGGAATCAATTGCGTATTGGCATAGAGGATACGCTTTACGTCTTCGTTCAGAATGATCGCGCCGTCCATCTTGGCAAGCTCGTACAGGTAGTTGGGGCTAAAGTCGCAATTGATCGAGAAGCCGCCGTCCACGACCTCCATTACTTCCGGACTGTAGCCGACGACGATCAGCGCGCCGGTCTTGGCCCGCAGCACGTTCTCCAAGCCATCGCGAAAAGCAGTGCCGGGGGCGACCATCCGAAGCAGCTGGTTCATCGTCCGTTCCTGCGGTTGGCGCTCTTTTTCTTTGCCGTCCTTTTCTTTAATCATGATGTGATCCCCCCTTATTCCAATGCAGCCTTTAATGCCTCGGCCACCGTACTGACGCCGATCAGCTCGATGCCCCGTGGCGGCTGCCAGCCTTTTATGCTCATCTCCGGCAAAATGACGCGTTTGAAGCCTAACTTGTGCGCTTCCTTGACTCTTTGCTCCGCTCGCGAGACGGCCCGCACCTCCCCCGTCAGGCCGACCTCTCCGAAGACGGCGTCGAACGGCTTGGTCGGGGCGTCCTTGAAGCTTGACGCGAGGCTGACCGCAGCAGCCAAATCCGTCGCGGGTTCGTCCAGCTTTACTCCGCCCGCAACGTTCAGATAGGCGTCCTGATTTTGCAGGAACATTCCCATCCGTTTCTCCAACACGGCGATAACGAGCGACATCCGATGGTGATCGAACCCTGAAGCCATTCGCCGCGGAGACGGAAAATGAGTCGGAGACACGAGCGCCTGCAGCTCCACGAGCACGGGACGAGTTCCCTCTATGCTGGCTACGACCGTAGAGCCCGCGACCCCGAGCGGTCTCTCGGAGAGGAATAGCTCCGAAGGATTGGCCACTTCCCTCAAGCCGTCCTCCGTCATATCGAAAATGCCGATCTCGTTCGTGGAGCCGAAGCGGTTCTTCACCGCCCGCAAAATGCGATAAGTATGATGACGTTCGCCCTCGAAGTACAGCACGCAGTCGACCATATGCTCCAGCAGCCTCGGCCCGGCAATCGCGCCTTCCTTGGTCACATGGCCGACGAGCACCGTCGCCACTCCGTTTACTTTAGATATTCTCATAAAGTGGGCGGTACATTCCCGCACCTGCGCCACGCTGCCCGGCGCGGAAGCGACCTCCGGCCGATAAACCGTCTGAATGGAATCGATCACGAGAAAATCAGGCTCCACCTCAGTGATCGCCTCTTCAATCGTTTCCAAATTCGTCTCGCACAGAACATACAGTCTGTCGTTCAATGCGCCCAGCCGATCGGCCCGAAGCTTCGTCTGGCGAACCGATTCCTCGCCGGACACGTACAGCACCTTGAGCCCCTGCGCGGACAAGGAATGGGAAGTTTGCAGCAGCAGCGTCGATTTGCCGATTCCGGGATCTCCGCCGACAAGCAGCAGCGAGCCGGGAACAAGCCCTCCTCCGAGCACCCGGTTCAGCTCGGACATGCCCGTCTCGACGCGGGGTTCTTGCCCGCTTTCTATATCTATGATCGCACGCGCCTTTTCTTTCGTTCGGATCAGCTCGCTTCGTCCGACCGGCGCCTTGATCTCCTTCTCGGTCTCCTCTACCATCGTGTTCCATTCGTGGCAGCCCGGGCATTTGCCCATCCATTTCGGAGATTCGGTTCCGCACTGGGTGCACACGAATTTTATTTTAACCTTAGCCATAACAGATGATGGCTCCTTTAGCTTATGAAGTCCTTATTCAAGAATTTTACCACTTTAGCCCTCGCATAGGAACCGAACGGGATTTAAAAATCATCCAAAGAATGTTTTCGGAGCGCTTTGCTCAACCGTGTGCATGGGTTGTTTGACTCAATCCGCTCATAGATAACAACCGACCGCTCGCTCGCCTAAGGCGGAAAAGCCGCCTTAAAAAGGCTGCCGCACCCTTCCGGAACCCAATAAAGCGGTTTTTCCGCCTTGTTTCCGTAAAATCGCCTATTTTGAAAAAATAAGCTTGGTTTTCCTGCTTATATTGACCACTTTCGCCCATTTTCTGGCATTAAGACGGTTTTTCCGCTTTAATTTTGTGGCCCGGCGACGTCTCGCCGTCCACCAGACGAAGAGAGAGTATCAACTCTAAGTCGGCTATTTTTATGCAGCCTGGCGGAAAAAACAGGGGCTATCCCGTAAGTAAAGTTGCTTACCTTTACTTATGGGACAGCCCCTTGCTATAGCATCAACCAATCTTATTTGACCTGCTCTCGTCTGCGAAATACTTTCGGCAGTGCCATCAGCGCCGGTACAAGCATCGGCAGCAGCACGAAGACGAGCGCGACGAGACCCACGATGACGGCCGTAGCCATCTCGATCAGCAGCACCAGCCCCGAAGGCATCAACGTAGCGAAGGTTCCGCCGAGGATGATCATCGCGGAGATGATGACCCCTCCTACGCTTCGCGTCGCCCGCTTGATCGCTTCTTCATGGTCGATGTCGCCGTATTCCTTATACCGCATCATCAGGAAGATGCCGTAATCGACGCCAACCGCAACGATAACGATGAAGGAGAAGAACGGCACGAACGAAGACAAGCCCTCCGTTCCGAGAATATGCTCGGCAACCAGCTTAGACGCCCCCATCGCCACATAATAGGAAGCGATAAGCGACAGCACAATGTACAATGCAGGCAATATCGAACGAATGACCATCAGCAGCACCAGGAAGACGCTGACGATGACGATAATCGCCGCGCTATTGAACGACGCCAGCTGAGACTCGTTCATATCGTGCGTAATCGATGTCGGTCCCGCCGCTCCGCGAGCCGCATCGGCCAGCACGGTGCCGTCGAGGCGGCTGTCCGTCGTGGCGTTGACCTGGTCGATAATCTTAAGCGCTTCGGGGGAATAAGGATCCTCGTTCAGCACGACGATCAGCTTTGTCACCGTGCGATTCTTGGACATGAAAGCATCCTTAGCCTGGGCGAATTGCTCGTTCTCCAGAGCCTCGCGCGGAATGAAGAACGTCTTCGTCGTTCCCATCTGCACGAGGAAATCCCCGGTCATCTTCAAGCCGTCCGAAATGTCCGACAGTCCTTGACCGCTCTTCTGCAGTCCGTCCTTCAACTGATCGAAGCCCCCGTTCAGAGCTCCGAGCCCTTCGTTCAACTGCTTCTGGCCGTCTTCGATGTCGGCCAACGCCCCGCTCAGCCGCTTCATCGAAGCCGCGAGCTTCTGGCCGCCGGATTCTCCTTGAGACAGGCCGGAGGACAGTTGCTTGGCTCCCTGCTCCAGCTCCTTCAGCCCGCCCACGATCTGCTGCTGTCCTGCAGCCAACTTCCGCAAGCCGTCGGCGGAAGAGCCTAAGCCGGTTTGCAGCTCGGATGAATTACGTTCCAATTGGGCAAATCCGTCGGCAATGCCGGCCAGAGCGGTCGCCAACTGTTGTCCCGTGCTGCGAAGCGTCGCGTAGTCCTGGTCTTCGGCCAATTCGCTATGCGTCTGCCCCAGTTTGTCGATTAGGCCGTTCATTCCGGCCATACCGTTCTGCAGCTCCGGAATTCCGTTCCCAAGCTCCTTGTATCCGCCCCCGAGCGCTTCGTAGCCTTGGCGAAGCCGTTCGAGCGCATCAGCCAGCACGCCGGTTTGCGCGGCGATGTCCGTCATGCCTCCGCGCAGCTTGGCGATTCCTTCTTCCAGCGCGCGGCCCCCGCTTGCTCCGTCGCCGATACCGGAGACGATCCGGTTCACCGCGTCGGTGACCTGATCCAATCCGTCCCGTACCTGGCCGGTGCCTTCCGCCAACTGCTTCACCTGCGAGAAGTCGAGCGACTTCAGCTCGGAACGCATCTGATCCAGTCCGTCCCGCACGGCGTCAACTCCATCTCGCGATGCGGCAATGCCTTTGGTCACCTCGGCCGTCTGGCCCTTAATATAGAATTCGTCAATTGGCTTGCCTTCCGGCTGAGTGACTCCGGACACTTGGTGCACGCCCGGAATATCCCTGATCGCGTTCGTCAGATCGTCGATTACTGCCAAAGCCTCGTTGTTGTCCAGCTCTTCCTTGCCTTCGATCACAAGCGTCGTCGGCAAAGCCTGCCCTCTGCTGAACCTCTCGGCCACGATGCCGAACGCCTTGGTCGACGGATGGTCGTCGCCGAGCTCCGCCAATTGGTCGAAGCTGAGCTTCTGGCCGCTGGTCAAGAAGACGGGAATCAGCAGCGCGACAATGACGGCAATCGTGATCAGAGGCCGCTTAACCGCCGCTTGAGTCAGCCCCGCCATCAGTCGGCTTTCCTTATGCCCGGCCGCTCCGCGAGAAGGCCAGAACAGCTTCGCCCCGAACGTCTTCATCACGAACGGTGTCAGCGTCAGGAGCACGAGCACCAGAATGACGGTTCCGATCGCGACTACGTTCGCCGACTGATAGATGCCGAAATCCGAGAACGTTAAGCCCGCAAACGCGATAAACACCGTCAGAATGCTGTAGATGATCGTCTTGCCCGCAGTCCGGTAGGAAGCGATGATCGCTTCGTCCGTCGTTTTACCCTGGGACAGCTCCTCCTTGAATCGGTTGAACAACAAAATATTGTAGTCCGTTCCGATTCCGAACAGGATCAGCACAAGCAGCATCTGGGTTACGCTGGTGATCGGAAATTCAAGCTTCTCGATCAACTGAGCCGCGATCCCCATCGACACCAGATACGATATCCCCACCGTCAGCAGCGACACGAAAGGAATGACGATGGAGCGGAACATCAGCAGCAGCACGACCAGAATGAAAATGACCGTCAGCGCGGCGCTCTTCTCGACCCCGGCGATCGTCGCCTTCAAATAGTCGTTCTCAATAAAGTCTTCGCCCGTTAAATAAAACGGAACCTGCACGTCCTTGAGCGCCTCGGTGAATTGATCGCCAATATCGTCCACGCTGCGCCCGTTGACCTGGAGCACGAACGGGACCATAACCGTCGTACGATCTTGCGAGATCAACTGCTTGCCCGCTTCCGGGGAGGAGAACGGATCGATCAGCTCCGCCGCGCCAAGCGCATCCGACTTCGCTTGGATTCCTTCTACCCCGCTTTTGATACTCTTCATGTCGTCCTCGGACAGTCCTTCTTCCTTGAAAAAGACGACGATATCGCTCCGCCCCTTGACATTGCTCATTTTCTTGAGCAGATCGTGAGCGATGACGGCGCGGCTGTCCGCAGAAAGCGGGTTTTGTCCGCGTTCGTGCAGGATGGCGTTGACGTCCGGCTGAATGACCGTCAGCACGACGGTAACAGCCAGCCATATCGCCAATAGCGGCCAGCGCCAGCGTATAATTCGTTGCATTCGTTTCCTCTCCTTCTCTCCTCAGTCTCTCTTCACTCCGCCAAATCTGCTCGAAGAAACGATTGAGCGCTTCACCCGATAAGATCCCGGTAAACCAACAACCTTTTCTCCACTCCGCCGCCGAACACATCGATCAATTGCTCGACCAACGTTCCTAATCTTTCGGAATCGTGATACTTAGCCGCGATCCAGGCAACGCCTTCAATCAAGGTCGCCGACAGCATGCCGATCTCGATCCGTTCGTTCTCGTTCAGCGGTCCTGCCGCTGCTTTAGCGGCCGAGAAGGTTTTCGTCAGCAGGCTTTCGACGAACCCGGTAAGCTCGCTGCGTATGCTTTCGTACTTCGAGCCTTCGCTGCGGCACAGCAGCAGCAGCAGACTGGGGCCCGACGCCATTAACAATCCGATCAGCGTAGCCTGAACCCGTTCGAAGAAGATCGTTCTCGCCTGGACTTCCCAGCCGCCCGTCACGATCCCCTCGGCAGTTTGCAAGTATTCCTGCGCATAACGGCTATATTCGCTATAGAGAGGGCCGACAATGGCGTCGAACAAATCCTCCTTATTGCGAAAATAGCGATAAATGTTGCCCGAGGTCATTCCGGCGGCGGCGGCAATCCGGCGTATCGACGCTTCCGAATAACCGCTCTGCCGAAACTCCTCATATGCGGCCAGCAAAATGGCGCTGCGCACTTCCTCCTTTAAAACCTGCATTAGTAATCACCTGATCATTATTGTACTAGAAGCTATTATACTCCTGTTGCCTTCATTTTAACAATTTACAAAAATGTGAACGGAGACCGCCCTCGTCCGATATTCACGCTGGGACTTATGGCCTGTCGCGAATAAAAATGTAGCATCGCTCATGCCGATTCATCCTGTCTTTTCCAGTGGCCAAGCATATGATGTGTTATCCAACATGGAAAGGAGGTGATGATATGACGACGTTATTCAATTACAACGCGACCGTAGTCACTCCGATTGCCGGAGGGACAAACATTGCGGTCCCGTTGACCCCGGCCAAAACGGACATCGCTTCCGTCATCGTCAGCGTTCCGAATACGGTGCCCAGATATGTTCAAATCGTTGCAACCGTCGGCATACAGAGCAATCCGGGTTCCGGGTCCGTTCTATATCGCATTCGTCGCGGAGGCACAGAAATCTATTATTCCCGGATCGGCATCGAAGCTTCGTTCACCACGTTCCAATTGAACTCCTTGCTGACCATCGACGGAAACGCTCCTTCCGGCCCTCAGGTTTATACGCTTTCTATCGAGAGCGTAACTCCCGGATTAACCGTTGCCGTCATAGGTCCCGTAGAAATCAGCGCCACTTCTTTCGGCTAATGCGCGTCCGGATTCGTTCCCGAGTCGCGGCATCGTCCGAACGGCGGTGCGGTCCGACCGCGCAAATCCCCCCGAGCGATTACCGCACGAGGACTGTCCGCGTCCATTCGTCCGAGGACGAAACTTGAGGGACGACGCCATAAAAAAACCGTTCCAGGCACGAAGCCTTACGGAACGGTTTTTCTTATTTCGGCGTCTTAAGCCTTGGACAGCTCAATCTCGCCTTTCAGTTTAACTACGAGACTTCCATTCTCCTCGTCGATAACAAGAGCGTGGCCCTTGGCGATTTTGCCGAGCAGCAAATCCTCCGACAGCCGATCCTCGATATGCTTCTGGATCGCTCTGCGCAGCGGACGCGCGCCGTATTGCGGATCATAGCCTTCCTTCGCCAGGAACGCTTTGGCCGAGTCGGTCAGCTCGAAGCTGACGTTGTGCTCGACAAGGCGCTTGCGAAGATCGTCGGCCATCAGCGTTACGATCTGGGCGATATGCTCCTCGTTCAGAGGGTGGAACACGATCGACTCGTCGATCCGGTTCAGGAACTCCGGACGGAACGACTTCTTCAGCTCCGCCAGCACCTTCTCCTTCATGTTCTGATAGTCGCGTCCGGCATCCTGCGCAGCAGTGAAGCCGAGCGTGGAGTTTTTCTTGATCTGCTCCGCGCCGACATTGGACGTCATGATGATCAGCGTGTTGCGGAAGTCTACCGAACGGCCTTTGGAATCGGTCAGACGGCCGTCTTCCAGCACTTGCAGCAAAATATTAAACACTTCCGGATGCGCCTTCTCAATCTCGTCCAGCAGCACGACCGAGTACGGCTTACGGCGCACTTTCTCGGTCAATTGGCCGCCTTCGTCGTATCCGACGTATCCCGGAGGCGCTCCGACGAGACGGGACGTGGAGTGCTTCTCCATGTACTCCGACATGTCGATGCGGATAACCGCATTCTCGTCTCCGAACATAGCCTCCGCAATCGCGCGAGCCAGCTCGGTTTTGCCGACGCCCGTAGGTCCGAGGAAGATGAAGGAGCCCATCGGACGCTTCGGATCCTTGAGTCCGGCGCGAGCGCGGCGAATGGCGCGAGATACCGATTTGACGGCTTCTTCTTGGCCGATGACGCGATCGTGAAGGATGCTTTCCATCTTCAGCAGGCGCTCCGTCTCTTCCTCCGCCAGCTTGCTGACCGGAATGCCGGTCCAACTCGCCACAACCTGAGCGATATCCTCAGGCGTAACCTCGGAATCGGTGCGGCCCTGCTTTTCCTTCCACTGGTTTTTCGTGAAATCCAGCTCTTCGCGGATTTTCTGCTCGGTATCGCGCAGAGCGGCCGCTTTCTCGAACTCCTGGCTCTGAACGGCGGCGTCCTTCTCCTTGCGGATGTCCTCCAGACGCGTCTCAAGCTGCTTCAGGTTAGGCGGAACCGTGTAGGAATTCAGCCGAACCTTGGAGCCGGCTTCGTCGATCAAATCGATCGCTTTGTCCGGCAGGAACCGGTCGGGAATGTAGCGGTCGGACAGCTTCACCGCCGCATCGATCGCCTCGTCGGTAATTTTCACCCGGTGATGCGCTTCATAGCGATCGCGAAGTCCAAGCAGAATTTGCACCGCTTCTTCCGGAGTCGGCTGATCTACCGTAATTGGCTGGAACCGGCGCTCCAGAGCCGCATCCTTCTCGATATATTTGCGATATTCGTCCAGCGTCGTCGCGCCGATGCACTGCAGCTCGCCGCGAGCCAGCGCCGGCTTCAGGATGTTGGAGGCGTCGATCGCGCCTTCAGCGCCGCCCGCTCCGATGAGCGTATGCAGCTCGTCGATGAACAGGATGACGTTGCCGGCTTGACGAATTTCGTCCATGATTTTTTTCAGACGGTCCTCGAACTCGCCGCGATACTTCGTGCCCGCGACGACCGAGCCCATATCCAGCGTCATGACGCGCTTATCGCGCAGCGTCTCGGGAATCTCGTTGTTGACGATCCGTTGGGCCAGCCCTTCGGCGATCGCCGTTTTGCCGACGCCCGGCTCCCCGATCAGCACCGGGTTGTTTTTCGTTCGGCGAGAAAGCACTTGGATAACGCGCTCGATTTCCTTCTGCCGTCCGATGACGGGGTCGATATTGCCTTCCCGCGCGCTTGCGGTCAAGTCGCGGGCCAAGCCGTCCAGCGTCGGCGTGCTGACATTGGCGGACGGGCCGTGGTTCGGCGATGAGTTCTCGTTGCTGCCGAGCAGCTGAAGCACTTGCTGGCGCGCCTTGTTCAAGCTGATGCCCAGATTGTTCAGCACCCGGGCGGCGACGCCTTCTCCTTCGCGAATGAGGCCGAGCAAAATATGCTCCGTTCCGACGTAGGTATGGCCGAGCTTGCGCGCCTCGTCCATCGACAGTTCGATGACCTTCTTCGCCCGAGGCGTATAAGCGATGTTCGTCGGCTGCTCCTGTCCGCGGCCGATGAGCGATTCCACCTCGTCCTGAATTTTCTCCAATCCCAATCCGAGAGCGATCAGCGCCTTGGCGGCGATGCTCTCCCCTTCCCGGATCAAGCCGAGAAGAATATGCTCCGTACCGATATTGTTGTGTCCCAACCGCACTGCTTCTTCCTGGGCCAGGGCCAACACCTTCTGCGCGCGTTCCGTAAATCTGCCAAACATCATGAGACACACCTCCTAATAAATTTAGAATAAAACATTTATGAAAGAGTTGCCAGTCGAGTGCGGATTAATTCCGCCCGCGACTTATCGCGATCCTCCGGGCTCATCGCTTCCCCGAACGTCAATTGCAGGAAGCCCGGCTGCGTCGAGACGAGCAATTCGTTCAATGCGAGCGGCTCAACCTCCGGCAGCAGCCCCAGATGGGAGCCGAGGCGAATGTCGGACAGGCGCTGCGCGGCTTCCTTCGAGTCGATGATCAGCGCCTGCGTCAAAATACCGTACGATCTGCGCACGCGGTCCTCTACCCGCAGCCTCGATTCGCCGATCAGCTTCGTCCGCGCCGACTTCTCGTGCTCGATAATTTGACGCGCTACCTGGAACAGATTGTCGATAATCTCCTGCTCCGATTGCCCGAGCGTCACCTGGTTGGAGACTTGGAACAGGTTGCCCGTCGCTTCGCTGCCCTCGCCGTAGATGCCTCTGACGGCCAGGCCGACCTGCGTCACCGCCGACAAAATCCGGTTGATCTGTCCCGTCATGACGAGCGCGGGCAGGTGCATCATGACCGATACGCGAATGCCCGTGCCGACATTGGTCGGACAGCTCGTTAAGTATCCGTGCTTCTCATCGAAGGCGTAATCCACCTGCTCCTCGAAAATATCGTCGAGCTTGCTGGCCGAATCCCAAGCCTCGTTCACCTGAAATCCCGGGTATAAACATTGAATGCGAAGATGGTCCTCTTCGTTAATCATTACACTAATATCTTCTTTTGGACTCAGAATCAGGGCCCCGTTGCGCGATTCATTCGCCAGATTGGGGCTGATCAGATGCTTCTCGACCAGCACAAGCTTCTCCAGCTCGGTCAGCTCGGCAAGCCGAATCTGCTCGATCTTGCCCAAGCCGTTCAGCCGACCGCTCTCCGCTACCCCAAGAAGCTGGTCCGCCGCCGACAGCGATTGTTCGGGACTGGCCATCAGCGGAAAAGGAATATTCCGCAAGTTGCGCGCGATTCGCACGCGGCTGCTGATCACGACCTCGGATTCGGGGCCTTCCCCCTTCATCCACTGACTGAGCGCTTGCTTCGTAAATTTTCTTTTCGCCATCGTTCAACCCCTCCCTTTTATCCGCTCATTTCGCTCTCGAGCTCGCGAATCCGGTCGCGCAGCTGCGCGGCGGTCTCGAAATCCTCCCGCTCGATCCTGCCCTGCATTTCCTTCTTCAGCCGCTCGATTTCGCGTTTCGTCTTCAGGTGACCGGCCGCCCGCTTCGGCATTTTGCCGACGTGGACCGTGCTGCCGTGCACCCGCTTCAGAAGCGGATCAAGCCGCTCGGAGAATTGCTTGTAGCACTCGCTGCACCCGAAACGCCCTACCTTGCTGAACTGCGTATAGGTCATCCCGCAAGCTTCGCACTTAACCGCCGGCTTGACCGACTGGTTCCGGGGCTCGAAGTCGAGCAATCCGGACAGTAGGTTATGGATAGAAAATCCTCCGGCCGCCCCGGGAAGCATCTCCCCTTTGTCCCTGGCACACGTCTCGCAGATGTGCAGCTCGGTTTTCTCCCCGTTGACGAACTTCGTAAAATGAAGCGTAGCCGGCCGTTTGCCGCATTCCTGGCACTGCATAGCCTCCATCCTCCTCTCGTCATTTCGCAAGCAAGGCGATCAACATCGCCTTGAGCAGCTTCGCCCGAATCTCATCTCTGACTGGAAGCTTAAGCGCCAGCGCATCCCGCGAGACGGCCGCCTTCAGCAAATGCGCTTCCCTCTCGGTCAGAAACCGGGCCTCCTCCAACTGGTAAATCAGACCCTCCGCGGTCGTCTGGTCGATCCGTTCCCCGACCGTCTGGCGGATATGGCGCTGTACGGCCTCAACCGACGGCAGACTCACGCGCTGAATACGGATGTAGCCTCCGCCTCCGCGTTTGCTTTCCACGTAGTAGCCCTTCTCAAGCGTGAACCTCGTGCTGATTACATAATTGATCTGCGACGGCACGCAGGAGAATCTGTCGGCCAGCTCGCTCCGCTGAATTTCAATAGCGCCTGCCTGACTGTTCTCCAGGCTCTGCTTAAGGTAGTGTTCGATAAGATCGGAAATATTACGCAACGTCCAACCTCCTTTCTTCGATCCAAGCCGGCATGGCCGGTTAGTCAATGAGGGGCGGATCTGACTTTGACTTTCTTTGACTATAACCTTATTATACGCCGCTTTTTGAAAAATGCAACTTCACGCGCACGATATTCGGATGCTGCGGGAAAAGCAAAAAAGCTGCCCGGATTCACGAGGCCGTATCGCCTCCCGGACAGCCATTCCATCAGATTCGCCCCGGTTCCGAACCGTTCCTTCGTTTCTCCAGCCGCTCCCGAATCGTCTCTCCAACCGCTTCCGGGGAAAAAAATGTCCGGATCGTTCTCTGCCCGTTGCTTGCAATCCGCCGTCTCCATTCCTCGTCGTATACCGCTTTCCACATGAGATGGACGGCATGCTCCAGATCGGGATCCGCCCAAACCTGATGCGCCTTGTACGGGCCGTAGTGGGTTCCGATCCGAGTCAGACGATAGCGCACCGCACCGGAATTCGTCTCGTCCATAAAATCCGCGTTGCCCGACCAATGCGTTCCGATGACCGGTTTGCCGAGATACATCGCTTCAGCCAGAGGCAGGCCGAAGCCTTCGGAGCGATGCAGCGCAATGTAGCAATCCGCGCACGCTAGCAGAGCGTTGGCTTCGGAGCGGCTGAGCACGCGATCGACGATCCGCACGTGCGGCAGTCCCTCCGCCTCCTGCCGCAGATTGTCGACCTCCGCCTGCTGCGGATTGTTCATTTTGATGACCAGCCCGGCCTGCATGCCGTATCGTTCGACGGCTAAGCGATAAGCCTTCAGAACGGCGGACGGATTTTTACGGGAGGAATAGCTGTAAGTATCGTACATGCATAGAAACTGAAACCTTCTCTCCGGCAGGCCGAACGATTTCCGCTGGACGTCTTGGGGAACCTCCACCCGAATGCCATGGGGGACGATGTAGACGGGAACGGGGGATTTGCGCGCCACGCTGTCCCGAACGAAGGCCGAAGGAACCCATACTTCGTCCAGATGACGAAAGCCTTCGGCGTATTCGTCCGGAAATTCCGGAAGCTCCCAGTGCCAATAACCGATGTTCGTTCTTCCTCCGAACCATTTCTCTCCTAGCTCCGAATAGGCGAGCGGCATCCGATCGGCATTGATGTGAAACAGATTGACGGGGTAGAGCGGCGCGTCGATCTCGGCCGAGCTCCAGGACAAATCCCGATCGCGCGAAATATTGCCGCCCGAATAGTTCAGAATGCCGAACGGAATATCCGCTGCGCTCAGCGCCTTGGCCGCCAGCCTGCAGGACTCGCCGATCCCCATCTCGTATCTCGCGTATCCGATCAGATTGACGCCAGGCAACATACCGCCCCCTCCTAAGCGTAGATCATGGAATCGATCACCGGATGCCAGACAATCGGGTCCATGCCGTATTCGATCGGAACGAACTGCCTGGCCCAGGTCATCAGTCCCTGCCGGTCCGCTCCCTGAGCGGCGGGAAACAGCCTTTGCAGGTCGACCCGAGTCTCGTAAATTTCCTTCAGCAAATTCGGCACCGGAGCGGCGACGCTCGCCGGAGCGAACAGCCATCGGTAGAATCCGTGCGGAGTCAGCGTGTGGAAAGGGTTGCCGAAAGTCGAAGGCGCTCCGAGCTTCCGATACAGCTTGCGGGCGACTGTCGGAATTATGACGCCGTTATCGAAGTAATTGTAGGCGTAGCGGCTGCCCGCCGTTGTCGGATAGCCGCCCGCGATCAGACGAGAGACGTAGGCCTTGAACAGCCCGTGCAAATGCGGCGCATCCGTCCATTGGTGACGGCTCTGATGCTTCGAGATACGGGACAGATCCGGAGTCAGACCGCTGAAGTGGTAGAAGATCAAAGGCTTTCCGTAAATCTCGTACATCCCGTTGCGCCAAAGGATCGGCCGTTCGTGAAGATTCCAATAGGCGGCGTTGTACGCGGGATCCTTCAAAATATAGACGCCCTCAAACAGAGCCGGCACGAAGTCCATCCATTTCTGATCGACGTGATAGCCTTGAGCGGGCTCCATCAGACATTCCCTTGTCAGCCTGTCTTTCCACCAGCGCAGCATCTTGAACGTCTCGTCCGTACCGTGCAAAGCGATAAAGCCGAGATTGTATACTCCCGCCTGCAGCAGCTCCACCTCGCCGGGCTTATGCCGGTCGGACGGAAGGGGCGTCAAAATATGCGGAGTCAGCACGATCGCATGCTGCGGGAGCAGCCGGTACAGATCGTCCATCCGGTGCGTGATGAGAATGTCGGGGTCCATGTACACAACCGAGTCCAGTCCCCGCTTAAGCAGCAAGTATTCGAGAAAGAACGGTTTTACCGCCGTATTGAACTCCGTAATGTCATACTGGAAACGCATATCGGGCCAGATCGGCAAACCAATCTCGGGCAGGCGCACCCATTCGAACGGCTCTTCGCGATGCGCAAGCGTCCCGTCGTCCTCATCCGCCAGCAAAACGTACACTTTGCCCGTCGGATGCTGCTCAAGGAACGATTGCGCAAGCGTTCGGGCAAACGCGACATAATTTTTAGAGACAATCGTGCACAGATTATCCATTAGTCCTCTCCTTCCTTCAAGGCTGGGAGCGCCAGTATTGAAGGAGATCCTGCATCGTCCGTTCGAACGGAATTTCCGGCTTCCACCCTGTCGCTTCGTTAAATTTACGGTAATCCCCGAGCAGGATCTGCACGTCCGAAGGACGCAGTCGGCTCGGATCGGTCTGCACTTCAATATTGACGTTGCTGAAGCTCAGCAGTGTATTCAGCATCTCGGCGATCGTGTAACAGGTTCCAGACGCAATATTATAGTTTTCGCCCGGCTGCCCCTTCTCCAAGGCCAGCCAATAGCCGCGGACAACGTCGCGCACGTCGGTGAAATCGCGTTTGGCTTCCAAATTGCCGACATGAATAACGGGCGCTTTCCGGCCCTTCTCGATATCGACGATCTGTTTGGCGAAATTGGACGTCACGAAATTTTCCCCGCGGCGCGGACCGGTATGGTTAAACGTAATCGTTCGAACGACGTGCAATCCGTAACTTCTAAAATATTGGTAGCCCAAATAATCCTGCGCCACTTTACTGATCGCGTAAGGGCTCAGCGGACGAAGCGGGTTCGTTTCCCGAATCGGCGTCTCCTCCGGCTCCACTTGACCGTACTCCTCGCTTGAGCAAGCGATCTGGATTTTCGCCGGCAACTCGAACCTGCGAACGGCTTCGAACAGATTAACCTGACCCGCGACATTGTTATGAATCGTATCGATCGGTGAATTCCACGACGTCGGCACGAAGCTCTGCGCCGCAAGATGGAAAATAAGCTCCGGCTTCTCCTGACCGATCAGCGTCTCTACCGAGAATGGATCGCGCAGCTCGCACTCCGCGAGACGAATGTCCTTCCGCAAATGAGAAATGTGGTCCATGCGGCTCCGGTTGCGAATCGTTCCGACCACTTCCACGCCCTGGCGCAGCAAAAATTCCGCCATATGACTACCCACGAAACCCGATATGCCGGTCACGAGCGCTTTCATCAACCGACGCCTCCCCCCTGTTTTTCCACGTGCTGAACGATCGATTTTAGCTTCTGCTCCATCGATTTATGACAGATCAATACGCCTTCCGCGGTCGAGACGATAATCAGGTCTTCCGCTCCTATTACGATCGTCTTGCGGCCTTCGGAGAAAATAATGCTGTGGCTCGAATCGAACGCATGGACCGAGCCGTGCAAAATGTTGCCGTTCGAGTCCGCCTCCTCCTCCCGGATTCTCTCCAGCGACGCCCAACTCCCCATGTCCTCCCATTCGTAGCGAAATGGCAATGTGAACAGATTGTCCGCCTTTTCCAACACGGCGTAATCGACCGATATTTTCGGCAGGCTGGCGTACACCTTCTCCGAATGCTGACCTGCTTGCGAAAGCGCGTTCCATATGGCCGGCTGGTGCTTCTCCATCGCCTCCGCGATCGTAGACGGCCGCCATACGATAATGCCGCTGTTCCAGAACACGTCCGGCTTCGCCGCTAGTTGGCGGGCCGTCTCCAAGTCCGGTTTCTCGATGAACGCGATGACCCGCCGCTCGCCCTCGGGGCCTTTTCCCCCGGCGGTTTGAATATAACCGTAATTCGTCTCGGGACGCACCGGGACGATGCCCAGCGTCACGATGGCGCTTGATGCGACCGCGATCGCTTCCGCCTTGCAGAACGCTTCATATAACGCGAGAATATTCGGGATATGCTGGTCGGACGGCATCATAACAAGCGTCTCGTCATCCTCCATTCGGAGAAAATGCAGCGCCGACAGCGCCGCGCAAGGCCCCGTGTCCCTCTGCACGGGCTCCAGTATGAGCCGCTTCTCGCTCAATTCCGGCAGCTGCTCCAGAACGAGCGTCCGATACAATTCCGCGGTGACGACATAGATCTGCTCCGGAGGCACTATTCGAGCCAAACGGCGGTACGTCAGCTGGAGCATCGTCTCCTCCGAGGTCAACGCGAGAAACTGCTTGGGCCGATCCTCCACGCTTCTCGGCCACAGACGGCTGCCTTTGCCGCCTGCCATTATGACGATTTTCATGTGTTAGTCCCCTTCGCTGGTATCAACGGAATCCGATCTCGGCGGATCGACCGCTGCAAATGCACGGTTTATTGTATGGAACGCCCACCCGGATGGCATGGACGATTAACTACAGCGCCGCAAAATGGTCCATCCGCCCTGCTCCGTCGCCTACGAGCGGAAACCCGTTACCGCATGCCCAACAGCTGCTTGATCCTGCTTCCGACAACGGAAGGGGAATATTCGAAATGAACGTCGAAAGCCGCCTTTCTGCTGATTTTCTCCCGTTTAGCCCTGTCCTCGTACAATTCCCGCATCGCCCGACCTACGCGATCGGGCCGAATGTCGGCCCACATATGGCTGTAGTAATACTCCGGACGCTCGGACTGCAGCTTGGCGTCGACCGGTACCAGCTCCTTCTCCGGCTCGATCAGCACGCTGTTGTCCTCGTTCATAAATTCCGTGTATCCTCCCCAATTCAGACCGATCGTCGGCTTGCCGAGCGCCATCATTTCCATCGCGGGCATCCCCCAGCCGGCCCGGTCCACGGACACGTAAGCGTCGCAGCTTAAATACAGATCGATCAGCTCCTGTTCGCCGAACGGTTCGACGATAACGAAAATTTGCGAGAACAGCCGATCTGCGGGAACGTAGGTTCGAATAACCGCCATGACGTCCTCCGGTTTATAGCCGCTGTGCACATAAACCTTCAGCACGAGCGAGACGTCCTCCGTGCGGTCAAATTCCCTGCAGAACGAATAGATCAGCAAATCCACGCCTTTGCGAAAATCGAATCCGAACACGTAAAGGAACGAGAAATTTCTGAGCGGAGGAGAGAAGACGACCCGGTTATACGGCCTGCCCGGATAAAAACGCGTCACGTCGATCGGATAAGGAACGACCCGCAGCTTGGAGGCATCGACACCGCTTCGCGAAAACGTATCGTAGTTAAACTTGGAAGGCACCCAAACTTCATCTAATTGGTTGCACAGTCGCGGCCAATCGGCCGGAACGCGGTCAGTCTCGAACAACGTGACGCCGATCGTTCTCGTAACCCTTACACTGGGGCGATGCATATGGAAATGAGCCGGAACCCCGTGCTGAACGCAGACCGGTCGGTCTCCGATATTGCCCGTAGACAGCCGCTCCAGCCAGTTCACCGTCTCTTCCCCAATTTCTGTATTATGCCGGGTGGCCATACTCGGAGCGATATAGACGGGAATGTCAGCCGCCTCCAGCGCCCGCAAGTAGTTTCGCGATACGTTCCCGTAACCGCCCATATCGTACACCGGGCCGACCCAGTAAATTCCCGTACAGGTCACTTAAACACCGCCTCTCTTTCATTGCCACTCCTTTTCGTCAGTATATGAACGCTTGAGCGGGGTTGCTTCGCCCTCGCCGCCCTTAACGCGTCCTGTACCGACATTTGTCCATGCACAATAACGTTCGCCGCATATACTTCATTACTGGTGTGAATTATCTACCCCGTTAAGGAAGGAGTGCGCCCTATGGGAATTGCCGACCTGGAGCTGTTCAACTATTTTCTATGCGACCGGGAGCCGCTTCCCTACAATCAGCTCCCCTACGGCAATTGTTCCGAACGCACGATAGAAATTCCGATCGCAATCCGTTTTCTTCTCCGAATGGAAGCAGGGATCCGGGAGCCGTATTTGGAGATCGGCAACGTCTTCGCCAATTACTTGTCGCTGCTCGATCCGCACCCTGAGCTGAAAAACCGCATCGTCCTGGACAAATTCGAGGAAGCTCCCGGCGTGCTGAACGAAGATCTGATGGACTATAAGCGAAAGCATTCTCTGATTCTCTGCCTCTCCACGGTAGAGCATATTGGCCAGCATGCGTACGGAGAGCAGAAATCGGGCGATCGCGAAGCGCCGCTCCTCGCTCTTCGCCACCTGTATAATTTGCTGGAGCCGGATGGCTCCGCGCTCGTTACCGTGCCTTTCGGCAAACTGATGGACATGGGGTGGCTTATCCAATTCAGCGACGAATACCTTAGGCTGCTGACCGACAGCTACGGCGTCCCCGCCGAAGCGCTGGATATTTCTTATTTCCGCAAGCTCGATATGGATATGCATCTGAACAATCCCAAGCAGTGCTGGGTTCAATGCGAAAAGGAGGAACTTGCGGAGGCGCGTTTCGACAGCCCCTTCATGTTCGCCAACGGCATTGCAGTCATTCATATGAGGAAAGTCGGACGCGATGTCTCTTCCGCTCCGCTGGCCCACGAACCGTTGAGCTTCTTATCCGCCCCGGCCGTCTCCAGCGTCTATTTCGCTCCTTTTGTCCGACCGGCCGGCTTTGACAAGGACGGCTATTTTCCGGCGGTTCGTCCCGGCTACATTTTCTATGGTCCGTCGCTAACGTTGGCCCCCAAGAGCTATGTCCTGCAAGCCTCGTTCGAAATCGACGGGCCGGGCGAGTTTACGTTGGAGATGACTTCAAATCAAGGACGACGCCTTCTGTGGAGCCGCACCATCCTTCGCAGCGAGCAGCTGTCCGCGCCGATCGAAATCGGGCGCGAAGAGCAGCAAGCGGAAATCCGTCTGTATCAGCACAACGCAGCGCATTGCCGTGTCAGAGTTCCTGTACTCATTCTGAAAGAGGCGTAAACGAATTTAGGAGGAATTGAATTGTTCGATCTGACCAGACCTTATGTCTATGTAGGGGATCATACGATATTGACCAATTTGAACGCCGGCCCCGCCATGTTTCTGGACTTGCGCGACCCCGTCTGCATGGCGATCTATCTTACCGGGGAGTGGGAGGGCTGGCTGACGGGCACCTTTCTCTCCGTTGTTAGGCCGGGGATGATCGTGCTGGATATCGGCTCGCACAGCGGCTATTTTACGCTGCTGGCCGCCCAGCAGGTCGGCCCCACCGGGTACGTGCATGCGTTCGAGCCCAACCCTTTCCACCATCGCAATTTGATCAAGAGCGCGGCCCTCAACGGATACGCCCATGTGCTGCTCCATCGCGTGATGGTCTCGGATAAGAACGGCGAGGAAGTCATCGAGACGAAGGGAGACGGAGGTTCCAGCATTGTCTATCCTCAGTTGGCCCCGCTCATTAAGCCCACTAAAACCAAGGTGCGCAAGGCTGTCTTGAAGGAGCTTATCGTTCCCCATACGAAAGTTGACGTTATCAAGATCGATATCGACGGCGGAGAACCGTATATTATGGACAGTCTGTTCGAAGTGATCGACGCAAGCGGTCGGATGGTGATCTTCATGGAGTACTTGCCAATGCTATGGGGGGGAATCGATCCTAGTCCGATCATGCAGAAGTTTTACGATCGAGGCTTTGCGATCTTTAACGTGGCTATGGACAGATCCGGCATGAAGCCCGTGACGATACACGAGCTTGCCGCACATACCGGTCATCTGCATTGGGATTTGATCATGGTGCGCAACTAAAGTCCGAATCGAAAGAAGCGAGGTGCATGCGCCTTTGCGAAGCAATCGGGGAACGGTTTCCCGGCTGCCTTCGGAGACGCGTGCACCTCGTCTTTTATTACGGCTTCTCGATAATCAGACCGATTGATGTCGATACATATTGACCGAGCAGAAGCCGAAGATGAACGGGATTGCTATAGGGGGGAAGATCGACATAAGACTCAAAAGGTCCAGTTCCCGCCGTATAATCGACCGTTACGAGATAGCCTTCGCCTCTAAGCTCCGCGACCATCGCTTCGATATCCTGATGGCGGAAAATGACCAGCACCGGCGCTTCCAACGTAGCCACGTTAGAGGTCAGATTGTACTCGGTCGTATGCACGGCGACTCCTCCGGGACGAAGGCATTTCATCTGATTGACGATAAACCGTTTGCCGTGCTCGATCGATCCCAGATGCTCGAAGCTGCAGGAGGACCACGTAAAATCGAATTGGCCCGTGTATTTGGGATGGATATTGTTCATATCGGCGCTTTCGTAAGAAACGAGCTGCTGAAATTGATGCGGATCGCACAGCCCCTTCTCATTGAGATCGGCGAGGCCGACAGCATGCTGATTCGTATCTACCCAGCCTTGAGCTTTGGCGCGGTCTACGTCCAGATCCGTAGCTACGATCTCCGCTCCCTGCGAAGCGAATGCGGCGGCAAGCGGCTCCTTGCCCACTCCGAAGCCAAGCCCGCGCCTGAACGGCATCAGCTTGCCGCGTTCGCGCAGCGCTTCGTAAATATAACACCATTCCCACAACTTGCGGTGAAACCTCATCGGTTCGTTCAGCTTGACGCAAGCGTCGACAAACCAGGTCTGCGAGAAATCCGTCTCCCGGCACAATTGCGATTGAAGCATCGCACGTCCTCCTTCGTTACGTTGTTCGGATTTGCGGGACGCCTCCCGGACTTTCCTGAATTCGCCATAGAACCGTCGGATTTTCGCCGAAGGAACTGCTCAGCTCTATCGCCTCCTGCAGCGCTTCCGAGAAAGTCACCATCGTGCGGAGCTCGCTCATGCAGGCCGAGGCGCGGACAGATAGGGCTTCTCTATCCTCCTTGTCGCGATACAGTTGACGCATCGCGGACAGCAAGGCATTTTCGACATCGTCTCCCGGTTGAATTTTTATCGCCGCATCATCGGGTATGAACCGGCAGAAATCCGCGTCGTACATGATCGTTGGAATGCCCAATGCGATCAGCTCATTCGCGATATCCGACAAAGCATAGACCTGCGGATCGCTCAGCTCGATTGCGGCATGCGCTTTAGCGAGCTGTCTTCTGTACTGCTTATACTGGGGGACGATCTTGAGATGAACGTGCTTCTCCAGCCCAAGCTCGGTCACCAGATTCGGTACTCCTTCGGGAAGCATGGACTCGTCGCCGGACAACAACGTATAGCTGACATTCGAGCAACCCTCGTCGATCAGCCTTCTCAAGCAGCGAAGAATTAAGCGATAAGACGTTTCGCTTCGCTCCGCGCAGACCGTCGCGAAGCGAATTTGCGAACGGCTGCCGGGTCTGCCGGGTTTGCCGGCCGCGGAGGAGATTGCGGGCGGAGGAGCATCGATAACCGTGCGATACTTCTCCTGCAGAAGCCGCTCCCTTGTGTTCCGGTCGTCGACAATAATGGCCTTGGCATGCTCCAAATAGTACCGATTGAGCGGTACGGCGGAACGAGGCGCCGCCCCTCCAAGTATGACGTCCATCCAGTTCGGCGCAAGCGATCCGAACTCCTTGGCCAGTACCCGGTAATACGCATGCAGATCGTTGCGTTCAATCGTAAGCCTCCAGGTCAGCTCATGCAGATTGCTGCCGTGCAAGACGACGATACCGGGAATATGCGCCATCTCGGTCAGATAAGGGGCGATAAACGAAAAGCGGCCCCCATTGCCGATCTCATAGACGACAAAATCGTATTTACCTTTGCGACTCTCGAAATCGGTATGAACGTAGACCGCAATCGGGCTGTCCTCCATCTTCTCTTCCCCTACCCGGTCATCCAGCAGCCGTTCGACGAACACGTCGACTTCCCCCCGGTTCGTTAAATAAGGCACGGTGTAGTAAAGCGCCCCGTAGGCTTGCGGATAAAAAGGATGCCGCGATGCGAAAACCGCGATTTTGCGCCGATACACCTTCTCGTAGCCTTCCATCACCTTCTGCGCGACCGAATCCCAGTTGTATTGCCGCGATTGCTGCAGCCCTCGGGCCGCCAGCTCCTGAGCCAACTGCGGATGGGTCAACATCTGAACGATGCCCTCCGCAATGCTGTCCCGGTTTGCTGGATCGACTTGATAGACCGCATCCCCTCCGATCTCCGCCAGCGAGGAATTGTTGGAGGTCAGCACGGGGGTGCCGCAAGCCATCGCTTCCACGATCGGCAGTCCGAACCCTTCGTACAGCGATGGAAAAGCAAACAACGCAGCTGCCCGGTACAGCTCCACCAGATCTCCGTCCGGAACATAGCCCGTCACGACAATCGAGCCCTCTCCTCCGAGCAGACGGGCATGCTCCAGCATGGCCCGTTTCTCATCCTCCGAGGAGTTGTAAACGATGACGAGCTGGTAAGCGTTGGACAGAATTCGATTCGCCGAAATGAAGGCTTCGATGAGCCGCGCCAGGTTTTTACGCGGATCGTCGCCTCCCGTGCATAGCACGTAAGGCTTCGCAATGCCGTAACGATATGGCGCCATTGGGATGGCTCCTGCGGGAAGTGGGGTGAATTTGGGATCGTAGCCGCCCATAATGACGCTGATTTTGTCAGCATCCATTCCGGTTAACCTGACGGCATCGGCTTTCGTCGTCTCCGAAATCGCGTAAATAATGTCGCATGAGCGGATCATCTCAATGACCCTCATGTAGATCGGTCTGACAAAATCGTTCATGTACTGATGCTCCAGCACAAGCGGGATGACATCGTACAGCGTGGCCGCAACGCGAGTGTAGCCGAACCATGCCTTGTTCAGCATCGTATCGCTGTAAGCCTGAAACAGATTCGCCGGCAGGTGGAAAAGATTGAACGGACTCGTCATATGGTACACGTCGATACGGTTGCGATACAGAAACTGCTGCAGCTGGTCCTTCAGGTATTCCGCGCCTTTGCTCACGTCCGGATAGAAATAATAGTAGGAGTGCCCCGTTTCCTGCTGCAAAATGGCCTCGATCATATTTTGCGAATAGCGACCGATCCCCCTCTTCATCGCCTCCGTCTTGGCGAAAAACATATCGAACGCAATATTCATCTGAACAGATTCACCACCGTTCGCAGACGTCTTCATCTTACACATGGTTATCGTATGTTTCCTCGGCAAGAGGGGATGGGCAAGCGCGGGGCATTCAGAAAAAAAGGGCGGGCTTTGAGGCGACAACTTCGCGGGGGAACATTTTTTCTGCGACGATCTCATTCACGTAGAGGTATATGCCCCATGGTGGGACATCCGTAAAGCAAGTAAGGCCAATTTCCTGAAAGATTATTTTCTGAAAGACCATGTGCGCCACATAAATAGAGCGCCTCTTGCGGTTGGAAGGTTGAACGGGACCGTTGTGGGAGTAAGCTCAAGGTGCGGTTGCCTCTTACGGTCTCACAGACCGTTATGCGGGCGGATTCGGGGGATTGGCCTGCTCTTACGGTCTCACAGACCGTTACGCGGGCAGATTCGGGGGATTGGCCTGCTCTTACGGTCTCACAGACCGTTACGCGGGCGGATTCGGGGGATTCGCTCCTTCTTACGGTCTCGCAGACCGTTACGCAGGTGGATTCGGGGGATTGGCTTACTCTTACGGTCTCACAGACCGTTACGCAGGTGGATTCAGGGGATTCGCTCCTTCTTACGGTCTCTCGCAGACCGTTACGCGTGTGGACTCGGGGGATTCGGTTGCCTAAAGGAAGGGATTGCTCAAAAAAATCGCCTATTAGCGCTTTCGCACCATATAAACACAAAAAACACCCGGTTAAGGGTGTTTCTCTTGTCTATCCAGCCCTGGTCGTCGACTTCGTCGACTGCTCGGGCATGCATCCAGCCTGGCGACGTCCTACTCTCCCAGGACCCTGCGGTCCAAGTACCATCGGCGCTG
>Ga0160454_100151_pt1 | contig 82713 bp, 75 predicted proteins | sample HID1971M_E6MG_FD_108218 | JGI IMG/M metagenome (GOLD analysis project Ga0160454, IMG submission 108218) | Enriched millipede-associated microbial communities from UW Madison campus, WI, USA - HID1971M_E6 MG | ecosystem: Host-associated > Arthropoda: Insects > Digestive system > Unclassified ...
AAGGCCAGCATCTGCTGCTCGCCGCCCGATAAGGTCCCGGCACGCTGATTGCGCCGTTCTTTCAGACGCGGAAACAATTCAAACATATGCTGCCGGTCTTCGTCCAGATGCGCGTCGCCAATGGGCAGGGTCCCGATCATGATGTTCTCTTCCACGGTCATTTTCGGGAAAATGCGGCGGCCTTCCGGCACCTGGGCGATGCCCTGGGTGGCAATCTTATGCGGCGGCAGGCGCAACAGGTTATTGCCTTTGTACAGGATCTGCCCGGTGCGCGCCCGCGGCGTGCCGAAAATGGTCATGAGCAGCGTGCTTTTGCCGGCGCCGTTGGCGCCGATCAGCGTGACGATTTCACCCGGATTGATATGCAGGGACACGTTTTTGAGTGCCTGAATCTGTCCGTAGTAGGAGCTCACATCCTTGATCTCAAGAATTGGGGTGTCTGCCATGCTTAGTCCTCCACTTCGGTGCCCAGATAGGCAGCGATCACCACGTCGGAATTGCGAATGTGTTCCGGCGTACCGGCGTCGATCACCGTGCCCTGATCCATCACAATGATATGCTCGGAAATCTCCATGACCAGGCCCATGTCGTGCTCAATCAGCAGAACGGTCACGCCATGCTCGTTGCGCAGCTTGCGAATGAGCTCTGAAAGCTCCCGGGTTTCACGCGGATTCAGGCCGGCGGCCGGCTCATCCAGACAGATGATTGCCGGATCGGTACACATGGCGCGCGCAATTTCCAGACGGCGCTGACGGCCATAGGATAGTTCGCCGGCCAGCCGATTGGCATCTTCAGACAAATTGACGATCTCGAGCCACTCGAAGGCGCGTGCCAGGCTGGCTTCTTCCTTGTCAGAAAAATCAGAAGTGACCAGCAATCCGGAAAACAGGTTACGGTTCTGCTTGCGATGTTGCGCCACCAACAGGTTTTCCAGCACGGTCATATCCTTGAACAGACGGATATTCTGGAACGTGCGGGCGATACCGGCCCGGGCAACCAGATATGAACCGCCGGTTATCTTGCGGCTCAGCAGTTCGCCGATTTCCACTTGTCCTTCGGGCCGGGTCAGGTAGATATGTCCCGCCGAGACCGTATAAAAGCCGGTAATGCAGTTAAAGACCGTGGTTTTGCCGGCGCCATTGGGACCGATCAGCGCCGTAATCGATCCTCTGCGCACATCGAAACTGACATCATTGTTGGCAATAATGCCGCCGAATCGACGCGTCAGGTGCTGCACCGACAGTATGGCGTCCTCTTTGACGTCCTGAGCCATTATGCCACCTCGCTTTTTCTGAATACGGAACGTTTCGGTCGCAGCAGGCCGTTGGGCCGCCAGATCATCATCAGGATCATCAGCAGACCGAAAAGCAGCACGCGGTACCCGGCAAATTCGCGCAGGAACTCAGGCAGCAGCGTGAGCGTAAAGGCGGCAATGATCACGCCGATAGACGACCCCATGCCGCCCAGAACGACGATGGACAGAATCAGCACCGACTCGAAAAAATTGAACGATTGCGGACTGATAAAACCCTGTGCCGTGGCAAAAAACACACCGGCCAGGCCGCCGATCATCGCACCCAGCATGAAAGCGGACAGCTTGACCGTCACGTGATTGATACCCAGCGAGCGGCAGGCAATTTCGTCTTCCCGCAAGGCTTCCCAGGATCGCCCGATGGGCATGACACGCAACTGGGTAAAAAAGCGCAGCGCAATCATGCTGATTACGAACAGCAGCAGATAGACAAAGAGATAGCGGTAATCGCTGTTGTATGGCAAACCGAAAAAGTCGTGAAACGGCACCGCGTCACCGCGCGCGCGCCGCACGAATTCCAGATTGAAAATGGTCGGGGCCGGAACCGATGCGCCATTGGGGCCGCCGGTGAAATTGATCCAGTTGACCAAAACCAGGCGGATAATTTCGCCAAAGCCCAGTGTCACGATGGCCAGATAATCCCCATGCATCTTGAGCACCGGGAACCCCAGCAGGCCGCCGCATAAAGCCGCCAGCAATGGTGCGAGAAACAGTGCGGACCAGAAACCGATACCCAGATACTCGGCGCCCAATGCAAGAAAATAGGCTCCAACCGCGTAAAATGCCACAAAACCCAAGTCAAGCAGGCCGGCCAGCCCAACCACGATATTCAAACCCAGTCCCAGCAATACATACACCATGGCCAGGGTCAGGTTGTTGATCCAGCTTTTGCCGAACCAGCCGAAGTAGAAGAACAGCAGCGGCAACAGCAACCCTACCAGGAACAATACCGGCAACGCGCCCTTCCATGGGTGCTTCTTGCCGCGGCGCTTCGGGATACGCACACCCATGGCAATCATGACAAACAGCACCACCAGCACCAGGGCAATGCCGGCACCCCGGTAGATGATGCCGGACAGGCCCAGCGCCAGGAACACCGCCATCAGGCCGCCGCCCCAGAGCAGTATGCGTCTTAAGCGCTTGCCGCCATCGGCATATTCATCTTCCACCTCGACACCGTGTTCGGTCTTGATGAAATTCTGAATGAAATTCTGCCCGGTCTGCGTTTGCGCGCCCACCGATACGAAAAAGCGCACGAACGCGACAATCAGGCCAATAGCCACACCATTCAGAAAGAACGGACTGCGGAACCAGTCCAGCGTGAAGGAGTATTGCTTGAGAACGAAATTGGTAATCGGACTAAATACCAGCATGGTCAGGATGCCGGCAACTACAGCGTCGCGCAATGAATGGCCAAAATCGATGGTTGAGGTTTGCGTGGTACTCATTACACTTTCTCCACGGCAGGCCGGCCCAGCAGGCCACTCGGTTTGAAGATCAGCACCAGCACCAGCACACTGAAGGAAAACACATCCTTATAGTCGCTGCTCACAAAGCCGGCGAACAGCGATTCGAGCACACCCAGGATCAGGCCGCCCAGCATGGCGCCGGGCAACGAACCAATCCCGCCCAGCACAGCCGCACTGAACGCCTTGATGCCTAGAATAAAGCCGATATGAAAATCGAAAGAGCCATAGTTGAACGTGACCAGTTCGCCGGCCACCGCCGCCATCACGGAACCGATGACAAATACAGTTGAAATAATCCTGGTGGTGTTGATGCCCAGGATGGTCGCCATCTTGCGATCCTGCTCAACCGCCCGGCATTGCCTGCCCAGGCTGGTTTTCTGGATCACCCAGGTAAGGATCATCATGGCAATGAAGCTGACAACCACAATCAGCAGATCGATATAGCGAATCTGGAAGAAGCCGCCATCAGACCCGACGGTAAAGCCGCCCTGAATAACCGAGGGCACGCCCTGTACATAGGGCCCCTGGCTCACCTGCACATAGTTTTGCAACAGCAGGGATACACCAATGGCCGTAATCAGCGGGGCCAGGCGGTTGGTGGTGCGTAGCGGTCGGTACACGGTGCGTTCTATATACCAGCCGTACAGCCCGGTAATAAACATGGTGACCATCAGGGTAAGCAGCAAGGAAAGCGCCAGCGAATCTATGCCAAGAAATGTGAATACGGCAAATGCAATTGCAGTGATATAGGCACTGATCATGTAGATTTCGCCATGGGCGAAGTTGATCATGCCGATAATGCCATAAACCATGGTGTAGCCAATTGCAATCAAGCCGTAAATAGCGCCCAGCGTGACGCCATTTACCAATTGCTGGCCCAGAATATACCAATCCATGATTGTACCTTTTCAGGGTGAAGACAAAGGTCTGGTGTTTTGCGAAAAAACAGCCATCGCTTCTTGGAAATGTTGAAGCAGGAAATGCAAACGGCGCATGGTGATGTCATGCGCCGTCGGTTCAGACCTTACTGTTTGTACTCTACGTACTTGCCTTCTTTGTTCCAGACGTACAGAACGAAGTCATTGGATTTAAGGTCACCCTTCTCATCCCAGCCCTTGTTACCCGTTACCGTAGGAACCGGGTTGGCCTTGAGCCAGTCGGCCAGCTTGGTGCCGTCTGTCTCGTCTTTGTTGGCAGCCAGCGCCGCTGCGACAGCCTGTACCGCAGCATAGGAATACAGCGTAAAGCCCTCGGCATCGCTACCTGATTTTTTCAGTTCATCGACCACGCCTTTGGAGGCCGGATCGTTGCGGGGATCTTTCAGAAAGCTCATGTAAACGCCTTCTGCATTCTGCACACCGCCCGCGGCAGTCACGAAAGCGGGATCGGCAATGCCATCATCGGAAATGAATGGCGTTTTCAGACCCTGTTGACGCATCTGCTTGACCAGCACACCGGCCTCGGCATACAGACCGCCGAAGAAAACGGCATCCACGTTGGAGCCCTTGATTTTAGTGACCAGCGCATTGTAATCACGTTCACCGCGAGTCACGCCGTCTTCAAGCACCACTTCGATACCCAGTTTTTTGGCTGCATCACGCGTGGCATTGGCCAGGCCGACACCATAGGTGTCTTTGTCATTGATGATGGCAACACGCTTGACCTTGAGCACATCCTTCATGAATTTTGCATCGACTTCGCCCTGCTGATCGTCGCGTCCGCAAGTGCGCAGAATCGTTGATAGATCACGCTCTGTGACCTTGGGATTGGTGGATGCCGGAGTGATGTTCAGGACATTGGCTTCGTCATAAATTTCGGAAGCGGGGATGGTGCTGGATGAGCAGAAATGACCGATCACGGCCGTGACTTTTTCCTGGTCGACCAGGCGGTTGGCTGCGGCGACCGCCTGCTTGGGATCACATGCGTCATCAGCAGTAACCAGCTTAAGCTGCTTGCCGTTGACTCCGCCCTTGGCGTTGATGGCATCAATAGCTGCCTGTGCGCCTGTCTGCAACTGCTTGCCGAAAGCCGCACTGCCCCCTGTCATGGGCGCGCCCAGGCCGATTTTGATTTCATCTGCGGCCAGCGCTGGCGTCCCGAAGGCAGCGGTAAGCGCGGAAGCCAGAAATATTTTCTTCAACATTTTATTCATGCTTTTCTCCTGATCGGCGAGCATGGGTCCTGCACGAGGCAAAACCAATTATGGATATGCGACAGGCACACGCCGGCCACACTACTTACCACCACTACCACACATTCTGCTCCACAATGGGCTGATTGTTCAAAACACGTTCCCAGCTCATGCGTGAGAGGTCAAGACTGCGATACTTTCCAAATTCGATAAGCTCGGCCAGCCCGCGACCAACAGCGGGTGATTGTTGCATACCATGTCCGCTGAAACCATTAGCGTAAACCATATTTTCTACAGAGGGGTGGTACCCCAGAATCACATTCTGATCGAACGTGTTGTAGTCGTAATGGCCCGCCCAAGCGTGCTCGCAGCGCAGGGCCTCGAAGGCCGGAACGCGTGCAGCCAGAATCGGCCATAGCAGCTCGTCGAACAGTTCATGCTGAACGTCATAATCAAAACACTCAGGATCCTGATCCTGAGGGGGCTGTATGCCGCCAATGAAGCCCTCACCTTCGGGATGAAAATAGGCGCCGCTCGGATCAATCACCATGGGACAGTCGGTAATTTTTTCAGGGCAGGAAAAATAGAAAACGCAGCGCTTGCGCGACTCTTGCGGCAACACCACGCCCACCTGTGCCGAGAGCGCCGCCGCCCCTGTCCCTGCTGCATTGACCAGCGTAGTGCAGGCAATATGCCGGCCGCTTTTGAGGGTCACGCCTGTCACGGTCCTGCCGGTTTTATTGATGGCAACCACTTCATCTTCAAGGTAGGTCACGCCCTGGGCGACGGCCTTGCGTCGGAAGGCACGCATCATGCCATAGGCGTCCAGCCAGCCTTCGCCCTTGACACCATAGGAGCCAAGCGCCAGGTCATCCACATTCAGCCACGGCCATGTCGCCTTCAGTTCGGCAGGCGTTTTCAGAATGATATCGGCCCCCAGACTGCGCTGCAGCGCATTGTTTTCACGCATGACCGTCTCGCCCCCAGGGGTAGACAGAAACAGATAGCCTTTTTCCTGGAAGCCCACGTCGGGACGCTCGCCATCAACGGCCAGTGTGTCGCCGAAGTGACGCAAAAACTCGGTGCCAAATTGCGAGAGCTGAATATTTTCCGGCGTTGAAAACTGATGCCGGATAGAAGCGGCAGACAAGGCCGTTGCGCATTTCTGATAACTTGCATCTTTTTCAATCACCAGGATTGAACCGTCGAAGGAAGCCGATGCGCTCAGGAAATAGGCCAGCGAACTGCCCGTTGCTGCACCACCAATGATCACGACATCATATTGACTATTCACACCGAATTTTCCGGGAAGAAGTTAAGATATATATCTAAATTCTCATAAGAAAAAAAATTCGTCAATATTTTTTTTAAGTTTAAACGTAAATTTTTAACTGGTATTTTTTATTGTTATAAATCAATAACTTACATTAGTTAAAAATCGACCTGTCCCTATGGAAAACCCTTATCAAAAAATAATTCCGACAGGAAATTTGTAATTATCACAACTGAAATAGACGCAATTTAACGCGGCATTTCGCTTTCCGGCATGACCGTAACAGAGGTTTTCAGGCTATGTGCACTGCTTCCGTACATCATGCCCCGAATTGGTGAGACATCAGAAAAATCGCGGCCCCAGCACAGGGTGATATGCTCCTGGTCGGGAAACACATTATTGGTCGGATCCGAATCGACCCAGCCATGGCCTGGAATATAGACCGACACCCAGGCGTGCGAGGCATCGGCGCCGATCAGCCTGGGCTGACCGGCCGGCGGATGGGTCAGCAGGTAGCCGCTGACATAGCGCGCCGCCAAACCGATGGCGCGCAGGCAGGAAATCATGAAATGCGCAAAGTCCTGGCATACGCCACGACGCTTCTGGAAGACCTCAAGCACCGGCGTGGCGATGGTGGTGGCCTGCGGATCGAAAACGAATTCATTGAAGATACGCGCTTGCAGCGCCCCCACTGCGGCCAGCACCGGCATGCCCGGACTAATTGCCTGGCGTGCCCACTGGGCAATGGCCGGCAGCAGCCGGATATGGTTCGATTCAAAACGAAACTGGGTGGCTTCAAAATCATAGGGCAGATACGTCCTGCCCGACATATAGCGCAAATGATTCACGACCTCTTCCCAAGGCGGCGTGTTGTCGCTGTCAGGCAGCCGGCGATGGGTCAGGCTGACCACGGAATGCGCGCGCACAGCCAGCCGCTTGTGATCGCCCATCAGGGTGAAATACTGCAGCGGATTGCCAAAGCAGTCCAGCAGAAAGTCGATCTTGTCTGGACACGGATCGATATTGATGACATGGGACTCGGGCCCCTGCCAGGGCAAAATACGCGGGGAAAGGCGCAATATCTGCCGTGACTGGGTCACCGGCGAGTAGTAATCATATTCCGTGTCATGTTGAATGTGATAGGTCACCATCACAGGAACTCCTTGTTGACCGTCTCAAGGCCGGTATCGCTCGATATGGTTTCGGTAACAAGAAAATACTGATGGCTGATGCTGTTGGCGTAAATGGACAGCCCGTAAGAAATGTCGGCGCAAACACTGCCCAGTTGCTGGTAAATCTGCTCGGCTGCGGGCGTTCCCACGGCAAACCCCGCCAGATCAACCGCGTCCAGATCGCCCAGCGCCTTTTGCAGGATTTGCCTGCTTTGCGCTTCCTGGACATTGAATGCAGCGCTGTTATCCAGCAGACTCTGGCACAGGTAGCGCAGTGAATAGGGGTTGCTGCGGTCGAACACCAGCAGATACAGCACTGCCAGCATCTCTTCTTCGCGGTGGTAGCGGGCGCGATAGGTCACGATACTGTAGGCAATTTCCAGCAGCGACTCGAGCATCATGGTTTTGTCATGCTCGCTCTGCCTGAGGAAAAATCCCAGCGTGTCGCTCATGCGACCCAGCTTTTCGATCAGGCGGCCTAGCAACAGAAAGCTCCAGCCCTCGTCACGCGTCATCTGTTCATGTGTAAAACCAGAGAGGATCGAACAACTGGCGAACAGTTCCTGTATGCGCTGCTGCACCACGGTCAGATCCAGTTCGGCTGAGCCCAGATAGGCAGGCATGTAATTGACGACCCACCATACATCCAGAGACAGCTTTTCCCGTATATTGAACGCACACTGATGCAGATAGTTCACATTGTTGGCCAGCGCGCCGTTCAGCGACGAAGGTGCCAGTGACGCCCCCATCTGATGACGAATGAAATTGATGTCATAGGTGCCGTCTGCGCCGATGGCTTCTGCCGACGGCGCAGGCAATACATGCAGATGCGTACCCAGTTTGTACAGCAGCGTGATCAGCGTTTCCTTCTCGGTCACACGCTCGGTCAGGTTGCGGATGATGGTACGCAGCAGCAATACCGAAAGCTCCGCGCGGATGCCATAGCGTCCCATCCAGAACAGATTCTCGCCTATACGGGCCGGCGTGGTCGTGTGCGCCGCCAGCAATTGCTCGAGCGTCAGCGGCTTTGCTTCAAACGCGTCCGATGCGTTGCGCACCCGGTCGCTGGCCGGAGGCACCGTGACCACGGTCGGCGACGCGGGACGGCCCACCCGGCAGACCCACAGGTCCTTGTTGATCTGTCGGTTGCGCGAAGACAGTACCGGTGTATTGGTTTTGTCTTCGACCCGCACGACACCACCGGGCATGACCTGATAGGAACCATCAGGGGTCAAGGTGGCAAAAACCCGCATGGTAAAGCGACGCATCTGCAACTGCCTCGATTCAAAATCAATTTCCGGAATGCGGGCCAGCGGTATCACCTCGTGCGCCACCAGCGAACGCGGACTGGTTTGCAGCCGCTGCAACAGTGCCTCGCGCTGCGCTTGATTCATATCGGGCACGTATTGCGGACTGGCGCGCATCGATGAAAAGCTCGATTTGAACATCAGGGAATCAAAGTGCTTGCGGGCATAATCCAGATTGGCCTCGTCACCGCACCACCAACTGCGGATCGAATCCATTAGCAAGGGTTCGCCGCGCAGATGCTGGCAAATGCCGGGCAAAAACTCCAGCATGCCTGCAGATTCGAGTACACCCGATCCCAATGCATTGCATACCGTCACAGTACCTTTGCGGATGGCCTGCAACAAGCCCGGAATACCCGGATAGTCGCTGCCATACAGCTCCATCGGATCACATTCGCTGTCTTCCAGGCGACGCAACACCACATGCACCCGCTGCAGGCCTCGCAGCGTCTTGAGGTATAGCAAATCGTTGCGTACGGTCAGGTCCAGGCTTTCGGTAATGGGCACACCCATTTGCCGGGCCAGGAAAACATGTTCGAAATACGCGGGGTGTTTGGGTCCCGGTGAGAGCAGTACCGTGACGACGTTGCCATCTTCGACCGACATACTCGACAGCAGGGTCTGGCGCAGGGCACGGAAATAGTCGGTTTGCGGATGAACCCGCAACTGGTTGAACAGTGCCGGCAGTGCCGTGCTCATGATCTGCCGGTTCTGCAGTGCATAACCCGCGCCCAGCGGCCCCTGGGTCCGATCCTTCAGCACCCGCCACTGCCCGTTTTCATCGCGGGCAATATCGACTGCGTACATATGAAGGTGATTGTCGTGCGTATCCAGGGTATTGATGCAAGGCCATAGAAAGCCCCGTTGCCCGAAGATGAGCGAGGGCGGAACCAGGCCCCGCCGAATCAGTTGCTGCGGGCCATAAATATCGCGCAGCGTGTCGTTGATCACGGCCGCGCGCTGGGCCACTGCAAGCTCAATGTAATCCCACTCCTGGGCAGAAATCACATACGGAATAACGCTGAGCGACTCCCAGGGCTCGGTACTGCCGTCTTCGCTATAGGCATTGTAGATGCTGCCCCGGTTCTGGATATTTTCGGCGATATACGCCAGAAAGCCCTTGAGATCATCGGGAGCAAGGTTCCTGAGTGCCGACAGCACATAATCCCACTCCGGCGCCAGGCGTCCGTCCTGGTTCCGCAGCTCGGAAAACGCTCCGGCCGGGGAAGGGCTCAGTAATTGATCAAGGGAAAAGTCCATGCAACCATTGATGATGACTTTACAATGAGTCATTGTACGCAATTTCGACCAGACGCCTACCATTGCGTCGACTAATGGGCGACAACGATGCACATGCACCACACCCTTTGCCGGCTACAGCCCCGGCGCACGCATTGCCGCACAGAACAGCATCGTCGGCGTCGCTGTTCTGCCGGTTCACTCCAGGACCCGATGATGCTATTGGACCGGCTGCCACAGGAAATCGTCGTTGATACCCTGGCCAATCACCTCCATTTTCTCCAGATACCGGGTCAGCCAGTCGTGCAGACCTGCCTTGAAAATTTCATCAATCGTGGTATAGCGCAGGTCCGCATCCAGCCTTCCCGCCAGGCGCAGCGTTTCATCGGATTTGGCATTACGCACTTTTTGCAAATGGGCCAGCAGCTCGCGCGAGGAATGGGCCAGAGAATGCGGCATATCCGGGTGCAATACAATCAGCTCGATCACGCGTTTGGGGTCGACGGTTTCGCGAAACACCTGACGATAGATTTCCAGGCCGGAGAGCGAGCGCAGCACAGCGGTCCAGTGATACAGCTGGGTGACCAGCTTGCGCTTGTCATCAGCCGCATTCTCCAGGTAGAAGCGGATTTCCAGCATGCGCGCAGTATTGTCGGCGCGCTCCAGATAGGTGCCCAGGCGCATGAAGTTGTATGTTTCGTTGCGCAGCATGGTGCCTTCCTGCGCGCCCAGCGTCTGCAGGGATCGGGTCTTGATCCACTCGAAGAATCGCGTCGGGTTACTGGCCAGTATCGGCGTCTTGAGCAGGCGGTTCATCTCCAGCCAGGTAAAGTTGATCGTTTCCCATATTTCGGACGTCACGGTACCACGGATCGCCCGCACGTTTTCCCGCGCCAGCCGGATGCATGAGGCGATGGACGAGGTGTAGTTCTTGCTGTTGACCACAAAGTCAATCACCCGATCGGCACTGATGGCGCCGCATTCGGCCTCATACTGCTCCAGCGTTTCCAGCGTCGCCAGCACGCTGCGCCAGCTATAGTCCGAATGATCCTCGTCATTGGTCATGAGGGTCGTCTGGTAACAGACCTCCAGCAGACGTACGGTATTTTCTGCCCGCTCCAGGTAACGGGACATCCAGTAAATATGATCAGCGGTACGACTTAACATGATTCTTCCTTATTTTTCATTCGACGATAACGCGGTCTGCTGCGGCGCACTGGCGCACTCATGCAGACGGCATTGACCCGCTTTGCGCCCGGCTGGCGCCCCTAGCCGCGCCGGTTGATGACCCAGGTATCCTTGGTGCCGCCTCCCTGTGATGAATTGACCACCAGCGACCCCTCTTTGAGTGCCACGCGAGTCAATCCGCCCGCGGTCATGCGGATCGTCTTGCCAGACAGCACGAACGGTCGCAGATCCACGTGACGCGGGGCAATGCCGGCCTCTACAAAGGTCTGGCAGGTGGACAACGCCAGCGTGGGTTGGGCAATATATTTGGCCGGATCCTTTTTGATCAGTTGCTCGAACGTGGCCAGTTCATCCCGCGTGGCCGCCGGTCCGACCAGCATGCCGTAGCCACCGGCGCCGTGCGTTTCCTTAACTACCAGTTCCTTCAAATTGGCAAGCACATAGGCCTTATCCTCTTCGTTGCGGCACATATAGGTAGGCACGTTGTTCAGTAGCGGCTTTTCGCCCAGATAGAAGCGGATCATTTCCGTGACATATGGGTAAACCGATTTGTCATCGGCGATGCCGGTGCCGATGGCATTGCACAGCGTCAGGTTGCCCGCTTTGTAGGCCCGCATCAGGCCTGGCACACCCAGCGCCGAATCCTTGCGAAACACCTCGGGATCCAGGAAGTCATCGTCCAGGCGGCGATACATCACATCCACACGCTGCGGCCCTTGCGTGGTTCTCATGTAGACATAATCGTCTTTGACGAACAGGTCCTTGCCTTCGACCAGTTCCACGCCCATTTGCTGCGCAAGAAACGTATGCTCGAAGTATGCAGAGTTGTACATACCGGGAGTGAGCACGGCAATGGTGGGCTTGTCGATGCCTTCGGGCGCCGACTCGATCAGGGTTTCAAGCAGCAGATCTGGGTAATGCGCTATCGGCGTCACCTTGATTTTGCTGAAAAGGTCGGGGAACAACCGCATCATCATCTTGCGGTTCTCCAGCATATAGCTCACGCCGGACGGCACCCGCAGGTTGTCTTCCAGCACGTACAACTCGCCCTTGCCGGCGCGCACGATGTCAATGCCCGCAATATGCGCATAGGTGCGATGCGGCACATCCAGACCGACCATCTCCGGGCGGTATTGTGTGTTATTGATGATCAGATCAGCAGGGATAAGCCCGGCGCGAATCATGTCCTTGTCATGGTAGACATCATGCAGGAACATATTCAGGGCCTTGACGCGCTGCTCGACGCCGCGCTGCAGCGCGTTCCACTCCCTGAGCGGAAATACGCGGGGAATGATGTCAAACGGAATGGTCCGCTCTGTGCCATCGCCATCGCCCGATACCGAGAAGGTAATCCCCACCTGCTGAAACAGCGCCTCGGCTTCTTCGCGCTTGTTCAGCAGCAAATCGGCCTCCTGTCGCTCCAGCCACTTGAGGTATTCTTCGTAGTGCTTGCGGGGGACCGGCTTCTTTTTCGCCTCTTCCAGCCATATCTCATTATAAAACTTGGGAGCCATAAACCTGTTTCCTTTGTTAACTGATTGCGCAGGGTTGCCAAAGCAAAAGTGATGCCACTTTCGGGTTGCCGCAAGCTAATGCGGCAGCACCAGGGCAGTATTCGGTCACGACGAACAGGGGAAAGTACGAATGGGACGGCACCTCCGTTAGTGTTAAATTTCCTTTAAGAAATTTTTTGACTTTAAGAAAGGATGGAAGTACGCTACACAATTGAATGAGCATGCCTGTGCTGCAGGCACCCGGCCAAGACCAGCAATCACGCCGGCCTCGCCGCCAGCAATTCAAGTGTGATAGCACCTTCCGTTCAAAGCTGTGGTTAAAGCACGGGTTAAAGCAATGGTTACAGCTCCGATTGCAGCAATTTTGGGAACTATGGCCAAAGCTTGCTCAAACAGTATTGGTTGGAAATTTCACTCGCAATTATTTTTTGTGTTAACAATAGCATATAAGACAGAATCATCGTCAAGCTGCTCTGCTTAGGGTTCGTTGGCAATTATTGACAGTTCAGGCTCTGTCGTCTGTACATCTGTTGTTACCGTCATACATCCCGGTTCTGCCGGCAAACAAGGAAACCGAAAATGGATTCAGTCAAGGAATTATTCAGCGCGCTGGGCATCACCCAGGAATCGGTCACCGGTGGTTCGCTGCCGGTTCACTCACCGGTAGACGGAGCACGCATCGCCGATGTCAGGGAACACACGCCACAGCAAACGAACCAGGCGATTGACCAGGCCGCCGCAGCCCAGAAGGCATGGCGCAATGTTCCTGCGCCGCGCCGTGGCGAGCTGATCCGGCTGCTGGGCGAAGAGCTGCGTGAACACAAGGCAGCCCTGGGTCGCCTGGTGTCCGTCGAAGCCGGCAAGATCACCGCCGAAGGTGAGGGCGAAGTACAGGAAATGATCGACATTTGTGATTTCGCGGTCGGCCTCTCGCGCCAGTTGTATGGCTTGACCATCGCCTCGGAGCGCCCTGGTCACCGCATGATGGAAACCTGGCACCCGGTGGGCGTGGTCGGCGTGATCACCGCCTTCAATTTCCCGGTGGCCGTCTGGTCATGGAATACCGCTCTGGCGCTTGTATGCGGCAACGCGGTCATCTGGAAGCCCTCGGAGAAAACCCCGCTCACTGCACTGGCAACCCAGGCGCTGTTTGAGCGCGCCCTCAAGCGCTTTGGCGATGCACCGGCTCATCTGGCCCAGGTGGTCATCGGTCAGCGCGATGTGGGCCAGGTGCTGGTAGACAGCCCCAAGGTTGCCCTGGTATCGGCTACCGGGTCGACCCGCATGGGTCGCGAAGTCGGGCCGCGTGTGGCAGCCCGTTTCGGCCGCAGCCTGCTGGAGCTGGGCGGCAATAATGCCATTATTGTCAGCCAGTCGGCCGACCTGGATCTGGCGGTGCGCGGCATTCTTTTTGGCGCTATCGGCACCTGCGGCCAGCGTTGCACGTCCACCCGCCGCATCATTGCGCATCGCGATGTGGTGCAGGAGCTGACCGCCCGCCTGAAAAAAGCCTATGCATCGGCCACGATCGGCAGCCCACTGGAAGCCGGCACGCTGGTCGGACCGCTGATTGATAAAGCCGCCTTCGAGGCCATGCAAAACGCACTGAGCCAGGCCGCCGAACAGGGCGGCACCGTGACAGGGGGCGAACGCGCACTACAAGAGCGCTTCCCCAATGCATTCTATGTCCGCCCGGCGATTGTGGAAATGCCCGGGCAGACAGACGTAGTGCGTCACGAAACGTTTGCGCCCATTCTGTACATCATGAGCTATGACACGTTCGAAGAGGCCGTAGATATGCAGAATGACGTACCGCAGGGTCTGTCTTCTGCTGTCTTCACCACAGACCTGCGCGAGGCAGAGCAGTTCATGTCTGCCTCCGGTTCCGATTGCGGTATTGCAAACGTGAATATAGGAACCTCCGGCGCAGAAATCGGCGGCGCCTTCGGCGGTGAAAAGGAAACCGGCGGCGGTCGTGAATCGGGCTCTGACGCCTGGAAAGCCTATATGCGTCGCGCCACCAATACCGTGAATTATTCACGCGAACTGCCACTGGCGCAGGGTATCCGCTTCGGCGAAGACTGAGCACCAGCGCATACGATGGCCAATGCGAAACTGCATCGCTGACATCCGGGCGCCAAGCCCGGTTTCCGGCGATGCAGCTTTCATGCCATGTATGGCATATGCCATATACACTAAGCATGCCACTGCCCTGCCCGCTATATGCTGTTGTCAATGGGCCGGCTGCTGAATCTGTCTGACCGTTACGCCGTCCGAACGTTACGTTTACCGCGAGCAATTTTATGGCATTTACCTTCCGCTTTGCCGAACCCTTTGCACAGGTCACGGGCTCGCCCATTCGTGAACTGTTCCGCTACCTGTCGCAACCGGGCATGGTTTCTTTTGCGGGCGGCTACCCGGCACCCGAGCTGTTCGACGAGGCTGGTCTGCAGACCTCGCTACTTGCACTGGCCCACAATCCGGGCACAACGCTGTCCTATGGTGCAACAGAAGGCTGGCCCGCACTGCGCGAGTCCTTTGCACGTCTGACAACAGCGCGCGCAATACCTACCGAGGCTGAGCAACTGATTGTCACCAGTGGCTCTCAACAGGGTTTTGATCTGCTATTACGCGCCTTTATCCAGCCCGGCGATACGGTGGTAGTGGAACGCCCCACCTACCCTGCCGCCCTGCAGGGATTGCGGCTGGCCGGCGCGCACATTGTCACGATTGGCAGCAACACCCAGGGCCCCGATCTGGCAGAGCTGGCCGCAGTTTTCAAGCAACATCAGCCCAAACTGCTTTACCTGGTTCCCACCTTTGCAAATCCAACAGGCGCCACCATTGATCTGCAGGGCAGGCGCCGCTTGCTGGATCTGCTTTTAGGCACGTCCTGTGTCTTGATTGAAGACGATCCCTATGGCCAGTTGCGTTTTGGAGGATCACCGGTACCAACGCTTGCCGAACTGGCTCATGATACGCCCGTGGCCGACCAGGTCGTGTATTTGTCCAGCCTGTCAAAAACCATCGCCCCGGGCCTGCGGCTGGGCTGGATGAGGGCGCACGCCGATATTCTGCGCAGGTGTGTGCTGGCCAAGCAGGTTGATGACCTGTGCTCGGCGCCCTATTTGCAGGCCGTAGCGGCCCATTATCTGGATTCGGGCCGTTATGAGACTCACCTGCCGAAAATTGCCAAGTCCTATGGCGAACGCGCCCGCCTCATGATTGCGTCGCTGCGGCAGCACTTTGGTGAAAGTTTGACCTTGCTTGAGCCCGAAGGCGGCATGTTCCTTTGGGGACGTCTGCAAGACGGCATGAATGCCGCCTCGCTGCTGCCGCTGGCCATACAGGAGAACGTGATGTTTGTGCCAGGCAGCGCTTTTTACGCAGCACAGCCCGATCCACAGGCCTTCAGGCTGAGTTTTACCATGAGTACGCCAGAGCAGATTGTTCAGGGGTGCGAGCGCCTGTTTCGCGCCGCGCAGCGACTAGCGCAGGGCGAAACAGCGGGTTAACAGGGCAGGCGGCGACCGGGCTGGCCGTGCTTTGCACGCCCGCAGTCAGGACCGCGGGTCAGCCTGATCTGCCGGATCGCTTTTGGCCGGATCGGCCATGCCTGAACGCGCCGGCGTCACACGCTTGCCTGTGCTATCGGTACTGTCCGCGCCCGGCGCGGCATCGCTACCTGCAGCGTGCGGGTCCCGCAACGACGCCGCATGCCGATCAAGGTTAGCATCGTGATCGTCTGCTGCCGTTGCCTGCGGCGTCCCGGACAGTCGATGCACATCGACCTCGGTGGTGACCGGCTGCAATGCCGGGATGGTCTTGGCAGCCTTGGCCGACAGGCTCTGGAAGCGGTCTACCTTGCCGGTCAGCCCTTGGTTGCCCGCGAAACTGCGCACGACGGCATTGTAATGCGTGCTCAGCGTGCCGATTGTGCCGCCCAGTTTGCCCAGGTGCTCGGCAACCCGCGCCACCTGGTTGTACACATCGCTGGCGCGTTCGCCGATAGCCTGCGCCTGTTCATTGCTGTCGGCCATCATCCACAAATACGACACGGTGCGCAGAATCGGCATCAATGTCGTATGTGATACAAGAATGACGCCGCGCTCATACCCATACTGAAAAATATTCTGGGCATGGCGCAAGGCCTCGATATAGGCGCCTTCTATCGGCATGAACATCAGGACAAAGCCCGGGCTTTTCATGCCGGCCAGCGCCGTATAGTCTTTGGCCGCAAGCTGATCAATATGCGTGCGCACCGCCCGCAGATGCGCGTCCAGAAACGTCTGGCGCGCCGGCTCTTCGGTGGCATTCACGGCCTGTTCGTAGGACACCAGCGACACCTTGCTGTCCAGCACGATCTTCTTGCCATCCGGCAAAAAGACGATGAAATCCGGGTAGTTGGCGCGGCCGTCCTCGCTGCGAAACAGCACCTGCGTATCGAAATGGGCGCCCTTGTGCAGCCCGGCCGCTTCCAGCGCACTTTCCAGCTGCATCTCCCCCCAATTGCCCAGGGCCTTTTTATCCCCCTTGAGCGCACGCGCCAGCGCCTGCGCGTCATGAGTCATTTTCATACCCATGTCCATCAACTGGCCGATCTGTGAGCGCAGCATGCTGTGTCCCTGCAGCGATTGATCGTGCACCTCGTTGACCCGCGTTTGAAACCGGTCTATCTGTTCGCGCAGAGGCTGCAGCAGCCCTTCGATGGACTGGCGGCTGTTACGCGAAAAGGTTTGTTCCTTTTCCTCGAAGATGCGGGTCGCCAGATTGCGGAACTCGGTGCCCAGTTGCTCGCGGGATGCGTCAAACTGTGCCCGCATGGCTTCCAGACTCTGCGCCTTGTAGGCGTAATCGGCCTGCAGGGAAATATGCTGTTTCTCAAGTGTATTGCGCGCTGTTTCCAGCTGCTGCACTTGCGCTTCGAACTGTGCCAGCCTGTCGCTGTGTTGCTCGTTCTGCTGCCGCGCATGGGTCAGGTCGCTGCGCGCAGCCGCCAGCAGAGCGGCGAGCTCATCCTTTTGCGTGTCCAGTTCTCGATATTGCATCTGCAATTGGTCATAGCGTTGTTGCTCCTGCTCGTGCAGTCGGTCGCGCTCGGCCAGCAGATCCTCCTGGCCGGCTGCCCGCGCCCGGGCAGTGGCAAGCCGATAGTTCATGAACAGGGCGCACAGGAGCATGCCCGCGATAGCGCCAGCAGCAACCAGCATCCACAGCAGGGGCAATGCCTGCAGGGCGGCGACCACTTCATTCATGCACGCACTCCGGCAGCGACCATTCGCAATAGCGCGTGGCCGCGACAGCAGGCGCATAGTGCCTGTTCACGTTAGAAGCATGAACCACAGACAGAACGGACAAATACATAACGACAGAACCCCGGAAAGCTGCCCGACAATCTGGGCATGTCATGCATTCTAGCGCAAACGCTTAACAGTCGCACCCGGCCGAGGTCCTGTGCCATGACCGAGGGGGAGCGCGCCGCCGGTGCAGCACAGGGTTCGCGTGCTTGCGTTGAATCTGCCGCCGCTGCCTTGCAAGACCAGACGAGGCCGGCTCGGTTGCTCATCGCCAATGACGCCGAGGCGCCTGCTGGCATACGCATACAGTGCCTTTGCTCCTGGTGCCTTTGTTACAGTTGCCGGCGTTGCATCTGATCGGCGATGTATTCGGCCTGGCGAATGGCCAGCGAGACAATCGTCAACGTGGGGTTCTCTGTTGCGCCGGAGGTGAACTGGCTACCGTCGGAAATAAACAGATTGGCAATGTCATGCGTTTGCCCGTGTTTATTGCAAACGCCATCTTCGGGTCGCGCGCTCATCCGACAGGTGCCCAGGTTGTGCGTGGAGGGGTATGGCGGCGTGCGAAACGCCTTGCGGGCGCCTGCCGCTTCATACATGGCAATCGCCTGGCCAAACGCGTGCTCGCGCATCGCATGATCGTTGGGGTGATCATCAAAATGCACATTCGGCACCGGCAGGCCATGTTGGTCTTTCTGGTCATGATTCAGTGTAATGCGATTGGTTTCACGCGGCATATCTTCGCCCACGATCCACAACCCCGCCGTTCGTGTATAGGCATCCATATACGACGCAAAGTCGCTGCCCCAGCCGCCCGGGTTAAGAAACGCGGCATAAAACGGCAGGCCAAGCGCGATGGTTTCCAGTTCATACCCGCCGACAAAACCACGCTTGTCATTATGCCCGGCCTCATCCTGTACGACACCGGCCATGGTGGTACCGCGGTAGAAATGGACCGGCTCGTCAAACACCGCATAGACTGATCCGGTCGTGTGGCGCAGGTAATTGCGTCCGACCTGGCCGGAACTGTTGGCCAGCCCATCGGGAAATTTCGAAGATGCCGACAGCAGCAACAAGCGTGGCGTTTCAATGGAATTGCCAGCCACACAAACGATGCGGGCAGACTGCCGCTGCTCGTTGCCGTCCTTGTCAAAATACACTACGCCGGTGACCTTGCCTTGTGCATCGTGCTCTATGCGCGCCACATGACACTGGCTGCGCAGTTCCAGTTTGCCGGTTTTTTCTGCCTTGGGAATTTCGGTATACAGTGTTGACCACTTGGCGCCCATCTTACAGCCCTGGAAACAGAACCCCTGCTGGACACAGGCGCCGCGACCATCACGGGCCCGACTGTTGATGGCCATATGCCCGGTACTGACCTTTTTATAGCCAAGGCGGGTCGCGCCGTTGTACATGATCTTGAAATTATTGTTACCGGGCAGGCCGGGAATGCCGTTAGTGCGCGTGACTCCCATTTTGTCTTCGGCCCGCGCATAATAGGGCTCCATATCCTTGAGCGTGATGGGCCAATCCAGCAAGTTGGCATCCTTGAGTTGCCCATAATGGGTGCGGGCCTTGAACTCATGCTCCTGAAACCGCAGGGAGGCGCCCGCCCAGTGCGTGGTAGTGCCGCCCACCGTCTTGCAGATCCAGGCAGGCAGATTGGGAAAGTCCTTGGCAATGCGCCAGGTGCCGGAAGTGGTCCGCTTGTCCAGCCAGGCCAGTTGGCTGAAGGACTTCCATTCATCCTGAACAAATGATGCAGTGCTTTGCCGCGCGCCGGCTTCCAGCAACACGACGCTGATTCCCTTTTGACATAATTCATTGGCCAGCGTGCCGCCGCCTGCGCCCGAGCCGATAATGACAACAACGCTGTCGTCCTTGTGATCAAAACTTGTCATAATGCTTATCTCCTTAATCCTGCCTGTCTCTGTCTGTGAGCGTCGGTGCGCTTTATGATTGCATGGAAGGACTGGCGCTCTGGGGCGGGTCGGGCAGCCACTTCAGATCGTCAAAGCCACGCGCAAGATAGCCACCTTTGCTCCACACTTCCCCCTCGTAGCCGAAGTGGCGGTAGGCCATATCATTGTCGTATATGGACGTGATGCATTGGCCACGTACGGCCTGAAAGAACGGATCGGCTTGCATTTGCTGCAACAGCGCGGTTTGTTTATCCAGAGCAAGACTTGCGAAAGCGCCTGCCGCGTGCTGGTTGAGTTTTGCGACGCCTTGGGCCACCAGCGTGGCCTGCGCGCTATCGCTCATTTGCGCATCCATGTCCTTGACCAGCAAGGCGTAGACCGCATCGGGCAGGTCCTTGTGCGGATACAGTGCCTTGCCCATTGCCAGCAGCGTCTCGGCCTGTACCTGGTTCAGGTGCGTGGTTTCCAGCGCCCAGACGCGCGACGGTGCAAAGGTCGCCAGTACAGAGCTGGCGGCCAGGGTGCCCGTCAGTATTGCGGCCCCGCGCAGAAATTCACGCCGGGTCAGTGCGCCAGCGGGACTTGTCTTTCTTAATATGATCGGTGTATCCATCATTCCTCCGGTAAGCAGTCGCATTCATCCGAAGCGCAACCGAAGGCTGATGCCAGGGCTCGCTTCGCTTAGTTATGCGAACATTATGTGCTTTACCGGTAGGCCCGGGTAACATCCATTTACTACATACATAGAGGAAAACCCCTATACCTTCTATGGTTTTCACGAGACCGATATAAGCAGTCGGCCTCCCCCTGCCAGAGTGTCTATCAGGCTGGGCCAGGGGCCATCGCGGCCAGCCGCATCCGGGTGACAGTGTAAAGACAGAAGCAGGCAATAATGGATCTGGGCGCGATTTTGATGGTGAGCATGATCAAATCGCCCGGGCAGGCCAGCTGCTCGCCAGTCAGGCGATCAGCATCGCTATGGGAAAAAAGCAATCAGCCAACCAGGGCTATTTTTTCGGCACGCGCCATTTTCAGCGGCGGACAGGGCTGTACCGTTACGGGCTCTGCGCCTGTCGTGGCGTAGCGCACAGCCTGGTAGCGCATACAGGTCACGCGCAGAAAAGAGGTGAAATTCGTGGCTTCACCGCGATATGCATACACTTCGTCGTAAAGCGTGGCAATGAGTTGATTGGTGGTCGTGCCATCGCGGCGCGCCAGTTCTGCCAGCACTTCCCAGAACATATTTTCCAGCTTGATGCTGGTTACCACTTTGGCGATACGTACCGAGCGGCTGCGGCACTCGTACATGATAGGATCAGTGTGAGAATAAATGCTGCACATAGTGTCTCCTGCTGCAGACGGCCAACAGGCAGGTCCGGTACAGAACCCGGTCTGGCCCGCATTGCCGGACGGAAAATGGCATCCGCACGGAACGCGTTGACGCTGCAATTGTTATGAACCTGACCACGGTCACCCGTGTGATTATATAGTAGCACTTTAGCAGAATCGTCGCCCCCTCAAGGCACGACCGCCTGCCCAGGCATCGAAACCTCCCCTGCCTATACGCTACTGATAGTGCCCGTGCCTTTGCAGGACTTCGATTTTATAGCCGTCCGGGTCCAATATAAAAAAGAACTGGGCCAGCAGGGTATCGCCGTCATGGAAACGCTTGATGTCCAGGGGGGACAGGCCTGCCTGCACAAGACGTGCATGCTCGGCCTCCAGATCGTCTACACAGACGGCCACATGGCCATAGCCATCGCCATGCGAATACGGTTGCTGACGACCCTTGTTCCAGGTCAGCTCGATCTCCATGTCGTTTTCTGCGTTTCGCAGGTACGACAGTGTAAAGTCCGGGAAATCCAGCTCATGTGCCGGCTCCAGGCCGAAAGCGGTTTTGTAGAATGCCTTGGATGCTGCCAGATCAAGACAGCGCAACATGACGTGAATGATTTTTGCCAAATCGTGGTCCCCCTGTAACCTTTTATAAACCGATGCGCGAGCCAGGCGTTGATGCCAACATTGTCGCGGCCCTTTGATTATGCAGGACAGTAGCCAGGCGGGGGTAATAGCGGATTACTACAGCGCTCTAATGGCGCGCAAGCGCGCGTATATTGACAGACGCGGCAGCATCGCCCGTAGACGGACACCCGGCGTTGCGGGTATCCGTCGAGGCAACAGAGATTGAAACTACAGAGACCGCAGCTACAGCCATCCGAGGCAGACCGGCAGAGCAGGCATCGCCGATACAAGCGCCGGACCTGCAGTCGCTACAGCCTGGTCCTCAGGCATGCAAAGCAGCGTTATCAGAACGCAGGTACAATCGCGCCCTTGTATTTTTCTTGGATGAATTTTTTCACATCATCCGTCTGCAGCGCCTTGATCAGCTTCTCGATAGCCGGTGACTTGGCTTTGTCTTCGGTAGTAGCCACCAGATTGGCGTAAGGCGAGTCGGCGCCTTCAATGAACAGCGCATCTTTGGTTGGATTCAGACCCGCTTCCAGCGCATAGTTAGTGTTGATCAGCGCCAGATCCACGTCATCGAGCACACGCGGCAAGGTGGCTGCTTCCAGTTCCTTGAACTCCAGTTTCTTGGGGTTTTCGGTTACATCCCTTGCGGTGGCCAGCAGGTTGGCTGGATCTTTAAGTTTGATCAGGCCCTGTTTTTGCAACAGCAGCAAGGAGCGCGCGCCGTTGGATGGATCATTAGGAATGGCAACGACTGCACCGTCCTTGATTTCAGAAACATTTTTGATTTTCTTGGAGTAAGCGCCAAACGGTTCAACATGAACCAGGCCGACTGAAACCAGTTTGGTCCCCTTTTCCTTGTTGAACGTGTCCAGATAAGGCTTGTGCTGGAAAAAATTGGCATCCAGTTGCTTGTCGGCAACTTGCTGGTTGGGCTGCACGTAGTCGGTAAATACCTTGACGGTCAGGTCAACCCCTTCCTTGGCCAGAACAGGCTTGATGTGCTCAAGCAGCTCGGCATGCGGTACCGGCGTAGCGGCCACAGTCAATTTTTCATTGGCCACGGCTGACAGGCTGATCAGGGAACCGGCCACGAGCAGGCCACCCAGAATGTGTTTTAAGTTCATTTGCAATACTCCTTATTGCTATTTTCGGTTGAAATGTTGAACCAGATAATCACCCAGGGTCTGCACCAACTGCACCATGAGGATCAGAATAACCACAGTAATGATCATGACTTCGGTCTGATAGCGCTGATACCCGAAGCGGATGGCCAGATCGCCCAGGCCGCCACCGCCGATCACCCCGGACATGGCCGAATAGCTGATGAGCATGATCGTGGTCACCACCACTGCACTGATGATGCCGGTTGTGGCTTCGGGCAAGAGCGCCCATAGCACGGTCTGGCGTGAATTGGCGCCCATGGCCCGGCACGCTTCGGATATCCCCGGATCCAGTTCGCGCAGAACGTTCTCGACCAGGCGTGCAAAGAACGGCGCGGCGCCAACCACCAGCGGCGGTATCGCCCCGCCTACCCCAAGCGCGCTGCCCATGATCAGGCGGGTAAACGGAATCAGCACAATCAACAGTATCAGAAACGGTACCGAGCGCAAAATATTGACCAACAGCGATACCGACTGGTAAATGGGCTTGTTGGCCAGCAACTGGCGGTCACTGGTGAGAAATAGATACACTCCCAGCGGCAAGCCGATCACCACAGTCCACAACAGAGACCAGCCGGTCATCAGCAGGGTATCGATCGTGGCCTCTCCAATCAGGGGCCAATCCAGCGTACTCCAATTCATGCTCTCAATACCTCGTAATTGACCTGATTGTCCCGAAAAAACGCCTCCAGCGGTTCATAGCGCGAAGGATCGGCATCAACGGCCAGCACCAGTTGCCCGTAGGGCGTATCCTTGATTTTGCCGACTGCGCCCTGCAGAATGCTCAGGTTCACATTCAGATCGCGGCTGGCCTGACTCAGCAGCGGACGCGCCGTACTGTGCCCGCGGTATGTCAGGCGCACGATGCGGCCCGGCACGCCTTCGATCAACTCTTTCCAGCCGTCGGCATCCACCCCGCTCTCCGAGAGCAGCGAAAGCGTTGTTGCGTGTTGCGGATGCAAAAAGACCTCGACCACCTCTCCCGATTCGGCGATACGGCCGTTGTCGATAATCGCCACGCGATCACAGACACTGCGGATTACATCCATGCTGTGGGTGATTAACACCACGGTAATGCCAAAGCGCCGGTTGATATCGAGCACCAGATTCAGGATCGATTGTGTTGTTTCCGGATCCAGCGCACTGGTGGCCTCGTCACACAGCAGCAACTCCGGTTCATTGGCCAGCGCTCGCGCAATACCGACCCGCTGTTGCTGGCCACCCGAGAGCTGTCTGGGATACTTGTAGGCGTGGTCTTGCAGTCCGACCAGCTCCAGCAATGCCAGCGCCCGCTCGGTCCTGGCGTTTGTGTCCATCCCTGCCAGACGCAGGGGAAACGCCACATTCTGCAAAACAGTGCGGCTGGTGAGCAAATTGAAGTGCTGGAACACCATGCCGATCTTGTGGCGCAAGGTCCGCAGCGCGGCTTCACTGATTTTGGTGATGTCCTGTCCATGCAGCAGAACACTGCCGCTGGTAGGACGCTCCAACAGATTGAGCATGCGTATGAGGGTGCTTTTGCCCGCACCAGAACGGCCAATAATGCCGAAAATCTCGCCCTGGGCGATGTCCAGACTGACGCCAGCCAGCGCCTGGACCACTTTGTCGCGGGAAGCGTAGGATTTATGAATATTCTTTAGCTCAATCAACGTGCATACTCTGAGAAGCGGTGTGGTTAAAACGAATTTTATATTACCTGTATAAATTTGTTTTTATTTGAATATTACTTTTAGGAATATAGAATTGACAAAAAAAACAGGGCATCAACAAGGCAAAGGGGGGCACGTCATCTGGATACTTCACCAGAGGTGGCCCGTCGACACGATCGGCCTGGCCCCGGGGGGTGTTGCCTGAAGCCACGACGACACCACTGCGCCGGAACTGCCCGACGCTGGACGCATACCATACATAACCAATGACGTCATGCATGCCGATTGCGCTTTACCTATCACGGACTGCTTATTTCATGGTGCAACGTACAGATACAGCCTGCCTATTGCGCTATTCTGCCACAATCGCGGTGGCCGCAGGATTGACGCATAAGCATTCGTTATCAGCCGTCTGCAGCAAGGCGCCCATTGCGCGCAACCGAGAGCCGGGCGCACCCAATATGCCCTTTGCTTGCCGTGGGTACGATTGACGCGCCGTTCAGCGTTGCCCTGAAAAGAAAATACCGTGCCTGGGCACGGTATTTTTTATGGCCAGCGAGCCATCGCCAGAGCGGCGGATCAGACCGGCCAATGAACAACCATATGTCTTATTGCAGTGCGATTTCTACATCAACACCAGCAGGCAAATCCAGGCGCATCAGCGCGTCAACGGTCTTATCTGTTGGATCAACAATGTCCATCAGACGTTGGTGCGTACGGATTTCGAACTGGTCACGTGATGTTTTGTTCACGTGAGGTGAACGCAGTACGTCGTAGCGTTTGATGCGCGTTGGCAGTGGAACTGGGCCACGGACAACAGCACCGGTGCGCTTTGCTGTATCCACGATTTCAGCAGCTGACTGGTCGATAAGCTTGTAGTCAAATGCTTTAAGGCGAATACGGATTTTCTGGTTTTTCATGGGAATTCCTAAAGAACAATTATAAAGAACGAACTACCTGATCAGGGTAGCGACAAAGACGCCCGACAGTCCGAAGACTGCCGGATGCATCTGTACATATTACTTCGTGATTTTAGCAACCACACCGGCGCCGACGGTACGGCCACCTTCGCGAATCGCGAAGCGCAGACCTTCTTCCATGGCGATCGGGGCAATCAGCTCTACGTCCATTGATACGTTATCGCCGGGCAGAACCATTTCTTTGTCTTCTGGCAGCTTGATCGTACCGGTTACGTCCGTTGTACGGAAGTAAAACTGGGGACGATAGCCCTGGAAGAATGGTGTGTGACGACCACCTTCGTCTTTAGACAGAATATACACCTCGGCTGCAAAGCCGGTGTGCGGTTTGATTGAACCGGGCTTGGCCAGAACCTGACCACGCTCAACGTCTTCACGCTTGGTGCCGCGCAGCAAAATACCCACGTTATCGCCCGCACGACCTTCGTCCAGCAGCTTGCGGAACATTTCCACGCCCGTGCATGTGGTTTTCACTGTGTCTTTGATACCGACGATTTCAATCTCTTCGCCTACTTTGACGATACCGCGCTCGATACGACCTGTAACAACCGTACCACGACCGGAAATAGAGAACACGTCTTCTACTGGCATCAGGAATGTGCCGTCAATCGCACGCTCTGGTGTAGGAATATACGTATCCAGTGCATTGGCCAGCGCCATAATGGCTTGCTTGCCCAGCGGACCTTCGTCGCCTTCCAGCGCCAGTTTGGCTGAACCCTTGATGACCGGTGTGTCGTCGCCCGGGAAGTCGTATTTGGTCAGCAGCTCGCGCACTTCCATTTCGACCAGTTCCAGCAACTCTTCATCGTCAACCATGTCCGCTTTGTTCAGGAACACTACGATGTAAGGCACGCCAACCTGACGCGACAACAGGATGTGTTCACGAGTCTGAGGCATCGGGCCGTCAGCGGCCGAACATACCAAAATCGCGCCGTCCATCTGCGCTGCACCCGTGATCATGTTTTTAACATAGTCGGCGTGGCCTGGGCAGTCTACGTGAGCGTAGTGACGCGCTTCTGTTTCGTACTCAACGTGTGAGGTGTTGATCGTGATACCACGCGCTTTTTCTTCAGGCGCCGCGTCAATCTGGTCGTAGCCTTTGGCTTCGCCGCCAAAGTGCTGTGCCAATACCGTTGTAATCGCCGCTGTCAGCGTTGTTTTGCCATGGTCAACGTGACCAATCGTACCTACGTTTACGTGTGGTTTGGTACGTTCAAACTTACCTTTTGCCATAATATCTATCCAATACTTAATCTATCTGAATATGAAAACGTTGCGCCTGTCTGAACCTTGGGAGAGAGCAGGCGCAACACCTGTTGTGTTTATTTGCTGCGGGCGCTGATGACTTCTTCGGCAACGTTCTTCGGAGCTTCAGCGTATTGCTTGAATTCCATCGTGTACGTTGCACGACCCTGTGTCAGAGAACGCAGATTGGTTGCATAACCAAACATTTCTGCCAGTGGCACTTCGGCTTTAATCACTTTACCGCCACCAACCATATCGTCCATACCCTGAACCATACCACGGCGTGAGGACAGATCGCCCATCACAGTACCGGCGTAATCTTCAGGTGTTTCCACTTCTACAGCCATCATCGGCTCCAGCAGAACCGCCTGGGCCTTGCGCATCCCTTCCTTGAAGGCCATGGATGCAGCCATGCGGAAGGCATTTTCGTTCGAGTCAACGTCATGGTAAGAACCGAAGAACAGGGTTACCTTGACATCAACGACCGGGTATCCGGCAACGACACCGGCAGACAGGGTTTCCTGAATACCTTTGTCAACAGCAGGAATGTATTCACGAGGAACCACACCGCCCTTGATCGCGTCAACGAATTCGTAACCGGCACCACCAGGAGGCAGGGGTTCCAGTTTCAGTACAACGTGACCATACTGACCACGACCACCGGACTGTTTGACGAATTTGCCTTCAACTTCTTCACATACCTTGCGGATAGTCTCACGGTAGGCCACTTGTGGTTTACCCACGTTGGCTTCCACGTTGAACTCGCGCTTCATGCGGTCTACCAGAATTTCCAAGTGCAGCTCGCCCATACCGGAAATAATGGTCTGGCCTGATTCTTCGTCACTGCGCACGCGGAAGGACGGATCCTCTGCGGCCAGACGAGACAGGGCCATACCCATTCTTTCCTGGTCAGCCTTGGTTTTTGGCTCGACTGCCTGTGAAATCACGGGCTCAGGAAATACCATGCGTTCTAGCATGATATGCGAATCCACGTCACACAGGGTTTCACCCGTTGTCACGTCTTTGAGGCCGACCACAGCGGCGATGTCACCTGCCAGCACTTCCTTGATTTCTGCACGGTTGTTTGCATGCATCTGCAGAATCCGACCGATACGCTCTTTTTTACCCTTGATCGGGTTGTAGACTGTATCGCCAGAAGCCAGAACGCCTGAATAAACACGCACGAAAGTCAGCTGACCAACGAAAGGATCGGTCATCAGCTTGAATGCCAGCGCAGAGAATTTTTCCTTGTCATCGGCCTTGCGGCTAATGGGATTACCTTCATCATCTTCGCCAGTGACAGGAGGAATATCGGCCGGTGACGGCAGATAGTCGATCACTGCATCCAGCATGCGCTGCACGCCCTTGTTTTTGAACGCAGTACCGCAAAGCATGGGTTGAATTTCACATGCAATGGTGCGGGTACGAATCGCCTGGTTGATTTCCTCTTCGCTCAGCTCGCCGGTCTCAAGGTATTTCTCCATGAGTTCTTCGGAAGCTTCGGCAGCGGTTTCAACTAGTTTTTCGCGCCATTCATTGGCCGAGTCCATCAGTTCAGCAGGAATATCCAGGTATTCAAACTTGGTACCCTGGCTGGCTTCGTCCCAGATGATTGCTTTCATCTTGACCAGATCGACCACACCGGTGAAGGTATCTTCAGCACCGATAGGAATGACGATAGGCACAGGATGGGCACGCAGGCGCGTTTTCAACTGGTCATAAACCTTGAAGAAATTTGCACCGGTACGGTCCATTTTGTTCACAAAGGCCAGACGCGGCACTTTGTACTTGTTGGCCTGACGCCATACGGTTTCGGATTGGGGCTGAACACCACCTACTGCACAGTAAACCATGCAGGCACCATCGAGCACACGCATGGAACGCTCGACCTCAATCGTGAAGTCAACGTGTCCGGGCGTATCGATAATATTGATGCGGTGTTCCGGATAGTTACCCGCCATGCCCCGCCAGAAAGCGGTGGTCGCGGCTGAAGTAATGGTAATACCGCGTTCCTGTTCCTGCTCCATCCAGTCCATCGTTGCTGCACCATCGTGCACTTCACCGATTTTATGGCTCACACCGGTATAAAACAGAATGCGTTCTGTTGTTGTCGTTTTACCGGCGTCAATGTGGGCAGAAATACCGATGTTGCGGTATCGTTCGAGCGGGGTTTTGCGGGCCATGGTTGTGTCCTTAATTTACCAGCGGAAATGGGAGAAGGCTTTGTTGGCCTCTGCCATTTTGTGTGTGTCTTCACGCTTTTTCATTGCAGCGCCGCGGCCTTCGGCCGCATCCATCAGCTCCCCGGCAAGACGAAGGTCCATGGATTTTTCACCGCGTTTTTTCGCGGCTTCACGCAGCCAGCGCATTGCCAGCGCGAGGCGACGAACGGGACGGACTTCGACGGGTACCTGATAGTTGGCACCACCCACGCGACGGCTTTTGACCTCGACGATGGGTTTGATGTTGTTGATTGCCAGGTTGAACACTTCAATAGGTTCTTTACCTGTTTTGGCCTGAACATGATCAAGCGCGCCATAAATGATACGTTCTGCGACGGCTTTCTTGCCTGCCAGCATGACAACGTTCATGAATTTTGCAAGATCAACACTGCCGAATTTTGGATCAGGCAGGATCTCGCGTTTTGGTACTTCGCGACGACGTGGCATTGTACTTCCTTAGAGTGTCTGTTTCAGTTGAACCACTTGCGTGGCCGTGGCTGCCTATATGAGAGGTCAGCCCCTTACGTACCGCAGATAATTTTTTCTCGCAGCTGCGGCTGCACGCTTACCAACCGGTGGGAAGGAAGCATTTTTGTGCGTGAGCACCAAACCGGATAAAACCGTTGAAAAAGCGAATTACGCTTTCTTCGGACGTTTTGCACCGTATTTGGAACGCGACTGTTTACGGTCCTTGACGCCTTGCAGGTCAAGTGAACCGCGCACGATGTGATAGCGCACACCCGGGAGGTCTTTTACACGACCGCCACGAACAAGAACCACGGAGTGTTCCTGCAGGTTGTGACCTTCACCACCGATATACGAAATAACTTCGAAACCGTTGGTCAAGCGCACTTTGGCAACTTTACGCATCGCAGAGTTAGGTTTTTTAGGTGTGGTGGTATACACGCGAGTGCATACGCCACGACGCTGAGGGCAGTTTTCAAGTGCAGGACTTTTGCTGCTCTCATGGCTGCTTACGCGCGGTTTACGCACGAGCTGGCTAATGGTTGGCATGACCTTCTATCCTATTTCATGTACAGGAAACCTGTACCGATTTATATTTGCGTCTGTTTTACGTACTGACGTTAATGTACGCCCGGGGAAGAATAGACAGCAAAGTCGCGATGGTAGCGCCGGCATATGACCGGAGCGTGTCGGGACTGTTCGGACAGGTTTTTCTCTTGCAGAAAAAACCTGCACAGGCTTTGTGCACTGCACAGATGATCAACACGACTGTTGCTTTTATGCACGTTGCTGTGTTGCCCGCCTGCATGTTGCTTTGGCACGACATTCTGACCAGGATACTGCTCTTAAAATTGTGCTCCCGAAGATGTCTTCGCGCCAGATTGTGAAAGAAAAATTCCAGAGAAGTTTGCGTGAAACGTTCAATGAAATATTGCTTTGCCACAAATTACCGGGGCCAGCCGCGCTACATGTTCCGCTTCCTGATTGATGCGCCTTGCGCTCAGCGCATATATGCGCCAGGCTGCAACACCAACTCGAAACCAGCATCATTTCGCCAGGAAAGCCATAAGCTACCCATAAACCCAGAAGCTGCGCGTATCACGCACATGCAACTGAAAGCGTCAAAAGGCGCCTTTCACAAAGCGCCTGTCGGCGAAACGACCATATAACAGAGACCTTAAAACAACCAAAGAGCAACAAGTCTTACTGCTATTACCCAGCACTATTTCCACTAGGTAGCCCGTCACATTAACACAATCCTTATAAAACGTCAAGAAAACAGCACGTTGCAACCCACGAGAATCGCCTCGCAAGCGATAGGAGAGCGGCCGGCAAAGGGGTCGGCGTTTACGCTCTTTGGCGAAATAGTCCATAAAAAACAACGGTTTTGCTATAATTGCTGACTAAATTCCCGCTGCGCGGGGCCATGTGCTGGGGTCAGCGATCCTGCGCCTCGCCATACTAGGAAAAAAATCACATGAAGATTGCCATACTAGAAGATGATCTCGCCCAGGCGGCGCAAATGGTGCAGGCTGTAGAAAAAATGGGGTATGGCTGCACACATTACAGCTCAGGCAAAGAACTCATGACAGCCCTGCGGGATCCCGAAATGTTCGATCTGCTCATTCTCGACTGGGAACTGCCCGAAATTACCGGCAAGGATGTCCTGACCTGGGTGCGTAGCAACATCGGCTATTCCCTGCCAGTGCTGTTCCTGACCAGCCGGACCAGCGAAGAAGACCTGGTCGAAGCCATCGAGGCCGGCGCAGATGATTACATCGCCAAGCCCTATACGACACAGGCCTTGCGTGTGCGCATACTGTCGCTGCTGCGGCGCGCCAATCCGGCCGATGTAGACAATACAGTGATCGCAGTGGGCCCCTATCACATCGACACGCAAATGCGCTCGGTGCGCCTGCACAACGAAGTGGTTGCACTGGCGCCCAAGGAATTTGACCTGGCGGTTCTGTTTTTCCGCAACATGGGGCGGCTGTTCTCCCGCGATGCGCTCAGCGCATCCATCTGGAATCGTGAAATTCCGGCAACCTCCCGCACCCTTGACACCCATTTGTCCAACGTCAGGCAAAAGCTGCAAATTCGCCCGGAAAACGGCCTGCGCATTGTGTCATCGTACGCACTGGGCTATCGCCTGGAAATGGTGACCGAGCCCGCAGGCACGGACACACCGGCCCAGCCAAGACAGACCAACAGCCCCGATCAGACATGAGCATACCCAGAGCAGTCCTGGCATACTTGCTGACCTTGCTTATGGCCGGCACGCTGGTCAGCGGCCCTGCGTTCGGTCAGGCAACAGGCGCGCGCGGCGATTACTTCACCTACCGGTTTGTTCCCGGCGATATTCTGCTGACGCTGTCCCAGCGCTTTACCCAAAATCAGGAAAACTGGAAAACCATCCGCCAAATCAACGGCATCGCCGATCAATACAAAATTCCGGTCGGCTTCGAGCTGAAAATTCCGTTTTCCCTGATTGACGAGGTTCCTGCCAGCGCAACCATCTCGCACTTGCGCGGACAAGCGTTTCTTAACGGCTCGCCGATTACCCAAACCGGTGGTCAGGTCAACGAGGGCACGGTCATTACCACAGGCCCCAACAGCAACGTTACCCTGACCCTGCCAGACAACAGCAAGGTCCTGGTTCCCGTCAACAGTACGGTCACCGCCAAACGGCTGCAGCGCTTTTCGGGCACCGGGTATATAGACGCCATCTTCACCATCGACCGCGGGGAAGTCCAGAGCCATGTCAACCCCGGCGGCGAAGGCGTGGGGCGCTTTGAAATCCGGACCCCAGTGAGTGTTACCGGGGTCCGCGGCACCATCCTGCGCGCGGGAACCCGCCAGGACCAGAGCCAGGGCGCCTACAGCACCATTATTAAGGGACAGGCAGATTTCTCGCCGGCCGATGGGGTCTCGCTCACCAGGCTTGGCAGCAACCAGGGCGCGGTTACCGATGGCGCAGGAAAACCGTCAGGAACGCACGCATTGCTGGCGCCCCCGGTGTTGCATCCCATGGACGCGCAATCACAAAACCGTCAGCTGCGTTTCGATCCGGTTCCGGGCGCCGTTGCCTATGAGCTCGTCCTGGCCGAAGACAGCGAGGGCTATGATGTGCTCTGGAGCCAGCGCATTACCGGGACCACAGCCACCCTGCCAGCGGTACGTAACGGTACTGTTTACGTGCTGGTGCGCTCCGTTGACCAGCAGATGCTGGCCGGCAGCCACGCAGTGCTGCAAATCGAGCAAACCATGAATACGATCAATGACGGACAGGGATCGCCCGTCGGCGTCGGCAACGGCAGCTACCTGCTGCAGTCCGCGTTTTAACCGGCGGCAGGCGCAATGCTGGGTCCGCTTGGCCGACGCTTTCATCGGGAATGGATTCTGGTTACGCTGCTGATCCTGACTGTAACCGCGCTATGCAGCCAGTTTTCGATTCTGTCGCGTTTCAGTTTTGCCTTATACGATGTGGCTGTCAGCTATACGCAAGAGCGGCAGCCGGACCCGGATATTGCCATTGTCGTGATCGACGACAAGAGCCTGGCGCAAATCGGTTTCTGGCCATGGGAGCGCAAAGTTCACGCCAACCTGCTGGCTTCGCTGCACAATGCGCGCGCCGTCGGATTCGATATTCTTTTTACCGACGCCGATCCGCATGACCCCCTGGTCGATCAACAACTGGCGCAGGCCATCGAACGCAACGGCAAGGTGGTACTGGCCAACTTTCTGACCGATCCCGGGCGGCAGGTGCCGGTCAACCCTATTGCCAAACTCGCCAAAGCCGCCCGCGCGCTGGGCTTTATCAATATTGTGCCCGACACCGACGGCATGGTGCGCCGTATCCGTCTGACCGCCCCCCAGGACAACACGCAACAGCACTTTGCCTTATCGATGTTGGCCGCTGGGGGCGATACCGCGGCAATCGCCTCACTCACCGCGCGCAGCGATGAACAACCCTATCTGATCCCCTATGTGGGCGCCCCGCTCACCTTCCCCATGATCTCGTACAGCGACGTACTGTTCGGTCGCATTCCAGCCAGCTATTTCGATAACAAATATGTGTTGATCGGCGCATGGGGAACCGGCATGGGCGACCGTTTTCCGACGCCGGCTTCCACGGATACCGTAGACAACATGTCGGGGGTCGAGATCCTGGCCAACGTGTTGCAATCGGCGCGTGAAGGCAACTGGATCACTAAGCCCGGCAAATTGACGCATACCCTGATCTGCCTGATACCTGTGCTGTTGCTGCTGATTGCGATCCGGCAACTGTCGCCCCGTCGTGTCCTGTTTGCCACGCTGGTGGCGCTGTTGCTGGTGCTGGTCGGTTCCCTGCTGATGCTGGCCCTGGGCAGCTACTGGATTTCTCCGGTCGCGGCCATGGGAGGGATTGCACTGACCTACCCCGTCTGGAGCTGGCGCACGCAGGAAATTGCCCTGAACCAGATGAGTTGGGAAATGAGCGAACTCAATCGCGAATACCCCTTGCTGGGGGCAGAGATGGCGCTGGCCGATGCACCCCAGAAATTTCATTTGTCGTTAAATGAACGAATCATGGAGTTGCGCTTTGCGCTGAACCGGGTACGCTCACTGCGCCAGTTCATCAGCGACAGCTTCAATGCCATTCCGGACCCGGCCCTGGTCTTTGATGCCAACCATCAGCTTACCCTGTGGACCAGCAGCGCCGAACGATACATGGCTAGCCTGGGCAATCTGGCGCTGACCGAAGGGCTGCCGGTGCAGACTTTGCTCCATGCCATTATTCCCGATGCACCGGCATGCCGTGAACTGGCGGCAGCGATCGAGCACCCTGAACGTACGGTATCGGGACAGACGCCCGAGACAGGCAGTGCGGCGGCAGGAATCCATGCAGAAGAAGGGTTCGAAGTGCGTGATCACGCCGGCAATGACCTGCTGCTCAAATCCATGCCCACCTATACCGCTGGTCATCGCCGCTCGGGATACATTCTGAACCTGATCGATATCAGTGCGCTGCGTCAGGCCGAACGCAAGCGTGATGACACCTTGCGATTCATCTCTCATGATATGCGGGCACCACAGAACTCCATTCTTGCACTGATCGACTTGCAGGCGGATGCGGCGCGCGCCCTGCCCACCGACGAGCTGCTGCAGCGGGTCAGCCATCTTTCGGAACGAACCATCGGCCTGGTGGAAGACTTTGTACAATTTACGCGGGCTGAAAAAGCCGACATCGAATTTGTGCCGCTTAATCTGAGTGATCTGCTGCAAGACGCAATCAATGAACTCTGGGTCGATAGCCGGACACGCAATATTCCCATTGTGAGCAACATTACACCGCTATGCGCCTTCATCAAAGGGGACCAGTCATTGCTGATGCGCTGCCTGGGCAATTTGCTGGACAACGCCTTCAAATACAGCGCAGACAACACAACGGTCACATGCAGCCTGGCCTCGGCAGGCGACTTCTGGGAAGTGAGCATCCGCGACGAAGGCTGCGGCATCAGCGAGCAAGATCAGCAACGCCTGTTCACCCTATTTACCCGTGTAGGCGCGGCCCGTGAACAAGACCCCGGGGGCCTGGGACTGGGCCTGGTTTTTGTCAAAACCGTGGTCACGCGCCATCATGGCGATGTGCGCGTACAGTCGGCGCCAGGCCAGGGGTCTACTTTTATTGTCCGCCTGCCTAAAGATGAGGCTGAAGAATCCGCCGGGCCTTCTCTATAACCGGCATATCTACCATCTGGCCGTCCAGCTTGAACGCAGCCCGCCCGCTTTTTTGATGCTCATCCAGTACCCGCTGGGCCCAGTCCTTTTCCTGCGCCGTTGGTTCGAATACTTCATGGATCACCGCCAGTTGTGCTGGATGAATGCATAACGCCCCCGCAAACCCCATACCTTTGGCCAACGCGACCGATTGCCTGAGCCCGTCGGTATCTGAAATATCCGGAAAAACGCCATCCAGGGGCGCATCAATGCCCGCAGCCCGGCTTTGGATCACCAGTTGTGGACGCACCGCCGCCAGCAATTGCTGCGCCCCTTGCGAATCGCGATCCATGTTCAGATCCAGCGCCAGATCCAGTGCGCCAAAGGACAGTCGCGCCACACCGGGCGCCTGGCACAGTTCGGGCATGCGCATGATGCCCATGGCGCTTTCAATAATTGGGTAGACCGGCTTTTTGGCCATCCCTGCAGCCTTGATCTGTGACTCGCTTTCGGCCTTCGGCAGCATCACACCTGTGATATTCGCAAGTTTTGCGCAAACGGCAATATCATCGTTGAACCAGCGGCTGCGTGCATCATTCACACGCAACAAAAATTGCTGCTCGGGATTGGCGGTGGCAAATTCGCGCAGTGCGTCGCGTGCGCTTTGCTTGGCATCCTGCTCCACCGCATCTTCCAGATCAACGATGACAATGTCGGCGCCACTGGCCAGCGCCTTGGGAATTCTATCAACCCGGGTGGCAGGGACAAACAGCGCGGATCGCATTTTCATAACTGGCAAACTCCTTGATTATTACGGGTGGCGGCGCTCATCCGGCCCCGCCTGCGTGTATTTACTGGCCGTCAGACGATACCGGCAGACTGCCACTGACTAACCGTGGCCTCATCATAGCCCAGTTCATCCAGGATCGCGGCCGAATGCTCGCCAAGCGCGGGGACCGCGTCAATGCGAAAATCATAGCTGTTGTTCACGCCTGGCGGCAAAAAAGTGGGCAGTGTTCCCACCGGGCTGCCCATTTGCGTCCAGCGATTGCGCGCCTTCAATTGCGGATGCTCCCATACCGCCTTCATGTCATTGACTCGGGCGTTGGCGATGCCTGCTTTTTCCAGGCGCTCGATAATCTGCTCGTCATCATAGGCAGCGAAGGACTGGATAATCAGATCGCGCAGGGCATCGCGATTGGTCGTGCGCATCGTGTTGGAAGCAAAGCGAGGGTCGGTGGCCAGTTCGGGTTTTTCCAGCACCTGTTCGCAGAACATTTTCCATTCGCGTTCGTTCTGCAGCCCCAGCATGATGGTCTTGCCGTTGCCGGCCAGAAACGGTCCATAGGGATAAATGGCGGCGTGCGCCGCGCCTGCCCTGACCGGTGGTGGGGCGCCGTCATAGGTGTAATACAACGGAAAGCCCATCCACTCGACCATGCTCTCGAGCATGGTCAGATCAATATGGCTGCCCTTGCCGGTCTTGCCGCGCTGCAGCAGCGCCGACAGAATATGAGTATACGCATACATGCCGGCTGCAATATCGGCAATAGAGCAGCCGGCCTTGGCCGGCTCATTGGCGCTGCCGGTCACGGAAACAAAGCCGCTCTCGCTCTGGATTAACAGGTCATAGGCTTTTTTATGCTCGTAAGGGCCGCCGGCGCCATAGCCCGAAATATCACATACGACCAGGCCCGGATACTGTTCGTGCAGGGCATCAAACGAGAGTCCAAGACGGGCTGCCGCACCGGGCGCCAGGTTCTGCACCAGCACATCTACCTGGGGTAGCAGGCGGGCCAGAACCTCTTTGGCCTGCGGGCTTTTCAGATCCAGGGTAAGGCTTTCCTTGGAGCGATTGGTCCATACGAAATGAGACGCCATGCCGTTGACGCGTTCATCATAATTGCGGGCAAAATCGCCCACGCCGGGCCGTTCCACCTTGATGACGCGCGCCCCCAGGTCGGCTAGTTGCCGGGTGCAAAATGGCGCGGCAATCGCATGTTCCAGGCTCAGGACAGTAATGCCGTCAAGCGGGCGCGTGCCGGTCGATTGTTCTGTTTTCATTTGAAAGTTACCTCTGCTGTCTGGGCCACAGTGCCCTCTTGTTCGGCCCATACGCGGGCGCGGCCGGCTTCGGTGATCGCGCCCTGCGCGCGAAACTCAGCCGGGGCGATCAGTGGGCGGTGACCACGAAAGGAAAAGCCGGTTACGGTTTTATCGGGGTTGGCATGGCAAAACGCCTGCAACAGACGGGTTGCAATCATCGGGCCGTGCACCACCAGGCCGGGATAGCCTTCGGTCTGCGTTACATAGGGATGATCATAATGAATGCGATGGCCATTGAAGGTCACCGCAGAATAACGAAACAGCAGCGTGCTGGTCGGGGTGATAGGCTCGGACCAGGCGCCAGCCTGGGCCGCTTCGGTGCCGCCCAGCTTGGGCGCAGCAGGCTCGCGATAAACGATATCCTGTTCTTCATGGATGCACAGCTGGCCATCCTGTTTATATTCATGCGTCACGGTCACAAAAAGCAGTTTACCGGTACTGCCCTGTTTTTCGCGGATAGCAGAGATGGTCGAAACGCGTTCGCCGTCGCGCCCGACCAGCAAAGGCTGGTGAAACTGCAGGCGACCACCGGCCCACATGCGGTTGCGATCATCGGCTGGCGGCAGAAAGCCACCGCGCCTGGGGTGACCATCCTGGCCAAGCTGGTCCTGCGGCGCCGGCTCAATGAACAGCGCCCATTGCCACAAGGGCGGCAGCGCCTGGCCGGCAGCAGGTGCGCTAGTCTCCAGCGAGGCCGCTATTTTTCTTATATGAGAAGGATTGATAAAATCCTGCGCCACTTCCTGGCGACCAATCCAGTCGGAAAGGTTGGACTGCTGAGCATCCTGAGTCATTCGCACTGTTTCCTGACAATAATAAAATAATAAATTCTTGGGCAGCGGGCCGGGCGTATGGTGCACGCACCTGAAAGCGACACGAGTTGAGGCCTGCGCCTGCCCCCTGATAACACGGCGGTTGCTGCATATCGCGTGATCCTGCCTCGCCCCTCGTGTAAACACTCTCATGTAAACACAATTGCAATAGCACAACTGCAATAGCGCCTGTGCGCGCCGCCAGTGGGTTCGCTACAGAGTCTGGCCCTGCACCTCTAGCGGCCGTTCATGAAAAAATCGGCGTGCCTGTGGGCGCTGAAAACGTGCCGCCTGCCAAAACCTGACAGCCATGAGCATAACCGTTAGGGCCACAGCAGGGAATTATTAATCCTGAAAGGGGGACTTTACCTGACCCTATGGCCACTGGTGTCGGTCATTATCTAAACAACGCTCAGTCTTGCTCAGGCATTATCCGAGCATTTGGCGGGGTGCCGACGAACGGCAGAAACCGGCGCGGCCGGTTGTACCGCATTTCCGACAGCCCGGGACCCCGGCTCAGCGTTTGCCGCGCTTGAGATTGCGCAAACGCCGCTCCTCTTCGGCCGAACCTGCCTCGCCCGAGATGCCCGCATCCGCCTGCATGAGCGCCACCAGCTCCTGCGCAAAAGACGGCAAATCTTCCAGCCGGCGCACGCACACATAGAGACGACGCAATGCCCAGCTGTCGCTCAGATGGATAATCTTCAGCGGCATATTGGCCACGTAGCGCATTGCAGCCGTTTCGGGGATCACGCCAATACCGGCGTTGGCCGCAATCATCCGGCAGGCAGCCTCGAAGCCGCCCACCTCGACGCGAAAGCGCAAGGGGCTGCCCAGCGTCTCTGCGGCCTGCTTCAGAAACGCATGAATCGCGCTCCACTCGGACAGCCCGACAAACTCGTAGGACAGCGTTTCTGCAAATGCCAGTTCATCGTATGCCGCCAGTCGGTGGTTCTGCGAGGTGACCAGTACCAGATTGTCGGAACGGTAGGGGATGAAGCGCACGCCATCGTCAGAGGCGATCTGGTCTTCGTCGATGCCGGCCACCACCCCGATATCGGCCAGCCCTTCGCTGACCAGCTTGACGATGCGATAACTCAACCGTTCGCGCAGTTCGACGCTGACATCCGGGTGCAGGGCAAGATAGCGGCTCAGAATATCCGGCATGAATTCGTTCATGGCGGTGGTATTGGCATATACCCGTACCTTGCCCTTGATCCCTTCGGCAAATTCGCGGATATCGCCGCGCAGATGCTCCAGCTGACGCAGCACAATATGGGCATGGCGCACAAAAGCCTCGCCTGACGGGGTAAGCGTGACGCCCTGGCTGTTACGATACAGCAAAGCCGTTCCCAGGTTGTTTTCCAGGTTTTTCATTCGGTTGCTGGCCGCCGGCAGCGACAGATGCGAGCGCTCGGCGCCCTTGGTCAGGCTGTTCACTTCGCTGATGTGCACCATCAGTTGCATGTCCGTGAGGTCAAAATGCATCGCCATCTGCGGTGCTCCTTAATAAACGCTAAAGTCTTTGTTAAGCAAACATCAATATTCAGAACCGGTGCAATCTGTCAAAGTACAGGCTGTTCCTGTTAACATTTCCGAGACCTCCATCATGCAACATCAAGCTGACGCCTACCAGGACATTCGCGATGCCATTCGTGACTTGTGCGCCCAATTTCCTGCTGAGTATTTTCGTGACATTGACGAGAAACGCGCCTACCCCGAGGCTTTTGTCAATGCCCTGACCGAGGCTGGCTGGCTGGCCGCCCTGATTCCCCAGGAATATGGTGGTTCGGGCCTCAGTCTAACTGAAGCGAGCGTCATCATGGAGGAGATCAACCGTTGTGGGGGTAATTCCGGGGCCTGCCATGGCCAGATGTATAACATGGGCACGCTGTTGCGCCATGGGTCGGACGAGCAGAAAAACCGCTACCTGCCCAAGATCGCCACTGGCCAGCTGCGCTTGCAGTCCATGGCCGTGACCGAACCGACGACCGGTACCGACACGACCAAAATCAAAACCACTGCCGTCAAAAAAGACGGCCGCTACGTGATCAATGGCCAGAAAGTATGGATTTCCCGTGTCCAGCATTCCGATCTCATGATTCTGCTGGCGCGCACCACGCCGCTGGACCAGGTCGCCCGCAAGTCCGAAGGCATGTCCATTTTCCTGGTTGATATTCATGCCGCGCTCAAGGGCGGCATGACCCTGCAGCCCATCCCCAATATGGTGAACCATGAAACCAACGAGCTGTTTTTCGACAATCTGGAGCTGCCCGAAGAAAACCTGATTGGCGAAGAAGGCAAGGGGTTCAAGTACATCCTGGACGGACTGAATGCCGAGCGTACGCTGATTGCGGCCGAATGTATCGGCGACGGTTACTGGTTCATCGACAAAGTCAGCGCCTACGTCAAGGAACGCAAGGTGTTCGGCCGCCCGATCGGCCAGAATCAGGGTGTACAGTTTCCTATCGCCAAGGCCTTCATCAATATCGAGGCCGCCAGCCTGATGCGCTATGAAGCGGCGCGCCGTTTTGATGCCAAGCAGGCATGCGGCACGCAGGCCAATATGGCCAAGCTGCTTGCCTCGGAAGCCTCATGGGAAGCGGCCAATGCATGTTTACAGTTCCATGGCGGCTTCGGCTTTGCCACTGAATACGATGTAGAGCGCAAATTCCGTGAAACCCGGCTGTACCAGGTCGCGCCTATTTCAACCAATCTGATTTATTCCTACGTTGCCGAGCACGTTCTGGGCCTGCCCCGTTCGTTCTGATCCCGGCCCGTTATTACCGTTTTTTTGTCCAGGAAGCCTGTTATGACGCAAACACCCAGCGCCACCCTCGCCGAATTTTCCGCCACTCTCAGCTATGACATGATCCCCGCAGCGGTCATTGCCCGCTGTGAAGATTTTCTGCTGGATACCTTTGGTTCCATGCTCGCAGGCTATCCGGCGCGACCGGTCAAGTCGATCCGCGATTTTGCGCGGGCCATGGGCCCGGCCCAGGGCAGTGCGCAAATCATCGGCTCTACGCAAACCACCTCGCCGCTGTTTGCAGCATTGATCAACGGCGCAGCGGCGCATATGGTGGAACAGGATGATGTTCATAACGGCTCGGTATTTCATCCGGCAGCCGTGGTGTTTCCTGCGGCGCTGGCCGTAGCCCAGGAGACAGGTGCTTCCGGTCAGGATCTGCTGACCGCCTGCGTGGCCGGCTACGAGGTCGGTATCCGTGTGGGCGAATTTCTGGGCCGCTCGCACTACCGCATCTTTCATACTACTGGCACGGCGGGCACCATTGCAGCCGCCGTGGCCGCCGGTCGGCTGATGGGGCTGTCGCCTGCGCAAATGCTCGACGCCATAGGATCGGCCGGCACCCAGGCCGCGGGCTTATGGGAGTTTTTACGTACCGCCGCCGATTCCAAGCAACTGCACACCGCCAAGGCGGCAGCCAACGGCCTGACGGCCGCCTGGCTGGCGCGTGATGGGTTTACCGGCGCCAAACAGATTCTCGAAGGCGCACAGGGCATGGGCGCAGGCATGTCCAGCGATGCCGATCCGGCCCGCCTGATCGACCGACTGGGCTCACGCTGGGCCCTGGCGGAAACCTCATTCAAGTACCACGCGTCGTGCCGTCATACGCATCCTGCCGCCGATGCGCTGGCCCGGGTCATGCAGGACAATGGACTGGCCGCCGCTGATATCAGCCGTGTGATTACGCATGTGCATCAGGGTGCCATCGACGTCCTGGGCGCGGTAACCCGCCCCGAGACCGTACACCAGTCCAAATTTTCCATGGGTACGGTGCTGGCGCTGATCGCCCTGCGTCAGCGCGCCGGCATGCCCGAGTTTGACGCCGCGCTTAACGACCAGGCCGTCGCGGATTTTCGTGACCGGGTCACCATGGAACTGGACGAAGAAGTCGATACCGCCTATCCACAGCGCTGGATCGGCAAGGTATCGGTCGTGACCCAGGACGGTCGCACGCTGCAGGGCCGGGTCGATGAACCCAAGGGCGATCCGGGCAATACCCTGTCACGCGAGGAAATTCGCGCCAAGGTTCGAGGGCTCGCGCAATACGGCAAGTCACTGTCTGAGAACCAGGTGCAAACAGGTATGCATGCCATCGAAGAAATCGGCAAACTGGCGCGCGTCGGCGCCATTTATTGAGTTTGCCAGGGCATTCCCCCGCCCTGTCGGGGGGCGGCAGGTCACGCTTGAGCTTGTTGTCATGAAGCCCTCGGAGGGAGCACTTCCAGAGCCGGCGATAAGCGATAGCAATACCTGCGAAAGCGATATGGCCTGACGATGGCGCCGCGCAGATGACGACGGTTGGCGCTATTGACTACCCGTGTCACAGCCTGTCAGGTCTGGCCCCGCCCGCGTGCTACTGGTACCGTTCGCGATAGGCCAGCGGCGATAAGCCGCTATATTTGCGAAAGGTATCGCGAAAGGCCTTGGCATCGTTGTAGCCGACCCCGTACATCACATCTGAAATCGTACTGCTGGTCATTTCAAGCTGCCGCTTGGCCGCTTCCACCCGAACGCGCTGTTGATATTCCAATACCGATTGCCCGGTAGCCTTGCGAAAACGGCGCTCCAGGGTTCGTCGCCCCATGGCGAAAGAATCGCACAATTGTTCGACTGTAATTTTTTCGGAGTAATGCCGTTCCAGAAAGGATTGCACGGGGGTGATGCTTGAGTCGCCATGCGCTTTCCAGCCATTGAAAATGGAAAAGGGCAGCTGCGAATGGCGTTCATAATCGAGCTGGAATACCTTAGCGCAATAGATGGCGGTGGCCCGATCCGAATGCATTTCGATCAGGTGCAGGATCAGACGGCTGGCCGAAATGGCGCCGCCGCTGGTAAAGATGCCCCCATCAAAATCCATGGTTTTCTCGGCATTCCAGCGCACCCTGGGAAAGACCTGTTGCATGGCCTCCAGCGCCTGCCAGTGTGTAACCGCCCGCAACCCGTCCAAAATACCAGCCGCCGCCAGTAGGGAACTGCCCATGCACAGGCTGGCTACCGGCGCGCCTTGCGCAAATTTGGCGGCGATCCAGCCGATCAAGGCGGCATTTTCACTTAACGCTGCCGGCGATGGTGCGGTCGGCGGGACAATGTACAGATCCGCTTGCGGGATATCCGGCAACAGATGGTCCGGATGGATGGTGTAATGCCCGTTACCGGCGCGTATATCGCTTTGCGCACCCGCCAGCGATACCTCGAATGGCATGGGCAGGTTTTGCTGCTTGCGATAGCTGCAGGCTTCGGCAAGCCCCAGCCTGGCCTGTTCCAGGCCGGCAAGATTGACGCCTTGGGGTACAAGAAAAACAATCTGCTTCATGGCACACTCCGCTTGCGGATTTCCGGTAGCGAACACGACCGGACACGCGCTCACTATACGGCAGAACGATGTCGCAATCAACCCGTTCAATTGCCGTTATCTGCACTTCTCAAATTGCATGCCGCGCCACTATAGTGTCAACATGTCAATGACAGCCTACCGGAGGCACCCATGCGCGTCACGTTATCGCCGTATCTGAATTTCGATGGTCAGTGTCGCCAGGCGCTGACGCTGTACCATGCCTGCTTCGGAGGCGAACTCAAGTTCCAGACCGTGGCCGACAACCCGCCCATGCCTTCCGGGTCCGATTGCACGGCCGCGGTGCTCCGCCCCCAGGCAATCATGCATGGACATCTGGTCAACCAGGACTTTATGATTCTGGGAACCGACATGAGCGGTCCAGCAGGCTATCGGCCAGGCAACGATTTCGGCTTCGGCGTGAGCCTTGACAGTGAAGACAGTCTGCGCCGGTGCATCGAAATTCTCGCCGGCGGCGGCATCATTACCGTGCCGCCCGGGCCGGCGCCATGGGCAGATTTGTTCGCGGCGCTCACCGACAGGTTCGGCAAGATCTGGTATTTGAATTACTTTGGCAGCAAATCACCTCAATAATCCTACTGGAGTTCACAATGAATACCGACAATCCAACCCTGCTTTATGTCAATCTGCCGGTCAGCTCGGTTGAAGCGACCAAAACATTTTTCTCGGGCCTGGGCTTTACCTTTAACGCCATGTTCTGTGATGAAAACGCGCTGTGCATGCAAATCAGTCCGATGGCAAGCGTGATGTTTCTTCAACAGAAGCGCTTTTCCGACTTCACGCCCAAGCCCATTGCCGACGCGCACAAAAGCAGCGAAGTGTTGCTATGCATCAGCCGTGCTTCACGAGAAGAAGTCGATAGCCTGACTGAGCGTGCGCTGTCGTTAGGCGCAACAGAAGCGCGCGAACCACAAGAACATGGGTTCATGTATGGCCGCAGCATAAACGACCTGGATGGTCATATCTGGGAAATCATGTGGATGGATATGGCGCAGTTCCCGGGCAATGATGCCGCGGCAGAGACCGGCAATACGACCGCCTAGCGAAAGCCGAGGCGTGGTACGACGGGCCGGTGAGCAAAGCAAACAGTTGCGCCACCCATTTTAGCGTCGTGCCAGAGTCCGCGCACCTCCCTCCCGTGGGCAAGGCAGGGGAGGCAAGGCCGGTTAGGATACATGCCTCAGGTGCCGGGCAGGCGCGGTTCATCCTCTTCGATATCGGTCTGGCTGTCTGTGGCACGACCGCTGGCGGCTTGCGCTCGTGCCGCCAGTGTTTCCAGAATCAGCTTGTGTCTGCGCTGAGTACACAGGCGCAGTATTTCACGCTTGCGAGTGTCGGAAAAGGTCTGCCATTGAAACCGCTCTTCCCGGTTGCGCAGACAGCCACGGCACAGGCCGCGGCTGTTCACTTCGCAGATGCCCCGGCAGGGGCTGGGAATGTCGAAAAATTCGAGCTGTTCCATTGATATTTCAGACTGCATATTCACCAGACAGGTTGATCATGATGACTACAGTCCGCCCTCGGTCAGTTTTTTCGGGTCCAGCAGCTTGCGCAATTGCGCCTGGCCCAGATCGGTGTTTTCGTCAGCTACATCGATCACCGGCCGCTTTTCCTTGTATGCCTGCTTGGCAATTTCTGCAGCCTTCAAGTACCCAACCACCGGATTGAGCGCCGTGACCAGAATCGGATTCTTGTCCAGCGCTTCCTGCAGCCTGGCTTCATTGACCTTGAAGGTGGCAATGGCTTTGTCCGCCAGCAGGCGGGACACATTGGCCAGCAATTGAATGCTGCCCAGCAGATTGTGGGCAATCATGGGCAGCATGACGTTCAATTCAAAATTGCCTGCCTGCCCGCCCACTGTAATGGCCGCATCGTTGCCGATAACCTGTGCTGCCACCATGGCAGTGGCCTCTGGGATGACCGGATTGACCTTGCCCGGCATAATCGACGAGCCCGGCTGCAGCGCCTCCAGTTCGATTTCACCCAGGCCGGCCAGTGGGCCTGAATTCATCCAGCGCAGGTCATTGGCAATTTTCATGAGCGTCACCGCCGTGGTCTTGAGCTGTCCTGACAGCGCCACGGCAATATCCTGGGAGCTGATGTGGGCAAAAAAGTTTTCGGCTGGTTTAAACCGCACTCCCGTCAGCGTACTGATCTGGCGGGCAAATTCAGCGGCAAATTTTGGATGGGCGTTGATGCCCGTGCCCACGGCGGTGCCGCCCTGCGCCAGGGTCTGCAGCAGCGGCTGCTGCGCCTTGAGCAGCTGGATGTTCTGTTCAACCTGCACCGCCCAGCCTCCGAGCGACTGGCTCATCCGCACCGGCATGGCGTCCATCAAATGGGTCCTGCCCGTCTTCACATAGCGGTCGACCGCGCGTGCTTTCTTGCGAATCACTTTGGCCAGATGCGTCAGCGCCGGCAGCAGTTCTTTATGCAATTGCACTGCCGCGCTGATATGAATGGTGCCCGGAATCATATCGTTGCTGCTTTGCCCGTAATTGACATGATCGTTGGGGCTGACCGGCTCGCCGTACAATTTGGTCGCCAATGTAGCCAGCACCTCGTTGGCATTCATGTTGGTGCTGGTGCCCGATCCGGTCTGGTAGATATCAATGGGAAAATGCACCATGAAATCGCCTTCGAGCAGCGTATCCACAGAGGTCACGATTGCCTGACCCATGTCTGCTGGAATCTGTTTGAGCCTGACATTGGCTTTGGCTGCAGCCGCCTTGGCCAGCAACAGGGAACGGATAAAGGAGGCTGGCAGGCGCTGCCCGCTGATCGGGAAGTTATTGATGGCGCGCTGGGTCTGCGCACCATAAAGCGCCTGGGCCGGAACATCCAACTGCCCCATACTGTCTTTCTCGATCCGTGTTTTCATTGCTTAACCTCATCAGTTCAAATATGAAAATCCTGTGCTGCACACTGGCGCGTACCATATCCTGTCATACCATTATAAGCACCGCCTGGCCGCACTGGAAGGCAAAGTGCCACACAGCGATTCGATTTGCACTGCCAGCACCTGCGCACTATGATAAGTGCGACGCGCCACATTTTTCCCTATCACCCCTTTTTCCTGTAAGGATTCGATCATGCCAGCCAGCCGCATTACCTTTTACTCCAACCCACAGTCCCGCGCTGCCGTTATTCACTGGATGCTAGAGGAACTGGGCGAACCCTACGAAACCATCTATCTGAATTTTCAAGGAGCCATGAAAACGCCCGAGTATCTGGCGATCAACCCGATGGGAAAAGTGCCGGCCATCGTGCATGACGGTCACGTGGTTACCGAAGGCGCGGCCATCTGCGCATTTCTGGCCGATCAGTACCCGCAGAAAAATCTGGCCCCGGCAATCGACAGTCCCTTGCGCGGCACCTATTACCGCTGGCTGTTCTTTGTGGCCGGACCGCTGGAAGAAGCGATCACCATGAAGTCGCTGAACATGCCGATTCCGGCCGATAAGAGCGCAATGCTGGGCTTTGGCACGCTGGGACACGTGGTCGACGCACTCGAGCAGGCCGTTTCCAACGCAACCTGGATCTGCGGAGAACAGTTCACTGCAGCCGATGTATACGTGGGTTCGGCCATCCGGTTTTATATGCAGTTCGGTGTGCTTGAACCGCGCCCTGCCTTCAAGGCGTACGTAGACCGCGTCACGCAACGGCCGGCCTATCAACGCAGCGTGAAAATCCTGGAGCAGGCTGCGGCCGAGCAGCAGAAGAAATAAACACTAAACACGGACCGTATAAAACATAAGAGCCACGAACAGAAAAATACGAGTCGTAAACCCACATTCACCAGGGTCGTTCACCCAGGCTGCGGCCCTGGCGTTATGGCAGGCGATATCGGTCTGACAGGATCAGGGCAACGCTGCCGGCGGTCGAGGTCGCACCCGCAGCTTGAACTCGCTCACCACCACACTCGCGACAATCAATACGGCGCCAAACAGCGCCAGCGCCGAATGTCGTTCGTCGGCAAACACGCGCCCGATGATCCCTGCCCATACCGGTTCACCCGCATAAATGACCGTGGCGCGCGTGGCGGAAATATGGTTCTGGGCCCAGTTCATCGTGATCTGGATCACCGCGCTGGCCAGTCCCAGCACCAGAATACTGATCACCAGCACGGGCGAGGCCAGATCGGGCATGCCCTCGCCTCGGGCAACGCCCGTCAGGCCTGCCAATATGGACGCTGTAGCCAGTTGCACGATGGTCACCCGTCGCAAGTCCACCTGGCCGGCAAAACGGCTGATCAGAATCACTTCTACCGCGATCGCAATGGCGCTGAAGACGGTCAGCCACTCGCCCGTACCGGCCCCGCCTTCCATGCTTTGCGGATCAGCCAGCAATACCAGCCCGATAAAGGCCATGGTCGCGCCGATCCAGTTCATCAGTGTCGGTGGTCGTTTCAGAAACAGCCATTGCATCAGCGGAACCAGCGGTACATACAAGGCAGTGATAAAAGCTGACTTGCTGCTGGCAATGGTCTGCAAGCCAACCGTCTGCAGGCTGTAGCCCAGAAAAATACACAGGCCGATCAGCATGCCGGCACGCACTTCCAGACTCGTCAATCCTCGCAGAATGCGCAGGGAACACAGCATCATGGCTAACGCGGCACAGCCAAAGCGCATGCCGACAAACACAAATGGATCACTGTGCACCAGCGCTTTCTGTACGATAAGAAAAGTGGCGCCCCAGAAGACCGTAATAATCACAAGCGCGATTTCGTAGCGGTTAAGTGCAAGGGACGAAGCGGGTGCAGATTGGCTCATGATGGCGGTGGGTCGCAAGCCGGACAACATGGCCGGTTACTGCGGGTCAGTCCAGGAGGTAGAATAATGCAGAATGGTAGCAGACCCTTATGGTTTTCTACTGCCCTTTTTGCCTGATCAGGAAACATCATGAGCTACTGCGTATTCGTTGCCCAATTGCCGCCAGAGACCGCCTCCGCCCATAAACAGTACCACGACGAGCGCTATGGCTTTCCGGTGGAAGATGATAACGAGCTGTTTGGCCGGCTGGTGCTGGAGATCAATCAGGCGGGCCTGTCTTGGTCAACCATTCTGAACAAGGAAACGGGCTTTTTGCAGGCCTATGACAACTTTGATATTGATACCGTTGCCGCCTACGATGATGCCGATCGCCAGCGGCTGCTGGCCGATGCGGGCATCATTCGCAACCGCCTGAAAGTAAACGCGGCCATTCATAACGCCCAGGTTGTGCAATCGCTGCAGCAGGAGCATGGCTCATTCAAGGCCTGGCTGCAACAGCATCACCCCATGAGCAAGGAACAATGGGTACGTTTGTTTCGCAAGACATTCAAATTCACGGGCGGGGAAATCGTGGGCTCTTTTCTGATGAGTATTGGCTATCTGCCGGGCGCGCACGATGAAGACTGCCCGGCTTACCAGCGTGCCCTGAAAGCGGGCGCCGTCTGGCAGCAGCAAGCGGTAGAAAATGACGATGCAAGGTGACGCTGCGGCAGACTACGAGTGACAACGCTTCGCCGCACAGCTGCAGTAGGATGCCAGGCGCTATTGGACCGACCGGGCCGCAATACCAACGATCGAATATCAGCTCAGCATTGCTGCACGCGCCGCCCCCAGTAGCGGCTGCGCAGCGTGTCGTAAACCAGATTGTAGATATACGCATAGGGCAGATAGAACAGGATCAACCCGATATCCAGCACCAGCGCTTCCCACAATCCGATATTCAGCCACCACATGACAAATGGAATAGCCATGACCAACAGGCCAAGCTCAAAGCCAATGCTGTGCCAGATCCGCATGATCAGCGTCTTGCTTTTGCCGCTTGCGGCCAGAAAGCGATCGAACATGGCGTTGTAAACCATATTCCAGATCAGCGCCATAATGGCGATCACAACCGTCACTACCCCCATGTCGGTCATGGAGTGGCCCGACAGCACGGCGGCCAGCGGGGCCGATAAGCCAATGGCCAGCACTTCAAAAATAAGGGCGTGCAGGAATCGCTCAAGAACCGTCTTGTTCTTTTCCTGACTCGTTGTTGTTTGTTGCATTATTGTCTGCCAGAACCGTTTTTATGTTTGGGGCGCACCAGCGTGCTTTGCCCGAACAGGCTGCGCACCAGATCCAGCGCCACTTCGGCGGTCTGATTGCGGACATCCAGTGCCGGGTTGAGTTCGACAATATCGAGCGAAGCCATGCATTCGGTATCGGCAATCATCTCCATGCACAGCTGCGCTTCCCGATAATTGGGCCCGCCGCGCACGGTGGTGCCTACCCCGGGCGCAATATCCGGATCAAGAAAGTCCACATCGAAGCTCACATGCAAATGGGTGTTTTCATCCAGCCCGTGCAAGGCCTGTTCCATGGTATGCCGCATGCCATGCTCGTCAATGAAACGCATATCGAACACTTCTATGCCCTGCTGATGAATGAATGTTTTCTCACCTTCATCCACACTGCGAATGCCGATCTGGCGCAGCATATCGGCCTGCAATGCCGGCACCTGGCCAGCCATTTCAACAAGTTCGCGCGGTCCGTGCCCAAACAGGCACGCTACCGGCATACCATGGATATTGCCGCTGGGTGTCAGATCGGCTGTATTGAAGTCGGTATGCGCGTCCAGCCACAGCACTCGCAGTTTGCGGCCCTGTTCCCGGCAATAGCGCGATACGGCAGCGATCGACCCCACCCCAAGACAGTGGTCGCCACCCAGCATGATGGGGAACCGCCCCTGGCAAAGCTCCGCATAAAGCGCATCATGCGCCAGTTGGTTCCAGGCGATGACCTGTTCCAGATGCCGGTAACCTGCCTGCGGCGGCAACCAGGGATTGGGCGGCCCATTCAGATTCCCGCAATCTCGCACTGCGATACCCAGTTGCTCCAGCGTTTGCGTGATACCCGCGACCCGAATGGCTTCCGGGCCCATGCTGGAGCCACGATGGCCCGCGCCGACATCGGTCGGCACACCGACCAAACTCACTTGCTTGCGTATGTCCTGCACTTGACTGTTTCTCCTGACGATTGCAACCGGCGCCGCGACAGATAGGACCGGCGCCTGCAATCTCTGATTGGGCGTTTTTGACGATAGTTCATTGTACCCGCAAAAACCGCCAGATCCGAGACCCGGCCATGACCGTATAGTGGCCTTGCCACAGCCTGTCGCCACCTATCGTAACCGACCGATCAGCACAACAGACCTGACATTTTTACCTGCGGTTACTGTGATCACACTTTTATATTTTCGCTGCGGCAGTTATGATACTCAGCATAAAGTGACAATTATCACCATAACCAGGAGACATCTATGAATTTGCAGGGACGACGGGTATTGATCACAGCCGGCGGCAGCGGCATCGGGCTGGCCATGGCGCATGTGTTCACCAAGGCAGGCGCGGCGGTGTTTGTCACCGATATCAATGAGTCTGCGCTCAAGATATTGAAGTCGCAATTGCCGCAAGTGCATGCCGTCACGGCAGACGCGGGCAACGAGCGCGATGTCGTGCGCAGTGTGGAGCAGGCTGTCCAGGCGCTGGGCGGACTGGATATTCTGATCAACAATGCCGGTATTGCCGGTCCGACCGGGCCGGTAGAGGATATCACTCTGGCGGAATGGGAAAATACCCTGCGCATCAATATCACCGGTCAATTCCTTTATGTGCAGAACGCCTTGCCACATTTGCGCAAGGGAACCCATCCAGCCATTGTTAATCTGTCATCGGCAGCGGGGCGCCTGGGTTTTGCCGGCCGCACACCCTATTCGGCTTCCAAGTGGGCGGTTATCGGCTTTACCCGGTCCCTGGCCAATGAACTGGGTCCGGACGGCATCCGCGTCAATGCGATTTGCCCCGGTGCAGTAGACGGCCCCCGCATTCAGCAGGTCATCAGCGCCAAAGCCAAGATGCTGGGCAAGCCTCACGCCGAAGTGGAAGATACGTACAAAGCCCAGTCGGCCATGCATACCATGGTCACCGCAGACGATATCGCCAATCAGGCGCTCTTCGTATGCAGTGATCTGGCCTTGAATATATCCGGGCAGGCGCTGGCCGTGGATGGCCATACCGAGAAACTGTTTTGATCCCGCGGGGGCTTTGCTCAACGGTGCATGCATCAGCAAGCCCCCGCATCACTTCTTAGCGACCGGCGGCGCTGCCATCGGGCGGCAGAAACAGGCTGGGCGTGCGTGTTGTCATGTATTCAAATGCCTCGCGGATGTCAGCAACCACAGCCAGGCGGGCAGCCTGGGCATCGCCGCGTTGCAGTGCTCCGATCATGGCCCGGTGATGTGCCACGGCCACCTGCTCCCGGGTACGGGGCGAGCCCTGGCGCAGATCGAAGTTCAGAATGGGGCCGATGCGCAGCCACATGCTCTCTATCATCTGAAACAGCACCGGCATGGCGGCAGCCTCGTAAATGGCAAAGTGAAACTGCTGGTTCAGGCTGACCAGTTCCTGCGTATCGGCCTGCGGCTTGGCCATTTCCCGGGACAACGTGTCATTGATCAGGGCAATGTCCGATAGCAGCGATGCACTGGCCTTTCCCGCTGCTTCGGCCACGGCCATCCCTTCTATTTCAAAACGGATCCGGGTAATTTCCGTAAAAGTCCTCATACTCAGAACAGGAACCCGCACCGAGCGGTTCGGCGTCACTTCCAGCGCATGATCGGCCACCAGCCGGGAAAAGGCGTCGCGCACCGGCATCATGCTCACACCCAGCGCCTCGGCGGTTTTACGGATCGACAACTGCTCCCCGGGCATCACCCTGCCGCTCCACAGCATCTGTTTGATCTGCTCCAGGACAGATGCACTCAGGGTTTGCCGACTGCCAGTGCCTTCTCTTTCGTTTTTCATATAAGGGTAATTACCAAGGTTTATTCTGTGATCACAGTTGTTATAGTTTACTTATATCAACAACAACATACTTCTGCAACCGCAGTGTATAGGAGACAGGATGAAATCAACAACACTAGTGCTTGCCGGGTGCTGCGCGCTGGCCGCTGCGCCGCTGGCGCATGCCGCCGCCGGCATATCAGACAAGGAAATCCGGATCGGCTTTATTACCGATATGTCCGGCGTGTACGCCGATACCGACGGCCCGGGCGGCACCGTGGCCATCCAGATGGCGATTGACGAGGTCGGCGGCGCCGTTGATGGCAACAAAATCACGCTTGTGACGGCTGATCACCAGAACCGCGCCGATCTGGCGGCCTCCAAGGCGCGCGCATGGATCGACCAGAATAAAATCGACGTCATCATTGGCGGCACCAATTCAGCCACCACGCTGGCCATCGCCACTGTGGCAGCCGAAAAACATATCCCGCTGATTTCCGTGGGCGCCGGCGCCACCGCCATCACCAACGAATACTGCACCCCCTATACCGTGCATTATGCGTACAACACCCGAGCCACGGCCTATGGCGTGGCCTCCGCCGTGCTCAAGCAGGGCGGCAAAGACTGGTTCTTCATTACTGCAGATTATGCATTCGGCCACGCACTGCAGAAAACGGCATCGGAAGTGGTCAACCAGTCGGGCGGCAAAGTCATGGGCAGCGTCAAAGTGCCGCTGAGCACGGCCGACTTCTCATCCTACATGCTGCAGGCCCAATCCTCGGGCGCCAAAATCCTGGGCCTGGCCAATTCGGGTAATGATTTCATCTCTGCGGTCAAGGCAGCCAACGACTTTGGCGTGACCTCCAGCATGCGGCTGGCCGGCCTGCAGGTATATATCAGCGATATACACGCCCTCGGACTGGAAGCTACGCAGGGCATGTACCGCACCGCCCCCTGGTACTGGGATCAGGACGAAGCCTCCCGCACGTGGTCGCAAGCTTTCATGAAAAAACACCGCGCCATGCCTACCTTCAACCAGGGCGGCGACTACTCGGCGGTCAAAACCTACCTGAAAGCAGTCGCTGCCAGCGGCACCGACGATGGCAAGACCATCATGGACTGGTTCAAATCAAATCCGATTGCCGATTTTTATATCAAGAACGGCAAAGTACGATCTAACGGCCTGCTGGTGCACGACATGTTCCTGTACGAGGTCAAGAAACCGTCCGAGTCCAAAGGTGAGTGGGATTACTTCAAGGTGTCCGCCACCATCCCGGGTGACGAGGCCTACGGCCCCGAGTCCGAATCGTCCGCGTGCAAGTTATAAACGCTGCCTTTCATACCATCACGGGGGCAATCCGGTATTGCCACGGTCCGTCACCGACATGACCCCATACCTTGCCCCCACTTCTTGCGGAAACCCTGTCATTGTGAATGCCCCTTCCCTTCCTTCAATCAGTATTATCGGCACCGGCCTGATCGGCCAGGCCTGGGCGGTTGTCTTTGCCCGCGCCGGTTGCACAACAACACTATGGGACGGCAATGCCCAGGCTGCCCGGCACGCGGTAACGCTGATCGAGCAGCAAATGCAGACGCTGGCTCAGTACGGCCTGGTCGACGATGTGCCCGGCGCCATGGCGCGCATCCGGGTTGCCGACAGCCTGGAAGCGGCGGTTGCCGATACCGGCTATGTGCAGGAGAACCTGCCCGAAGTGCTGGACATCAAACTGGATATTTTCGCCCGGCTGGATGCCGCCGCCCCGCCAGAGGCTATCCTGGCCAGTTCCACTTCAGGTATTCCAGCCTCGGCGTTTACCGAGGGGCTGGCCGGTCGCGCCCGCTGTCTGGTTGCCCACCCGGTCAATCCGCCCTCCCTGATCCCCGTGGTGGAACTGTGCGGCGCCCCGTGGACCAGCGAGCAAACGCTCGGGCGTGCCCGGACCATCATGGAGGCCGTGAAACAAAAACCGGTCACGGTGTTGCAGGAAATCGACGGTTTCATCCTGAATCGACTGCAGGGCGCGCTGTTGCGCGAAGCCTTCCGGCTGGTCGAACAGGGTTATGTCTCGGTGGAAGATCTGGACACCACGGTCAGTAATGGCCTGGGACTGCGCTGGTCGTTCATGGGGCCGTTCGAGACCATCGATCTGAACGCCCCCCAGGGCATTCGCGACTATGCCCAGCGCTATGGGCCACTGTATCAGGAGCTGGCCAAAACTCAGGTCGATACCCAGCCCTGGTCGGGCGCCCTGATAGACAGCGTTACAACGGCGCGCCGGGCCGACCTGCCGGAGACCGAACTGGCCGCACGCCGGGCTTGGCGTGATCAGCGTCTGATGGCGCTGGCCGCCCATAAACGGCAGCATACCAGCGACAACGATGCGCAAGACTCCCACTGATTCGACACTGATCACGAACAGGTCCTGTTCTGCCGACCCGGCAGCGCATCGCCAGTACCGCCCCTTATTTTCTGAACCTGGATAACACGTTATGAGCACCAACAAAAAACCACATAAAGTCATTATTACCTGCGCTGTCACCGGCGCGATCCATACGCCCAGCATGTCTGCGCATCTGCCGGTCACTGCCGACCAGATTGCCGATGACGCCATCGCCGCAGCCCGCGCTGGCGCCGCCATCCTGCACTTGCACGCACGCGACCCGAAAGACGGGCGCCCCACCCAGGACCCGGAATTTTTCAAACCGTTTCTGGCCCGCATCAAGGCAGAAACCGACGCAGTTATCAATATCACCACCGGCGGCAGCCCCCACATGACGGTGGAAGAACGCATGCGTCCGGCCACCACCTTCAAACCCGAGCTGGCCTCCCTGAACATGGGCTCCATGAACTTTGGCCTGTACACCATGCTGGATCGCTTCAAGGAATTCGAACACGAATGGGAGCGCGAGCATCTGGAAAAAAGCCGCGACCTGGTATTCAAAAACACCTTCAAGGATATTGAAACCATCCTGCGACTGGGCAATGACAACGGTACGCGCTTTGAATTCGAATGCTATGACATCAGCCATTTGTATAACCTGGCCCACTTTATGGATCGCGGTCTGGTCAAGTCTCCCCCATTCATTCAGTCCGTCTTCGGCCTGCTGGGCGGCATTGGCCCGCATCCGGAAGACCTGATGCATATGCGCCGCACGGCAGACCGTCTGTTCGGGCAGGATTACCAATGGTCTATCCTGGGTGCGGGGCGTAACCAGATCCCGCTGGCATCTATGGGCGCGAGCATGGGTTCCAATGTACGGGTTGGTCTGGAAGACTCGCTTTGGATTGCACCAAAACGGCTGGCCCAGTCCAATGCCGATCAGGTCTCACAGATACGCCAGGTGCTCGAAGGCCTGAATCTGCAGATTGCCAGCCCTGATGAGGCCCGCGAGATCCTGCAATTGAAAGGCGCGGCCAATGTCAATTTCTAAGGGCCCTGCGCGGTTCTCTCTGGACGGACAGCTGGCATTGGTAACCGGCTCCAGCCGGGGCATCGGGCTGGCCAGTGCACGCGCGCTGGCCGAGCAGGGGGCCAGGGTCATTATCAATGGCCGATCGGCGCAGACGGTGTCGCAGGCCGCGCAGACCCTGCGCCAGGCAGGGCTGCAGATTATTGAAGCGCCTTTCGATGCTGCAGATATCCATCAGTCGATTGCCACCGTTGACCGTTTGATCCACGAACACGGCCCCATCCAGATTTTCATGGCCAACGCTGCCATGCAGCATCGTGAAAGCCTGCTGAGCTTTCCCCAGGAAAAGTTCGAAGAAGTGCTCTGGCTCAATCTTACCGCGCAATGGGCGCTGGGTCGCCATCTGGCTACCCATATGGTGCAGCAAAAATACGGGCGCGTGATCGTGACCGGCTCGGTCACCGGCCTGCAGGGACGCAAGGACATTTCTGCCTATACCATTGCCAAGGCCGGCCTGCATGCACTGGCCCGGCAATGGGCCGTGGAACTGAGCCCGCATCACATCACCGTAAATGCGGTGGCGCCCGGTTATATTGCCACGGAGTTCAATGAAGCGTTGCAAAACGACGAGCACTTTAACCAGTGGCTGTTTGACCGGGTACCCCAGCAAAAGTGGGGCAGCCCGGACGATATTGCCAACGCAGTGTGCTATCTGGCTTCGCGCGAAGCTTCGTTTGTCACCGGCCAGACGCTGGCCGTGGACGGCGGCTTTACCATCGCGTTGTAAATGCGGCGGCGCTCAGCGGACGATATCACCCCTGAGCGCCACGCCCGTCACGAATGCACCGGCATGGCACTCATAATTGAGTGAGCTCGAATTCACGTTCTTTTTGTAATAGCTGACAATATTGCTCACTCCCGTGCCGCCAAGCTCCCTGGCCCGCTGCTGCAATTGCTTATAGGCAGACAGAAATGCCCAGGCGCAGGCTTTTTCATCACTGCCCTTGCCGACCCGGCTGGTTTTCTTGTTGGTAACGGCATCGGCCTGGATTACCTGTCCCGGCGCTTTGCGCCCGAATGTCATTTTGATGGACGGGTCCACGATGTCCGCCGCTTCCGGGGCAGCCAGCGCCTGCGCAATCGGCAGATCATAGCGCGTATCGCGGGCATGCGCCTGCATACTTGCCACTGCCAGCAGCGCGGTCAGACATGCGATTGAAATTTTACCTGGCATTGCATTTCTCCTGAGCAAAATATTAGAAACCACTACACTGCCGTCAGGCAGGATGTAACAATCGTCCGCCGACCTGAAACGATCTGAATTCAACTGCGACATGTGTAGGCTGTACAGCGCCGCAAGCACCTGAATGTGTACTATATTTCTGAATCCCCCCGGCAAATCGGGGCCATTGCGTATTGACCGAAAGGTCAGGCGCCAGACGCCATTGTTGTTGATAGGCCATACTGCAGGTTTTCGTTTTCAAGCCAGGATATGTTGATTATTGTAACAATAAGAAACATATTATAATAAATTTCTTTCAGCCGACACCCTGAGGATCAATGACTTCACATGCTCGCCTTTGAATTGACCATTTCCGAAAAGAACGCGCTTGCTCCCGGCTTATCCACTGCATCGCAGTGGGCACGGTGGCTGCAGGCGGGCAGTCCGCAGGAAAAAGAGCACAGCCGGGCACAGAACCCGCAAGATCCGCCGGCGCTCAGTTTTCTGCCGGCCATGCAGCGACGGCGCCTGAGCGCGCTGTCCCGCCTGGTCTTTGCGGCAGCCTGGCCCATTCTGGAGAAGCATCCGCAATGTCCTATGGTTTTTTCCTCGCGCAACGGCGAAATCAACCGTAGTTTTCAGCTTCTGATTGAACTGGCCAAAGGCAACGGCGTTTCCCCAACCTCATTTGGTCTGTCGGTGCATAACGCCATTGCCGGCCAGTTGGCCATCCATCAAGGCAATTACGCTGAACAGTCGGCTATTTCGACCAACAGCAATGGCCTGGAAAACGCCATGCTGGACGCCTGGCTTATGCTGCAGGATGGCGCCGACCAGGTGCTGGTGCTTTACGCCAACGAACCGCTGGATGCCCAATATGAAGTCGATATTGAACGGGGTCCGTTTGCGCTGGCCTGTGCCCTGCTCGTACAAAAGGGGTCAGACTGGCGCCTGTGCTGCGACACCAACACCGACGCCCCGCTGAACAAAGACGGTAGCGCGGGGGTATGCGCACAGCTGGTGAGCGGCCAGCGGCAGTGGACAACGCTCACTGCCCGGCCGCCTGCCTGCTGGACATGGACCCGCCAGGCATGAACCGGATCAGCGCATACCTTTGGCACAAATGGCGCTGGCTGGCCATTGCCAGCGGCTACATCGTCTTTGGTCTGTTTGGCATTGTCCTCAAGATCGTCCTGCTGCCTTTCACCTGCGGGCTGCTCAATCAATCCCGGCCGGCGAACCAGAAGCGGGCGCGCAGCATTATCCAATTTTTGTGGCGTCAGTTCCTGCGATACGTCCGGCTCATTGGCGGGCTCGATTACCGCTTTGCCGACCAGGACCGGCTGGGCCGCCCCGGACAGGTCATTATCGCCAACCATCCATCGCTGCTCGACGTGGTTTTCATGCTTGCGCATGCCCGGCAGTCCAACTGTATCGTCAAGCCAAGCCTGCTGGACAATCCCTTCCTGAACAGCGCCATCCGCGCTTGCGGCTACCTTTCTAACGATGGTTCTGCGCAGGTCATTGATCATGCCGTCGCTGCCTTGCAGGGCGGGCAGTCCGTCCTTATTTTTCCCGAGGGCACGCGTACGGGCGACGACAATGTCATCTGCTTTCACCGTGGCGCCTGCGCCATTGCCCTGCGCGGCGCGACGGTGATCACCCCTGTTATAATCCGGATGCATCCCCGTTGCTTTAAACGGAATCAGCCGTGGTATCACATCCCGCATGAAAAAGTTAATTATGAATTCATCATCGGCGATGACATTGATCCGGCCCACTGGAAGTCGGGAAAACATATGCCTGCGGCAACCCGGCAACTGAATGCCTATCTACAGACTTATTTTGAACGAGAACTACAGAAATGACCACAGCGCTCAATCTGGAAATCAAAGAATTAATTATCTCCAGCCTTGGACTCGAAGACATAGCGCCGGAAGATATTGAAGACGCCGCCCCGCTGTTTGGCGAGGGACTCGGCCTTGATTCGGTCGATGCCCTGGAATTGGGTCTGGCCCTGCAGAAGCACTTTGGCATCCAGTTCAATACCAAGACACAGAATTTGCGGGAACATTTCACAGATATCAATACACTTGCTGCGTTTGTCAATGATCTGAAAAACAATCCACATACCTGAGGGGCTACCATGAATCCATCAGACCAAATTTATCAGACGCTCAAGACTGCACTGGTTGAGCTGTTTGAAATTGAACCCGAGCGAATCCGGCCTGATGCCGATCTGTACACTGATCTGAACATCGACAGCATCGACGCCATCGATCTGATAGACCATATCAAACGCGTCACCGGCCACAAGCTGCTGGCAGAAGACTTTCGCAGTGTCCGCACGGTGCAGGATGTCGTTGATGCCGTAAACCGCAAACTTGCTCCAGCATAAAGGAAGCTGGCTGGTGTCGTTTCGATTGCCGCGCAGTGCACTGCGCCTGTTCAATCTGCTGGTGGTATTGACTCTGGCCGCCTATCCGTTTCTGGTCTATTACGGTAAGGAACGAATTGGCGCCCTGTGGATTACTGCCGGGCTATTGCTGCTCTGGGGCGTCAAAAGCCTGCTGAGCGGTCAGCGCTGGCAGCAGATCGTCGCCCTGGCATTGCTGGTCTGCGTCATGTTGTTCCAGTTGACCGACAAGTCCGGTTTCCTTTATTTTTATCCGGTCGTCATCAATCTGGTGCTGCTGGCGGTGTTTGCCGGCAGCCTGTTTACCTCCATGAGTGTCGTCGAACGCATCGCACGCAGCCAGCAACCCGATCTGCCCCCATCGGCCATTCAATACACCCGAAGGGTGACCAAAATCTGGATCGTCTTTTTCATCCTGAACGGCGGTACGATTTACCTGCTGTGGCAAGCCGGTTATTTTCAAGCCTGGTCGCTTTATACCGGCTTTATTTCCTATGTATTGATGGGGCTGCTGTTTGCCGGGGAATGGCTTTACCGTCAGCATTACAAACGGAAGCATTCAGCATGAGCGAGGCTACCGGCGGCATTCTTTTGCCTTTTCCCCATGCCGACTCGCTGGTCGCAACGCGCCCGGCCATGCGCCGTGCCCAGTTCGAGGCCATTGTCAATCACCTGCAGCAACAGTTGCAGACCCGCGGCTGCACGCATGCCGCCCTGTGGTTCGAAGATACCGCCCTGTTCAGTTGCGCCCTGCTTGGTTGCTGGGCCGCCGGCGTTCAGGTGCTGCTGGCGCCGGATCTGCTGGGCGATACTCGTGCCTGGGTACAGGCTGACGCGGCCTTGTGGATCAGCGACCAGGCACTGCCCGACCCGGCCATGCCTCTCTTGCGACTGGACACCATGGCCCAGGCGCTGGCCGATATCCAGACGCACGCCCAGGCCATCGAGCGGACAGACCGCAAGGCGCCGGCTGCCGGGCAATCGGACCAGTTGGCACCAGCCGCTGCCGATGGGGTGCAAAGTGTATTCCAGGAGCGCGCAGACGGACTGTTTTTACCCCTGCCTGCCGATGCCTGCGCCCTTTTGCGCACCTCGGGCTCCAGCGGCGCCCCCCGCGTGATCCGCAAGCGCTTTGGCCAATTACACGCCGAAGCGCTCACCTTGATTCACGCCTGGTCGCTGCATGCCCTGCCTGCCACGCTTATCTCCAGCGTCAGCCACCAGCATATGTACGGCCTGACGTTCCGTGTCATGGTGCCATTGCATGCCGGTCTGGTACTGGACCGGATGCCATCGCGCTATCCCGAAACCCTGGCCGAGCAGACGCAGATGTACGAACAATGCATCTGGATCACCAGTCCCGCCTTGCTGCAGCGACTGCCAGACAGCTTGCCATGGTCCGCGCTGCTGCCGCGCCTGTCTCGCGTGGTATCAGCCGGCGGGGTGCTGGCAGAGGAAACCCGCAAGGATCTGCTGCGACGCCAATGGCCGCTGCATGAAATTTACGGCAGCACCGAAACCGGGGTCATCGCCACGCGACACAGGCAATCATGCTGGACGCCGTTGCCCGGTGTCAGGCTGGAAACCGACAGCGAAAGCCGGCTTGCGGTTTGCTCACCCTGGACAGACGGCACCGAACAGACGGCCGATGTCATCAGTCGCCACGACGAAAACAGCTTCACACTGCTGGGCCGCGCCGATCGCATTCTGAAGCTGGAAGACAAACGGATCTCTCTGAGTCGTGTGGAACAGGCAGCCCTGTCCCATCCCTATGTCAGCGACATCCATTGTGCGCCCAGTCCGCTGGCAGGCCGGTTGTGCGCGATGGTTGAACTCTCGGCCGAGGGTATCGCAGCCTTTCGGCAACACGGGCGTCGTCGCGTGATTCAGGCTGTCTCTGCCCAGGTCCGTGAGGCGGTAGACCCTTTGGCCGTGCCGCGCCACTGGCGGTTTCCACTGGCATTGCCACGCAATGCGCAATCGAAAATTACCCGAGACCAGGTCCACGACTGCTTCACCCAACAGGTCCGCAGCCCCCGATGGGAGCGCTGCGCGGCAGACGCATCTGCAAACCCATCAGAAGGCCCGTTACCGACAGATCCCGACACAGAATGCTGCCTGAGCGCCCGCATTCCCATGGATCTGGTCTATTTCCAGGGGCATTTCCCCTCGTTTCCCCTGGTGCCCGGCGTCGTGCAACTGGGCTGGGCACTGGAGCAGGCCCGCGCGCGCAAACTGTGCAGCGGCCAGACGCATCGAATTGAAAATTTGAAGTTTCAGCATTTTTTACGTCCCGCCGATCCGTGCACAATGACGTTAAAATGGGACAATGACAAACGTAAACTGTATTTCACCGTGCGCACCGGCGCGACCATGAGCGCGTCGGGACGCATTGCATTTGCCGATTCAGCCTGATCCCGTGCCTATCTTTGGAACCGCTGCCATGACAACACGCAAAACAGCCAGTACAAACGTGCTACGGTAAATTACTTATGAATCGCACCATTGCCCTGATTCCCTTCTACAACCACCCAGCCACCATCGAATCGGTGGTCGGGCAGTTGCGCCGCCACGGACTGCCCGTGCTCATTGTTGATGACGGCTCCGATGCGCCCTCTCGACACGTGCTGGACGCGCTCAAGTCGTTGCCGCAAGTGCATGTCCATCACCAGCCCGTCAACAGCGGCAAGGGCAGCGCCGTCAAGACCGGCTTCAGACTGGCCGACGCAATGGGTTATACCCATGCACTGCAGGTAGACGCCGACGGCCAGCATCATCTGGACGACGTCCCCTCCTTTCTGGCGCTATCCGAACAGCATCCCGAGGCCGCCATATGTGGGCAGCCGGTGTATGGCGATGACATCCCCCCTGCACGCCTGCACGGCCGCAAGGTGACGTTGTTCTGGGTGCATTTGCAGACGCTATCGCGTTCCATTCCCGACGCCCTTTGCGGCTTCCGTCTGTATCCGCTGGCTGCGGTCCGGTTTATCAGCGACACCCCTTACCTGGGCAACTGGATGGATTTTGATCCGGAAATCCTGATGCACCTGTATTGGCGTCAAACGCCATTGCGCTGGATCCCGACCCGCGTGTCCTACGCGGCCGATGGCATCTCGCACTACCGCATGGTGCGCGACAATCTGCTCATTACGCGCATGCATACACGCAGTTGCCTGCATATGCTGCCGTTTCTGCCCTCGCTGTTGCGACGCGCCTTCACCAAAGGTGCATCATGAGCGAACACTGGGCCGCCAAACAGGAACGGGGCAATCTTTTTGCACTCAGGCTGGTTGTCCGGCTGATCCGGTACTGCCCCATGTGGCTGCTGGGTATTCTGTCGCATATCGTTGTGCTGTACTTCTTCGTGACATCTCCGGCCGAACGCCGCAATATCCGTGACTACCAGCACCATTTGCGGTCATGGTCCGGCAGATCCGATCTGCTGCCCGCCTTTGCGCCGGTTTACCGGCAATTTGTCGCTTTTGGCCAGGCCCTGGTCGATCGCTTTGCCGTCTGGCAGCAACGCCTGCGCTACGAACATATCGTGATTGAAGACCCTGAAGGCATCCATAAGGAAATGCTCTATGCCCAAGGCCGGGGTCAGATACTGATCTGTTCACACCTGGGCAACACCGAAATCAGCCGCGCACTGGTGTCCCATCACAAGGGTTTGGTACTCAATATCCTGATTCACAGCAAGCATGCCCAGATGTACAACGAGGTCATGGCAGATCTGGGGGCGGACAACGACATCCGCCTGCTGCAGGTGACCGAGCTGGACATCGACACTATGATGATGCTGCAACAGCGGGTGGATAATGGAGAATGGATCGCCATTGCGGCAGACCGCGAGCCGGTGCGTGGCGAAAAGGTGGTTCCGGTTTCGTTTCTGGGCGATACCGTGACATTTCCGCAGGGCCCCTGGCTGATGGCCGGCCTGCTCAAGGCCAGCGTCAATACACTATTCTGCACGCGCCAGCAGGGCCGCTACGCCTTGCATATCGAGCGCATGAGCGATCGCATTCAATGGACGCGCCAGGATCGCGATGAAGTGATCCGATCATGGGTGCAGCGTTACGCACAGCGTCTGGAACAGGTCTGTGTGAAAGCCCCGCTGCAGTGGTTCAATTTCTATGACTTCTGGAAGCACAATGACTAAGCATCCGGGCCTGAGCATTTGCGTACCAATGACTATTCCGTTTTTCGACGTTGATGCAATGCATATCGTCTGGCATGGGCATTATGTGAAATACCTGGAAATTGCCCGCTGCGCCCTGCTCGACAAACTGGGCTACAACTACGACGCCATGCGTGCCGCCGGCTATGTCTGGCCGATCGTGACCATGCAGCTGAAGTATGTACGCCCCGCCATCTTTGGCCAGCAGGTGCTGGTTCAGGCCCACATTCGCGAGTGGGAATCACGATTGCGCATTGTCTATGTCATTACCGACGCGGCCTCGGGCGAGCGCCTGACCCAGGCAGAAACCACCCAGGTGGCCGTATTGCTGGAGAATCGCGAAATGCAATTTGACACCCCGCAAGACTGGCAGGCCATCATCCGCCGGGCGATGCAGTCCGAAGCCTGAATTTTTGTGAGAGTATTGCTTTATGCCTACCATCAAGTCCCTGTTGTCCCTATCGCGCATGACTGTCGTGTTGGCCCTGACCCTGCTATGCACTGCCGCACAGGCCTTTTCGCTACAAGACCTGCAAAAACAGTTGTCGGCCCACCAGACGGTGCAGGGCGAGGTGCAGCAAAAACGTTTCCTGCGCTCGCTTGAACAGCCACTGCTGAGCCAGGGCCGGTTCGTGATGGTTGCGGACAAGGGGCTGCTTTGGGAGACTCGCAGTCCGATAGCCAGCCTGATTCGCATTACACCGCAGGGCATGGCGCACCAGGATGGTGCGGGGCGCTGGCAGCCGCTGCAACAACAGGGAGCGGGCAGCCAGACCCAGATCCGGCTCTTCATGGATCTGCTGTCGGGCAACACCCGCAGCCTGTCTGGACAATTTACGCAAAGTCTGCAAGGCGATGCCGGGCGCTGGACACTGACGCTGGATCCGTCATCGGCGGTATTGAAACAGATTTTCCAGCGCATTACGATCAGAGGAGGACGCTCGGTCGATCAGGTAACCCTGGCCGAGACACAGGGCGACAGGACCGAGATCCTGTTCTCTAATCTGCGCATCAACCAACCCCTGCCGACCGCTGCCCAAGATGCGCTTGAACGCTGAACGAGGCTGGGCAGCGCTTTATATCCTGGGGCTGCTTGGGCTGCTGCTGTATGCGACCTGGCAGCTCGCGTTTCGCCAGCCGGTGCACACCGACCTGCTGACGCTGCTGCCGCCCGATGGCGCGCAAAGCGAAGTACAAATCAGGGCGCAGGACACCATCCGGCAGACACTGAACCGGCAGATTATTGTGCTGACCGGTGCCGCCGACTCGGCCAAGGCCCTGGCTGCCGCGCAAAAACAGGCACAGCAATGGTCGGCCAGCGCCTTGTTTGAGCGAGTGGACCTGCATGTGGCCGCCAACCTGGACCAGTTGCGCCAGGAGCTGCGCCGCATGGACCAGGCGGGCCTGCCGCCGCAGGCGCGAGAAGCACTGGCGCGCGACCCGCAGGCATGGTTTGGTCAGCGCGCCCAGCGCATCATGTCGCCACTCGGTGAGCAGACACTGATTGCCGCCGATCAGGACTGGCTGGGGTTCGCTACCCGGCTGTCAGGCAAGCTGCAGGCCAGCTCTGCCGTACACTACGATATTGCCAGCAATACCATGCAACTGGAGGCCGATAATCGCATCTGGTATGTGATGCGCGCGCAGCTGGACGCCACAGACCAGAGCGGTCGCGATGAACAATTGCTGGCGCTGATCGACCAGACCCAACAGCAGGCCGCACAGCAGGATGTCCGTGTATTGATGGCCGGCGGCGCGATCTACAGCGCGCAGGGTAAAGCCGAAGGCGGCCAGGAAAGCACCTGGATGAGTATTACCGGCAGTATTCTGACCATCCTGTTTCTGCTGCTGATGTTCCGCTCATCACGCATTCTGCTGCTGGCGCTGCCGGTGGCGGCCGGTCTGCTGGCCGGCTTTGCCGCCTGCATTGCCCTGCTGGGCTCCATTCACATTCTCACGCTCATTATCGGCACCAGCCTGGTCGGGCTGGTGGTCGATTTTCCGCTGCATTGGCTCAGCCACGCCACGCTTGATGCCCGGTGGCAGCCCTGGCCAGCCGTCAGGCGCGTATCCCGTCCCTTTATCATCAGCCTGGCGGTCACCGTTACCGGTTACCTGTTCCTGCTGCTGACGCCCCTGCCGATCCTGCAGCAGACAGCGGTCTTCTCCTCGGCCGCGGTCCTCAGTACTTTTCTGTTCACGCGCCTGCTGCTGCCGGCCCTGTTCAACCACTGGCAACCGCGCCCGACCCCAGGGCTGATGCCGCTTCTGGACGCTCTGCGCCGCAGTATACGTAGTGCCGGCGAGCGCATCCGCCATACGCCCCTGCTGGCAATACTGCTACTGGTCGTTGCAGCAAGCGGGCTGTATCTGAGCAACTGGCAGGACGACATTCGCAACTGGGTAAACACACCGCAACAGCTACTGACCCAGGCGATACAAGTGGGCCGCCTGACCGGCATCGAACCCACCAGCCAGTACTTTATTGTGCAGGCAGCAGACCAGGAAAGCCTGCTGCAGACCGAACAGCGCCTGTCCGCCAGGCTGGACACGCTGGTCGCCCAGGGCCGGTTACGCAACTACCGCGCCCTGAGCCAGTGGGTCAATCCGGCGAGCGAGCAGCAGGCGCTCAAAGCCACCCTGGCAGCACTGTCGCAGCAGCCCCAGGCATGGGCGCCGCTGCACGCACTGGGTGTGCCAGACAGCGCCTTGCAAGCCGAACTCAAGCGACGTCAGGACCAGCCGGTGCTGACTATTGAGCAGTCGCTGCGCGGCACCCTGGCCGAACCCTGGCGCGACCTATGGCTGGGACCCGACGAACAAGGCCGGCCCAGCAGCATGATCACCATGAACGGCCTGCAGGATCCTTCTGTGTTGCCCGCGCTCACACAACACATCCCGGGTGTTTCACTGGTGGACCAGCGCAGTCACATCAACAGCCTCTTTGCCCAGACCCGCCTGGAAGCGATCATGCTGAAGCTGCTTTCCTATACCGTGGGGTTTCTCATCCTGTATCGTGTCTTTGGCACCCGACCTGCGCTGCGGATTTTACTGGTGCCCCTATCGGCCTCGTTAACGGTCATGAGCCTGTCGGGACTGATCGGCATGCCCCTGAACCTGTTTTGCATTTTCGGTCTGCTATTGGTTACCGCCATCGGCATAGATTACGCAGTCTACGCCTATACGCCCACGCTGCCGGCCGAAGAAAAAACCGCTGGCATCTTCATGACGTCGGTCACCACCATGATTACTTTCGGCCTGCTCTACTTCAGTTCCACCCCGGCAGTGGCCACGTTCGGCCTGAGTGTGGTGCTGGGGGTGCTATGCAACGTCATATATACTTTCTGGTATATGCGCGCCTTTCTCACTCCCGAACCTGAATCCTGAATGAGTCATTATTTATGCAAACATCCAGCTTACCAGCCAGTACCGACGTAGCCATTATTGGCGCAGGACCATCCGGATCGGTTGCCGCCGCCCTGTTACGCCAGCGCGGCTGGCAGGTGTGCGTACTCGAACGCCAGCATTTCCCGCGTTTTTCTATCGGCGAAAGCCTGCTGCCCTATTGCATGGAAATCCTAAAGGAAGCAGATCTATTGCAGGTCGTCAATGATGCCTGCTTCCAGCTCAAAAACGGCGCTGTCTTTACCTGGGGTGATCGGGAAAGCGTCATTGACTTTCGTGACAAGTTCACCGCAGGACCAGGCACCACCTTTCAGGTAGAGCGCGCGAAATTTGACCAGATTCTTATCCAGGAAGCGCAAAGAAAGGGCGCACAGGTCTGGTTCGGCCATACCGTCACCCACATGACAAACAAAGAAGAGCACGCCACACTCTCGGTCTGCACCGATCAGGACGAATCCTATACGCTGCAAGCCCGCTTCGTGCTTGACGCCAGCGGCTATGGGCGCGTGCTGCCACGCCTGCTGGGCCTGGAACAACCGTCGACATTCCCGTTGCGTGAAGCCTGGTTCACCCACATCCAGGACAATATCAGCGATCCCGGGTTCGACCGCGAGAAAATTGTCATTGCCACCCACCCGCAAGACCGCGCCATCTGGATGTGGCTGATTCCGTTCAGCCACGGCCGCTGCTCCATCGGCGTTGTAGGCGAGCCCAGCCATCTGGCAATGAACGGACGCGAGCCGCTGCCGTTCCTGCAGGCTATGACGAATGAAATACCACGTCTGCGCCAGCTGCTGGCCAATGCCCAATGGGATACACCGGTCAATCCGCTGCGCGGCTATTCAGCCAATGTGACAAGCCTGTATGGTCAGCGCTTTGCCCTGCTGGGCAACGCCGCCGAATTTCTCGACCCCGTATTCTCCTCGGGTGTCACCATTGCCATGCACTCGGCCAAACTGGCTACTGCGCTCGTGGACAAAACCCTGCGCGGCCAGGCAGCAGACTGGCAAACGGACTTTGCCGACGCCCTGCGCGTGGGCATCGACACCTTCAGAACCTATGTTGCCGGCTGGTACGACTGCAGCTTTCAGGATGTTATATACTCCAGACAAACCAACCAGGATATCCGGCGCATGATTGCCGCCATCCTGGCCGGGTATGCGTGGGACACCCGCAACCCTTATGTTGAAAAATCAGAACGGCGCTTAAAGGCGCTGGCGGAGATATGTGGTGAAGCACAACTGGATACCTGATCGCAGCCTTACCGGCGCCCTGCTGGGCATGCTGCTGGTGCTGCTATTGGCCGGTTGCGCCGCCACGTCGGTCCTGCCGCGCCAATACAACGAGCCCGCACAGGTACAAGCCTACAAGCTGAGCCTGCTGACGGCGCCCGGACAAACCGAGGACAGCCTGCTGATCGTGCAGCCCGAAGCCGGGGGCGCCAGCCGCTGGATCCAGACCAATGCCCTGGGCGCGCCGCTGGCCCGCCTGTCGCTGCGTGATGGGCAATGGACGACCGATGGCTTTGCCCCTCCCAACCCGCGTGCGCGCCAGCTGTTCGAAGCCATTATTGCCACGCAGATTCCCCAGGCGCAATGGTCTGCCGTCTATCCGGGTATTGACATCAGCAAGACACAGGGCAGCACCAGTGCCGCCTACGCATTCAGTCGCCAGGGGCAAGCGCTCTGGTCGCTGCAACTGCCGCCAGCGCGCAATGCCACAGGGAAGCAGCAAACAGACACGACCGCGGCGGCAACGGCCATCGGTATTACGCTGCCGGACCATAGCCAATGGAATCTGACCCCTCTGCCAGCAAGACCATGAGAAGTTACCTGAGCCCGCCCGCCACGGTCAGCGCATTGGGTTTGACCTTTGCAGACACCATGCAGGCATTATTTGACACCACCGTATCACCGCTGACGCCGGAAACCCAATGGGTGCCAGGTAAGACGATTTATACCGGTCGCCCGGCTGTGGCGTCCCCGCCGCTGCCGACGGGCACACCGGCGCACTTCAATACCCATAACAACCGCCTGCTGTGGCAGGCAGCCAGCCAATTGCAGGAGCCCATCGAACGCGCCCGCGCTCAGTATGGCGGTCAACGGGTAGGCGTCATTATCGGCACCACCACCACGGGCGTCGACGATAACTACCCGGCCTTCCAGGCCTTTGCCCGCGACGGGCACTGGGACAAGAATTTATACCGGCACGAACGCCAGCTGCTGTCGGCGCCGGCCGACTTCCTGGCCCATCATTTCGGCTTGAGCGGCCCGGTCTATAGCATTTCCACCGCCTGTACGTCCGGCGCCCGCGCCATTATCACGGCGCATCGCCTGCTGGCCAGCGGGCTATGCGATGCCGTGATCTGCGGCGGCGTGGATTCTCTGGCCCACCTCACGATCAACGGCTTTGACTCCCTGCAGGCGCTGTCCGCTGGCATTGCCAATCCGTTTTCGATCAACCGCGAAGGCATCAATATTGGCGAGGCGGCCGCGCTGTTTGTGATGACCCGGCAAGCCAGCGATGGCTTGCCCCTGCTGGGCTATGGCAATAGCGCCGACGCCTGGCATATGTCTTCGCCCGACCCCAAGGCCACCGGCGCCATTCTTGCCATCCGCCAGGCGCTGGCGCAGGCAGGGTGCGAAGCTCAAGAGATCGGCTGGGTCAATCTGCATGGTACGGCCACCGAGCTGAACGACAGCATGGAAAGCCTGGCCATGGCGACATGCTTTGCGCAGGGCGTTCCCTGCACCAGCACCAAACCGCTCACCGGACATACGCTGGGTGCGGCCGGCGCGCTGGAAGCGGCGCTGCTGTGGGGAGTCATCCATCCCGAATACAATCGGGCCGGGCAGCTACCGGCGCAGCACTGGGACGGGCAGGCAGATCCGGCGCTGCCTGCGATTGCGCTCACGGACAGCCAGTCCAGATGGCAAAAGCAGCCACGCATCGGCATGAGCCTGTCCTTTGCTTTTGGCGGCAACAACGCCGTTCTGATACTGGGAGAGGCCTGACGATGCAGACTCCCATACGGCATCTTGCGCCGTTACTGCCGCACGCCGGCAACATGATCCTGCTTGACGAAATCGTCGCCTACTCCGACTCGCAGTTACAGGCCCTGGCCCGCATCGGACCCGATCACCTCTTCCTGGATGAAAACGGGCAGTTACCCATGTGGTGCGCCATTGAAATCATGGCGCAGGGTGTGGCTGCTCTGGCCGGCTGTCATGCTCACGATGCCGGCCAGCCACCGAAGCTGGGTTTTTTACTCGGCAGCCGCCAGATTGACATCCTGCGCCCCAGTGTGGCACAGGGCAGCCTGTTATGCGTACAAGTCGAGGCCTCGACACGCGACGAGGCCAGCGGCTTCGGCGTCTTCGACTGCCGCCTGTCCCTGCTGGATGAGCCCGGCAACGCAAACACCGACAGCGCACAAACGGTGGCTACCGCAAGACTGAGTGTATTTAGTCCGCCTGATATTGAACACTATTTACAGGAGCAAACAGCATGACCGCTTCCCGTATTTTTGTTACCGGTTCCAGCCGGGGTATCGGCAAAGCCATTGCCCTTGATCTGGCGCAAGCGGGCTTCGATATCACCTTGCACTGCCGCCAGCGGCGGCAAGAGGCGCAGCAGGTTGCCGAACAAATCCACGCCCTGGGTCGCCAGGCCGATATCCTGCAGTTCGACGTGTCCGATCGCCCGGCCTGCAAGCAGGCACTGGAAACCTATCTGGAAAGCCACGACGCCTTCTATGGGGTTGTCCTGAACGCCGGGCTGACACGCGATAACGCCTTTCCTGCCTTTACCGATGAAGACTGGGACCAGGTGCTGGACACCAATCTGGGCGGGTTTTATAACGTCCTGCACCCACTGGTGATGCCCATGATTCGCCGGCGCAAACCCGGTCGCATCGTCTGCATGGCCTCGGTATCGGGGCTTATCGGCAACCGCGGACAGGTCAACTACAGCGCCTCCAAGGCCGGCCTGATCGGTGCGGCCAAGGCGCTAGCCGTGGAACTGGCCAAGCGTCGCATTACCGTCAATTGCGTAGCACCCGGGCTGATTGATACTGATATGCTTGACCAGCAAGTGCCCGTCGAGGAAATCCTGAAAATGATTCCAGCCCAGCGTGCCGGCAATCCAGAAGAAGTGGCTGCAGCCGTCACCTTCCTGATGTCCGACAAAGCCGGCTACATTACCCGCCAGGTGCTCTCGGTCAACGGAGGATTGTGCTGATGAAGCGTGTGGTGGTAACGGGCATGGGCGGCATTACTGCCCTGGGCAACAGCTGGCCGCAGATCCGGCAGGCCTTTACCGAGGGACGCAGCGCCGTACGCGCGATGCCCGAATGGGATCGCTATACAGAACTGAACACCCGCCTGGCCGCCCCCATTGCCGACTATTGCTACCCATCGCACTGGCAGCGCAAGCAGTTGCGCAGCCTGGGCAGGGTATCGCAGCTATGTGTGGACGCCGCCGAGCGCGCCCTGGCTGATGCCGGCCTGCTGGGCGATCCGCTCATCCAGTCCGGCGCCATGGGTGTCGCCTGCGGGTCATCCACGGGCAGTACCGAAGACGTCAGGGCCCTGGCGGCCCTGCTCATGCATGGCGAATCGCATGGGGTCAATGCCAACACCTATGTTCGCATGATGCCGCACACCACTGCAGCCAACATTGGTATCTTCTTCGGCCTCAAGGGACGTGTCATTCCCACTTCCAGTGCCTGCACTTCGGGCAGTCAGGGTATCGGCTATGCGTACGAGGCCATCAAATACGGGCTGATTCCGTTGATGCTCGGCGGCGGCGGAGAAGAACTCTGCCCCAGCGAAGCCTATGTGTTCGATTCCCTTTACGCCACCAGTCAGCGCAACAACGCCCCGCACACTTCGCCGCGCCCCTATGACCGGGATCGCGACGGACTGGTTATCGGCGAAGGTGCCTGCATGTTCGTCCTGGAAGAGCGCGATCATGCCCGGGCACGGGGTGCCCGCATATACGCAGAAATCGTCGGCTTCGGCAGCAATTCGGATGGCGCCCATATCACCCGTCCCCAGGCCGACACCATGCACCGGGCCATGACGCTTGCCATTGAAGACGCAGGCATCCACGTCGAACAGATCGGCTACGTCAACGGACACGGCACGGCAACCGAACAGGGCGATATTGCTGAATCACATGCCACGGCAACCTTGTTCGGCGAGCGCGCAGCCATCAGTTCGCAAAAAAGTTTCCTGGGCCACACCCTTGGCGCCTGCGGCGCACTGGAATCCTGGTTCTCCATTGCCATGATGCACGACCGTGCGTTTGTGCCCACACTGAATCTGGATAATGTGGACCCACGCTGCGCGCAGCTGGACTATCTGCAGCATGACTGGCGCGATATTGATACCGAATATGTAATGAATAATAACTTTGCTTTCGGCGGCATCAATACTTCGCTGATATTCCGCCGACAAGACTGAAGACTGAAAATTGCAACCTGCTGTGCAGGCCCATCGCAACGGATGCGCCATCGCGGCGCTGCCATCAGAGCTCGGGCTGCGGCCCGACACCAAAATTCACAGACTGCTCAAGCGGCAGGATATGCGCTTCGCCCGGCGATGCCTGCCTGGCGAGCATCCTGATCGGCGTTGGAAAATCCTGACCAGGCCACACGAGCGCCATCATCCAGTTGTCACCGATCATGGCCGAGACGCCATGCCAGTGCCGGTCTCCGAGGCCGGTCAGGCGCCACGGATGCTGTTGCGCGGCCGCTTCGGCGGCGCCGGGCAGTGGTGCTCGCAGGGCACGGGCAACGTCCCCGGGCACTGCCCCGGTTGTGCCAGTAGCAACACCGCCTGTTGCCGGTGTGGTCCCTGCGCAAGGCCGGATCCCGACTCGCAGCATGTCCGCAGGAAAATCGCCGCCCACCGCTTTGACCAGCGCTTCCTTGAGCGTCCATAACCGGAAAAAAAAGCGGGTTCTGTCCTGTCCCTGCAGCGTGCGCAACAGCCGCTTTTCATCCTCATCGGCGATCAGCTCGGCCAGTGCCAGCTCGTCGATGGCGCGTATCCGCTCCAGATCAACGCCTATTTGCTCATGCAGCGATGATGCCGCCCACAAGGCGTGGCCGGCACTGTGCGACAGGCTCGATGATCGATAGGGATCAAGCAGACGGCGCTGCAGGGCGCGACTGACACGCCACTCATAGGCTTTGCGCGCGCTCAGGCGAGCTGCTTCGCGGGCGCGATCCTCTGGAGTCAGCGCCAACGGATCGTACTCCACCTGCAAGACGGGGCCGGCAAACCACAGTTGCAGCAGCGCCGGCCCATCTGAAACGGAAAATGGCATGAATAACGCACCCCAAATGGCAATGACGCCATTGTACGTATTCATGCCATTTGCAGGCGTATCTTTGATGAATGATTTGGATGGATTGCTAACTTAGCTCCGGCTTGCAGGTTAAATGGTGCCATCTTGACCAACCGCCACAGCGTACTTTGTGTCAACAAACCAGAACTGTCCTATGAGCCGCCTCACAATTGACCTATCTGATTAGCAACACCAAAGAATGGCGCTGGCTCCAAGCCTAATCGCAATTCTCCGAACCGAAGAACGTCATCATTTCCTGCAGGATAATATCCGGCTGCTCTTCCGCCAGGTAGTGGCCGCAAGCCACCGAATGGCCGCTTACGTCGCGATGGGATATGTCTTTCCATAGCGACAGCACATCGAAGTTCTGGCCGACAGCGCCGTGTGCGGCCCACAATACGCGCAATGGCATGGCAAGATGATTGCTGGCATCCCGATCATGTGCGTCGTGCTCAAGATCGATACCTGCGGAAGCGCGGTAGTCGCTGCATATGCTTCTGGCGGTCAATGGCAAGGCGATACAACGCTCATACTCTGCCAGCGCGTCCGGGTGGAAAGCAGACAAGCCCGCATGCCGCCGGCCCGAAACATTGTGCAGGTAGGCAACGGGGTCGCCCTCAATCAGCCCTTCAGGCAAGGGAGCAGGCTGAATCAAGAAAAACCAATGCCAGTACGCGCGTGCGAAGGCCATTGATGTACGCTCGTACATGGCCAGCGTCGGAGCAATATCCAGAAAGAACAGCCGCAGCACCCGATCCGGGTGGTCCAGGGCGAGACGATGAGCCACGCGCGCGCCCCGATCGTGGCCACCGACCATAAAGTGTTCGAACCCGAGCTTGCCCATGATGTCTGCCATGTCTTGCGCCATGGCGCGCTTGGAGTAGGCCACATTCTCCACACCAGGCTCTGGCCTTGATGAGTCCCCGAAGCCTCTGATGTCAGGGGTAACAACGGTATAGTGCTGCGCCAAGCTGGGCGCAATCCTGTGCCACATGACGTGGGTTTGCGGATGTCCATGCATCAAAAGCAAGCCAGGCCCGCTCCCACCCACTCGGGCGTGAATGCGTACGCCATCATTCATGGTGAAGTTCTCAGTGGAAAAATGCTCAAACATACTGACGTTACCTTGTAATCGCGTTGTCGGCTTGATTCGATGAACCAGAGATTGTTGTGGCAGCTTTGCTTTCTTCGACTACAGGAATGCTTCATTGGATGCGTTCCGTATTTGCGGAATAATGCCTTTAGTCTATATTAACTATTTATAATTAATAATATAATTAAATTAGAATCATTAGTTCTTAAAAGTTGATAATATGCGTACAAAATACGATGATCTGGAATTGTTCATTGCTATTGCGCGCACGGGCAGTCTGGTGCGCGCGGGTAGAGAGCTGGGTATTACCGGCGCCGCTGTCAGCAAGCGATTAATGGCTCTGGAACGTAGGTTGGGCGTGCGGCTGGTGCAGCGTACCACCCGCACGCTACGCATTACGCCGGAAGGAGAACGATACCTCCAGGAAGGCAAACGCCTGGTGGTTGGCCTGGACGAGCTGGAGCAGACCTTGCGTGGCGTGACCTCCCAGCCCACGGGTTTGTTACGGGTGAATGCAAGCCTGGGATTTGGACGGGCAGTCATCTGCATGTTGCTGAGCGAATTCGCCAGGAAACACCCTGAACTGGAGGTGCAATTGCATCTTAGCGACACGCCTCTGAATCTGGTGAAAGACGGCTATGACATTGGCATTCGCGTTGGCGAACTCGCCGATACGCGGCTGAGTGCGCGAAAACTGCGCAATAATCGTCGGTTGATCTGTGCATCTCCCGCATACCTGAAAGCGCATGGTACGCCGGACAACCTTGCTGAACTGGCACGGCATCAGGCCGTGGTGCTGCACGAAAACGAGCAGACTTTTGGCATCTGGCATTTGCGCAACGCTGAACGAAAAGAAGTGGTTAAAGTGCGCGCTCGCATGAGCACCAATGACGGCGATGTAGCGCTGCGTTGGGCGCTCGAGGGCTATGGCTTGCTGCTGCGTTCTGAGTGGAGCGTTGAGCCTTTGCTGGCAAAGGGCGACTTGCAAATCGTGCTGCCAGATTGGTACGAGCCGGCCGACATTTATGCCGTCTTTCCCACCCGCGATCAGTTATCCGCCAAAACCCGTGCCTTCATTGATTTTATAGTGGAGCGCCTGGCATGACCACAGTGCAGTAACTCAATAATGCAGCAGCGGCGCCGCTGCTGCATCCAGCACTTTGGCCGGCCCCTCCCCACTCAGGGTAACGCGGCAATCGGTTCGGCTTCCCGTTGGACCTGACCGACGCCAAGATAGGAAAACAGATCCTTCGGATCGGCCAGTTCTGGCACCAGCGAAATGGGTTGCATCAGACCCAGCTTGTGCGCTGTATCCCGCATATAGACCAGCGCAGAGAAGTCTTCCAGAGCGAAACCGACCGAATCGAACAGGGTAATCTCTGTATCGGTCTCACGGCCTTTGGCCTGGCCTTGAAAGACCTGCCACAAATGCCGAACAGGAAAGTCTGCGTCCACATTTTGCAATTCGCCTTCCACCCGGGTTTGCGGTTCGAATTCGACAAACACGGTGGCCAGCGACAGAATATCGGGATGCAGTTCGGTTTTACCCGGGCAATCGCCACCGACGGCATTGATATGCATGCCTGGCTTGATCATCTCGGGGGTCAGGATATGTGCTCGCGAATACTCTGCGGTCACTGTTGTCACAATATCGGCGTCCCGAACGGCGTCGGCCACACTGTCGGCAATGTCTACTGTCATGCCGGTGTGACGCAGATTATCGGCCAGCTTTTGGGACGCGTCACGATCAAGATCATAAACGCTCAAATGCTCGATTCCCAGCAGGTAATGAAAGGCCAGCGCCTGAAATTCGCTTTGACAGCCATTGCCGATCAGGGCCATCCGGCGGCTGTTGCTACGCGCCAGGTACTTTGCCGCCAATGCCGACATGGCTGCCGTTCGCAGTGCTGTGGTCAACGTCAGTTCACAAATGACCTCGGGCTTGCCGGTGCTATTGTCAACCAGCGCACCAAATGCCAGCACCGTCGACAAACCTTCCTGAGGGTTATGTGGATGACAATTGACATACTTGAACGAATAATTCTGTTTATCTGCAATGGGCATCAATTCCATCACGCCATCCTGCACATATTTGGCAACCCGGGACGATTTGTCAAATTCATCCCAGCGCAAATAGTCTGACAGGATATAGTTCATCACGCCGTCAAGCGTCTGCTTCATGCCCTGCCGCTGCACGATCCGGGCCACGTCCTGCGGACGGATCAGCCCCGTATTCAGATTCGTTTGTGTCAGGTTACTCATGTTTATCTCCGTCTAATGTGTTGTCGGCGCCAATAACACGAGGTCAATGCCCGGGTATACTCGCGTACCCCTGATCATGCCCTACCTCCTTTTCATCCCATCGCCAGCAACCCAGGCTGTCGGTAGATGAGGTGCTCTGCAAGCCGTTTTCAAAATCCGCCGTGCTAAATCGGAGGTGTCCTGTGCCGACACTATAGTTAGTGTGTGTCTTGGTTACTTAAGTTTGCCTCATTCTCGCGGCAAAGCATATCGGCAATTTTGCATACTTTTGTCCATTCTTTTGCCATAATGGCAATATAAACTGCCTTAATGAGCAAATATGGACTCCACTGACCAAGCACTTATTTCGTTGTTACGCCAGAACGCGCGATACACGGTCGCCGATCTGGCAAAAAAACTCGGCCTCTCGCGCGGCACTATACGCAATCGCATGCGGCGGCTGGAAGATGCTGGCGTGATCGTCGGCTACACGGTGCAATTGCGTCCGGACACCCAGACCCAAACTATCCGCGCATGGATGAGCATTGCCATTGAAGGGAACATGAGCCGCCAGGTGATCGCCAGCCTGCTGGGGGAACCCTGCATCGTGGCCTTGCATGACACCAACGGACGCTGGGACCTGCTGGCAGAACTGGAAGCCGGCTCACTGGCCGATCTGGGTCAGGCGCTGGAGCGGATCCGGCTGATCCGTAATATCAGCAACTCCGAAACCAGCATACATCTCAAAAGCTATCGGTAGCACGGCTGATCGCCGTTGCACGTTGGCGTCTGCAGGTTGCTGCTGCGCCTTACCCCTGGAGGGTTGGCGAGTAGGAATGCCAGGCAGTCAGTGACTGAATCACACTGCCGATCTGCAATAGCCGACGCTCGTCTTGCGGTTTGCCCACAAGCTGCGCACTTACCGGCATGTTGCCCGGGTCAAAGCCGGCCGGCAACGCCAGCGCACAGCCGCCGGTCCAGTTGGCAAGGCGCGTAAAGAATGCCGGGCTCGTATCTTCATCCAAGTCCGCCAGTAACGGCGCAATCGCAGGCACCGTGGGAATCATGAGTGCATCCTTATCCGCCATCCAGGCCTGCCATATGCCTATGGCAGCCTGATGCTGCGCCAGCAACTCTTCGTATTGCGTTTGTGAAACCGCCTGGCCGGCAAGCATCCGCCTGCGTACAAACGGGTCCATGGGCGCATCTTGGTCCTGTATCAAGGCGCCATGCAAACGCCAGGCGCAGGCTGCCATCAGCAGCCCGCTTTGCTCAAAAACCGTGTTGAACGATAGCGGTGGCCGCTCCCGCACAATACTGGCCCCGGCCATTTCCGCCATACGCACCATGTCGCGCACACCCAGCCGCACAGAACGCTGCACATCCGTATCGTATTGCTCGTCCGGCATGACGCCCAGTGTTATGCCATCCAGCCCACTGCCATCATCCAGCAGCCGATGAGACGACTCATCCAGCACCTGGCCCGGTTCACAGGTGAGCGCCCGGTACAAAATGGCAGCGTCATCGACAGTATGCGTAATCGGCCCAACGCTATCGAGCATGGTCGCCAGGGGCAGAATGCCGCTCATATCCATCTGTCCGGCAGTCATTTTCAAACCCGTAAGACTGCAGAAAGCCGCGGGAATTCGCACCGAGCCGCCTGTATCAGTGCCAATGGCGCAGGGCACCAGACCGGCAGCCACAGCGACCGCCGAACCACTGGAAGAGCCGCCCGGCGCACGGGCCCGATTGGCATCCCAGGGGTTACGTGGCGTTCCCAGATGCGCATTGGTGCCCCAGCCGCCAAAGGCAAATTCAACCGTCTGGGTTTTGCCGATCACAATCGCGCCCTGCCCCTGTAATCGTTGCACCAGCGCTGCCGTCTGGTTACTGGCCTGGCCGTCGTGCACAGCGGATCCCCCTGTGGTCACGGTACCGGCAACATCGATCAGATCCTTGACCGCCACGGGAATACCGTCAAGCAGCCCCAGCGGCTGCCCCGCTTTGCGCCTGGCATCGGAGGCCTTCGCATCACGGATCGCCTGCTCGCCAAACACGGCCGCAAAGGCATTGAGCATTGGATTGTATTTTTCAATACGCCGGAGAAAAAAAGTGGTCAGCAACTCCGAAGTCAGGCCTTGCCTGCTCAGTTGGCTGGCCAGTCTGGCGACGGTAGCAAAAGCGTAATGTTCCATGGGTTTGTTCGCCTGCGTGAAGTCTTAATAATCAATAGAGTCAATATAGTCAAAGCAATAACCATGCCATCGCCTCTGTCCTATTGTTGAATCTGGCGTTGCCGGTGCGCTTCGCGCACACGCGTCGAGCGTGATTTCGCCGTGGATTTCGCCACGCCCTGGTTCGCTTTCCTGGCTCGCCTGTGCTGATGCGTCCCCAAACTCCGATTTCACCCTTTTTTCTTGGCACGGTCGGGTGCGTTTCAGTGTACGCCAGCCCCCTCATACGCCTCATTGATTTTCAATTGTCATAACCATCTTCTGCCAGTTGCACGCATATTCGTTTATATTCTAATCATCTTTGTCATTCAGCCAATTGTCATCTTCAAACTGCGTCTGCCTCATGCACATCACCGGCATCGTGCCGCTGCATCGCAGTCGCCGACCGATGCAGCCATTGCCACCCAAGCCAAGGAGCTCCGTATGAAACCAGCCGTTCCCGCTACGTCGCGCTTACCATCTCTCGCCATGCCGTTCGCCCACCGACCCGCCAGGCGTCTGCTGTCGCGCAGCGCGCTCGCCAGTCTATTGATGGCCGCCGTAGCCGCCAGTGGTTTGCATGTGGCCACGGCACACGCACAGACGACCACCATGTCGCCGGGGGACAAAGCGCCGGTTGCCCGCAACGTTACTACCGAGACGCTTCTGCAGGGGCTGGAGCATCCCTGGTCAATGGCCTTTTTGCCAAACGATGCCGGCATGCTCATTACCGAGCGCAGTGGCCGTCTCAATTACTTGAAACCGGGCGGCGACAAGCCGGTCGTGATCAGCGGCAGCCCGCAGGTCTGGGTCAGCGGCCAGGGCGGATTGCTCGATGTAGTCCTGGCCCCGGATTTTGCCAAAACCCGTCATGTTTATCTGAGTTATGCCGAAGAAGGCAAAGACGGTAAAGCGGGCACAGCAGTCGGCTTCGGCCGTCTGTCCGACGACAACACGAGGCTGGAAAATTTCAAGGTCGTTTTCCGCCAGGAGCCCAAGCTGTCTGTCGGTAATCATTTCGGCTCGCGCATCATCTTCGATCGCAAGGGCTACATGTTCATTGCGCTGGGCGAGAACAACCAACGCCCTACTTCCCAGGACCTGGATAAACTGCAAGGCAAGATTGTGCGGCTGTTCCCTGACGGACGTATTCCTCAGGACAATCCTTTCGTGGGTAAACAGGGTGTGCGCCCCGAGATCTGGTCTTACGGACATCGCAATCAGCAGGGCGCGGCACTCAATCCATGGACCGGCGCCTTGTGGACCAATGAACATGGCCCGCGCGGCGGAGATGAAGTCAATATTCCCGAGCCCGGCAAGAACTATGGCTGGCCGCTGGCCACCTACGGCATCAATTATTCCGGACTGCCGATTCCCGAAGCCAAAGGCACCGAAGGCCCCGGGCTGATCCAACCCATTTACGCCTGGAAGGTATCACCGGCAATCAGCGGCATGGCCTTTTACGACCACGACCGTTTTGCGCCATGGAAGCAGTCGGTGTTTATCGGCGCGCTGGCGCAACAACGCCTGCTGAACCTCAAAGTGGATGGCGCTACCCTCAAGGACGAACAGGTGATATTCGAAGGCGAACGCATTCGTGATGTGAAGGTCGGGCCCGATGGCTACGTCTATGTTCTGACCGATACCGGCGACGGCAAGCTGATTCGACTCGGCCTGCAAAACTAAACCAGAGCGGCGCTCTCACATGGCAGACAAGGCAGCACCGGCCGCCACATTGATCACGCCGGCATGACTGCCACACCGCTCCTGCCTCTACTCAAAGGGCAATAAAGCTAGTACAGTGCAAACAGGCAGTTGCGCCACAGGGCCCCGTCTGGACTTGTCCGGAAAAAACCAGGCCCGCCACAACATTGCGCTGCGGCGGGCCTGGTTCACTGCCTTCAATTGTCTGCTGATGCAGGATCAATACAGAACGCGCGCCTTGATGGTGCCGGCGATCGCCTTGAGCTGCTCCAGCGCCTTGTCCACCTCAGGCGTTTCCACATCGATGACCACATAGCCATTTTGCGGATCAGTCTGCAGATACTGACCAACAATATTGACCCCATCCTGCTGGAACACCTGGTTGATTGCCGTGAGCACGCCAGGACGGTTCTCGTGAATATGCAAAAAGCGACGGGCGCTCTTGTTCTCTGGCAGCGACACCTCTGGGAAGTTCACAGCAGACAGCGTAGATCCATTATCAGAGTACTTGACCAGCTTGCTGGCCACTTCGATGCCAATGTTCTCCTGGGCTTCGGAAGTGGAGCCACCAATATGCGGCGTCAGGATCACGTTATCAAACTTGCGCAATGGTGAAATGAACTCTTCGTTGTTGGATTTGGGCTCTGACGGGAATACATCGATAGCGGCACCGGCAAGGCGTTTTTCTTCCAGTGCCAGGGCCAGCGCCTCGATATCGACCACTGTACCGCGCGACGCATTGATAAGATGCGCGCCCACCTTCATTTGCGCAATACGTTCTGCGCTCATCAGGTTCTTGGTGCTATTGTTTTCCGGAACGTGCAACGAAACCACATCTGCAATATTCAGCAGATCTGTAAGCGAATTGACGGCGCGGGCATTGCCCAGCGGCAGCTTGCTCTCAATGTCATAGAAATAGATTTCCATGCCCAGGGCTTCGGCCAGGACCGACAACTGTGTGCCGATATGGCCGTAACCGATAATACCCAGCTTCTTGCCGCGCACTTCATGGCTACCCGCTGCCGATTTGACCCATTCACCACGGTGCACTTCGGCATTGGCAGCCGGTACGCGGCGCATCAGCAAAATAAGTTCGGCCAGGACCAGTTCTGCGACAGACCGGGTATTGGAAAAGGGTGCGTTAAAGACCGGAATACCCAGCTTTTTGGCCGCCTGCAGATCCACCTGGTTGGTGCCGATACAGAAACAGCCAACACCGACCAGTTTCCTGGCTGACTGCAACACATCTGCACTCAGTTGGGTGCGCGAGCGGATCCCTACGAAATGTGCATCGGCAACAGCTTGCTTGAGCTGATCGCCTTCCAATGCTTTCTTGTGATAATCGATATTGCTGTAGCCCGATGCATGCAGCACATCCAGCGCATTCTGATGAACGCCTTCGAGCAATACAATTTTGATCTTGTTCTTATCAAGGGACACTTTTTCCATGGGTTTCTTCGCTTAGACAGTAGGATGTGGGGGAGATTTATTGTATCGAAATGTGCTGGTGGCGTCTTGCAAAGCCACCGAACAGTTCAAATGTACTGCTTGCTTACTTAAACAGAGGTTAATTTTTTCATGTCGTCATGAATTGCCCGCATGAAAAAAGCGCCTTGCGTGACAGCTGCAAGGCGCTTCGGGGACCCGGCCGAAGCCGGGATGACAACAGATGACCTGTCCGCTTATTCGGCAGCAGGCGGCTCTTCGTCGGTGTTGGTACCCAAAGGTGCAAACACATTGTCCAGCGTAACCGGAGCAGACTCCTCGAAAGGATTCTCCTGGGCACGCACGGCAGCGCGTTCGGCACGTTCGCTTTCCTCTTTGGCCTTGCGGGCCAGGTGGAAAGACATACCGGTTCCGGCAGGAATCAGACGTCCCACGATCACGTTTTCTTTCAGACCACGCAGATCATCACGTTTACCCATGATGGCCGCTTCGGTCAGCACCCTTGTGGTTTCCTGGAAGGAAGCCGCAGAGATGAACGAGTCGGTAGACAGCGATGCCTTGGTGATACCCAGCAAGATATTGTCGTAGGTTGCCGGAATCTTGTTGTCGGCAACGACACGATCATTCTCGTTGAGCAATTCGGCACGTTCAACCTGCTCACCCGTGATGAACGAGGTATCGCCCGAATCCACGATGTTCACACGACG
>Ga0160454_100152_pt1 | contig 81717 bp, 68 predicted proteins | sample HID1971M_E6MG_FD_108218 | JGI IMG/M metagenome (GOLD analysis project Ga0160454, IMG submission 108218) | Enriched millipede-associated microbial communities from UW Madison campus, WI, USA - HID1971M_E6 MG | ecosystem: Host-associated > Arthropoda: Insects > Digestive system > Unclassified ...
CCAACGCCAAGCCGATCACGATAGCCGAATCAATCCAGCCCCGTATCGACGACCTGGACTCCCTGTTCGACATCGGTGAACTGGCCCTGAACATCCCCGGTTCCATGAACGCCTGTGGTCACCACCACGTCGGCCACATCGGCATCCTCGGGGTGGACAAGAAAGGCGAAGAGTTCTACCAGGTGTCCCTCGGCGGCAGTGCCAGCCGTGACGCCAGCCTGGGCAAGATCCTCGGCCCGTCCTTCGCCCAGGAAGCCATGCCTGACGTGATCGAGAAGCTGATCGACGTGTACATCGAACAACGTACCGAAGACGAGCGTTTCATCGACACCTACCAGCGTATTGGCATCGACCTCTTCAAGGAACGCGTCTATGCAGCGAATCATTAAGAACAACGAAGTCGTCGACGAAACCTGGCACCTGCTGCCCAAGGATTTCAGCATCGACGAAATCACCAACTGCGACGACTACATCGTCCCGCTGCAGCTGTGGCGTGAACACAGCCGCATGCTCCTGGCCCGCGACGGCGGCCTGGGCATCTGGCTGGACGCCGATGAAGAAGCGGAAGAAATCGGTGAAGACGTGGCGAGTTTCCAGGTCATCGCCCTGAACTTCCCGGCCTTCACCGATGGCCGCAACTACTCCAACGCCCGGCTGCTGCGTGACCGTTACGGTTTCAAAGGCGAGCTGCGGGCGATTGGCGACGTGCTGCGCGACCAGTTGTTCTACCTGCACCGCTGCGGTTTCGATGCGTTCGCGATTCGCCCCGATAAAGACCCGTACGAAGCCCTGGAAGGTCTCAAGGACTTCTCGGTGACCTATCAGGCCGCCACCGACGAACCGCTGCCGCTGTTCCGTCGCCGCTGATCGTCCAGCCTTGAACCCCGTTCGGGGTTCAAGGCTCCCTCCTTGCAGGCACCACGGATAAAATCCGTTCAAAGGCCTGCGATTTGTTCCAGCATCCTGAAAGCCACCCATGGGTTTTCCAGCCGCCCACGCACCGCGATCAATCGACTCCATACGATCTCTGAAGCATCCGCCTCCTCCAGGAGTCGCCAGACGCGTGCCTGCAGTGTCGGATACGCGACCCGGAAGTCGGGGGTCAGGCTTAGCCTGTCTATTGCGCTCAAGAACCGCGTACCGGAGGGTTTGCCTGCCAACCGCTGCCAAAGTGCTTGCCGGGATTGTCCAAGCGGTTCGTCACAGTCTCTTAGCCACACAATCGACTGTCCATAGTCGGCGCCTGGCGCGCCCAGCCATAAATTGATCCCCGTTTGCTCACGATGAATGATCAGACGGCGCAGCGTGTCCTCGTCCGTCAATGGATTGCCCCACAGCAGCACACGATCCACCGACACAGCCTGATTCATCACCGCGGGCGGAATCCGCGCAATCTGGTTGTCACGCAAATCCAGTGAGATCATGTACGGCTCATCCCTGATGCCGTAAGGGCACCGGGTAATTTGGGTGTTGTTCAAGTTCAGCCGCCGCAAGTCATTCATCCGCAGCAGCACAGGGGGTACTTCCAATGGATTGTCACTCAGGTCCAGGGTGTGAAGCCTGACCAACCCGCTCAACTGCCCTGATGTCTCTACGGTGAACTTCAGGCCGGTGGACTTGAGATTGAGCGAAGTGAGACGCGTCAGACTGAAGATGGCCGTCGGCAGTACAGTCTGCCCATTGCCCTGGGCGTCGAATTCAATCAGTTCGGCGCTTTCGAGATCCAAGGTCTGCAGATTCGGAAAACACTCCAGGAACCCGTTCAAGGTTCCACGTTCGGCCACATGGAAGCGTGGCATCGATAACTCGACGACATGGTTGAACCGGATGTTCAGGACCGGCAATCGGTGATAGTTCTCGAAGCCCATGTGCAGCCTGAATCCAACAAGTTCTGCGCCTTCATAAACGCGCAGGTCGTCTTTCGCACGCCTTTGCCAGATGTCTTTGAGCTCGTCAGCCAGCTCGATCCTGGTTTCCCGTTCGTAGTTGATCGCGTTCTGGACCAGCTCTTCGTTATGCTCTTCGATCTCCTCATCCGCCAGTCCCTCTGCCCCGTCATCGTCTGCGTCGAGGAAGTCAATGTCCATGTCCTCGATGTCGTCCATCACCTGATCGATCCAGGCATTCAAGTCCGTGTTGAGCTGCTGGAACTGTTGTTTCAGCCAATCGATGTGTGCCTGCGCACCGCCACCGGTACGCTGTAGCAGCTCATCGGCTTCAGTATCGGTGAAATCCGGGTAGATCTCCTTGAGCTGCAGCCTCATCATTTCGTGCGTCAGCGCCGCGCCCTGCGGCGTACCGGGGAAACCGCCGCCACGCAGCCCTTGCGTCTCGAAGGGCAGGCCGCTGTCCATCCTGTGCAGTCCGAGCACCAGCTCCGGGCGTGGCAATGCCTGCTTACCGACTTGCAGCCGCAACGCCAATGCCGGATCAACCGCAGACAATTGCAATGCCGAACGCTCGTCCTCGGACAAGACTTCGACAAGCGCTGCATAAAAGTCTATCTGCCCGGCTCGCCCCTGGTAATGGCCATCCACCTTGATCAGTCGACGGACGCTCGAGGCGTCAAGCGCGCCGCTACGGTCCAGCATTGGGCCGATGACGGATTGCTCGCGCACTTCAATTCGCAGGCTCCTTGGCCATCCGGGCAGGTTTTTCAGCGAATGCAGAGCCAGGGTGTCCGATTCCGCAGTGACCTGCGAGCGAATGTACAAGCCTTCATAGGCACGATTGAGCCGCACATGCTCCTGATATTGCAGGGCCTTTTGGTTCAGCTGCTTGAATGCTTGCCGCACGCGTGCAGCGTCCACCGGGCTCTGGAGGTCCACGCCATAGCGCTCGAGCATTTGTTCGATGGCGCTCCTGGGCAGGCCAGGGTATTGCCGCTGGAACAACCGCACCCACTGATGTTCCGAGTGCTGAAGCGCCTGGTACCGGGTGGAAAACAGCTCGGCGCGCGCGCGTTGAGACATTGCCGCCTGCCCGAGTTCCTGATCGATCCTGAATCGGCTGATGGTATCGGCCAGCAAGGGCGTCGACGGGCGCCCACTGTTCATCAGGCGCAGCATGTCATCATCGATTTCGCTGACCTTGCCGATCTGCGCCAGCACTTCATTGCTCAAGGATGCCACTGAGGGTCCGATTCCGCGCAGAAGCTGCACACGGTTCAGCGCTGCGGGATCCGCCGGCGCTGAAGGCTCCGCGGCCTGATCCGGCAATGGCCTGGCATCGCCCGCATTCTGGCCTGGTTCGCGGGAACGCTCGACAATGGCGTCAGCCTCCGCGTCGCCCTTCAGCACCGCGCCTACGCCCGCCAGCGGCAGCGCGTTGAGCAAGCCAAACACTGTTCGGGTGACGCCCGCCCCTCGATCATCCGCGGTTTCACCGTTGACCGCCTGATCAAGACCATAACCGGCGTCGATGATGCCGGCCAGCGCCAGCAATCCTTCACCACCGGGGACGAACAGCGCCAGGGGGCCAAAACGGTTGATCCACTGCACCACAGGTTCGACGGCGGCACTCAAATTATCCCGATTGACCTGGGCATCGTCACGAATGGTTTTGACACTGGCCAGGGAGGCCTCCTTCATGGCCAGCACCAGCTGGGCAAACGGGTCGGCGCCTGCTGGCGAGTCATCGAAACCGATGTAGCGGGCAGGTTCCCAGAAACCGTCGTCATTGAAGAAACCCGCTTCGTTGGTCAACCGGTGTTGCCGCGGATAGACCGCCATACCGTCCAACGCCGTCACCACACCCGCATGGAACGTACCGTCCTTGCGGTCCTCCTCGGCAAAGTGCGCAGCCAGGGCCAGTTTCGTCGCGTCACTTGTGCCCTGCTCCACCACCCATTGATGCAGTTGCCCGGCATCGCCGAAGATGTGCAGCGGAGAAGAGTTACCTGGGATGTACAAAACAATCCGGCCATTCGGATCACGCCAGCCCCAGATATCCTTCGAGCTGTAGCGATAGAGCTTCAGGCGACCCGACTTCAGATTCGCCAGCCTGCAGCCCGGTGCCTGCAGTTGTTCGAGTTTCAGGGTTGCCCATGCCTGGTCAGGCGGCAGTCCTGCCGCCTGCAGGGCCAGTTCCAGACCTTTCTGGCTCAGGCTTTTCTCACGAAACTGCAGAAAAGCAGCCATGACGAGGGCGGCTTTGGCCGAGGTTTTCAGGGCGTTCGGTTTGGCTGCGACGATCTCGGCGTCCGCTGGCCAGGTTTGCCCGAGATAGGCCTGGTACAGGCCCTGGAGATCCAGTCCCCAGACCCACTGCTTGAAATCGGCGGGCCTAACGGCGATCTGAGTGGCGGGTCCGTAGCCTTGCGGCACAGTCTGGCGGTAGATGCCTTCATAGCTGGCGTGGTTGCCGCTGCCAATGTCGGCAAACTCGTCAACGTGGGCCACGATCCTTATCGACGGCCCGACATCCGGTGGCGTGTACAACCCAAACGCGGATTCACCGAAGCGCCCGTCGCCCTCGGTCTGATAGTTGGACAGCAACGCCTGCACCAGGGACATGGAACTTGCCACCCGTCCCTGGTGGATGCCGTTCTGCGCAGGATGCCCCTTGTAATCGTAATCCAGGGTCACCAGCTGGGCTGTCGCCGGATCGATGTACTGGCCCCACTGTTTTTTGATCAACTGCTCGCCAAACTGACCGGGGGTTTGCGGCAGGGAGATGGCCAAAGCGGTTTTCAGTTCATCGCGCATTCGCAGAAGCGGCGAGGGATCAGGGCTTGCAGCATTGGCGGGAGGTATTTCATTCATGGTGCATTCCTTTGCGCTCATTTCAGGAACACCACCATACCCGGCCCCGATCCCCCTAAAAGCGGGAGCAATCGTCAGGGGGCTTAGGAAACTTCCCTTCTTCGCAAGGAATTTGGATCGCCCTGAAAGAAAAAAACCGTGGAATCACCCACGGTTTTTTTCAACGACCCAGGAAATTACCAGAAGCGTTGCTGGGTCAAGCGACTCCACCAGCTCAGCAACACACGATCAACCGAACCGCTGGCCGCCATGCCGATACGCTCCTGCAGGCTTTTGCGTTCGGCGTAATGCAGGTGATAAAGCTCGGATTGCTTGGCGCGCTCGGCCAGGTACTCGTCACTGGTCTTCAGTTCGTCCACCAGTTGCTTGTCCAGCGCCGCAATGCCCAGCCAGATTTCACCGGTGGCCACATCGTCGATGGCCAGTTGCGGGCGATAGCGGGCAACGAAGTTTTTGAACAGCTGATGGGTAATGTCCAGGTCTTCCTGGAATTTCTCCCGGCCCTTCTCGGTGTTTTCGCCAAATACCGTCAGGGTGCGTTTGTATTCGCCGGCGGTCAGCACCTCGAAGTCGATGTCGTGCTTTTTCAACAGGCGATTGACGTTGGGCAACTGCGCGACCACACCGATCGAGCCGAGGATTGCGAACGGCGCGCTGATGATCTTCTCGCCAATGCACGCCATCATGTAGCCGCCGCTGGCCGCGACCTTGTCGATGCACACGGTCAGCGGTACGCCGGCCTCACGGATACGGGCCAACTGCGAGGACGCCAGGCCGTAGCTGTGGACCATGCCGCCGCCGCTTTCCAGGCGCAGTACCACTTCGTCCTTGGGCGTGGCGAGGGTCAGCAGCGCGGTGATTTCGTGGCGCAGGCTTTCAGTGGCCGAGGCCTTGATGTCGCCGTCGAAGTCCAGCACGAACACCCGCGGTTTGGCCTCGGGCTGCTTCTTCTGTTTTTTCTCGCTCTTGACCTGGGACTTGCGCAAGGCCTTGAGCTGGTCCTTGTCGAGCAAGGTTTGCTCCAGGCGTTCGCGCAGCCCCTTGTAGAAATCATTCAGTTTGCTGACCTGCAACTGGCCGGCGGATTTGCGTCGACCTTTGCTGCGCAAGGCCGCAAAGCTGGCCAGCACCACCAGGATGGCGATCACCAGGGTCACGGTCTTGGCCAGGAAAACGGCGTACTCGGACAAAAACTCCACAGGGACTCCTTAAACGTTGCGCGGCATGCAAGTGCGCGGGATATCACCAGCATACCCATGCGCCGCCCCTGCGACCAGTCGTGAAACCTCTGGCAACAGGGCTGTAACGGGCATTTCAAACAAGCGTATGTTTTTTCATTGACAGCTCAGCGCCATCCCCATAACCTCGCAAAACCTTCAACGTACCGGGATGACGCGGACGTGGGCAGCATCTATTTGATTCGACATGGCCAGGCCTCCTTTGGTGCAGACGATTATGACGTCCTGTCGCCCACCGGTATTCGCCAGGCGGAAATTCTCGGCCAGCACCTCGCCGAACTCGGTATCAGCTTCGATCGGTGCCTGTCGGGCGACTTGCGTCGCCAGCAACATACGGCCAACAGCGCACTGGAACAATACGCCGCCGTGGGCCTGCCGGTGCCGATCCTGGAGACCGATTCGGCGTTCAATGAATTCGATGCTGACGCGGTGATCCGCGCGCTGTTGCCGGCCATGCTGCCGGACGAGCCCGACGCGCTGAACATCCTGCGCAACGCCGCACAGAACCGAAGCGAGTTCCAACGCATCTTCGCCCTGATCATTGAACGCTGGCTCGCCGGCACCTATGACACGCCGGGCCTGGAAAGCTGGCTGGGTTTTGTCGAGCGGGTTCAGGCCGGCTTGCAGCGCATCCTCGAACAAGCCGACAACACCCAGAAAATCGCCGTGTTCACCTCCGGCGGCACCATTACCGCCCTGCTCCACCTCATTACCCAAATGCCTGCCAAACAGGCGTTTGAACTGAACTGGCAAATCGTCAATACCTCGCTCAACCACCTGAAGTTTCGTGGTCGCGAGGTGGCCCTGGCTTCCTTCAACAGTCATGCGCACCTGCAACTGTTGAAGACCCCCGAACTCATCACGTTTCGCTGAGTCCGGACTATTGTGACCCTGGCTGTAATCACCCAGCTCTAATTACCCTGCTCTAATTACCACAAAAAGGATCAAACCATGACCTCCGTAGCTGATGCCGTACAAGCAATGAAAGCCAAGTTCAACCCAGCCGCTGCTGCCGGTCTGGACCTGGTCTTCGGTTTCCGCATCGACGACACCAAGAACTTCTCGCTGGTCGTCAAGGACAGCACCTGCGAGCTGCTGGAAGGCGAAAACCCGGACGCCCAGGTGACCCTGGTGATGGACGGCGAAACCCTGCAAGGCATCGTCAGCGGCGAAACCGACGGCATGCAAGCGTTCATGGGCGGCAAACTGCGCGCTGAAGGCGACATGATGCTGGCGATGAAACTGTCCGAGCTGTTCCCGGCCTAAGCGCGCCGCTTGCGGCTTTCGCAAGCGCGCCTGGCTGCAAACGAATCCCGCCCCTTGTGGCGGGATTCGTCGTTTTCGGCGTTTGAAAACCACTCACTGCGAATTTGCCGACTATATTCCTTCTGGCCGCATGCGGCTGGCTTCAGCTGTTTGCCCTCAACTCACGTTGCGCAGAGCACTGATATGAGCCCACCCGAGGAACACAACGGCGTCAACCGCCGTCACGTACTGCAAGGTCTTGGCGCAGGCGCCGTCGGTGCCTGGATCAGCCCGCTGTTCGCAGGGAGTAAAACCATGCCAGACACCCCCGCCGACCTCATTCTCTACAACGGACGCCTGCACACCGTCGATCGCAAGAAACCCCAGGCCAGTGCCGTCGCCATCAAGGACGGGCGCTTCGTGGTGGTCGGCAGCGACGCCCAGGCCATGGCGTTGCAAGGCCCCGGCACGCAAGTCATCGACCTGCACGGGCGCACGGTGATCCCCGGCCTCAATGACTCACACTTGCACCTGATCCGTGGCGGCCTCAACTACAACCTCGAACTGCGCTGGGAAGGCGTACCCTCGCTGGTCGATGCCTTGCGCCTGCTCAAGGACCAGGCCGACCGCACGCCAACGCCGCAGTGGGTACGGGTGGTCGGTGGCTGGAACGAATTCCAGTTCGCCGAAAAGCGCCTGCCCACCCTCGACGAATTGAACAAGGCCGCCCCCGACACGCCGGTGTTTGTCCTGCACCTGTACGATCGTGCTTTACTCAATCGCGCCGCGCTGAAAGTGGTGGGATATACCCGCGATACGCCGAACCCGCCAGGCGGCGAAATCCAGCGCGATGCCAACGGCGATCCCACTGGCATGTTGATCGCCCGGCCCAACGCAATGATTCTCTATTCGACGCTGGCCAAAGGACCGAAACTGCCGCTGGAGTACCAGGTCAACTCGACCCGGCAATTCATGCGCGAACTCAATCGCCTGGGGGTCACCAGCGCGATCGACGCCGGCGGTGGTTATCAGAATTACCCGGACGACTACCAGGTCATCCAGCAGTTGGCCAAGGACCAGCAACTGACCGTGCGCATCGCCTACAACCTGTTTACCCAGAAGCCCAAGGAAGAACTGACCGACTTCAAGAACTGGACCAGTACCTCGCGCTACGGCCAGGGCGACGATTTCCTGCGGCACAACGGTGCCGGGGAAATGCTGGTGTTTTCGGCGGCGGATTTCGAAGACTTCCTTGAACCGCGCCCAGACCTGCCGGCTTCCATGGAACAGGACCTGGAACCGGTGGTACGGCACCTGGTGGAGCAACGCTGGCCGTTTCGCCTGCATGCCACCTACAACGAATCCATCAGCCGCATGCTCGACGTGTTCGAAAAGGTCAACCGCGACATTCCGTTCGACGGCTTGCCGTGGTTTTTCGACCACGCCGAAACCATCACCGCGCAGAACATCGAGCGGGTCAAGGCGCTGGGTGGCGGCATCGCCATCCAGGATCGCATGGCCTTCCAGGGCGAGTACTTCGTCGACCGCTATGGCGCCAAGGCGGCCGAACACACCCCGCCGATTGCCCGCATGCTGGCCGAAGGCGTACCGGTGGGTGCCGGCACCGATGCGACGCGGGTCTCGAGCTACAACCCCTGGACTTCGCTGTACTGGCTGGTCAGTGGCCGCACGGTCGGCGGCCTGGCGTTATACCCGCAGGGCTTGAGCCGTGACACCGCGCTGGAGCTGTTCACCCATGGCAGCGCCTGGTTCTCGTCCGAGCAAGGCAAGAAGGGTCAGATCAAGGTCGGGCAACTGGCGGACCTGATTGCCCTGTCAGGGGACTATTTCCATATGGAGGCCGAAGGCATCAAGGGGATCGAATCGGTGCTGACCCTGGTCGATGGCAAGATCGTCTACGCCAGCGTCGAGTTCGAAAAACTCGGGCCGCCGCCCATCCCCGTGGTACCGGAGTGGTCGCCAGTGACCAAGGTGCCTGGGCACTGGAAAGCATCGGCGCCGCTGACGGCCCAGGTTCATCAATGCGTCGGGGCGTGTGCGGTGCATGCGCACAGTCATGAGCGGGCGCGCTTGTCGAATGCGCCGGTCAGTGACTTCCGTGGGTTCTGGGGGGCGTTTGGCTGTTCGTGTTTCGCGTTCTAAACGACAATCTCGCTAGCATCGCAACCCAATGTGGGAGCGGGCTTGCTCGCGAAGGCGGTAGTTCAGTCAACATTTCCGTTGATTGACATGACCCCTTCGCGAGCAAGCCCGCTCCCACATTGGATCTGCGTGGAAGGTGCATTCTTCATCGCTGAACACCACCTGTGACAGCTGGCGAAGCCTGCTCTTACAATGCGAGCATTTCCTGCACCGGCCACCCCATGGACATCGACCTCGCCCGCACCTTCCTGGAAATCGTCCGCCACGGCAGCCTTGCCGCGGCCGCCGAGAAACTCCACGTCACCCAGACCGCGATCACCGCGCGGGTACAGAAGCTCGAAAGCCACCTGGGCAGCACGCTGTTCGTGCGCAACCGCGCCGGGGCCCGCCTGACGCCCAATGGCGAAGCCTTCGTGATCTATGCCAATCAACTGGTGGAAACCTGGGAGGCCGCGCGCCGGGACTTGCCCTTGCCCGAGGGGTTCCACGACGTCCTGCACATCGGTGGCGAGGTCAGCCTGTGCAATCCGTTGATGCTCCGTTGGGCCGGCGTGCTGCGCGACAGGATTCCCGGCCATGCGCTGCGCATGGAAATCCGCGACGGCGAAAACCTGCTGCGCCAACTGGAGCTGGGCGTGCTCGATGCGGCGCTGGTCTATCAACCCGAATACTGGCCGCGCCTGCAGGTCGAGCAGATCCTCGAGGAAAAACTCATCCTCGTACGTCACCCCGAGCGCCCCGAACCCTATGTGTACATCGACTGGGGCCAGCACTTTCGCCGCCAGCACGACGCCGCCCTGCCGGAAAAAGCCAAGGCGGCGCTCAGTTTCAACCTTGGCCCCCTGGGGTTGCAGTACATCCTCGAACACGGTGGCAGCGGCTACTTCCGCACCCGGGTGGTCCAGAGCTACCTGGAAAACGGCATGCTTGAGCTCGTGCCCAAGGCCCCGGAATTCAGTTACCCGACCTACCTGGTCTACTCCCGCGACCGCGACTCGCCGGCGCTGCAACGGGCCTTCGACCTGCTGCGCGAGGTGATCAGGAGCGATGATGATTGGTCGCAGCGGTGGAATCCGCTGACTTGAGTAGGCTTTGAATACTGCACTGTTCTTTCGGGCGCCATCGCTGCGATGCGGCGACCCGACAAGCCAGCTCCTACAGGGGAACGCGTACCCACCCAACAACGAGGTCGAGCGTTAGCTCGCCTCGCTTTGGCTTTGGCTTTTGATCTGGCTTTTGATTTTCTTGCCCCATCGAGAGGCCGAGTGGAGGTTCTGCGCAGTGGGCCCACGGAGCAGGACCGGAGCGAGGGCATGCCGAGCATTAGCGAGGCACCGAACGCCAGGGGCAAGAGCCATTGGTTACTTGGGGCCGGGCGGCGTTCCGTTTTTCCAAGTGACTCGCTGTAAGAGCGAAACCATAAGCGGCCGTTACCGCAGGAATGGATATGTACTCGGTTAGCAAATAATAGGTCGTCTGTCAGGACGCCATCGCCGGCAAGCCAGCTCCTACAGTTTGATCGGGTACAGCCGCGAGAGATTGGTTGGCTGTGAGGCCGTCATCGCCGGCAAGCCAGCTCCTACTGTTTGATCGGGTACAGCCGCGAGAGATTGGTTTGCTGTCATGCCGCCATCGCTGGCAAGCCCGCACAGTGGATCGGATACAACCGCGGGAGATGGGGCGGCAATAAAATCCAGCGGCTGCCAGCCAAAACCGCGGGATCGGCTAATCTGCTGGAGATAACAAAAAAGACAGGTGATTGCAGTGAGGCAGACCACCGAAGCATTCCGCGCCCGTTACCGTTGCGACATTCATCCCCGTTATAACCCCTGGCTGCATGGCACCTTCGTACTGGTGTTCGGCCTGGTGGCGATCGGCGTTTTCTGGAGCACCGTGCACCAGGTAACGCTCCTCGAATGGCTGTCGGTACCGGTGGCCTTGCTGTTCTTCAATCTCGTCGTGTACCTGGTGCATCGGCACCTGGGCCATCACAAAAAAAGCTTCGCGCGGATGTTCTATGCCCGCCACGCCGGCGACCACCACAGCTTTTTCGCCCCCGGCCACATGACCTACGAGAGTGCTCGCGACTGGCGGGTGATCCTGTTCCCGGCCTGGCTGATCGTGCTGCACACACTGCTGGTCACCCTGCCCCTGTGGTGGCTGCTCAAGCCCCTGGATGCGAACGTTGCCGGACTGGTTGGCGGCTGTCTGGTCCTGGGGTACCTGACCTATGAAGTGTTCCATGCCTGTGAGCATTTGCCGCCGCACAACCGGATCACGCGCCTGCCCTGGATCCGCCAGATGCGGCGCCTGCATGAACTGCATCACCGCCGCGAAATGATGCAGCAGCGCAATTTCAACATCGTTTTTCCGTTGATGGATTACCTGTTCGGCACCCTCTATTGGGAGCCGGAACCGGAACCGGACTTCCAGCACCTGAAGAGAACGCCCATGACCCGCATGCAACATAAAGTCGATATCGCCGGTGATCCCATTACCGTGCTGGCCTATGCCAGCACCGTGATCCACTGGCCGGATTGGCATCCCTCTTCCCTCAGGATCGATGGCCAGAACGGGCCCTTGCATGCCGGCGCGCGGTTCGAGGAGGACATCCGCGCCGGTGGGCGTGACGGACACTTGAGCTGGGTGGTCGATGAGTATCTGCCTGGACGCCGCTGGATTGCCCGGGCCCATGGCGATAATGGTCTGTCATTGTTGCTGACCTACGAATGCGCGGCCGAGGGCGATGGCACGCGCTTTGTTCGCACGCTGTAATACCGGTTCAGTGGATTGGCGATGCGCATGGCCAACCAGTTGCTGCTCAAGCGACGGATCGAACGGGAATCGGCGGCGTCGATGCTGGCACTTCGCGAAACCGCAGAAAGATACCTGGCGTCGACAGGAGTGCGTGCGTGAGCCGAACGATCAGGTTTCATCATTGGCTGTTGCTGCTGATCGTTGTCCTCGTCGCCTTCCTGCTGTTGATGCCGACCAAGGTCAAGCCCGTCGCCTGGACCCCGCAACCGGCGCCGTCCCTCAGCAGCGGCCCGTACGCGGACAACCAGCGCCTCAAGGGCGTGGAGCGCGTCGGCGCCGCAGACATCGACGGCCCCGAAGCGCTGCTCATGGAAAACAACGCGCTGATCACCGGCTTGCATGATGGCAGGGTCATTCGCACCAGCCTGGACGGCCAGGACACCAAGGTCTTGGCCGACACCGGCGGCCGCCCCCTGGGGTTGGCCCGCCACCCCAATGGCTTGCTGGTGATCGCCGATGCGGTCAAGGGCTTGTTGTCGCTGGACGCCCAGGGTCGCCTGGTGGCCTTGACCACCGACGCCAATGGCGTGCCGTTTGGTTTCACCGACGACGTGGCCATCGACAAGCCCGGGCACTACGCCTACTTCAGCGACGCCTCCAGCCGGTTCGGCTACGGCAAGGACGGCCAGGCCATCATCGAACATGGCGGCGACGGGCGCTTGCTGCGCTATGACTTCCAGACCGGCAAGACCTCGGTGCTGCTGGACAAGCTGGAGTTTGCCAATGGCGTTACCCTGGGGCCGGACGATGCCTATGTGCTGGTCAACGAAACCGGCGCGTATCGCATCACTCGCTACTGGCTGAGCGGGCCGAACGCCGGCAATCATGACCTGTTCATCGACAACCTGCCGGGGTTTCCCGACAACCTGGCCTTCAATGGTCGCGACCGCTTCTGGGTGGCGCTGTATGCGCCGCGCAACGCCTTGCTCGACAAAACGGCGGCGCACCCTTTCGTGCGCAAGATGATCGCCCGAGCGATGACCCTCCTGCCCAGGCCGGTGGAAAAACGCGCCTTTGTGCTGGGGCTGGACCTTGAGGGCAAGGTGATCGCCAACCTGCAGGACGGCAGCAGCGACAGCTACTCGCCGATCACCACCGTGCGCGAGTATGGGGAGTGGTTGTATTTTGGCTCGTTGAAAGCGAAAAACATGGCGCGATTGCCACTGAGCACGGCGTTGCAGAATTAACGCAGATCCAAATGTGGGAGCGGGCTTGCTCGCGAAGAGGCCATTACATTCAACTTCTATGCTGAATGGGACACCGCTTTCGCGAGCAAGCCCGCTCCCACAAGGGGATCTGTGGTTTCTGGGTTATCGCGGATCGGCCTCGTCATCGCGCACCGCATTATCGGTTTCTTCCCGCACCCGCTCCCGATCGATGTCAGTGCCGTCGTCCTGATCCATGGGAATGGCACCTTCATTGTTCGGCAGTTCATCAATGCCCGGCTCGTCCTCCGGATTGACCGCAGTACGGCCGGGACTCAAGGGTTCGGGATGGGTCGGAATGGGGTCGTAGCCCCCTTGTTCTTCGCTGGGAAATTTTGGGTCGGACATGAGGCACCTCGCATGAAGCCGCGTCATCGGGCTCTAGACATTCGAGGTGCCGGTCAATATCGCCGTTCCAATTATTCAGCCACCGATTGTCGGTGGCTCACGGCAACTGGAGTTGCTTGACGATCTTATCCTTGACCTCCAGGCGCTTCGCCTTGAGCTTTGTCACCGTGTCATCACTGGATTTGGCTTGCTCTGCCTTCACCACTTCGGCATCCGCCTGGGAGTATTTGTTGATCAGTGAATCCAGTAACGGATCCTTGGTGCGTTTCTGCTGGATATCTTCCTTTGTGCAACTCAAATCCTGATAAAGGTCATGGGGCACCGGCATGGAACACCTCCGTTTGTTAATCGGTAGCAAACGCGATTGATTGCGTTCGCCAACTATCAGAATGGCCTTGGTTGGCCCGTTCTGTCGACCACCTGTCAGACCAGCGGTGTCCGTTCGTCGTCCTGTCGCAAATGCGATAAAACCTTTGCCCTACCCGCGACCTCCACAGCATAACGATCAACTCGATCGCCCATGAACTACCGTGTGGAGAAGAACCAATGGACGGATTTAACCTGCGCCACCTCACTCTGGCCATCGCCCTGAGCACCACCATGGGCGCGGCATTCGCGGCAACCGATAACGATTTTGTCGACAAGGCAGCCGAAGGCGGCATCGCCGAGATCGAGACCAGCCGCCTGGCCCTGGAAAAAAGCCAGTCAGCCGATATCAAGGCGTTCGCCAACATGATGATCACCGATCATTCCAAGGCCAACGATGAACTGGCGACCATCGCGAAAAAGAATGACATTGAAGTGCCGGACACCACGACACTGGTGAAACAGGCCAAGGAAAAGCTCCTCGACATGCGTGACGAGTCCTTCGATTCGGCCTACGCCAACAACCAGGTCAAGGCACACGAAAACACCATCGAACTGTTCAAGAAACAAGCCAATACCGTGACCGACGACAAGACCAAAGGCGCCACGGAGCTCAAGGGCTTTGCGCAAAAAATGTTGCCGGGGCTGGAAAAACATCTGGAAATGGCTAAGAAGCTTCAAGCCGCGCATCCGGACAAGTAATCCGCTCATCAAACAAAAAGACCGCATGAATCCATGCGGTCTTTTTGTTTGGGGCCGAGCCTAACCGCCGTCGGTATCGATATCGGCATCCGTGTCATCGCCAGGCTTGGGGCGATCAGGATCAGGTTTGAAGCCCGGGCTGAACTCGTTGTCGTTATCGCTGTGCACATTTTTCTGATCGACCGCTTTGTCGGCACTTTCCGGCTCGGGGGTCTTGGCGTTTTCGTCTAGTTCATTTTCATCTTTCATAAGTACCTCGTGCGTCGCGTTCGAAACCGTCGGGTCATAACCGTTCGAACTCCACCACGCGACCAACGTTCCCTTCGTCTTTGTCCTACAGTCCTTGTGTATCGGATGAAAATACCTGTCGAACGCAACAACTATTTCATCCGCCAAATGTCATTGCTTTGCGCCGGTCATTTTTTGGGGAATCGGCCGCACACATTCAAGGAGACAAGTCCCATGGCGGCACTGCAAACCAGCACGCTCGATGCGATGAAGAACAACCAGGCACAACTGCTGACCGAATGGAAAAATGGCCTGGAGTCCAGCGGCGCCACGCGCAATCTCAAAGAGCAGGACCTGCAACAGCAGGCCTCGGAATTCCTGCAGTTGGTGATCTCGGGCCTGCAAAATGGCAACGGCCAGAACATTGCCACGCCCGGCTGGGATGAAATTCGCCAGTTCCTCGACAAGCTCTCCCAGAGCCGTGCCCAACTCGGCCAGGATTCTCACCAGACCGCCAGCTTCATCTTCTCGCTCAAGGGTCCGCTGTTTGCCCTCCTGCAGAACCATTACCAGGACAGCCCGGCGCTGTTGGCCGAGCAACTGTGGGAAATCTCCGAATTGCTCGACGCCCTGGGCATGCACACCATCCGCACCTTCCAGAAATCCCGCGAGGCGGTGATCAAGCGCCAGCAGGAAGAACTGCTGGAGCTGTCGACCCCGGTGGTCAAGCTGTGGGACGGCGTCCTCGCCCTGCCTATGATCGGCACGCTGGACTCGCAACGCACCCAGGTGGTGATGGAATCGCTGCTGCAGCGGATCGTCGACACCGGCTCGGAGATCGCCATCATCGACATCACCGGTGTTCCGACCGTCGATACCCTGGTGGCCCAGCACCTGCTCAAGACCGTCACCGCCATCCGCCTGATGGGGGCCGACTGCATCATCAGCGGCGTTCGCCCGCAGATCGCCCAGACCATCGTGCACCTGGGCCTGGACCTGCAAGGCGTGGTGACCAAGGCCAACCTGGCCGATGCCCTGAAACTGGCCCTGACCCGGCTGGGACTGACCGTCAGCAAGGCGCATTGAGATGGAGCGCATTCCGATTCTGCAAATGGGCGACTTCCTGCTGGTGACCATCCAGGTGGACATGCATGACCAGTTGGCCCTGACCCTGCAAGACGACCTGTCCGAGCGCATCAGCCGGACCTCCGCCCGCGGCGTGCTGATCGATATCTCCGCCCTGGACATGGTGGATTCGTTCATCGGCCGGATGATCGGGACCATTTCCGGGCTGTCGAGCATCATGGACGCCCAGACCGTGCTGGTCGGCATGCAGCCCGCGGTGGCCATCACCCTGGTGGAGCTTGGCCTCACCCTGCCCGGCGTGAGTACCGCGCTGAACGTCGAGCGCGGGATGAAACTGCTTCAGGCACGAGTACGCGAACAATGACTGTGCGCAGCAGCGGCACTCATCCGATTCACATCGAGCAGGACGTGGTCCTGGCCCGACAACTGGCGCGCAAACTCGCCCAGGAATGCGGCATGCGCCTGATCGACCTGACCAAAATGGTCACCGCAGTCAGCGAGCTGGCGCGCAATACCATGGTGTACGGCGGTGGCGGCGACATGGACTGGCAAATTCTCGATGAAGACCCGCGCGTGGGCCTGCGCCTGGTCTTCCGTGACGAAGGCCCGGGCATCCCCGACATCAAGCTGGCCATGACCGATGGCTGGACCTCCGGTTCCGGGCTGGGCCTGGGCCTGACCGGCGCCAAGCGCCTGGTCAATGAATTCGAACTCGACACTGCGCCGGGAAAGGGTACTCGCGTGACGATTACCCGATGGACATGAACTTCGGTGGAACGATGACCCAAGTGCTGGTCATCGAGGACAACAGCCAGATCGGACATGCACGGCGCACCGCGCAAAAACTCGCAGAGCTTCATGGCTTCGACACCACGGACGCGGGACGGGTAGCGCTGGTCGCCACCGAACTTGCCAGCAATATTCTCAAGCACGCCACCCGCGGCGAATTGCACCTGAGGGTGTTGCCCCGGGTTAGCGGTGCCGGCATCGAGATGCTCGCCATCGACCGCGCCCAGGGCTTTGACCTGCAGGCCTGCCTGGCCGACGGGTTTTCCACCGGCGGCACCCAGGGCATCGGCCTGGGCGCCGTGTCGCGCCAGACCGAGGTGTTCGATGTGTATGCCGATTCACGGGGTGCCGTGCTGCTCACGCGCTTGTACCCACGCTCGGACAAGGCCCGGGACCTGCGCATCGGTGTCAGCCAGCATTCGTTGCGCGACGATCCCGCCTGCGGCGATACCTGGCACCTGGCGTTCGACGGACCACGCATCAGCGCCCTGGTGATCGATGGCCTGGGCCATGGCGAAGAAGCCGAACTCGCCGCTCGCGCTGGCGAAAAAGCCTACGCGCTGCAGCCCTTCGCCTCACCGTTGCTGGCGCTGGAAGACATTCATCAGGCCATGACCGGCACCCGTGGCGGTGCGCTGGCCATTGCCCAGTTCGACGCTGGCCGCGATGCGTTGCAGTTCGTCGGCATCGGCAACATCGGCGCCTGCCTGGTCGCACCGGACAAGTCCCGCGGCCTGGCCTCTCACCCCGGCATCGTCGGCGGGCAATATCGAAAGGCGCAGCCCTTTGACTATGCTCAAGTGAGCGGACAATTGCTGATCATGTACAGCGACGGCCTGCAGTCGCGCTGGAACCTGGCGGACTACCCCGGCCTGGTGCACCGCCATCCGGCCGTGATTGCCGCCATCCTTCACCGCGATTTCTGCCGTGGACGAGACGATGTCACGGTACTGGTCATTGCCCTGGAGGCAGCCCATGGCTGAAATGCCCATGAGTCAAATCGACGAACAAGCCGCCATGATCGCGCGCTTGCAGGGTGAAGCCAACGCCCTGCGCGCCGAGCTGGATGAAACCAACCAGGGCGTACTGGCGCTGTATGCCGAACTCGACAACCAGGCCGAACAGCTGCGCCAGGCTTCGGACCTGAAAAGCCGCTTCCTGTCCTACATGAGCCATGAGTTTCGCACGCCCCTGGGTTCGATCCTGAGCATCGCCAGCCTGCTGAGCGATGAACTCGACGGGCCCCTCAGTGACGAGCAGCACAAGCAGGTGGCCTTCGTCAGCAATGCCGCGCGGGAGCTGAGCGACATGGTCGACGACCTGCTGGACCTGGCGAAGATCGAAGCCGGGCGCATCACCATTTCCCCGGCCTGGTTCGACATGTTCGACCTGTTCGCCGCCCTGCGCGGCATGTTCAGGCCAATTGTCGATACCAGCGCCGTGGACCTTATCTTCGAGGAGCCGGTGGGCCTGCCCCGGCTGTACACCGACGACAAGAAGCTCGCGCAGATCCTGCGCAACTTCATTGCCAACTCGTTGAAGTTCACCACCCGGGGCGAAGTGCGGGTCTCGGCGCGACTGGAAAACGATGACTACGTGCGTTTCGCCGTCAGCGACAGCGGAATTGGTATCGCTCCAGAGCTACATGGCGCATTGTTTGAAGACTTCTCCCAGGTCGACTCTCCGCTGCAAAAACGCCTGCGTGGAACCGGGCTCGGGCTGTCGCTGTGCAAACGCTTCGCGCTGCTGCTGGGGGGCGAAGTCGGGGTCCAGAGCACACCGGGCGTGGGCTCGACCTTTTTCGTGATCATCCCGCTGGCCATCGCCATGGAGCCTGCCGATGAAACGTGACCTGCGCTTGCTGATCGTCGACGACAACGTCGCCACGCGCTATGCCTTGCGCCGGCGCCTGGAACGCCACGGCTATGAGGTGTTGGAGTCCGGCACCGGCAGCGAAGGCCTGGAGTTGATCGCCAGCGTGGCGATCGACGCCTTGATCCTCGACGTCAACCTGCCGGACATGAGCGGCTTCGACATCGTTCGTAAACTGCGCTCGGAGCCTGCTACCGCCCTGCTCCCGGTGATTCATGTGTCCGCAGCGTCGATCCAGACCGGCGACATCATCACTGGCCTCGACGCCGGCGCCGACGCCTACCTGATCCACCCGGTGGACCCGGATGTGTTGCTGGCGACCCTGCGCACCTTGCTGCGGGTGCGCGAAACCGAGAATGCCCTGCGGGAAAGCGAGGCGCGCTTTCGCGAGATTTTTGTCAATGTATCGGCCCCCATCGCCGTGCTGGATGCCCAGCTCAAGGTCCACGAATGCAACCATGCGTTCGCCCAACTGATCCAGGACAACCTCGACCCCGATACCCTGCGCCAGTGTTTCGCCGACGACCAGTGCGCGGTCATCGAGGAACTGCGTCTGCGCCTGGCCTATGGCGAACGCTGGAAAGGCACCTTGAGCATGAGCGTGCAGGGGGAGATTCGCGAAACCGAGTGGCAGATTTCACCCTACCGCACGCCAGAATTGAGCCTGGTGTTCGTCGAAGATGTCACCGAACACCGGCACCGCGAACGCTCGCACCTGGCACGACTGGACGACGCCACGACCCAACTGGCCAACGAAGTCGCCGAACGCGCGCGCACCGAAGCCCAGCTGTTGCAGGTGCAGAAAATGGACGCCCTGGGCAAGCTGACCGGCGGCATTGCCCACGACTTCAACAACCTGCTCACCGGCATCATCACCAGCCTGGAACTGATCCAGAAGCGCGTTGCCGAGTCACGCACCGACAAGGTCGCGTTCTATGCCGAAGCGGCGTTGAACTCGGCCATGAGTGCCGCCTCCCTGACCCATCGCCTGCTCGCGTTCGCCCGTCAGCAGCCCCTCGATACCCGGCCCGTGGACATCAACGAGCACATCCGCTCCCTCGAGGAACTGCTGGTGCGCACCATCGGCGAACGCATTGCCCTCAAGCTTGAACTGACCAGCAAACCCGCCATCGCCCTGGTCGATCCGATTCAACTGGAAAGCGCTGTGCTCAACCTGGTGATCAACGCCCGGGATGCCCTGCCCCAGGGCGGCAATATCTGGGTCAACACCTATGCCGCCTATTCCCACGGCGACCCCAACCTGGCCGATGGTGCCTATGTCGCGCTGTCGGTGCGCGACGACGGTACCGGTATCGAACACCATGTGATCGACAAGGTGTTCGACCCGTTTTTCACCACCAAGCCCCTGGGCCAGGGCACCGGGCTCGGCTTGTCGACCATCTACGGTTTCGCCCGCCAGTCAGGCGGCGATGCGCACATCCGCAGCGTGGCGCGACGCGGGACCGAAGTCACCATCATGTTGCCGGCCAGCGCCGACCCCACCGCCGTCGCGGTCGAGTCGACGACGATGCCCGCCGAGGGCGGCGGTGAACATGTGCTGATCGTCGAAGACACGCCGTCGGTGCGCATGTTCGTCGCCGAAGTGCTGGTGGATGCCGGCTATCGTTGCACCCAGGCGGCCGACATCGAGGGCGCCCTCGAACGCCTGCAGAACGACGAATCCATCGACCTGTTGCTGACCGATGTCGGCCTGCCGCGCATGAGCGGCCGGGAACTGGCCGACATCGCTCGTGGCTGGCGCGAGCACCTGCCGATCCTGTTCATGACCGGCTATGCCGAAACCGCGATCAACCGCCAGGTGTTTCTCGGCGACGGCATGGAGATACTGATCAAGCCGTTCCAGATCAATGAGCTGCTGGACAAGGTACGGCGCACGATCAACGGCGCCTGATTAAAAGATCGCAGCCTGCGGCAGCTCCTACAGGGGTACGCGTTTCCCTGTAGGAGCTGCCGCAGGCTGCGATCTTTTGATCTTCAATGCCCAAGAACCCTGGCGAGAAATGGCGCTGTTCGGCTCTTTTTGCTGCTCGCGACTTTCCGCGGCTCCCCCGCCACCACAACCTTGCCCCCCTGATCCCCCGCCCCCGGGCCGATATCGATCACCCAGTCACTCTGCGCCACCACGCGCATTTCATGTTCGACGACGATCACCGTGTGCCCAGCCGTCACCAGGTTGTTCAACTGCTCGAGCAGACGATCGACGTCGCGCGGGTGCAGGCCCGTTGTCGGTTCATCGAGCACGTAGAGCGTCGCCCCGCGCTGGTTGCGTTGCAGCTCGGTGGCCAGCTTGATGCGCTGGGCTTCACCCCCGGACAGCTCGGTCGCCGGTTGGCCGAGGCGCAGGTAGCCCAGGCCGATATCGCGCAGCACCTCCAGGGACCGACGCACCGCCGCTTGTTCGGCGAACACGTCCACGGCCTGGTCCACGGTCAGTTGCAGCACCTGGGCAATGGTCAGGTCCTGCCAGGTGATCGCCAGCGTCTCGGGGTTGTAGCGCGCGCCGTGGCAGGTCGGGCATGGCGCGTAGACGCTGGGCATGAACAGCAATTCGACGCTGACAAAACCTTCGCCTTCACAGGTCGGGCAGCGGCCCTTGGCGACATTGAAGGAAAACTGCCCGGCGTCGTAACCCGCCGCCTGCGCCTCGGGCGTGGCGGCGTAGAGCTTGCGCACATTGTCGAACAGCCCGGTGTAGGTCGCGAGGTTGGAGCGCGGCGTACGACCAATGGGCTTCTGATCGACCTGCACCAAACGCTTGATCGACGCCAGCCCCGCCGCGACCTGCCCGCCACTGACGGTCGGCGCTTCATCTTCAAGGCTCAGTTCCTGCGGCTCGCTCTCAGTGCCCGGACGCCCCAGATGCGCACCGACCAGCTCCAGCAACGCCTGGCTGACCAGGCTGGATTTCCCCGAGCCCGACACCCCGGTCACCGCCGTGAAACAGCCCAAGGGAAACTCGACGCTGAGGTTGTCCAGATTGTTGCGCGTGACGCCTTCAAGACGCAGCCAGTCGCTGGCCTTACGCGGACGACGGGGTTGGTTGGCGTGTTCGGCGAACAGGTAGGCGCGGGTCTGCGAATCCTTCACTGCTGCCAGCCCCGCCGGCGCACCGCTGTACAGCACCCGGCCGCCATGCTCGCCCGCCGCCGGGCCGACATCGATCAACCAGTCGGCGCGGCGCATGGTTTCCAGGTCGTGCTCGACCACGAACAGGGTATTGCCCGCCGCTTTCAAGCGTTGCAGGGCTTCGAACAGCGCTTCACCGTCGGCCGGGTGCAAACCGGCCGAGGGTTCGTCCAGCACGTAGATCACGCCGAACAACTGCGAGCCCAGTTGGGTCGCCAGGCGCAGGCGTTGCAATTCGCCAGACGACAGCGTCGGCGTACTGCGCTCCAGGGCCAGGTAACCCAGGCCCAGGTCGGTCAGGGTGCTGACCCGCTCCAGAAGATCCTGGGCAATGCGTTGCGCGGCGAGGCGTTTTTCCACCGAGAGATTCGGCGTGTGGCGTACATCCGGGGCGTTGGCATGGCCACTGGCACCGTGGGCCACGCGCTGTTCACGGGCCTCGCGGGTTTGCTGGTGAGTTAATACCTCTCCCGCCTCGTCGCCCTCTTCGAGGTAATGCCGGGCCGCCACTGGCTTGAGTACTTCTGCCACTTGCAGCAAGGGCATTTGGGACAGTTCGCCGATGTCGTAGCCGGCGAAAGTCACCGACAGGGCTTCGTGCTTGAGGCGCTTGCCGTCGCACAATGGGCAAGGGCTACCGAGCATGAAGCGCGAGACGCGCTTCTTCATCAACGCACTTTGCGAATGGGTGAAGGTGTGCAGGATGTAGCGCCTGGCGCCGGTGAAGGTGCCCTGGTAACTCGGTTCCATCTTGCGCTTGAGGGCCACCCGGGTTTCCTTCGGGGTGAGCCCGGCGTACACCGGCACCGTCGGGGTTTCTTCGGTGAAGAGAATCCAGTCACGCTGCTTCTTCGGCAGGTCGCGCCAGGGCACATCGACGTCATAGCCCAGGGTCACCAGGATGTCCCGCAGGTTCTGGCCCTGCCAGGCCATGGGCCAGGAGGCCACGGCGCGCTGGCGGATGGTCAGGCTCGGGTCCGGCACCATCAGTGCTTCGGTGACCTCATACACCCTGCCCAGGCCGTGGCATTGCGGGCACGCGCCCTGGGGCGTGTTCGGAGAAAAGTCTTCGGCATAGAGCATCGGCTGCCCCGGCGGGTAACTGCCGGCACGGGAATACAGCATGCGGATCAGGCTCGACAAGGTCGTGACGCTGCCCACCGAAGACCGCGTGCTCGGCGTGCCCCGTTGTTGCTGCAAGGCCACCGCGGGCGGCAAGCCCTCGATGGAATCGACATCCGGCACGCCCACCTGATCGATCAGGCGACGCGCATAAGGCGCCACGGATTCGAAATAGCGGCGCTGGGCTTCGGCGTACAGGGTCGAAAACGCCAGGGACGACTTGCCCGAGCCGGACACCCCTGTGAACACCACCAGGGCATCGCGGGGAATGTCGACATCGACGTTCTTGAGGTTGTGCTCCCGGGCGCCACGCACCCTGACCATGCCGGAGGGAGGGTTGGAGGTGCGTTTGTCAGTCATGGCCCAGCCTGAATTCAAGAAAGTCACGAAACACCTGTAGGAGCTGCCGCAGGCTGCGATCTTTTGATCTTGTTTTGAAAAATCAAAGTCAAGAGATCGCAGCCTACGGCAGCTCCTACAGGACATGTTCAGCCGTTGAGAACCGTGCGGATCATCTGCGTCAACGCTTGCGGCCCATAGGGCTTGCTCAGTAAATGGGTATCCGGGCTGAGCTGGTGGTTGCGCGAGATGATGTCACGGGTGTGGCCGGAGGTGAACAACACCGCCACCGGGGGTTCCTGTACCTTGGCCCATGCCGCCAGGTCCGAGCTTTTTATCAAACCAGGCATGACCACGTCGGTGAAGATCAGGTCCACCGCAGCGCCCTCCAGCAACATCTGCATGGCAACGTCGGCATTGGCGGCGGTGAGCACCTGATAGCCTTCTTCGCGCAACAACTCCACGGTGGAAACGCGCACCGCCTCATTGTCCTCGACCACCAGGACCCGCTCGTTGGCGCCCTGTTGCGGCACATCGGCACGGGGCGTTTCACTGTCCATCGAACGCAGGCTGCGCGGGAAATACATCTGCACCCGGGTGCCCTGCCCCTCGACGCTGGACATCTCGATGTGCCCGCCACTCTGCTTGACGAAACCGAACACCATGCTCAACCCAAGCCCCGTGCCCTGGCCGTCGGGCTTGGTGGTAAAAAACGGTTCGAACGCCTGGGCCAGCACCTGCGGCGGCATACCCGCACCGCTGTCAGCCACGGACACCCGCACATAGTCGCCGGCGGCAATGCCCTTGCCGGCGCAAAAACCCTGGTCAAGGCCGATGTTGTCGGCGCTGAGGTCGATGGTCCCCTCACCCTTCATGGCGTCACGGGCATTGATCGCCAGGTTGAGGATGGCGTTTTCCAGTTGATTGCGATCGACGAAGACCTGCCAGGAATCCGGTGGCGCGCTCATATGGACGTGGATGGTTTCCCCCAGCGCACGCTGCAACAGTTCGCCAAGTTCGTCGAAGATCTGCTGCGGCGTACAAATGGCCGGGGACAGCGGCTGGCGACGGGCAAACGCGAGCAATTGCGCAGACAATTTTGCCCCACGCTCGACGGCGGCAATCGACGCCGCCACCCGACGCTGGACATTGGCGTTCTGCGGCTCATGCCGGGCCAGCAGGTGCAGGTTGCCGGCGATCACTTGCAGCAGATTATTGAAGTCATGGGCCACGCCCCCCGTCAGGCCGCCAATGGCCTCGAGTTTCTGTGACTGGCGCAATTGCTCTTCCGCCGCGAGACGTGCCTCGACTTCGTCGGCGACCCGCTGCTCCAGATTGCGGGTGAACCTGAGCAAGGATTCTTCGGCGCTCTTGCGTTCATGGATGTCGATCAGCACCCCGGGGAAACGAAACGGTTCGCCCTCTGCATTGAACTCGCAGCAGCCACTGGCGAGTACCCAACAGTAGCTGCCATCGGTGCGCAGCACCCGGTATTCGGCATTAAAGGGCTCGCCGGTTTCCACTGATTGCTGGACCTGTTCCTGCATCCAGCTCAGGTCGTCGGGATGAATCCGTGCTTCGGCAATGTCCGATGGCAAGTCGGCCAGGTCTTGCTCGGCCGGGTAGGAAAAAGTCCGGGCGAAACGCTCGTCACCGCTCAGCACATTGGCCTTGACGTCCCAGACGAACGAACCGAGCAAGGCGCCCGCATTCAATGCCAGGCGTACCCGCTCGTTATCGGCGCGATAAGCATCTTCGGCCACCTGCCGAAGGCGTTCGGAAATCACATGCTCCGTGGTCTCGACGACCATCGCCATGACCCCGGCCGGTTTGCCGTCATCGTCAGCCACCGGGCTGTAATAGAGGTCCATCCAGACGTCTTCGGGCACGCCGTCGCGCAGCAGCACCAGCTCTTTGCCACGGTAGGACAAGGTGCCGCCGGCCAGGCAGGTATCGACCACATGCCGATTGAATTCGGCCACTTCCGGCCAGCCCAGTTCCACCGGCGCCCCCAACAGATAGGGATGGCGCCCGCCGGCAAATTTCGAATAGGCGTCGTTGTAGATCATGTAGCCGGGCCGCCCCCACAACATCACCATCGGCAACGGCGAGGCGAGCATCAACTGCACCGAACTGCCCAGGCTTCTCGGCCAGGCATCGAGGCTGCCCAGCTCGGTCCGGCTCCAGTCGAACGCACGAATACGCTCGGCCATTTCGCCGTTCCAGCCGGCACACCCGTGGCTATCTTCTAGAAACTGCATCGACTGGCTCTGCGTCCCGGTTATTGCACCCGTTTGATTCGAGCATCGCGGATGGCAATGGTTTCATAGAGGTATAGCTGATTCGAGAAATTGACGCAGCCCCCCCTGTAGGAGCTGCCGAAGGCTGCGATCTTTTGACTTTGATTTTCTCAAAGCAAGATCAAAAGATCGCAGCCTTCGGCAGCTCCTACAAGGGGTGCGGGGAGCATTAGACCTCGATCAGGTGCTTGAGCGGGTGATAGCCAGTTTTCAAAGTCGCCGCCACATCCAGAATCGCCTTCTCGATCCCGTTCAAATGGATGCAGGTCAGCTCGATCGCCGCGCTCTGGTTGCCCGCCTCGATGTACTCGATCAACCGCAGGTGTTCGTCGTCGCGGCAGGCTTCGTGGCTGTCGTCGTCCAGCGCGGCGGCGTACAGCGAGGCTCGGGAGATCAGCTTCTGGAACCAGTCGAGTAAGACCGGGTTGTTCAGGCTGCGGGCCAGCTTGATGTGGAACTCGCCGAGCAGGTGGATCAAGCGTTCGTGGTCACCGTTGCGATGCGCCTCGTCCTCCAGCAGCAGGTGATCGCGCAGATCCCGGGTCACCGCCGTATCGCGTCGGCGACACAGTTCGCTGACGATGCCGATCTCGACCAGGCGCCGGGTTTCGAACAATGAACGGATCTCTTCGTCGCTCGGCAGCGACACCGACGCACCTTTATTGGGCTCGGTTGTGACCAGTCCATCGGCTTCCAATTGCTTGAGCGCGGCACGCACCGACGTGCGGCTGACATTGAAAAGTTCGGCCAACGAAGCCTCGCCCAGCTTCATGCCAGGCCGCAGCGAGCGTTTGCTGATCGCCTCGTAAACCCCTTGGTAGACGCGGTCGACCGTGGTTTCCAGTTTCTTTTCCGCCATTCGATGACTCCTTGATCGCTACGCAACCCACTCCAGGCGAATCCACAGCCTTGCAAAAGGGGGTTGCACAAGCAGGTTAATCCGGGTATTTCTAAATTGCATCCAGATTTTGCATACAATAATTAGAGGAATGCACCATTATGGGTCATCCAGTTGCAATTGAAGTGCGAAACGTCTCAAAACGCTATTCCGACGATCCCGGACTGGCGCCAGCCCTGGACAATGTGTCTGTCGACATCGCCGACAACGAATTCTTCACCCTGCTAGGCCCCTCCGGCTGCGGCAAGACCACCCTGCTGCGCACCATCGCCGGTTTCGAGCACGTCAGCGAAGGCGAGATTCGCCTGGCCGGGGAACCGGTCAACGATCTGCCGCCGTTCAAGCGTAGGGTCAACACGGTGTTCCAGAGCTACGCGCTGTTTCCGCAGATGAGTGTTGCGCAGAATATCGCCTTCGGCCTCGAGATGCAGGGTCTTGATCGCAAGCTGATCCCGCAACGGGTCGATGAGATGCTGGCGCTGGTGCAAATGCAACACCTGGCCCAGCGCAAACCGGCGGAATTATCCGGTGGCCAGCAGCAGCGCGTGGCGCTGGCCCGGGCCCTGGCGCCGAAGCCCAAGGTGCTGTTGCTCGACGAGCCGTTGTCGGCTCTGGACCTCAAGCTGCGCAAGGAAATGCAGGTCGAACTCAAGCGCGTGCAGAAGGAAGCCGGGATTACCTTCATCTTCGTCACCCACGACCAGGAAGAAGCCCTGACCCTGTCCGATCGCATCGCTGTGATGTCCGCCGGCAAGATCCTGCAGATCGGCACACCCAACGACATCTACGAAAACCCCCAGCATCGGTTCGTCGCCCAGTTCATCGGCGACATCAACTTCCTTCCCGGCCATATCAAACGTGGCCAGCAGAACGAAAAGCTCTTCGTGCCCAACGGCATGCCGGTGGAAATCCCCTGCCCGGCCCAGGGCTTCGACGGCTCCAGCGTGCAACTGGCATTCCGCCCGGAGCGTTCGCAACTGGTCGACCCGACGCAACCGCACCACCTGCGCGGGGTGATCGAGGCGGTGTTGTATGTCGGCACGGCGACCCTCTACCAGTGCCGCCTGAACAACGACATCAAGGTCATGCTGCGCGAGAACAACGAAGGCCTGAACCGCAATCGCGGGGTCGGCGACCGTGTCGCGGTCAACCTGCCGCCCCACGCCTGCCTGTTGATGGAGGCCTGAGATGAGCGTCAGCAGCACTTCCCCAGCCCTCAACCGCGCGCTGTTGCTCAGCCCGGTGGTCCTGACCCTGCTGTCTCTGATCGCCATTCCGCTGGGCATCATGGGCTACATCAGCCTGTTGCCGCGCAACGTCTATGGCGGCGTCGACTGGCAGGCCGACTGGCAATTGCAAAGCTACGTGCAGCTGTTTTTCCAGGAAGGTTTCGACGGCGAACTGGAGCTGAACTGGGTCTACGCCCAGGCGCTGATCCGCTCGGTGTTCCAGGCCGGCGGCACCACGGTGCTGTGTTTCCTGTTCGGCTTTCCGGTGGCGCTGTGGATGTCGAGCCTGACTCCGCGGCGGCGCAATCTGATGGTGTTGCTGATCACCATCCCGTTCTGGACCAACCTGCTGATCCGCAACTACGCCTGGCTGATCATCCTGCGTGAACAGGGCTGGGTCGCCCAGAGCCTCAACGCGCTGTTGCCCCAGGCCGGTGGCATCACCCTGCTCTACAACGACTTCGCGGTCAGCGTCGGGCTGGTCTACAGCTTCCTGCCGTTCATGATTTTGCCGATCTACTCGACCCTGGAAAAACTCGACTGGCGCCTGGTGGAAGCCGCCTATGACCTGGGTGCCAATCGCTGGCATGCGTTGAAGCGGATCATTTTGCCGCTGTCGATGCCGGGGGTGATTGCCGGCTCATTGCTGGTGTTCGTGCCGAGCCTCGGTGCCTTCATCACCCCGGCGATTCTCGGCGGCGGCAAGACGCTGATGATCGGCAACCTGATCCAGCAACAGTTCGGCACGGCGCGTAACTGGCCCCTGGGCAGTTCGCTGTCGTTCCTGCTGCTGGGGATTCTGCTGCTGTCTCTGGTGCTGTACGCCCTCTATAGCCGCAGCGCCGCCAAAACGCTTCGCCGAGGAGCCACCGCATGATCGCCCTGCACTTGAAAAAACTGCCGATGACCCGGGAAGTCAGCCTGCTGATCCTGGCCTACCTGTACCTGCCGATCTTCGTCCTGATCGCCTACAGCTTCAACGCCAACCGCTCGGCGACGGTGTGGACCGAGTTCTCGTTCGCCTGGTACGGGCGGATCCTGGCCAACCCGTCAATCCAGACCGCGGCGCTGAACTCGATCATCGTCGCCAGCATCGCCACGGTATGTGCCACGGCAATTGCGCTGCTTGCGGCACTGGCGACCTACCGGCCGTTCTATGGGCAGAAAATGGTCGAAGGCGGGATCAACCTGCCGCTGATCCTGCCGGAGATCGTCACCGCCGTCGCCACCCTGCTGCTGTTCATGGCGCTGGGAATCAAGCTCGGTTTGCTGACGGTGATCGTCGCGCACGTCGGCTTCTGCATTCCCTTCGCCTACCTGCCGATCCGCGCGCGGCTCAATGACCTGGACAAGAGCCTGCTGGAAGCGGCGAACGACCTGTACGCCAATCCGTGGCAGGTGTTTCGCCGGGTGACGCTGCCGCTGTTGTGGCCGGCGGTGCTGTCCGGGTCGGTGCTGGCGTTCGTGGTCAGCCTCGACGATTTCATCATGACTTTCTTCGTCGCCGGTCCCGGTTCGACCACGTTGCCGGTGTACATCTTCTCCGCGATCAAGGCCGGCGTGACGCCGGAGATCAACGCGATCTCGACCCTGATGCTGGTGATTTCCATCGTGCTGGTGGTGCTGGCCTTCTGGCTGGGACAGCGCGGCAAAAACCAATAATCCTGGAGCGCTTCAACCATGAAAACAAAAAGCATGTGCTTCGCTGTTGCCGGTCTGGCCCTGAGTTGCTTCACCGCGTTGAGTACACAGGCCGCTGAGCCCAAGGAACTGTTCTTCTACAACTGGACCGACTATTACCCGGTCGACCTGCTGGCCAAGTTCGAAAAGGAGACCGGGATCAAGGTCACCATGGACGGCTACGACAGCAACGAAACCCTGCTGGCCAAGTTGCAGGCCGGCGGCGCGGCGTACGACGTGATCGTGCCGTCGCAATCGATCATGCGCACCCTGATCAACCAGGACCTGCTACTGGAAATCGACGCCTCGGCCCTGCCCAACTTCCAGTACGTCAAACCGGCGTTCCGCGACCCGAGCTTCGACCCCGGCCGCAAGTTCTCGGCGCCGTACCTGTGGGGCACCACCGGGTTCTCCTATGACAGCGCGCGGGTGCCGGGCGGCAAACTGGACGACTCGTGGAAAGAGTTCTTCGAGCCGCGCAAGGAACTGCAAGGCCAACTCGCCGCCCTCGACACCTCCAGCAGCGTGATCAACGCCGCCAGCCACTATCTGAATGTCGACGAATGCAGCGAAAACCCCCAGGACGCCAAGCGCATCCTGGAGCTGCTGCAAAAGCAGAAGCCCTTTCTGAAGATGTACAGCTCGGACAACACCGTCGATCGCATGGCCTCCGGTGAAGTGATCATGATGCAGAACTGGAACGGCTCCACGGCCCGGGCCACCTTGCAGAAGAGCACCATCAAGTACGTGTACCCGAAGGAAGGCCTGGCGATGTTCCAGGACAACTTCGCCGTACCGAAAAGCGCACCGCATCCTGGCAACGCGAAGATTTTCATCGACTGGATGATGAAACCGGAAAACGCCGCGGCCGTGTCCAACGCTATCGCCTATGACAACGGCATCCAGAGCGACAAGCTGATCGACGCCAAGTGGCGAGTGATGGACGCCATCAACATGCCCGACGAATTCGCCTCGCGCCTGCGCCCGGAAAAGGAATGCAGCAACAAGGCGCGGGAGCTGCAGGACCGCATTTGGGCGAAGCTCAAGGGCTGATCCAGGACCAGTTCGCGGCCTTCGCTGGCAAGCCAGCTCCTACAGGTATTGTGTTTACGCCGACGTCCCCCTGTAGGAGCTGGCTTGCCAGCGAAGAGGCCCGCCTGAACAACACAGAATTGGAGGTATGAAATGACCCAACCCCGCTGGCTACGCAACGTACGCCCCTACGGCTCAACCGCCGAAGACCTACTGATCGAAAACGGCCGCTTCACCCAACGTCGCCCGGCCTCGACCACCGAGTTGCTGGCCACCGACATCGACGGCCAGAACCAGCTGCTGACCCCCGCCCTGGTGGAAAGCCACGTACACCTGGACAAGACCCTCTGGGGCCAACCCTGGCGCCCGAACAGCGCAGGTCCCACCCTCAAGGACTACATCGCCAACGAACGCCGAATCCTGCGGGAAGTCACCGCCCCCATCGCACATCGGGCCGGCGCCCTGCTGGAAAACTGCATTGCCCGCGGCTCGCTGACCATGCGCTGCCACGTCGACATCGACCCCGAATTCGGCCTGCGCCATGTCGAAGCCATGCAGCAACTGCGGGAAAAATACCGCGACCTTATCGACCTGCAACTGGTGGTGTTCCCGCAAACCGGCCTCATCAGCCGCCCCGGTACCGCCGAGCTGATGCGCGAAGCCATGGCCCTGGGCGTGGAGAACGTCGGGGGTCTTGATCCCTGCGGCATCGACAACGACCCCGTGGCGCAGCTCGACTTCGTGTTCAACCTGGCCAGCGAGTTCGAGCGTGGCGTCGACATCCACCTGCACGACAAGGGCGAGCTGGGCCTGTGGCAGATCGCGCTGATCGCCGACTACACCGAGCGCTTCGGGCTGCACGGCCGGGTGATGATCAGCCATGCCTATTGCCTGGGCATGTTGCCCTGGAGCCAGGTCAACCCTGTGGCCGAACGCCTGGCGGCGCTGGGTATTTCGCTGATGAGTTCGGCGCCGGCCGACTGCGCAGTGCCGCCGTTCCTGGCGTTGCGCGAGGCCGGTGTCAACGTCTGCCTGGGTTCCGACGGGATTCGCGACGCCTGGTCGCCCATGGGCAACGGCGACATGCTGGAGCGGGCGATGCTGCTGGCGTTTCGTTTCGACTTGAACAAGGACGAAGAACTGGCGGCGGCGTTTGCGGCGGCGACGGACAATGGCGCTCGGGCGCTAGGCTGTGAAAACTATGGCCTGGAAATTGGTCGGCCAGCGGATTTCCTGTTGATGCCGGTTCAGACCCTGGGCGAAGCCGTGGTTTCGCGGCCGGTTCGCCAAGTGTATCGCGGTGGTCAACTGATCGCGTCTGGCGGTCGTCTGCTGGAAAGCCGCCGGTGAAACGCATCGGCTTGCGGGCCAGCTGCGTAGTCGGCTTCGACGGCGCGCAACATGTGCTGTGGCGCGACGGCGAAGTGGTGTTCGAAGGCGCGCGCATCCTGTTTGTCGGGCGAGATTACGCCGGGCCGGTGGATCAGTGGATCGACCATGGCAACGCGCTGATCGGCCCGGGTTTCATCGATCTGGATGCGCTGGGCGATCTCGATTCCACGGTGCTGACCCTGGACAACGGCGACGAGCGCGCCATGGGCCGGATGTGGTCGGCGCAGTATCTGGCGCGCGGCCCACGGGAAAGCTACAGCGCCGAAGAAGAAGTCTTCAAATACCGCTACGCCTTCACCCAATTGATCCGCAACGGCATCACCACGGCCATGCCGATCACCTCGATGTACTACCGCGAGTGGGCCGAAACCTACGACGAGTTTGCCGCGGTGGCCGGGGTGGCGGCCGAGCTGGGGCTGCGCACTTACCTTGGCCCCTGCTACATGAGCGGCATGAGCTACTGGCAGGCAGACGGCACGCTGGCCCATCACTGGGAGGAAGCCCGGGGCATGGCCGGGCTCGAGGCGGCCGAGCGGTTTTTCCGGAATTTCGATGGCGCTCATGGCGGCCTGATTCGCGGCGCGCTGCTGCCGGATCGCATCCAGACCTGCACGCCGGCGCTGTTGCAACGCACCGCGGCACTGAGCCGCGAACTCAACGCGCCGATGCGTTTGCACTGCTGCCAGGGGCTCGGCGAGGTGGCGATGGTTGAACAACTGCGCGGTTTTTCGCCGCTGGCTTGGCTGGAGGATCTGCACCTGCTGACCCCGCGCAGCCTGTTGCCCCATGGCATCTACACCCGGGGCGATGATGATCTGCAACGGCTGGTCGATGGCGGCGCCAGCCTGGTGCATTGCCCGGTGGTGTTCGCCCGGGATGGCGAGGCGCTGAATTCCTTTGGTCGCTATCGCGCCAAGGGCATCAACTTCGCCCTGGGTACCGACACCTGGCCGGCGGACCTGCTGGACAACATGCGCCAGGGCTTGAACATCGCGCGCTTGATGGAAGGCGGCAATGCACTGACCAGCACCCTGGACCTGTACAACGCCGCCACCCTCGGCGGCGCCAAGGCCTTGGGCCGCGACGATCTCGGGCGCCTGGCACCGGGGGCCAAGGCCGACATCACCGTGTTCAACCTGCGTGGCCTGCACCTGGGGCCACTGTTCGACCCACTGAAAAACCTGGTTTTGGCCGGGCGCGGTGACGATTGCATCGCCAGCTACATCGACGGTCGCTGCGTGATGCAGGACCGTCAGGTGCAGGGCGTCGACTACCCCGCCCTGCAGCGCCAGGCCCAACGGCAATTCGAAAAACTGATGCGCAGCCACAGCGACCGAGCCTTCGGCCAACCGGACTGGAAGACCCTGTTCCAGCCGGCTATCCCGTTCGCCGACGACTACAGCGCACAGGCGCCGCTCTGCGCCATCGATCCACTCCTTTAGAGAATCCTGCCTATGCAAAGCTTCGATTTCAGCACGCTGAGTGCGCGAGACAAATACAAGATCCTGATCGGCAGCGTGGTGCCACGGCCGATTGCCCTGGTCACCACCGTCGACGCTGAAGGCCGCGTCAATGCTGCGCCGTTCAGCTTCTTCAACGCGCTGTCTGCCGATCCGCCGATCCTGGCGCTGGGCGTGGAAAACTACGGCGACCAGAGTCCCAAGGACACCACGCGCAACATCCAGCTCAACCAGGAGTTCACCGTGAACATCGTCAGCGATGCCCTGGTGGAAGCCATGAACGTCTGCGCCGTGCCCTTCGCTCCGGGTTTCGACGAGCTGACCGCCGCCGGCCTCACCGCCATCCCCGGCACCACGGTCAGATGCCCACGCATCGGCGAAGCGCCGGTGGCCCTGGAATGCCGGCGGATGATGGCGCTGTCCATCGGCCAGTCGCGGGAGATCATCCTTGGTGAAGTGTTGATGGCCCATGTGCGCGATGAGCTGATCGACCCGAAGACCCTGTACATCGATCAACTGGGGCTTGATGCGATCGGGCGGATGGGTGGGCATGGGTATGCGCGCACGCGCGACTACTTCGACCTGCCAACCCGTTCTTTGCAGGCGTGGACGGACGCACCAGGTGGTGGCGAACGCCTCTGGCCCTCCACCAAATAACCAGACACACCCCAAAACCTGTAGGAGCGAGCTTGCTCGCGATGGTCGTCAACGATAACGCTGATAACCTGACAGCCCGCGGCGCTCTCAGGTCCATCGCGAGCAAGCTCGCTCCTACAGGGGGTTGCGTGTGTCAGTGGAAGTCGCGGCTGCGCACGGTGATGCCGTCGAGCAGTGGGCTCAGGTCGCTCAAGCGCCCGGCTATCAAATGCCGCACATCCCCCTCCTTCTCCCAGCGCCCATCGACCTTGAGCAGCTGCGACCCCACCAACACCTGGCGCTGGCGCTCGGCCAGGTCGCGCCAGACCACCACGTTGACGTTGCCGAACTCGTCTTCCAGGGTGACGAAGGTCACACCGCTGGCGGTGCTCGGCCGTTGGCGACCGGTCACCAGCCCGGCGACGCTGACCGGTCGCCCGTGCTCAACCTCCAGCAACTCCCTGGAACTGCGGCAGCGACGGGCTTTCAATTCGCCGCGCAACAAGGCCAACGGATGCGGCCCGAGGGTGGTGCCCAGGCTGCTGTAATCGGCCAGCAGGTCCTCACCCACCGTGGGTCTGGGCAACGCCACCGCGTCCTCCTCCTGACGGGGCAGGCCGGCAAACAGACCGAGCTGTTTTTCCACCCCCGCCACTTCCCAGCGCGCCCGATGCCGGTCGCCGGCCAGCCCGCGCAATGCACCGGCATCGGCCAGTTGTTCCTGGGCGCGGGCATCCAGGCGGGCCCGTTCGCCCAGGTCGGCGATGTCGGCAAACGCGCCCTTGGACCGCGCCGCCTCGATGCGCCGGGCATCGTCCTCGCGAAAGCCCTTGATCATGCGTAACCCCATGCGAATCGCCGGCTGCGCGCCGGCAATCGGCTCCAGGCTGCAATCCCAGTCGCTGGCCCGCACGTCCACCGGGCGGATCTGCAAATGGTGGCGACGCGCGTCCTGCAGAATCTGGTCCGGGCTGTAGAAGCCCATGGGCCAACTGTTGATCAGGGCACAGGCGAAAGCCGCCGGTTCGTGGCATTTCAACCAGCAACTGGCGTAGGTCAGCAAGGCAAAACTGGCGGCGTGGGATTCGGGAAAACCGTAGCTGCCAAAGCCCTTGATCTGCTCGAAGATCTGCGCGGCGAAGTCGGCGCTGTAGCCTTTTTTCTTCATCCCGGCGGCCAGGCGTTCCTTGTGTGGTTCCAGTCCGCCATGGCGTTTCCAGGCGGCCATGGAGCGGCGCAACTGATCGGCTTCGCCGGGGCTGTAGTCGGCGGCGACGATGGCGATCTGCATCACCTGTTCCTGGAACAGCGGCACGCCCAAGGTGCGTTTCAACACCTCGCGCAATTCTTCGGAGGGATAGCTTTCCAGCTCTTCCTTGTTTCGTCGGCGCAGGTACGGGTGCACCATGCCACCCTGGATCGGCCCGGGCCGCACGATGGCCACCTCGATCACCAGGTCATAGAACTCGCGCGGCTTGAGCCGGGGCAGCATCGACATCTGCGCCCGGGACTCGATCTGGAACACGCCGATGGTGTCGGCGCGGCCAATCATGTCGTAGGTCAGCGAGTCCTCAGAGGGGATGGTCGCCAGGCTCAAGTCGAGGTTGCGATGACGCCGCAGCAGATCAAGGCAACGGCGAATCGCGCTGAGCATGCCCAGCGCGAGGATATCCACCTTGAGCAGGCCGACCGCGTCCAGATCGTCCTTGTCCCACTGGATGATGGTGCGCTCGGCCATGGCGGCGTTTTCCACCGGCACCAGGTGGTCCAGCGGCTGCTCGGAAATCACGAAGCCGCCAGGGTGCTGGGACAGGTGCCGGGGGAAACCGATCAACTGCTGGGTCAAGCTCAACACCCGGCGCAGCACCGGGCTCTCGGGATCGAAACCGCCTTCACGCAGGCGCTCCACGGGCGGTGTTTCATCACTCCAGTGTCCACAGCAATCGGCCAGGGCATTGATCTGGTCCGGCGGCAGCCCCAAGGCCTTGGCCACATCGCGCACGGCACCGGCCGCGTGGTAAGTGCTGACCACGGCGGTCAAGGCCGCGCGGGTGCGGCCATAGCGCTGGAACACGTACTGCAGGACTTCTTCGCGGCGTTCGTGCTCGAAGTCCACATCGATATCCGGCGGCTCGTCGCGTTCCTTGGAAAGAAAGCGTTCAAACAGCATGTTCATCCGGTCGGGGTCGATCTCGGTGATGCCCAAGGCGAAACACACCGCCGAGTTGGCCGCCGAGCCCCGGCCCTGACAGAGGATTTTTTCGCGCCGGGCGAAGGCGACGATGTCCTGGACGGTGAGGAAATAACTCTCGTAACCGAGCTCGGCGATCAGCCCCAGTTCCTTGTCGATCAGCCCGCGCACTTTCTCGCTGGCACCCTGGGGCCAGCGCTCGCGAATGCCGCGCTCGGTCAATTCCCTCAGCCAGGAGGTTGCGCTGTGTCCATCTGGCACCAGCTCCCGCGGATACTGATAACGCAGCTGGCCAAGATCAAAGGTACAGCGCCGGACAATGTTCAGGGTTTCGTCGAGCAAGGCAGGCGGATAGAGCTCGCGCAGCACATCGAGGCCGCGCAGGTGCCGCTCGCCGTTGGGGTGCAGGCGCAGCCCGGCATTGGCCACGGGCAGGTGATGACGGATCGCGGTCATGGTGTCCTGCAGGGCCCGGCGTCCGCGCGCGTGCATGTGCACATCGCCACTGGCCACCGCAGGAATCCGCAGTTCCCTGGCCAACGCCAGCAGATCGCGCAGGCGCCGGCTATCGTCCTGGCCGCGATGCAGCTGGACCGCCAGCCACAGGCGCTCGGCGAAGACCTGCTGCAACCACTGGCCTTGTTCAACGTCATCGACCGCGTCCGGGATCCACAGCGCCAACAGCCCTGGCAAGGGTTCGTCGAAGTCTTCGCGCAGCACTTGATACTGGCCTTTCTGTGTACGGCGTCGGGCGCGGGTGATCAGTCGGCACAGGGTCTGGTAACCCTCGAGGTTTTCCACCAGCAACACCAGTTTCGGGCCATTTTCGATGCGCACTTCACTGCCGATGATCAGTGGCAACTCCACCGACTTCGCCGCCTGCCAGGCACGGACGATACCGGCCAGGGTACATTCGTCGGTGATCGCCAGGGCCTGGTAGCCCTGTTTTTTCGCCCGCTGGAACAGCTCGAGGGCACTGGAGGCACCGCGCTGGAAACTGAAGTTCGACAGGCAGTGCAGCTCGGCATATCCGGCGTTCATGCGAACCAGCCCTGCAGCCACAACGGACCACCCTCGCCCACCGCGCGATAAGCCCAACCCTGCTGGCCGGCGCGGGTTTCGATCAGGTAGTAATCGCGGCGCACATCATCGCCGTCCCACCAACCGGACTCGATGCGCTCCGGCCCCATGAGGATGCGCGCCGAGCCTTCGTGCACCGCCAGCGGCTCGGTCAGCAGCCAGCCCGGCCGCTGCACGGTCGGCAAGCCCGTACAGGGCTGGTTGTCTGCACTGGCCTGCCACGCGCACTCGGGGCGGTGATCGGCCTGGAAGCCCAGGCCGTGCACCGCGTCATCCCCCAGCCGCGCGCGCAGGCGCTCGCGCAGTTGCGCCCAGGGCAAGGTCTGCTGCGGGCGATCGTCGAACAGCTCCTGAAACTGCGGAACGAAGCTCGGCAAGTCTTCGGCGCGCAGACGAAAACCACGTACCGGGGCCTCGACCTGGACTTGCTCCAGTCGCCCCCGGGCCAGTTCGAACAGCATGGCCGGATCGCGCTCGGCGCTGAGCAGGCCGACCTTGATCAGCGTGTCGGGCAGCCCGGCGTGTTCCAGGTGCAGGTCGAAACGCTGCACGCCGCTGTCCCGACCGCAGAGGAACGCCGACAGGTCACCGGTCAATCGGCGCAATGGAAACAGCAAGGCCTGATGGGACTGCACATCGAAATTGAGCTCGATGCGCACATCAAAACGGTCCGGCGGCAGGTAGAACGTCAGCGCCAACCGTCGTGTGCCCAGCAAGGCATCCAGGTGCTTGAGCACCTCGGCCTCAAAACGCCGGGCCAGGCTGTGCCGGGGCAACGCCTGCACTTGGCTCAAGGTGCGCAGGCCCATGCGCGACAACGCCGTGGCCACGCTGGCTTGCAACCCGATACGGTCGACGGGCAATTGCCCGAGGTGATGCTGCAAGGCTTGCTCGTCGGGCACCACCAGGCCGTCATGGGCGTTGGCCAGCATCCGCGCCGCCACCGGGTTGGGCGCGGCGACGATGCGGTGACGAAACCCCAGCTCGCCGAGTTCTGCCCGCAAACGCGCCTCGAATGGCGCCCAGCCGCCAAACAAACCCAGGCTGGACTCGATTTCGAACACCAGCGCCCGCGGGTAATGCACGCTGACCTGGGAGCTGAAGCGATAGGCCCAGGCGGCGAGAAATTGCTGCCAGTGTTCGATGGCGGCGACGTCGTACTCGGCGGTGGCAAAACCCTTGCTCAAGGCCTGGGCGGCGCTCATGGACTGGCCGGGACGCAAGCCCAGGGCCCGTGCCGGACCATTGACCGCCTGCAACACCCGACGCTGGGCCGGGCCGGTCAACAGCGCCAGCGGTTCGTCGGGGTCGGCGCGCTGACGCAGTACCGCGTCCAGTGCCAATTGCGGGAACAGAATACACACCCAGCGCATGGCAACCTCAATGCCCCACGGCGAAGGCAATCGGCGCCGAACGGGCCAAGCCGCCCCGGCACTTGAGCACCCGCAACTGTGCCGGCCTGGCATCGATGGCGATGCGCAGGGCCGCTGGCGACGGGTTGATCGCTTCACTGAGCGAGCGATAGGCGAAGGCCAGGGTCGAGCCGGTTTCCGCGGCCACCTGCAAGCGGCGCAAGGCGCGGTCATCGGCCTTGTGCGGCCAGCACAGCACCGCGCCGCAACTGCCCGAACGCAGGCACTGTTCCGCCGCCCACAACGCATCGCGCTCGCTGGTCTGGATGATCGACAATTGGCGCAGATCGACCCCGGCGCTCTGCCAGGCCTGGGGATACGGCACATACGGCGGCGCCACCAGGACGATGCGTTCGCCCGCCGCCGACAGCCGCGCCAGCGCCGGCCACACCAGTTGCAATTCGCCCACACCCTGCCCGGCCAGGAGGATTTCCGTCAGGGCCGCCTCCGGCCAGCCGCCCGTGGGCAACGCCGCATCCAGCGCGGCATGCCCGGTGGGTTGCGGGCTGACGGCCGGCGGCGCAGGCCGGCCTCGCCAGACCTGGCCGCCATTGAACAGCGTATCCAGCGCAACGACGGCACCCATCAGCCTTGCCTCACCAGGCCGCAGAACACCCCTTCGATGGCCAGGTCTCGATCACTTTCGACGATGATCGGCTGATAGGCCGGGTTGCGCGGCAACAGGCGAACCCGGTCGCCGACCCGTTCGAAGCGCTTGATGGTGACTTCGCCGTCGAGGCGCGCCACGACGATCTGGCCGTTCAGCGCCTCGGGGCTGCGGTGCACGCCCACCAGGTCGCCGTCGAGAATGCCATCCTCGATCATCGAGTCGCCGCGCACCCGCAGCAGGTAGTCCGGCACCCGGGAGAACATCGACGGATCGAACAGCAAGCGACTATGGACCTCGGCATCGGCACCGATCGGCGCACCGGCCGCCACCCGGCCGAGTACCGGGATGTCCAGCAGCTCAGGGCGCGGCGGCTGCCCGAGCAGGCGAATGCCCCGGGCCTGATGCGGGTTGACCTCGATAAACCCGGCTTCGGTCAGCGCCAGCACATGCTTGCGCGCCACGCTGCGGGAGGCGAAACCGAACGCCTCGCTGATTTCAGCGAGGCTCGGGGACTGACCGTGCTCGGCGATACGTTCGCGGATGAAGGTCAGGATGGCGGTACGGCGGGGAGTCAGGGTCGTCATGGAGTACATTTGTACTCCTGTGGGAATTATCTGACAAGCACCTGTGTGTAGGAGCTGACGAGTGAAACGAGGCTGCGATCTTTTGATCTTGCTCTCTGAAAACAAAATCAAAAGATCGCAGCCTCGTTTCACGAGACAGCTCCTACAGGGGGAATCACGGGTACGCCCAAACCACGGGATGCCAGGAAACCTGCGATGTAATCGATGAACGCCAGCACCTTGGCCGTGGCCCGTCGATGGCTGGGGTACACCGCCAGGATGTGCGGGCCGAAGCTGTCCGGGTCTATGTCGTAGTCGGCCATCAACCGCACCAGCCGGCCATCGGCGATGTACGGCGCCGCGCTCCACAAGGGCGTATGCAGCAGGCCGCGTCCGGCCAGGGCATTGGCTAGCAGCAGGTCGTAGTTGTCGCTGCGCAGGCGCGGTGCCTGAGGCTGCGGCAGGCTCAGGCGCTGGCCGTCGCGCTCGACCCACCAGAATTCGCGACTGAGCAACGGATGCCAATACAGCAACCAGTCATGCTCGTCGAGGGTTTGCGGGGTGACCGCCTGCCCCTTGCGTTCGAGGTATTGCGGGCTCGCGCACAGCGCCAGGCAATTGCTGCCGACCACGCGCGCGATCAACCCCGGCAAGTCGTCGTGCCCTTCGCGCAAGGCCAGGTCATGGCCGCTCTCCAGCAGATTGACGAAGTCGTCGCACAGGTCCACCTGCAGGTTGATCTGCGGATACTGGTCAAGAAAACCGCCACATACCTGATCGAGAAAGGCCTGCCCATAGGCCAGCGGCGCGGTGATTTTCAGGCTGCCGCGCAAACCATGCTGCAGCTGCTCGATTTCCTCGCCGGCCTCGTCCAGTCGCTGCAACACCTGGCGCGCAGTTTCAAGGTACAGCCGCCCGGATTCCGTGAGCAGGATCCGCCGGGTGCTGCGTTCGAACAAACGCGCGCCGAGTTCCGCCTCCAGGTGGTTGACCGCTTTGGTCAGCGCCGACGGGGTTTTGCCCAATTGCTCGGCGGCGCGGCTGAAGCTGCCCAGTTGCGCCGTGACCACGAACATTTTCAGTGCACCCAGCTTGTCCATACTTTTTCCATTCAGGCAAAAACGTTTTTCGTGAGTGAGGCGTTCTGCCAAGCGCGGCAAGCCACTAATCTGGCCATCAGACGCAATAACAAGGAAACATTCAATGAAAAGATTCATCCCGAATCTGTTGATGGTGGCAGTCAGTTTTGCCTCGTTGGAAGCCATGGCGGCGACCGACCTGGTGCTGTTCAACGGCAAGATCTTCACCGCCGACCGTAACCAGCCCAAGGTCCAGGCGCTGGCGGTACAGGATGGCAAGGTGTTGCAAGTGGGCAGCGATGCCCAGATCAAGGCCCTGATCGAGTCGGGCACCCAAGTCATCGACCTGGGCGGCAAGACCCTGATGCCCGGCCTGATCGACAGCCACTCCCACGCGATTTTCGGGGGCCTGGAAATGGTCTCGGCCAACATGGCAGACGAGGTCGTCGAACTCGACGAACTGGAAAAACGCCTGCGCGCCTGGCGTGACGACGGCAAGGCCAAGCATGGCGATGTCCTGAGCGTGGCCGGCATGAGTTCGGCTTACTGGGCCCAGGCCGAAGCGCTGGGCAAAAAATTCAACAGCGGCGAATGGGCCGACGTCGGCGTGGTATTCACCGGCAGCGACCACCACACGGCCTGGGCCAACAACGTGATGCTCAAGCGCGGCGGCATCGATGCCGCGCTGCTCAAAACCCTGCCAGACGCCGAGAAAGACACCATCGGCAAACTCGCCGACGGCAGCCCCAACGGCTTCCTGGTGGACGCCGGGTGGGACCGGGTGGCCTCGAAAATGCCATCGCCGAGTGCCGCCGACATGTTGAAAGCGGCGCAAACCGCCGTGAGTTACAACAACAGCCTCGGCATCACCGCCTGGATGGACCCCGCCGCCAACGCTGCGCCCGGCGAGCCGGTTTTCGCCCTCAAGCCCACGGAGAAAACCGTCGGCGTGCTGCCGGTGTACAAGGCCCTGTCAGAAAGTGGCGGCATGACCGCCCACGTCGCCGCGCTGCTGGTGGCCAACGGCAAGAGCGTTCCGGCCGATCTCGACACCCTCGACAAGGTCCGTCAGCAATTCCAGGGCATTCCCAACCTTACGCTGCCCGGCATCAAGATCTTCGCCGATGGCGTGATCGAGTACCCGGCACAGAGCGCAGCGATGATCGACCCCTATACCAACTCGCACAAACCGGGCGAACTGCTGATCGATCCGAAGCACTTCGGTGAGCTGGTCAGCGCCATCGATCAGCGCGGCTGGCTGGTGCACATCCACGCCATCGGCGACCGTGCGGTGCGCGAATCGCTGAACGGCATTGCCCAGGCGCGCAAGGACCGGCAGAGCGGCGTGCCCCACTCCATCACGCACTTGCAGATCGTCAACCCGAAAGAGTTCGCCCGCTTCAAACCCCTCGACGTCATCGCCTCGATGCAACTGCTCTGGGCCAGCGCCGACGACTACACCACGGACATGATCAAGCCGTACGTCAGTGCCCAGGCGTTCCGTTACCAGTACCCGGCGCACTCGCTGCTCACACAGGGCGCGACCCTTTCCGGGGCCAGCGACTGGCCGGTGTCCACGCCGAACCCGTTCAACGCCATGGCCCAGGCCATGACCCGGGTCGGTCCATTGGGCGTGCTCAACGCCGAGGAGCGCATCGACCGCGAAACCATGCTCTATGCCTACACCCTCAACGCCGCCCGCACCATTGGCCTGGACAAACAGATCGGCTCGCTGAGCGCCGGCAAACAGGCCGACTTCATCGTGGTCGACCGCGATGTATTCAGCGTCGACGAAAAAGCCCTGCACGACACCCAGGTGCTGCAGACCTGGTTCGCCGGCCGGCAAGTCTACGCGGCAACCCTCTAACAAAAACCGCCCCCCCCTGCCCGACCTCGTGTTTTACGACACGAGGCCCGGCGCAGCCTTGCTTGAAATCTGCCCATAACAATCACAATAGCGGGACGTACCCCCCATGAAAGCTTTCACCCTGTTCGCCCTCGGTTCCTTGAGTTTGCTGCCCTTGTGCAGCCAGGCCGTGCCCTTGAACGATGATTTCTCCTTGCTGCTGGACGTGACCCTGGCCAGCGACTACCGCACCCGCGGCATCTCGCAAACCCAGAACGACCCCGCCTTGCAGGCCGGTGCCACCCTGCAACACAGCAGCGGCCTGTACCTGGGCGCATGGACGTCCAACGTCGATTTTGGCTACGGCCTGAAGACCCGGCAGGAAGTCGATTACTACGCCGGTTGGTTCTGGGAGGCCACAGACGCCATCAACCTCGACCTGGGTTATCTCAAGTATTCATATCCGAAAGAGAGCCAGTTCAATCAGAGCGAGGTCTACGGGATTCTCAGCGTCTATGGGGTGAAACTCGGCGCCTATTATTCCGACGATGCACCGGGCATCGACAGCGAGCAGAACTCGCTCTACAGCTATGTCGGCTACGAGACCGAATTGCCCTACGACACCGGCCTGAAACTGCGCTACGGCTTGATGGACTTCAAGGACCCGCACCTGTATTCGAGCTCGGGTGAAGCCGAGGATTCCTACCGTGAATGGGAGGTCAAGCTGACCCACGAACTGGCGGGTGTGATGCTGGGCCTGAGCTATATCGACACCGATTTGTCCAAGAGCCAGTGCACCAGCAACTGGGGCTTCGACGACGTGTGCAGCGCGACGGTGGTGGCAAGCATCAGCAAATCCTTCTGAATGCCCACTCTGTATTTGGCCTTTGAATCTTGTGCTGAATTTGAGATTGCCTTCGCTGGCAAGCCAGCTCCTACAGGGACCCAGGTGACCACATTATTGGTGGCAACACCGATAAATTGTAGGAGCTGGCTTGCCAGCGAAAGCGGCATTCCATTCACCGACCAAGCCCGGCGAGGTAAGCCCACGGGTAGATCCCGCGTTCGTGGCCGTCACTGAATACCAACTGCAACCCATACCCCTGCGAATTCACCTCGACCAGCCGAACACGGTCGTCCACTAGCGGCGTCATCCCCCGCAATCGAAACGCCCGGCACTGCGAACACGGGCACTGCCGGCGCAACTCTGCGTGATTGAGCAACTGCTCGCGGCCATCCGGCCAGTTCAAGCGCAGTTGTTGTGTGCTACGGGAATTGCCCACCGCCACCGGGTTCATTGCAGCTGACTCAGGGCAATGCGCACCGCCTTGCGCACTTCCGGATCGCCATCGTCCTGCGCCGCCTGCAACGGCGCGATGGCGCCTTTATCGTTCAACTCACCAAGGGCCAGGGCGGCTTCCTTGCGCAGGTTGCTGATGCGGTGGCCAAGGGTGTCGATCAGCGCGTCTAAAGCCTGGGCGTAACGCAAACGACCCAGGCTGCGGGTCGCGCGCAGGCGCACTTGCCAGTAATCGTCGCTCAAGGCTTGGACCAATGCCGGGCCGGCGTCAGCGTGCCCAACCTTGCCCAGGGTGGTGGCGGCTTCCTCGCGCACTTGCCAGGCCTGGTCCTGCAAGGCCTGGCGCAGGGCCGGCAGCACCTGCGCGTCGGACGCCAGGCCGAGGGCGCCGGTGGCGGCGCGGCGCACTTCGGTGTCCGGGTCGGCGCTGGCCAGGCGCCCCAGGGCCGGCAAGGCGTCGAGCTGTTTGAGCCAGCCCAGCACACCCACCGCTTCACGGCGGACATTGGCGTCCTGATCGCCCAACGCCAACAGCGCCGCCGAAGCCGCCTGTGGATAGCGCAATTCGCGCAAGGCCCTGAACGCGGCGATGCGCACGCCGATGTCGGCATGCCCGGTCCACGGCAGGATCACCCGGCCCGCCGCTTCGCTCTTGAGCAGGCTGAGGCTTTGCGCGGCAGCAGTTTGCACCGTGGCGGATGGATCGGTCAGCGCCTGGCACAGCGCCTCGACCACGGGTTCATCTTCCCAGGCCTCCAGCAAGCGTGCGGCTTCGGCACGGACCTCTTCGGCCGGGTCCTCAGCCAGTCGATTGACCAGCCACAGCAGGCCGTCCGGCTCTTCCAGGTCGGCCAGTTCGATCAATGCAATGCGGCGCACGCCGGCATCGTCATCGGTCAGTCGCGGTTGCAGGGCGAGAATGTCGTCGTTGTCGGTTACATCGAATAGTGAGGTCATAGGGCAAATCGCGGCAGTTTGTTTTCAGGGGGCAGTCCGAGAGGGTTCAGGCGCGGTAATTGCCGACCATCTTCGTGACGCAATAATTCGAGGCAGTGTCGCTTCAAGCGGGAAAACTCATGGCTGGTCACCAGTTCGCTCGTGCGTGGCCGGGGGAAATCCAGGCGCAAGTCTTCGATGATCCGCCCGGGACGCGAACTCATGACGAGCAGGCGATCAGCGAGGAACAGCGCTTCGTCGATGTCATGGGTGACAAAGACCACGGTGGTGCGGATGCGCGTCCAGATGTCCAGCAACAGCTCCTGCATGTTCAAACGGGTCAGGGCATCGAGGGCGCCAAAGGGCTCGTCCATGAGCAACAGCCGTGGCCGATTGACCAGCACCCGGGCGATTTCCACCCGCTGCTGCATGCCACCGGAGAGCTGATCCGGCCAGCGTTCGGCAAAGCCTTCCAGGCCCACCAGGGCGAGGATTTCGTCGGCGGCCCGGTGCCGTTCTGATTTGCCGACACCGCGCATTTTCAGGCCGAAAGCCACGTTGTCGCGCACGGTTCGCCAGGGGAACAGCGTGTGATGCTGGAACACCATGCCGCGTTGCGGCGATGGCCCCGAGACTTTTGCACCGTCGACATTCAGGGTCCCGGTGTACGTTGTCAGATGCCCGGCCAGTGCGCCGAGCAAGGTGGACTTGCCGCAACCGGACGGCCCGAGGATGCACACGAACTGCCCCGGTTCGATCAGGCAGTCCAGGCCCTGCACGGCTTCGAATGCTGCACTGCCCTCGCCCAGGCTGATCGACAAAGCGCGGATATCGATACGCCCTTCAGGCTGTTGAAAAACGCTCATCAGGCTTTTCCTCGTGGTCGGTGCCAGGGCGTGAACACGCCGCCCAGGCGTTTGATCAGCAGGCTGCTGCCCATCCCGAGTACGCCGATCAGCAGCATGCCGACCACGATGTCGGGGTAGTTCTGGATGGTGTAGGACTCCCAGGTGTAATAACCGATGCCGTATTGGCCGGAGATCATCTCGGCCGTCACCAGGCAGAACCACGAGGTGCCCATGCCGATGGCCAGGCCGGTGATGATGCTCGGCGCGGCGCCCGGCAGGATCACTTCCAGCAACATCGCCCGGCGCCCTGCCCCGAGGCTTTTCGCCGAGGCGATCAGCCGTGGGTCGACACCTTCGACGCCGTGCACGGTATTGAGCAGGATCGGGAACAATGCGCCGGTAAAGGTGATGAAGACCATCGACAGCTCGGACGAGGGAAACATCAGGATCGCCAGGGGAATCCAGGCCACGGCGGGGATTGGGCGCAGTACTTCCAGGGGTGGCAGCAACAAGTCTTCGGCCCACTTTGAGCGGCCGATGGCCAGGCCCAGGGCGACGCCGATGACCAGCGCGGCGAGGTAACCCGCGAACACCCGGCTGAGGCTGCTGCCCAAGTGCCGGGCGAGCTTGCCGGAGTCGCCGAGGCCCAGCGCCGCTTCAATAACGGCCAAGGGGGTCGGGACGTTGGTGAAGGTCACCAGGCCAAGGTTCCAGTGTTGGCTGGCGGCGACGTGCCAGAACAGCAGGCAGAGCAGCAAGGATGCTGCCCTCGGAATCCAGCGTAAAAATGATCCGTACACAATATTCCCTCTCACCGGGAAACCTGTAGGAGCTGGCTTGCCAGCGATTGCGGTGTGTCAGTCAACATTGATGTTGGCTGGTCGGGCGCCTTCGCTGGCAAGCCAGCTCCTACAGGGTTTTCGGTGTTCTGGTGGTTAGCGGGCGGCCACGGCCTGGGTAGTGGCGTCGGTGAAATCGAACACCTTGCCGCCCTGTGCCGTGGCGAATTGTTGGGCCTGGCCTTTGAGCAGGAATGCACTCAAACGCCCCTTGGCATCACTGGCAAACCACGCCTGGTCCGCCAGCAACTTGATCCCGCTGTCAGCGGCCTGGGCATACACCGCGCGGATGTTCTTGCCTTCCTGCTTCAGCGCAGCCAACGCGGTGAACGCCGCTTGCGCCGAAGCGTACTGACGGACTTTCGGCTCGCCGCGCACCCAGATCTCGGCCACATGGCTGAAGTCGGTGATGGCTTCGCCGCTGGAGGCATCGACGGCTTTAAGCGGCGTCTGCTGGTAGTTCGAGAGCTGCGCGTTGTAGTCCAGGTTCGAGGCCTTGAACGCGGCGCGGATGTACTGGTCGTCGATAAAGGTATTCAGGTCGAGCCCGCGATCGGCTTTCTTCAACAACTTAAGGGTGTCGATAGCGGTACCGACGGCCTGGCGGTATTCAGGTTTCCAGGTGAGGTCGCGAGTCTGTACGCCGAGGGGGCCGTGGAACAGGTAGTTGACCTCGGCGTCGACCCCGGTGACCTTGGCGATCAGTTCGCTGTACTTCTCAGGCTCGGCGGCGAGTAGCTGATTGGCTTCGAGGCTGGCGCGCAGGTAGGCGACGACGACTTCCGGGTATTTCTTCGCATAGGCCTGGTCGACCAGCGCCCCGTGGAAGGTCGGCGCGCCGGCTTGGGAACCGTCGTAGATCTTGCGCGCGAACCCGCGGCTCGGGAACAGTTCGGCGAACGGCACGAAGTCGGCATGGGCGTCGATCTTGCCGGCCTGCAACGCGGAACCGGCGACTTCCGGCGGCTGGGCAATGATGTTCACGTCCTTGAGCGGGTCCCAGCCCTGGGCCGCCACCGCGCGCAGCAACATGCCATGGGCGGTGGACGCAAACGGCACGGAGATGGTCTTGCCCTTGAGCTCGGCCAGCGACTGCACACCCGAGGCGCTCGGCACCACGATGCCGTTGCCACTGCCCTGGGTGCTGCCCGACAGCACGCTGATGAACAGGCTGTGCTTGCCGGCGGTTTCAAATGCCACGCCGTTGAACGAACCGGGGAAATCGGCCATGGCGCCGAAGTCGAGCTTGCCGGCGACCATCTCGTTGGTCAGCGGCGCGCCGCTGGTGAAGTTCTTCCACTCGATGTCGTACTGGGTGTCTTTGTACTGGCCGTCATGGGGCAGGTATTTGTCCAGCAGGCCCAGCTCGCGAATCAACAGGCCGCCGGCGGCGCAGTTGATGGTGGTGTCCTGGGTGCCGATGGCAATGCGGATGGTTTCGGCCTGGGCCGACAAGGTGAATGAAGCCAGTACCAGACCGGCAATCGCTGCACGTAAGAGCATGAGTGTTTCCCCTCGAATCATTTATAGGATGTTCGTCTCCGCCACGATCAGGGCGTGGTGGGAAACGAGGGGTGTCTTGAAGCAAGCGTCCGGGGGTGGCCGGATGGCGTTTTGATTTGTCTGTACGCGATCCCCTGTGGGAGCGGGCTTGCTCGCGAAAGCGTCCTTTTCAGTCAATGGAGATGCCAGCCATGCCGGCGTCTTCGCGAGCAAGCCCGCTCCCACATTGATTGTGTTTCAACGCAGCAAATAAGGGATGTCCACTTTCACCGCCCCCGTCGGGCAGTCCTTTTCACAGGGCATGCAGTACCAGCATTCATCAAAGGCCATGTAGGCCTTTTGCGTGGCCGGGTTGATCGCCAGCAGGTCCATCGGGCAGACGTCGACGCACACGGTGCAGCCTTTGTGGGCGATGCACAGGTCCTCATCGACGGTGACCGGCGCGTTGGAGCGAAAGAATATTTCCTGGGGTTGGTAGGCCATTTCACGGTCTCTCTCTAGTGTCATGCTCAAGCCGCATCGGCACCGACCCGCAACCGGTCGTAGGCCTGCATTTCATCGGCGTCCAGCGGGATGATGTAAGGCTCGACGGCTTTCTTGAAACTCCTCATCAGGCCGTCTTCCCCCTTCTTCAGATGGCAGTGACAGAACCAGTCGCTGTCGTTGCGCTGCGGATGATCGACCCGGTAGTGGTAAAGCCCCCAGCGACTTTCGGCGCGGAACAGCGAAGCACGGGCGGCCATTTCGGCGCAGTCGCGGATCATGCTGACTTCCATGGCACGCATCAGCTCATGGGCGTTATGGGCTTTGATCTGATCGAGGTCGCGCTGGATGTCGCTGAAGCGTTGCAGGCCGATCTGCATCTTCCTGGTCACTTTCGGCGGCTGCAGGTAGTCGTTGACGAAGCGGCGCAGCTTGTACTCGACCTGGGCCGGTGGCAGGCCGTGTTCGCGATCAAGGGGCGCATAGACCCGCTGTTTCTCGATTTCGATCTGCTCGGCATCCAGCGCTGAAAACTCGCGGCCGGCGACGAAGTCCGCCGCATTGTTGCCGGCAAACCAGCCATAGGTGAACGCACCGAGCATGTAGTTGTGCGGCACCGCAGCCATGTCACCCGCCGAATACAGGCCCTTGACCGACGTCTCGGCCTTCTCGTTGACCCACACCCCCGACGCCGAATGCCCGCTGCAAAAGCCGATTTCGGAGATGTGCATCTCGACCATCTGCGTGCGGTAATCGGTGCCGCGATTGGCGTGGAACTGACCGCGGCTCGGCCGCTCGTTGCTGTGCAGGATCTCTTCGATGTTCTGGATGGTTTCCTCGGCCAGGTGATCGAGTTTGAGGAACACCGGGCCGTTGCCGCTTTCCAGTTCCTGGTGGAACTCCCACATCATCTGCCCGCTCCAGTAGTCGCACTCGATGAAGCGCTCGCCCTTGTTGTTGGCGGTGTAGCCGCCCAGGGGACCCGTAACATAAGCGCAGGCCGGGCCGTTGTAGTCCTTGATCAGCGGGTTGATCTGGAAGCATTCCAGGTTCGCCAGTTCCGCCCCGGCGTGATAGGCCATGGCGTAACCGTCGCCGGCATTGGTCGGGTTTTCGTAGGTGCCCATCAGGTACCCCGAGGCCGGCAGGCCCAGGCGCCCGGCGGCACCGCAGGCGAGGATCACCGCCTTGGCCTTGATCACATGGAAGTCGGCGGTGCGGCAATCGAACCCCATCACGCCGTTGACCGCCCCCTCGCTGTCAGTCAGCAAGCGGGTGCAGACCAGGCGGTTGGTGATGCTCACCCGGGCCCGTTTCAACTGCCGGTAGAGCACTTTCTTGATGTCATGCCCTTCCGGCATCGGCAGCACATAGGCGCCCATGTGGTGGACCTTTTTCACCGCATAATCACCGGTTTCGTCCTTCTCGAACTTCACGCCCCAGCGGTCCAGTTGCTCGATGGTCTCGAAACTGTGGGTGGCGTAGGCATACACCGCGGCCTGATTGACGATGCCGTCGTTGGCGATGGTGATTTCCTTGGTGTACTGCTCCGGTGTCGAGTGGCCGGGAATGATCGCGTTGTTCAGGCCGTCCATGCCCATGCTGATCGCGCCGCTGCGCTTGACGTTGGCCTTGTCGATCAACAACACGCGCAGATCGCGGTTGCGCTCCTTGGCCTTGATCGCCGCCATGGGCCCCGCGGTGCCGCCGCCGATCACGACGATGTCGTATTCCTGTTCCAGTGTCGTTCGGGTCATGCCTGATCCCCTTTTTGCCGGTCGATCCGCAGGCGGTACTGGAAGGCATCGCCACGGTAGTAAAGGTGTTCGAAGTCCACTGGGCGGCCTTGGGCGTCGTGGGTCAGGCGCTCGATGCGCATGATCGGCGAGCCGGCCTCGACGTTCAGCGCCTGGGTCAGGTCGCTGTCGGCCAGCACCGCGTCGATGGCGAGGTCGGCGTGACCCAGGGCCAGGCCGCAGTCGTTTTCCAGGATCAGGAAGATGTCGCGGGTGACCAGGTCGGCCTTCTCCAGGCGTTCGCCAAGGGCTTTGGGCAGATAGGTGATTTCCAGCGAAATCGGCTCGCGGTTGATCAGCCGTACCCGCTTGATCTGCGCCACGGTCTCGCCTTCGGCGACCTGCAAGCGTTCGGCGACCAGCTTGTCGGCGGCGATGAATTTGAAGCTGCGCAGGCGGTTGATCACCTCATAACCGCGACCGGTCATGGACTCGGCGAGGCCTTGCAGGGTGCTGACGTTCTGGAAGGTTTTCGGCTTGGCGACGAAGGTGCCCTTGCCGTGGATCTTGAAGATCAGCCCTTCCTTCTGCAGATCGCCGAGGGCCTGGCGCACCGTGATGCGGCTGACCTTGAACAGCGTGCCGAGCTCGCTTTCGGAAGGCATCTGGCTGTCCTGCGGGTATTCACCGTCGAGGATGCGCGCACGGAGGATGTCGCGCAGCTGGGTGTGCAGCGGGACACTGCTGTGTGAAAGAGGGCTGAGGGCTAGAACGTTATCGGTCATGAGGATCACTTGTCATAACGAGTTATGACGTGATCTTATGGTTCTAAGTACGGGGATGAGAAATACCATTTGAGCATAAGGTTAGATTCACTGTAGGAGCTGGCTTGCCAGCGAAAGCGGTATGCATGACTCACCGCCTCGCCCTATTCGCCGGCAAGCCGGCTCCTACAGATAATGTCTCAGCCGATGCGCAGTGCACGCAAATCGAGATGGCCATCCTTCAATGGAGGGCACCAGTAATAACCGCCAGTGATCGGCCGGCTGATGCGATACAAACCATCGGTAATCCCGTCCTCCAGCCCACTCATGCGTCGCAGCTGAACCTCGAAGGCATCAAGGGAAAAACCGAAGGCCAGGAACATCAGCCCGGCGCGGTCGCCTTCGATCCATGGCATCGAGCGGCGAACCACGAACGCTTCAGGGGCAAAACTCTCCTGGGCGGTGCGTTTGACGTGGGCAGAGATCGGTGCGTCGTCGAGTTCTTCGTTATCGCTCAGGCGACGGCCCATGATGTCATCCGTCTCATGGGACGGCATCGCGCGAAAACCCTTGAGGTCATGCTGCCACTGCTGGAGCGCGGCAAAACTGCCGCCCACCGTGCCCTCGACGCCCGCCCCCACCAGCGCGGCGGCCGCGGCGGCTTCGTCACGGGGGTTTTCGGTGCCGTCTTCGTAGCCGGTCAGGTCATGGCCGTCACGGTGGCGGAAACCCTCGGTGACTTGCACCAGACGCAGGGCCGGCGCCAAGGCCGCCTCGAAGGCGTGGCTGCGGTTGAGCAGTTCGCCACGGTCGGTACCGTGCAACCAGCACCACAGCGCCTGTTGCGTCGACGGGTTATCGACACCGACACCGGCCAGCGCCGGAAACGGCCGCAAGCCTTCGATATGCCCGTCGAGGGCCTTGACCAGGGACTCACCGAAACCGACCACCGCCGATTTGCCGTCCACCAGTTGCATCAGCTTGTCCAGCGCAGCCGGCAGTGCAGCCACCGATTCCAGGGCGAAAAACATATGACGAGCGAGAGGCGGAACAGGGGTGGCGAGGATGCCCGGCTGGTAGTGACTCATGTGAACTCCTTATGAAAGAGCGCGAAGTTTAACCTCGACACCCGCCATTGTGTGCTCCCAGGTCAAAAGATCGCGTTTCACCCAACGCCGTTTGCGGTCTACGCTTGAAGCACAACAACCACAGCTTCACCCCTCTATTCTGCCCATCAGCGCTCGATTGCAGCTAAAAAACCGCATCAACAAGGCGTATAACCCTTGAACCGAATTCTTCAACGGCTAGCCATAAGCGCACGGCTGACACTACACACGGGGTAGCGACATGACCACAGCACAGATCCTTGGCAACCTGTTTCCCGATGCCGCCAGCATCCCGGAAAAATACCGTCTCGACGGCCCGACCGAACAACGTGAGTACCTGGTCGACGGCGTCCTCAAGACCTGGCCAGGTCCCCTCGCCCAGGTTCGCAGCCCGGTGTACCTCGCAGGCCCCGGCGGCGATGAACAAGTCATCCTCGGCAGCACGCCGCTGCTGGATGCCGCCACCGCCCTGACCGCCCTCGATGCCGCGGTGCGCGCCTATGATCGCGGCCAGGGTTTGTGGCCGACCATGCGCGTGGCCGAGCGCATCCAGCACGTTGAAACCTTCCTCGGACACATGCGCGAACAGCGCGACGCGGTAGTCAAGTTGCTGATGTGGGAAATCGGCAAGAACCTCAAGGACTCGGAGAAGGAATTCGACCGCACCTGCGACTACATCGTCGACACCATCAACGCCCTCAAGGAACTCGACCGTCGCTCCAGCCGCTTCGAGCTGGAACAGGACACCCTCGGCCAGATCCGCCGCGTACCGCTGGGCGTGGCGCTGTGCATGGGGCCCTATAACTATCCGCTGAACGAAACCTTCACCACGCTGATCCCGGCGCTGATCATGGGCAACACCGTGGTGTTCAAGCCGGCCAAGCTTGGCGTGCTGTTGATTCGCCCATTGCTCGAGGCCTTCCGCGACAGCTTCCCGGCCGGGGTGATCAACGTGATCTACGGCAGCGGGCGCGAGACGGTCAGTGCGCTGATGGCCAGCGGCAACATCGACATCTTTGCCTTCATCGGCACCAACAAGGCCGCCAGCGACCTGAAGAAACTGCATCCACGGCCCCATCGCCTGCGTGCGGCGCTGGGGCTCGATGCGAAGAACCCCGGTATCGTCCTGCCGGAGGTGGACCTGGACAACGCGGTCAACGAAGCCGTCACTGGCGCCCTGTCCTTCAACGGCCAGCGTTGCACCGCGTTGAAGATTCTGTTTGTCCATGAAGACGTAGTCGATGCCTTCATCGAGAAATTCAACGCCAAGCTCGCCACGCTCAAGCCCGGCATGCCCTGGGACAGCGGCGTGGCCCTGACGCCGCTGCCGGAGTCATCCAAGGTCGATTACCTGCACTCACTGGTGGCCGACGCCGAAAGCAAGGGCGCCAAAGTGGTGAACCCCCATGGCGGCGAGGCCCGCGCGTCGTTCTTCTACCCTGCCGTGCTGTACCCGGTGACGCCGCAGATGCGGGTCTACCAGGAAGAGCAATTCGGCCCGGTGGTGCCGATCGTGCCCTATCGCCATCTGGACACGGTGATCGATTACGTCCTCGAATCGGACTTCGGCCAGCAACTGAGCATCTTCGGCACCAACCCGGTGGCGGTCGGCCGACTGGTCGATACCTTCGCCAACCAGGTCGGGCGCATCAACCTTAACGCCCAATGTCAGCGCGGCCCGGACACCTACCCGTTCAACGGCCGGAAAAATTCCGCCGAGGGCACCTTGTCGGTCCATGACGCCCTAAGGGTGTTTTCGATCCGCACGCTGGTGGCGACCAAGTTCCAGGAGACCAACAAGGATCTCATCAGCGAGATCATCAGCGGCCGCAGTTCCAGCTTCCTGACCACTGATTACATCTTCTGAGGAGAGCCAACCTGAGCGCATCCACGGCCCTTCGCCTGCCACCGCTGCTGCGTCGGTTACTGCGTCCGTTGCTGGACCCGTACCGGCGTTATCGCCATGCGCGGATGATCCATGCGGTACGCGTGTCGCTCGGGTTACTGGCGTCGATCCTGCTGACCACCGGCATCCACCTGCCCCACGGCGAGTGGGCCTCGGTGACGATGCTGGTGGTGATCGGCGGCTTGCAGCACCATGGCAACATCGGCAAAAAAGCCGCCGAGCGCGCCATCGGCACCCTGGTCGGGGCGGCTGTCGGCCTGGTGCTGGTGGTGCAACAGTCCTGGCTCGGCATGCCGTGGCTGACCTATTTCGCCATGGCGGTGGTGTGCGGATTTTTCTCGTACCACGCCATCGGCAAAGGCGGCTACACCGCGCTGCTGGCCGGCATTACCGTCTTCATCGTCGCCGGCCATGGTGACAATCCAGTCTCCGACGGGCTGTGGCGCGGGGTCGACATCCTGATCGGCATCGCCCTGGCCCTGGCGTTTTCCTTCGCCCTGCCGCTCTATGCGGTCTATTCCTGGCGTTACAACCTGGCTGACGCCTTGCGAGATTGCGCGACGCTCTACGGGCGCATCATCAGCGGCCAATCGGTGACGGCCGACGAACACCTCAAGCTGATGGGCCGCCTCAACACCGTGATGGTGCAGCTGCGCTCACTGATGCCATCGGTGTCCAAGGAGGTGAAGATTTCCATGACCGAACTCGATGCCATCCAGCGCCAACTGCGTCTGTGTGTCAGCACCCTGGAGATACTGGGCAACACCCGGCCGGACGCCAGTGACCTGCAAACGGCATTGAAAGCGGAGCATCGGCTGATTCGCGTGCAATTGATCGGCATGGCTCGGGCGCTGAAGTCCGGCGTCACCGAGCGGCTGAACCGCCCCATGGCGTTACCGGTCGTCAGTCTCGAAGCACCGGTGTACAACGCCCTGGACGGTTACCGTTTATTGACTGAGCAACTGGCCGCCAACATCGGCGATATGCGCCAGCGCCTGGCCAGGACCGCGCCGAACTGGAACATCTGACGGCTTCATGGGGTCACTGTGCGCCGGAATTTAAAACTCCAGCCCTGCTGCATGCCGGCAGCGGCCAGCAGAATCGCGGCAACCCCAATCCATTGCAGCGGTTCCAGGCGATGGCCGAAGGCAAACCAGTCGACGAAGATCGCCGCAATCGGGTAGATGAACGACAGCGCGCCGGTCAGCGCCGTCGGCAGTTTCTGGATCGCGCCATACAACAACACATACATCACGCCGGTGTGCACGATGCCCAGCGTCACCAGGCTGCCCCACTCGCCCGGCGCTTGCGGCAGCGCCGAAAAATGCGCGAATGGCGCGAGCAGCAGCACGCCGGTGCTGACCTGGATCAGCGCAATCAGATGCGGTGGCGTCCCGGTCAGGCGCTTGATGATCAACGCCGCGATCGCGTAAAGGAACGCTGCCCCCAGCGCCAGGACAATGCCGATCAGGTACTGGCTGCCGCTTTCGCCCTGCCCGCCATGGGCACTGACGATCGCCAGCATCCCGAGAAAGGAAACCGCCAGCCAGGCCAGTTTCTGCAGGGTGATTTTTTCGTTGAGAAACAGCGCCGCCAGCCCCACCAGCATGAACGGCTGGACGTTGTAGACCGCCGTCCCGATGGCTATCGAGGCCCGGGAATAGGAGGCGAACAGCAGCACCCAGTTGCCGACAATCGCCACGCCGCTGAGCACCGCCAGCAGGAAGGTGGTGCGGGTCAGGATGTCCGCACGCAAAAAACCGAAGGCCGCGCAAATCAACAGCAAGGTGCCGGCGCCGAACAGGCAGCGCCAGAACACCACATCCAGCACCGGTTGCCCGGACACCAGCACGAACCAGCCGATGGTTCCGGAGATCAGCATGGCGGCGGTCATTTCGAACGAGCCGCGACGTATCGAGTTGTCCATCATCAGACTCCTGTGATTGATGGACAAAGTATGCCAATCGACCGGGGCGCTGCTCCAGTGCAAAAAGCAGGCTAAACTTCGAATCTGCCTTTTATGCGAAGGCGATTTTACAAAACTGCCTAATTGAGGTTTCGCCATGACCGATGACATCGACCAGGTGCTGATCACCGCCTTGATGGAAGACTCGCGACGTTCGCTCAAGGCCCTGGCGCAGATCAGCGGCCTGTCCTCGCCCAGCGTCGCCGAGCGCCTGCGCCGTCTCGAGGAACGTGGGGTGCTCAAGGGCTACACCGTGGAAATCGACCCGAAGTGTTTCGGTTATCAGCTGCAGGCCATCGTGCGCATCCGCCCGCTGCCCGGCCAGTTGCAGGAAGTGGAACGGCAGATCATGGCCATCCCCGAGTTCACCGAGTGCGACAAGGTCACCGGTGACGACTGCTTCATCGCCCGCCTGCATGTGCGCTCGATGGAACAACTGGACACCCTGCTCGACCGCCTCAACACCCACGCCGAAACCAACACCGCCATCGTCAAGAAAACCCCGGTCAAGCGCCGCCTGCCACCCATGGCATAGCCGCCGGTACAGAAGCCGGGCATAAAAAAACCCGCCGAAGCGGGTTTTTTCAATCATGGCTGGCGATCAATCATCGCGGCTCATGATGCCAAACAGCTGCAACAAGCTGATGAACAGGTTGTAGATCGATACATACAGGCTGATGGTAGCCATGATGTAGTTACGCTCGCCGCCGTGGATGATGGCGCTGGTCTGGAACAGGATGCAAACCGAGGAGAACAGCACGAAGCCCGCGCTGATCGCCAGTTGCAGGCCGCTGATCTGGAAGAAGAAGCTGGCCAGCGTCGCACCCAGCAGCACAAAGAAGCCCGCCGTGATGAAACCGCCGAGGAAGCTCATGTCCTTGCGGGTGATCAGCACATAGGCCGACAGACCGCCGAACACCAGGGCTGTCATCGCAAACGCCGAACTCACGACCTCGGCACCGCCCTGCATGCCCAGGTAACGGTTGAGGATCGGGCCGAGCAGGAAGCCCATGAAACCGGTCAGGGCAAAGGCGGACACCAGGCCCCAGGCGGAATCACGAAGCTTGTTGGTGAGGAAGAAAAGGCCGTAGAAACCGATCAGCACCACGAAGATGTTCGGGTAGCCGACACGCATCTGCTGGGCGACAAACGCCATCACGCCGCTGAATGCGAGGGTGAGAGCGAGCAAGCCGTATGTGTTGCGCAGGACGCGGCTAACCTCTAGCTGCTCAGCCTGCACGCTGTTATTAACTGCGTAATCCTGTTCGCGCATGGCGACACTCCTGTTGGTTTGAAACGTTCAGTCGCAAAGATCATAACAGACGCCCTGTAACAAGCTATGCAGAGAGTTTGACAGTGTGTTTCATTCAGGTATTATGGCGCCCGCAACACAAACGGAGGTGTGGCCGAGTGGTTTAAGGCAACGGTCTTGAAAACCGTCGACTGTAACAGGTCCATGAGTTCGAATCCCATCGCCTCCGCCATATCTGATACGACAAAGCCCTGATTATTCAGGGCTTTGTCGTTTCTGAGCTTACGACACAAGAACTGAAGCTCTCATCACCGCCCAAGGTGCGCACTGCCTACGCTGGTACGCTCACCACAGGAATCGGCTTCGCTTTGAGTGTGTTTTGTGCAGTCTGGCGTCGCGCTGCAGAAGTTGAAAAGGTCGTCGATCTCGAGCAGATCCTACTGAACAAACATAAAAAATCCGATGCCAGAGATCCGGTATCGGATTTTCGGGGAAACCTGCTGCGATTCGAACGCATAAGAGCATTACGACACTTTGCTGAGCTGAGCTTTTTCGTCAGTCTCACGATCCGAGTAAGCTGAAGTCTTCTCAGTTTTGTGTGCGTTCTTGATGGCCTCTGCTTTCTCGACAACATCGCGTTGAGAAGCAATGGCCTTGCGGATCACATTTTTGAACACGCCCCGTTTCGTCTCTGGGGACGCATTGCAGAAAAATTCAGCCATAGGACTGGTTTTTCCGGTCTTAGCTGCAGTCATTTCTGTCGACCTCGGTTAGGAGCTTGATGAGCTCAACCTGATCATAGGTTTCAGGAAGCATAGCGTCAATCTGCTCCGCCGAAACGCCTTCCTCGTATGACTCGTCTGAGCCATCAGTATTTTTAATGAGTAGATCAACATAAACATTTACGTCGTAGCAGCGTCTTAGTTCGGCGATGTTCCTACGCACAGCCAAGTATTGGCGAACGAACTCATCCATTGGAATGTTTCGCCCCTCGGTTATCTCCCGAGCTTTTACAAAATCCCAAGCCAACTCCGGCCGCTGATAGACATACATGATTTGTGCAACGCCACCATACCTCAATACCCTATCAATATTTCGTTTTGCCACCTCGATATTCGCCATCGTCCCATCGAGAATGAACGATAAACGCTTTTCAAATGCACGATCCAAAACCTTTTCGAGAATCTTTGTTACTGCCCGCTGGAACAAATATGAGTTACATCCAGTGTGCCCAGGAAGCAAGCTTCGAAATTCATCAGGATCGATACGGAGCACACGCTGCCTTGCAAAGCCCAAGTCCCCGCTTTCAAAAGCCTCCACCATAGCTTTGGAGACCTCGGTCTTGCCCGCACCTGGTGACCCGGCCATGAAAACAGTTATCGGCGATTTTTCAGGAATAAAGATGTCGGTGTTGGCAATTTTTCGGGCGATTGAGGCACGCTGAGCCTTCGCGAACGCAATAGCAGCTTCTTCAATTGCAAGTTCTTCTAGAGTCATTTTGACGCTCTTGCCAATTTTCCTTACGCTAGCACCCTGATTGCTAGCCAAGCCACCTCTCGAGTGTAACTGCACATTCGACCCCTGCTGCCTCTACAGCGCCCCCGTCCTTTACGAAATATCCTTAAAGAAAAGGTACTGGCCGTTTAATGGCCACCCCCACCGCAACCCCCTAGCCCCTTCTAAGGAAAACAAGCCGCCATATAGGGCATTGCCCTACAGACAGCAGTTTGCCCACGTGGCTTAAATTCGCTCCCCAGCAAGGACGCATCCCAACCATACACTCGCACCAAAAAGGCAGCCGAGTACGATGCGTTATCTGATCTTCATCCTGATAGCTATGATCGTTGTCATCCTTGTTGCTTCGCTGTATGGGTGGTACTGCCACCTGCGAGATAACGAAGACGACTTACATTACTAGCCTGAAAATCCCGACAAGGCTGCGACAGCGCGAAAACGCAGCGCAAAAACGGGACGGATTATTTCCAGAAAAAATAAATCCGGAAAAATACATCTATCCCTTTTCTCTTCTCCATCTCTTGAGGCTCTTTACGGCTTTCTCGAATGTTCGACAAGTCGCTCGACGAAGAACTCCATATGCCCTCCAGGGGAATCCGGTAAAGGCCAAGCGTCAACCTTCAAAGCGATTTCCTGAAATGCCTGGGCGCACTTCGAGTGCGGAAATTGTTCGTAGACCGCTCGCTGCTTGCGCACCGCCCTACGCGCATATTCATCGTACGGCACCATTCCCACATAGCGCAGGGAAACGTCGAGGAAATGATCGGTGACTTTGGCCAGTTTGGCGAACAGGGCGCGACCCTCCTGAGGGCTACGCGCCATATTGACCAGCACGCGGAAGCGGACTAAGCCGTAATCACGATTGAGCAGTTTGATCAGTGCGTAGGCATCGGTGATCGAAGCCGGTTCGTCGCAGACCACCAACAGGACTTCGTGGGCCGCCCGGACGAGACTGATCACCGACGCGCCGATGCCTGCAGCCGTGTCAATGACCAGCACATCGAGACTGTCCCCGATTTCACTGAAGGCCTGGATCAGGCCTGCGTGCTGGGCCGCAGACAAATGAGCCATGCTCTGGATGCCTGAAGCCGCGGGGGCGATTCGTACCCCGCCCGGACCGTGCACAAGCACATCGGACAGCTCACAGCGACCTTCGATCAAATCGGCAAGCGTGTACTGACGGGAAAGCCCCAACAGCGTATCGATATTGGCCAAGCCAAGATCGCCATCAAGCAATACCACTCGCCTTCCAAGTTTCGCCAGCGCCAACGAAAGATTCACCGCCACAGTCGTCTTGCCGACGCCGCCCTTTGCGCCGGTCACGGCAATAACCTGCACAGAATGCACACCATCCATGTTTATTGATTCCCTTCCATGTGGAACGCTTGCGAGTAGTCGCTAACTATTCCCTTATACCAATGGTAACTGATTAGTGCAGAGGCATGGCCCCTAGCCATATTACTCAACCTGCAAACCCGCAAAGCAACCATTAAATGGCAGAATCCCCTCACGCTGACCAATTCGGAGACCACAATGCTTCGCGTGTTTGAACAAAGGCTCGACCCATTTCCCCCCGACGAAGCTCCACCACCGCCTGTCGGCCTGATGCGGTTCCTGTGGGCCTGCATGCGAGGCGCCCGCGGTTATGTCCTTTTGCTTGCGCTGCTCAGTGCCAGTGTGTCGATCTACGAAGCCTGGCTGTTTTCCTTTCTTGGGCAGGTCGTGGACCTGCTCTCGACATGGCAGGCCGGTGGCGATGCGAACGGGCAGGAAAGTCGAGTGCTGTGGGGGATCGCGATCGTGTTGCTGACCAGCATCGGGCTGGTGGCGCTGCGCACCATGGTGCAGCACCAGATATTGGCGATCAATCTGCCGCTACGCCTGCGCTGGGACTTCCATCGGCTGATGCTGCGTCAAAGCCTCTCATTCTTTTCCGATGAATTCTCAGGCCGGGTCACGACCAAGGTGATGCAGACGGCATTGGCCATGCGCGAAGTCCTGTTCACCCTCATCGAAATCGCACCCGGAATCGGCGTTTACTTCATTGCGATCATCGCACTGGCCGGCGGCTTCGCCCTGAAACTCATGCTGCCTTTTATTGCCTGGGTCGCGTTGTTCGGGCTGGCCATGCTATACTTCGTGCCTCGCCTGGGGCAAGTCGGGCAGGAACAGGCCCATGCGCGATCGTCAATGACGGGGCGTATTTCCGACGCCTACACCAATATCACCACAGTGAAACTGTTCTCCCACTCCAATCGTGAAGCGCATTTTGCGCGCGCGGCGATGGAGGATTTCAAGCAAACCGGCTTTCGCCAGATGCGCCTGGTCAGCCAGTTCGAGATCGTCAACCAGGCGTTGGTGGTGGCGTTGATCATGGCAGCAGGTGGCTATGCCCTGTGGCTATGGCACCAGGGTGAGGTCGGTGCAGGTGCCGTGGCGGCCATCACAGCCATGGCGTTGCGTATCAATGGCATGTCGCATTGGATCATGTGGCAAATGACTTCGCTGTTCGAAAACATCGGCACCGTGCAGGATGGCATGGCCACCCTGACCCGGGGCCCCAAGGTGCAGGACGCGCCGAACGCCAGCGTGCTGGTGCCCTCTGGCGGCGCGGTGACCTTTGACAAGGTGAGCTTCAACTACAACGGTGAACGCCAGGTGCTCGACGGCTTGAGCCTGAACATCCGCCCAGGCGAAAAGATCGGCCTGGTGGGTCGTTCCGGTGCAGGCAAATCGACGCTGATCAACCTGCTGCTGCGTTTCTATGACGTAGACAGCGGCGAGATTCGCATCGACGGGCAAAACATCGCCCAGGTGACCCAGGACAGCCTGCGCAGCGCCATCGGCATGGTCACTCAGGACACATCCCTGTTGCACCGCTCCATTCGCGACAACATCGCCTACGGTCGACCGGACGCCACCGACGCGCAGGTCCGCAGCGCCGCGGCCAATGCCCAGGCCGACGGTTTCATCAGCCAACTGAGCGATCGGCAAGGCCATAGCGGCTATGACACCCTGGTGGGCGAGCGCGGCATCAAGCTCTCGGGCGGCCAGCGCCAACGCATCGCCATCGCCCGGGTGATGCTCAAGAACGCCCCGATCCTGTTACTCGACGAGGCCACCAGTGCCCTGGATTCCGAAGTCGAAGTCGCCATCCAGGAAAGCCTCGATGAAATGATGCAGGGCAAGACCGTCATCGCCATCGCCCATCGGCTGTCCACGATTGCGGCCATGGATCGGCTGATTGTCATGGATGAGGGACGCATCATCGAACAAGGTACCCACGCTCAACTGCTGGAAAGAAACGGCACCTACGCGCGGCTCTGGCAGCATCAGAGTGGTGGCTTTCTGGGTGAGGACCAGGGGATGGCCGAGGCGATGGATCAGGCGTGAGCGTGAACGCCTCCTGAGCAATCGCTATCCCAAACGCAGGGGAAATTCTCCCCAAACATGGGTTGTGAAACCCGCTTGGTGCCTGGCGTTTTGCCTGGTGAAATGATTGCAAGGCGCACCACCAAGCGCGGCGTTGCACAGGTGTTGGGCATGTCATCCGGACAAATCATTGGCATGGATAGTGCTGCTCCTGCAGGGCTTGGATGAGTGGTTGAAGTTGCTGGAACTTCCACAGCATACCCAGGAGTACGCCCTATGCCGGCAATCGACGTATTGCATAAACGCTTTCACCGTAGAACGGCTGACGCGATTGCACCCACTCGACAATTCAATCTCCTGCGCCGGTTTTCGATCGCCAGTTTCCTGCTCATCAGCGTCATAGCGTTTGGGTTGGGTTCTTTTTCGACAAACTTCCTGGTCGCGGAAAGTCTTGAACGCGATGCCCTGATGTCGGCGCAGTTCATCCAGACCATTGCAAAAGGCGAGATACGTCATCGCGGGCTGGCGGCCATGCAGATCGAGGAAGGCCGGCCATTCGTTCAACATGAGAGGACGTCAGAAGAAACCAGGCAGAGCAGCCAGGCTGTCAGCTCCGAGCTCGTGGATTATCTATCGCGTCTGCCAAACTCGCTCCTGATCTCCATTTACTCTCCCCTTGGAACAGTCATCTGGTCCACCAACCCGAAGTTGGTTGGGCAAGTATTTTTGAATGACGAGCTGAAAGAGGCATTCAACTCCAAAGAACGTATATCCACTCGATACAGTAAGGTTGATGCAGGCCGCAGCGAGCAGAAATTCCTGCACCCGCCGAAAAAGTTCTTCATCGAGAGTTACATCCCTCTCGCCGATGGCCAGGGCAACATTCTGGCGGTGGTTGAAATTTACCGGGAGCCCTTCGACCTGATTGAACGCCTCAATCGCGGGCACTGGATAATCTGGCTGACCACGATGGGCGGCCTGCTGCTTTATTTCGCGATTTACCGGATTGCTCGACGAACCTCGGTTCAATTGGCCTCGCAAGAGGAGCAAGTCGTTGCCAACAAGACCTACGTTGGCTTGGGTGAAATGTCCACCGCCGTCGCCCACAGCCTTCGTAATCCACTGGCTTGCATCCGTTCCAGCGCAGAGTTGGCGAAAGACATGGAAGGCCAGCCTGCAAAGAAGCAGATCGAAGACATTGTCGGCCAGGTGGATCGGATGTCGCGCTGGGTGCAGGAATTACTGCTGTGCCTGGGCCCGATCCGCGGCGAGGCAGAACGGGTGGATCCGATGCCGATGCTACAGGCCACACTTGACAGTTTCAGCGCGCAACTGAGTCATGCAAAAATCCAGGTCGAGTTCAAGAATGAGCCCTCGCCCTGGATAATCAGTCATCCGCTTTTGCTTTCGCAGATTTTCAATAGCGTCATTGCCAATGCCATAGAAGCGATGCCGACAGCAGGAAAACTGACCATCCAGACGAGCGTGGATGAAGCCCGACAGTGGCTGAACCTGACCATTGGCGACACCGGGGGTGGCTCTGCACGCCAACAGCAAATGATGGCCTACAAGTCTTTCTACACCACCCGACACGGCAGGCTCGGTATAGGGTTCATCATGGTCAAGCAGATCATGGAAAGCTTCGGCGGCGAAGCGAGTCTGACCATCCAGGAAAAACAGGGCACATCCGTGCACTTGAGGTTCAGGGTTCTGGACAGGAGAACGCTCTGCTGAAGCGTTACCCCAAGCCCCCGTCAACGCTTGCAATGCTCGGGGACCATGACGTCTTGAGCCGCGCGCGTGGTCATCGAGGACAACTCGTTGACGTTATTGGCCGTGAAGACCTTGCCGCCAGTCAGCTGCGCCAGGCAGTTACCCGCGCCGGTGCCGAGAATGTCGATCACATTGATCTTCAAGTGGGGTTTGCTGCGGGCCAGGGCGCGTGCCACGGTACAAGGGTCGCGGCCGCAGCTTTCGACGCCATCGGAGACGACCAGCATCACCGACTCACGATTGACGCCATCGAGCATCTGCCCGGCCTTGGCGATGCCATCCGCCAGAGGCGTGCTCTTGACGGGTTGAATGGCCGCAATGCGCGACAGCAGATTGCCGCGCTGCCCCGGGGAGAAGTAACCCACGCTCGTGGCCTGTGGGCAGTCCTCGACCAGCACCAGGCCGACATTGATGTCACTGGACAGTTGCCGCACGACGGCGCTGGTGGCCTGCTTGGCTGCCGTAATGCGCTTGGGCTCACGCACCACATACTCCCGGGCCCTGGTGTCTGACGTCCCGGTCATCATCCGGGCGAACCTGTCCATCTTCTCCTCCATACCGGCTCTTTCGAGATCTTCATCGGTGGCCAGCAGGCTGATGTCCATCGACCCGGACGCATCGAAGACAATCAACAATTCCGGGGCCAGTTCCTTGGGGCGTTGATCCGGACAGAGATTCTTGGCATTGGTGATCATCTGTTCTTTGCAGTGACGCTGGAGCTGCTCGGTAACCCGGGTCTTCAGGGCCGGGTTGCTCTTGAGCAGCGGCTCCTGGGTCAACATGCCCTGCAAGGTGGTGCAGTTGCTGCCGGCCGCATCGATACGCTTGGCCAGTGCCTCGACTGGATCAGGTTTAGGCGGTGGTACTGGCTTGGGTGGAGGTGGCGGCGGTGCTGGCGGCGGCGCAGGCTTGGGCTCCGGTTGAGGCTCAGGCACCGGTTGAGGCGCAGGCTCAGGTTCAGGTTTAGCCACTGGTTCAGGTTCTGGTTCAGGCGTCGGCGGCACTTGCCTGGGCTCCTCGACTTGAGGAGGCACCACGGGCGGCGGCACCTCCACCGGCTTCTCGCGGCAGAACAGCCACCACCAAAGCGCTGCCAGGAGCGCGAGCAAAAGCAGCAGCAATAATGCCCAGAGCCACCAACGACGGGGCGGCCGCCCCTCAACCGCGGCGCTCTCCTGCGCGCCCGCACCCTCTACAGCCGCGACGGACCGCCGTGGGATGATCGCTGGCGGGGGCTGTCCACCGCCCCAGAAGGTCAGCACCGGTTGCCCGTTCAGGCTGAAGAGGTTGCTGTCGGCGGGGTAGCGAGCGGCCTGGCGCAACAGGCTTGCCTGCCGCTGGCCATCTGCGCCCTGCCCTTGGAGCTGCGTTGCCAAACGCTCCACCGCTGCAAGACGTTCACCGAGCAGGTGGCGAACCTCGGCCGCCTCCCTGGCCGGCAACTGGGTGAAAGGCAAAGGCTGCCCACCCAGGTCGCTGTACCACTCGATGACGTCCCCTTCAACCGCTTTGGGTTTGGCAAACAGGGTCGCCGTACTCGGCGGCAAGTGGCGTTTCAGAATGCCGATCAGTTCCTCGTGGCCGGCCAGTACATCGGCGGCACTCTGGTTTTGTGTGGACTGACGAGCGATTCGTTTCATGTTCGAGTGATTCCTGCCTTGGCTTCAGGGTACTCAACGCAATCCCAGGCCGCTTTCCAGATCGGCCACGTTGTCGCGCAAACGCTGCAACTCATACTGCTTCTGCATCACGGCTTTTTCGTCAGAGTCGTTGACCTTGGCCATGTCCTTTTCCAGTTGGCTGATCTGCGCCTGGACGCGCTGGTTGCCCTTGGACTTCTCGTTGAGCCTGGCGAGCAAGGCTTTCAGCGAGCGGTTCAGCTCGTCATTGGCCCGTTGTTGCTGGCCAAGCTCGCTGCTGACGCTGGCGCGCTCTTTTTCGATGGCCGCGTAAACGTTGCGGAACAACCGATTGGCCTCCTGTTCATCGAGCAGAACCTTCTCTTTCTCGGTGACTCGCTGGGCATAGACGCCTTGCACGTTGCAACCGAACTTGGTGTTGAAGCTGGCGTCTGCATTGTTCGGGTCACAATCGGCAGCAGTGACCGCGCACCCGCCCAGGCCGATCAGGCCAGAAGCCAGCGTGCAACGAATGAGTGCGTGCATGGCTCGATCCTCAGCCCAATCGAATGGAGGAACGCTGCTGGGACAGCTGGTCGATTTCGTTCTGCAAGGCAGTAATCTGCTGCTGCATGTTGTTGATTTCCGCGTTCAGGGCATCCATTCGTGCACCCGAGCCATGCTGGGAAACCGCCACCTTCTGCCACTCCTGGTGCTTGGCCTGGGCATTGGCCAGTTTGTCCTTGAGGAAGGCGGTGTTGGAATCGATTTCAGCCAGCTGTTGCTGGGCTCTGCTGCGCTGCTGTTGATTGGCTGTGTTGGCCTTTTTTATCTGGGCAATCTTTTGCTTGTCGTCGTTGATCACGCTGCGGGCAGACTGCGTGAGGGCGCGCAACTCCTGGTTGTCCTTGCGTACGTCGGCGGTCATGGCATCCAGACGCTGTTCGTCATTGGCGTATCGGGTGCGAAGGTAATCCAGATAGTAATTGGCGCCCATGCCGACGCCGCACATGACAGCGGCCGAGATCAGCATGCATTGGGTCTGGTTGCTCGGGTTGCCCAACATGCAACCGAGGATTCCGACCCCTGCCCCCCCCGCGCAAGCCTGCCACCCCGAGGTGCTGAAAAATTCCGCGGAGCGGCTGTTGGCTATGCGCGGATCCACCGGTGCCTGGCTATCGGAATACATCGACCCCGAGCCCTGGCAGCCCGCCAGGTTCAGGAAGCAAACCAGCAGGAGGCCTGTCAGAACGCGTTGACGAGTGGGTGCCGGGTTCATGTCTTTGCTCCTTCGGTCGGGATGGATTTGCACTTCTCGAGCCAGTGACTGCGGGCGACCTTGCCACTCTGCATGTAGCCTTGCAGGTGGTTCCAGTAGGTGTCGAGGTAAGTGCGCAGGTTGTTCTTGCCGCGCGCGGCCATTTGCTGGGCCACCACACCCACCTGCGGCTCTACCGTCGCCTGACTGTAGTTGAGGGCACCGTTGACGACCGTATCGGCGTAGTAGTTTTGCAGGAAGTCGAGCACTTTACCCTGCTCGTCGAGCCGCTTGCGACGGGCAGGACAGGTCGACTTGTCCAGGGTGCTCTGCGCTGCGCAAGTCATCTTGAAGAGCTTCTCGTTCAAGTCGAGAAGCTCTGCGTCGTCCTTCATCTTGGTGCACAGAAATGTCCCCAGTTGCAGCTCCGAACGGATCGCGTGGTCGCGCTGCTCGTCACGTGCCAGGGTGTTGGCGCGCAGATCACTGCGCAGCTGTTCCAGCTGCAACTTGAGCGCATTGTCTTCGACGCCGGCGGCGATGCTGGTGATCTCCTTGACCGGATCCTTGCTGGCCGACTGCTGCCCCTCGGAACTGGCGGTTTCAGGCCGGACACCCAGGGTTTTCCAATCGCTTTCTATCTGTTTGACCCGTTCGAGTGAAGTCAGCGTGGGGGCCACCAGGGCGAGGCGAAAACCACTGGTCTTGAAGCGACTCTGCTCACTGCCAGTATTGCTGTAATACGGCTGCTCATGGCGCATCGACGTGCGCAGATCCGCCTGGGGCGTCAGGTAGCTGCCGCCGCGCAGAATGAAGCCGCCGGCCTGGCCGTGCTGGCGGTTCAGCTTGTTCAGGTGAAAAGGTTCGAAAGTCATTTCCTCGACGTTGCCGAGCATGTCGTGCAACCCGACGGGGTTGGGCTTGAGCAGGCCACCGAGCTGGAGCTTGCCATTGGCCGATTGTGATCCGGCGAACCAGGCATAAGCGTTCAACCCCTCTGGCGTGGGAAAGCGCATGTCACGGAACTCGGCTGCCGACACGGCAATGCCGCCGCGCGCGGCAAACTCCCATTCGACTTCCGTTGGCAGACGCAGGAAGCCGGCGACGTCATCTTCCTTGGGCAGGGCCTTCGCAGCGTTCTTGCGTAACCACAGCGTGTACTTGTCGGCGAAATGGGTGGCATCGAACCAGCTCACCCCCGTCTGCGGCAGGCGCAACATGAGCGCAGGTACCGGGCAATTATCGGCCATCACGGCCTGGTACTGCAGTTGGCTCAGCTCATACTTGGCCAGCAGGTAATAACGGGTCGACTTCGCGGTATTGTCGGCGAAACTGCCGGCAATCTGGGTGGGTCGGGCCTGCTCCAGGTAGCCCCACTCGTCACTGTCCTGTCCCAGCGTGATGGAGTAGTCGTCCAGCGGCCCTTTTGCCGCCGGCACGTTGATTTTGCGAAAGACCATGGACCCGTCGCACGGCATGGGCAGGACCACGTCCTGTTCCTGCGGCAAGGGGTTGAAGTACTCGGCGTCCCAGGCCGCCTGCGCGTCCAGGCTGCCCAACGCCAGCAGGCAACCCAGCGCAGCGAGCCAATAACGCTCAAATGTCGCGCAGACTTTCGGACGGTTGGATCTGTATCGCACGAAGCACTCCTATGCCCGCGACAAGCACCGCGAGCAGCAAGGCACTGACAAAAGCCAGCAGCACATGAATATTTTCCAATCGGCAGGCGAACTCATCCTTTGCCATATCGACTCCCAGCGCGTGGTTGAATACCGCGCTTCCCGCCAGGTAGGCGCCATAGCCCAGAATGAAGGCCAGGCATGTCAGCAGCGCAGCCTGGATCATCACAAAAGCGCCCACCCCTGCCCGGCGAAAGCCCAGCAGTCGCAACAACGCCAGGCCCTTGCGCTTGCGGTCGATGTTGGCCAGGAAGGCGCCGGCCAGCGACGCCGTGCACCCCATGACCGCTGTCCATGCGATGACGGAGAAGATCAGGCCCAGCACCCGGGTAATGGCCTTGACCGATTCGATTTCATGAACGCTGTTTTTGCTCTCGATATTGCGCTGCTGCAACCATTGGGCGATACCGGCGACCTCGTCCAGCCCCTTGGCATAGATCCGTGCACTGGAGTAGAACTCACGGGGCAGCGCCGGCCCGTTGCCCGTCTCCAGGCCAAACAACGGCGACAGGTCGCCATCACGAAGGCTCTCGATAGCTTCGAGCAGTTCCAGGGTGACCAGTACCCCAGGCCGCGGGAAAGCCCCTTCGGCGAGGATGCCGCTGACGTTCACTTCCAGTTGCCCGGTTTCCTCTTGGTCATGGAGCTTTCGCTGCACGAGCAGGTGAATGCGCTCGCCGGTGCCGACCCCGAGTTTGCGCGCCGCGCTGGCACTCAGCACGACCTGGTCGAAGGCCTGGGGCGCTGCCAGTTCGCCCAACAGGGGATCGCCGTTGGCGCTGGGAATCACCTCGGCGCCCGAAACGAAATGCACAGGGTCAAGGAAGAGGTCGGCCACGGTATTCAGCGAGCGGGTCAGCGGCAGGTTGAAGCCGACCCCCGGTAGCCCATTCAGTTGTTGGAACCACTGCCGATCGAGCTTGTAGTTGCCGAGCACTTGAACTTGCAGGTTGCTCGGGTCGCGGAGCAACTTGTCACGCAGTTGCGTCACTACCCCGTATTTGAGCCCGAACAGCAGCAGCAACGGCGCGATCACGGCCACGAGGGAGGCGACGATGCACAGGGAAACATTGCGGTCGTGCCACAGGTCACGCGCCGCCAGCTCCAGCAGCAGCCGCCGTCGGCCGCGTGTTTCAGGCGCTCTCATGGAACACCGTGCCAGCACAGTCGGCGTCGGTAGTCGGACGGCCGACGATGTTTCGTACGCCACAGTCGCGCACCAGGTCCCAATCGTGGGTCACCAATAACGCGGCTATCTGGAAGCGCTGGACAAGCTCGAGAATCAACCCGAACAGTTTGCGCGCCTGGATCGGGTCGAGTGCTGCCGTGGGCTCATCGGCCAGCAGCAACGCCGGTTGGTGGGCGATGGCGCGCACGAACGACACGCGCTGCCGCTCGCCTATGGACAGCTGGGCCGGCCACTTGCGCAACAAATGGCTCAAGCCCAGGCGTTCAATGGCGGTCTCGACCAATTCGCTTTCGCGCGGCAGCCCAAGCATGCGCCGCGGCAGGTCGATGTTCTGCCGCACACGCAGAAACGGTAACAGCCCTCCGGTCTGGAGCACAAAGCCCAGGCGTTGGGCGCGAATGTCGGCCAGGAGACCATGGCGATCCTCGCGCAACAACCGGGCGATATCCAGCGGCTGTTCGGTGGCCAGACGATAGGTGCCGAGCCGCTCAGGGCGCAAGACCAGGCCAATCATCTCCAGCAAGGTGCTCTTGCCACTGCCGCTGGCACCCGTGATCGCTGCGATCTCGCCCCTGTGCAAGGCCAGCCGCGGCAAGCTGATCATCAGGCTGTCGGCGCCCACGCCACGCTTGATACCCAGGTCCTCGATCAACAGCATGGTCTCGCTCCATTCAGGGCAGCGCGTCCAGCGGCACCGGGTAGACGTGCTCGCTGGGGTCGCTGCCTTCTGCCAGTGACACCCAGCGATCAACATCCGCGTTATAGCGCTGGTAGAGTTTGAGTTTGGTGTTCAGGCGCCGGATGAGTTCCTGTTGCTGCGTACCGGTCATGCGCTTCCACTCATCTTCATCCAGGCTCAGCACCTCGCTCGGATAGGGCACCCCATCCAGATATTCCCCCATCAGGCCCAACTGGCCGAGCGTTGGCGAATCGCCCTTGGCCAATTGGTTGGGGTCACGCCCCATGGTCGCGGCGACTGAACGCAAGCGGTCGAACATATCGGCCGGCGAGATCAGCCCCTCGTTGGCCGCATCGGCAATACGGCGGACCACGTCACTCAAATCGCTGAGCTGGGCCTTGGTCAGCAGGACGCGAACCTCCGTGGTCGGCACCTGCTGCTCAAGGAGATCGCGATCACTGATCCAGGCCTGGAATACCGGAGGCACGCTTGCCCCCGTTTTCTCGCCCAGGTAGGCCAGGCGCATGGCATGTCCCAGCAATGCGGCGTCGGCCAGCATGCTGTCATCGGCTGGCTGGCCCGCGACCGCCTTGGTGGGCGCCGGCGTTGCCTTGCCATAATCGGCATCCGCGCCCAGGGCACTGCCGGCGGCCATGTCGCCACGGTAGGCGGCCTTGACCTGATCGGTGATAGCACTCGCCAGGTCGTCGATCCTGGCACCGAAATGGCTGACATCGCCGGCGTCGACGGGGTAGTAGAGGGGTTTATTGAGGTAGGGGTTGAGTGCCAGATCAGTGTATTGGGCCTGGGCGGAGTCGTGATTCTTGACCCCACTCGGGGTTTTCAGGTGCAGCGTGTAAATGGCCACCCCTCTATGTTTGGCTTCCAGGCGCACCTGGTCGGCGTCGAGCCCGGTGCCCGATAACTCGTCGCCCCCGGAAAGCGCCCCCGCGTCGCTGATAAGGACGATATAGCGGGCGCCGAACTCGTTCCAGGCGACCTGGTCCAGGGCCTGCATCACACCTGCATAGGCATCTTCGTCGAACCGGCTGCTGGAAACCCTGGCCGGTTTCAACGCCGCGACCCTGCCGAGAAAATCGCTGCCGCCCTTCACGGTTGAAGGGTCGACATACATTTTGCTGACATACTCAAGGCCCGGCACCGCCTTGATACTGGAGCGGTAGGCAACCAGGCCGAACTTGACTCGATCGAGCAGTTGCTCCTGTTCAACGCGTTGGTAGATCTTCGTCACCGCTTCCCGGGTGCGATCGATGTAAGGGCCCATCGATTTGGTCGAGTCGATGACAAAGACCACTGCGGCAGAAAAGCCTTTGAGCATATTGGCTTCGTTCTTGGCGTCGGGCTTCTCGGCATCTTGTGCTTTTGCCGGAGCACTGACCGAGGCGATGTTCAGCACCCGTAGCCTGTAGCCCTTCTTCGTCATGACTTCCTGCGCCTCGATCACCGGCAACAGATAGAAGTTTTTCGCCGGATCGACGTAGTAGTCAGGCTCGCGGGCGATCACCTTGGGATCGCGTCCCGAGCTTTTCATGTTGGCGCGAATGGGCTTGAGCAATGCGCTCGCGTCCGCCACGGTAACCATCTGATCGAGGGTTTTGCGCTCGCGAAAAAACAGCAGGGGTTCTCGATCGGCCGGGTTGGTCAGGACCAGGGTCATCTGCATCTTCCATTCGACCGAACAGGCCTTGTCGATCCAGCCGATACTCTTGCCGAGGCTGTCGGGGCCGACCCGCAGCCATTGCTTGTCACGCTGATAAACGTAGAACCGGGTAAAGGTGGGGACAGCCTTCCCCGTGCTCGCGCCGGTGCTCTCGCGCAGCTGACAACCGGGCGTGGTCAGCACGCGCTGGTAGAGCGTTTTCTTGCCTTCCTGCAGCAGGGGTTTTTCCTCGGCGGCCAACGGGGTGGCGAAAGCGCCCATCAGCAGCAACCCAAGCCAGGCCAACCCATGCAGGCACGTACTCGTTCTGGTGTGTTCCATCATTTTTTTCGCAACTCTTCCAGACGCTGTTTGACTTCGAGGTTCTTACCATCCCTGGACTCCACGATCTCGTACCAGTAGGCCGCGGTTTCCGCATCGGCTTCCTTGATGCAACCGCCGGGGGTGAATGTTTTCGGATCGAGCTCGCGCGCATAAGCCAACGCGACGTCGGCATCGCCGGCCTGGCCCTGATAGGCATACAACCGCGTGGCCAATTCACAGCGGCCGGCTTCTTTGGCGCGGGCAATGACCTCCAGCACTTGTTCACTGCTCGGTTTGGTTTTCAGGCAGGCCTGGATGAACGCCATGTCATCGCTGCTTTGCTTGAGGACCTCACTACTGCACTGGGCCAGATGTTCTGGAGCCTGCGTCGCAGTGAAAGGCCAATAGAAGTACCCGACCAATACGGCCGCAAACACTCCGCAAGCAGCAAGCACTGCCCATGGCCACCAACGCCTGGGTGGCGTGCGCTCTTCGCGCGGTTCGTCCCGTAGCGCAATAATCTCTTCCGGCTCTTGAACCTCCTCGAGCGGAACCTTCTCGGGCGCGTGAATGACAGGCTTGTCCCGACCCTCCCCACCTTGAGGGTTTCCAGCGGCGAGCGAAGAAAGGATGGTTCCGGAGATACGCAGTACGCCCTTGTCGCTGACGACACCATCACGCAACTGCACCTCGTAGGTCATCCGGTGATCAAGCAACAAGGGATCGACCAGCCAGGGCCCTACTTCACCGGTCAGCGTATCCTTGGCAAACGCCAGCCCCTGGAGGGCATGCCAGACAGGGGTACTGCTCCACGTCCCATCGGAGTCAAGGTAACGACCATCCTGGCTGCGCCGGACAGTGACCTCCAAAGCGGTCTCGCCGCCCTTCCAGCCAGGCACGCTCAACTCGCCCCGGCCGGGTTGTCCGCTGGCTGCGGCCTTGAGCGTGATGATCATGGCTAGACCGCCCGGGCCGCTGCGAAGGTCGCGATGATCCGCCCCAGTGACTCGTTCTGCTGCGGCGTGATCTCCCTCCCTGCGCTATGACCGGCGTTGTCCGTAGCGATGGTGGCCAGTGCCACCAGCCAATCACCCACATAGCCGCGGGTATGCTCCAACGGTTGGGGCAGCAACTTCGGCAACTGGCCCGCAGCGATTCTCTCGGGCGGCTGGAACAGTTTCGCCCCCGGGTTCGCGCGGCTCTGCGGTCGTTGTTCCAGTTCCATATCGATAAAGCCCAGCCAACCGATGAAGTCCGCCAGGATCATTTTTGCCGTCAGCACCTGACGACTGACCAGCTGTTCGCGCTTGCTGCCCACCTGTTCGGTGCGCACGATGGCTTGCAGCAGACGCTGCTGCAGGTTGAGGCGAGTCGCACCCGTAATGATTTCATCCACCAGGGCTTCGATCGCAGGCTTGGCCAATCCCAGGTAGGTCATCAGGCGCACGTCCTCGGGAATGTGGCGCAGATGACCGATCCACTCACGCAAGACCGCCTGGGCGAAACGCGAGTCGCTGCCACTGGAGCGCACAACCGTGTCAGCCGGTGCCACCGGCACTTGCGGTTCATCGAAGAGGTCGAAGCCATCGTCGCCGCCCAGGTCGGCGCCCAGTTTTACCGCGCTGCCAACACCCTCGGCGGCGGGTACGCCGGAATCCTCCTCACCCGCCCGCAGGTACAGGCCACGCAGTTTGTCATCCGCCAGTTGCATGCGCTGGAGCAGCTCGCCCAGAAGTGCCCGACGCGGCCATATAGCCTCGGAAATCTGTTTGGCGATGCCACGTTTTTTCTCCAGCTCACCCGCGCCTTCAGCCTGGTACCAGCGCCCCAGGCGCGTCTCCAGCTGGTGCAGTACGTCGTCCATTTGCTCGCGGATGCGCACCAGCTTCGTTTCGCGCAGCGCTACCAGTCGCAGGTAGGCGCTGATGCGCCCAATGCCTCCATCGTTCAAGGCCAGCATGGCATCCCAGGCGACGCCGGCATCACGCACATGCTGACGCACCGTCTGGTCTTCACTGAAGGTTTGCCGCATCAATTTCAAGTGTTCATCCAACGCACCGTTGATGCCGACTTCCTGCCCGTCCTTCAGGTCAAGAAAGGCCACTTTCATCCGCGGCTTGCGCACCAGAAAGGTATTGTCGAACGCATTCCCGGCCGCCCACTCCTGAAGCCAGGCGTACTGGCCAAAGCGCTCCAGCATGGTCATTTTCATCATGCCGCCACTGCCCCAGCCAATGCGCAGCAGGTCCTCGCCTGTGTCCAGGTCATTGGCGATGCGTATATCAAACATGGTGATGGCCCAGAGCAGACCGTTCTTGCGCCGGGCACGCTCTTGCGGTGTTGCACCCTGGGTCTTGTCGATCCATCTGCTGAGCACCGGACCGACGCTGGTGACATCCGACTGTTTGTTTGAGGGCGTGCATACGACCAGCACGTTCATTTCCTGGCTGTCCGTATAACGCTCGAACAGATAGGCCACCTTGCCACGCAAAATCAATTGGGCTACCGGGCTGGCTTTATCACGGCCCAATGCGCGTCGCACATCGTCGAGGGATTCAATGTTGAGGCGACCGCGATAGCCGGGGAAATCGAGCAGGTCGACCTCCTCGAACAACGGCTCGCTGGTGGGCTCGGCCAGCGGGAAAACCAACTCTGCAGTCAGTGTCGCCAGTTGCGCCAATGACAGTTCGACTTCTGCGTGCAACACGCCATCGCGCCATGGGCGAACTTTGATTCGCAAGTCGGTGGGTGTACCGAGGCGCTCCAGCATGTCCACGTTCATGATGCTGTCGGCCTGGGACAACCCGCCTTGCGCTGTAGGGCGCACCAAGGCTTCAGCGGGCGCATAGACCCGATCCGGGTTGCCCAGACTGGCTAACGCCCGGGCGAACTCCAGGTAAGCCGCACTCAACTCGGCCAGCTCACCCCAGAAAATCGCGAACAACCTGACGCGATCCTCGACTCGCAGATAGGGTGCAAGCTCCACCGCCACGGGCCAGTAGTAGCCATTGAGTACGGCGAGGGAGCCAGGAAAACTGCTATGCAGATAGTCCCACAACGAGACGACGTCGTCCTCGCTCATACCAGGCACCACCCGCTCCTGGCGTCGCTTGCCCAACTCCTTGAGCAACTGCAATACAGCCGTTTCGTTGATGCGGTACTGCACCTTTTCCGTGTCGAAATCATTGAAGTAAGCGTTGGCCAGGACCTTGGCCAGCTCGACCTCGGCGAACAGCTTGAGCTCCAGCGGGAAGTCGTCCGGGCCCGGTTTGGCCGTGCGACTGAAGCGGGTCACCAGCCCCGTCGCTTCCTTGCCGGAGCCGGGTGGGTTGACATGGGTGAGGAAGTCCAGCCGTTGGCCGCCCAGGTCGGTCTCCAGCATGCCATTGGTACCCGCAGCCAGGGTCGAGATCAGGTAGGACTTGCCCGCTTGCGACAGGCCAAAAAAACCCACCGTCATGGGGCGCTCAGAGGCCGCGCCCAGGCTCGTTGCGCTGTTGCGTATCCGGCGCAGGCTCAGGATCAGATCGTCGGCCTCGTTGTCCAGCCTCGGGGCACTACGGCGTACTTCGCTGATCCAGTTGATCGCGTCACCGGCGCCGGCGTGGATTGCAGCCCAATCCCGGGCCAGGTGTTGGGGTGAGATACGAGTGGTCATTTGCGGTACACACTCCCACTGTCGAGCCAATATTGGGATTCGCCCAACCCCGCATCAGACAGGGTATTGAGCTTCAGGCGCAGGTGACTGCGACTGATCGCGCCCTGGGTCGACTCGGCGCCGACGAACTCGAAACTCTCGCTGCCTTCGGCCGGGTTACGTGACCGGGTGATGCCCAGGCGCACTTTGAGCACCAGCCCCTTGGCAGCCACGTCCTCGCGCAAACGTGCGTTATCGATGCTGAGTATGTACAGCGGCGCAGCCGACCAGCGTTCACTGTCGAGCTGGCGAAAGCCCAGGCGCATGGTGCCGCGCATGTCAAAAGCGGTATCGGGGAGACTGTAGTCCGGGTCGTCCAGGTTGATCCCGGACAAATAGATGTTGCTGTCCTTGATGACGTTGTTGTTGTCGATCAACCCCAGGTACTTGAGCGTCGAATACGGTTTGAAGGCCGCCGCCCGGAAAAAGAAATTAGGCAGCCGCATGCCGCGACTCAACAGGCAGAGCATGGCGCCCACCGCCGCGGTGGTCTTGGGATCGTCGATACAGTCCTGTTTGTTGAACGGATACCAGCCACCGGTTCGGTACTGGTTCAACGGCAGGATGCGGCCCGGCGGCAGCGGCAGCAGCTTGCGAAACAGCGCCTGGATGCCTGGCAATCGCGACGGACGTCCCGTCAGCAGGAGAACATCGCAAGGGTAGCTATAGACGATTTCGCAGAGTGCCTGGATGCTCTTGCCGATGTTCATCCGGTCGCCGATGAAAGCTTCATGGATACGCCTCAAGCTGACATTGAGCGGGATTTGCAGCAGGTCGAAGCCCCCCGCCCCGTTACCCAGCTGCCGGCGCACCGCCGCACTGAAATAATCCAGCACATCCGCGGTGGGCTGCTCGTTGCCAAGCAGCTCGCCGAACGTAGCGCTGACCAGACTGCTCGGCTCCAGCGGGTCGTACGTTTCATAGGCCTTGAGCAGACAAAGGCCGATGGGGCTGAACACTTGCAGGGTCAACTGCTGGCGCAAGACGGCTTCCTGTACGGTCAGCGGTTCACTGCCGATCAGCTTGGAAAGGAGCGGTTCGGGCTTCTCGACCCCGGCCTTGAGCAAGGCGTCGTTCACCGCAGGCAGCACGAACAGGCGGATCACATCCAGCAGGATGTCGTCGCCCGCGATCTTGAAGCCATCGCGAAAACACTGTTCGGGCTTGATGTAGACGTTGTCGCCTTTACCGTCGTCGAGGCTGTAGTCGGTGATCACCAGGTCCGTGGTACCGCCGCCAATGTCGATCGAGGCGATGGTCAAACGGCTCTTGTCGGCCTTGTCGGGCCGCGACATCGTGGCGAAGAACTCCTCGGGGCGACCGGCGAAATTGTTTTGCGTCTCATTGAACAGGTAGACCACCTGGCCGCAGGTGGCCTCATCCCACTGGACGTGCACCTCGGGTAGCCAGGGCCATGCCGTTTCACGGCTCTTCGGGTCCTTGATGTTGATCGACTCGTCCTCGGGATGCCAGCCGAGGCTTTTCCAGACCAGGCCGATGGCCTGCTCCATGCATTTCGAGAATATCTCCCGCTCGGGCTTGGGCATCGACGGCGGGATGGTGAGGATGATCGAGCGCAGGTGACGCGGCACCCTGGAGTGGCTCATGCGCGAACGCTGCGAAGGGCTGTTGATCTGCATCAGCGCCTGCCCCAGCACCTCCGACAGCATGAAGGTCATCAACGAGCTGCGTGAATAGTGTGGATGGAAGACCGGCATGCGATCTTCGACGGGCAGGTTATAGAGCGCCTGGCCGATCTCGTTGATGAGCCCGGCCACGGGCGCGGCAGTCGCATGGGGCTCGGTCTCGGTCTTGACGAAGGCGCAGTTGAAGCGCCAGCCCGGCTCGTAGAGGTCTTGATCCCACAGGTAACGCTTGGGACTGGACAAGCCTGTCGAACCCTCGGTGCCCCGTCGGCGGCTGGCCAAGCGACCCGCCTCGCGGCCGACACGCACAATGGAGGGCCAGCGAAAGGCTTCGCTGCGACCGCTCTGGACCGAGAAATGATCCTTGCCGAAAACCGCTTGAGAGAATTCTACGCGACTCTCGAACGGCTCTGGATAGACCTGTTCCGGCTGGGTCAGGTCGCGCAATTCAAGCTCGTAGCGTTTGCTCAGGCCGTCGCTCTCCTGGGGGTGATCCTCGATCAGGATGCCGCATGTCCGTGAATTGCCCACGTCCAGCACCATGTCCACGGGAATGGCCTTTTGCATGTCGCTGTCACGGTTGGACACCACCTTGATCTCGGGTACTCGCAGCAGGGTCCCCAGCAGATGCAGGAGGTTGAGGTAGTGCGCCTGGTGGTAGAACTCGCGGCACTGCTCTTCGATGTCATCCAGTTGCATGCGAATCGGCGGGTTCTGCGCCTGTTCGGTAAACACCTCGCGCAACCAGCCGTCGACCCAGCGAAGGTCGAGGAACCATCCCATCTCGTCAGCCCGATGGGCCAAGGCGAACGTGGCCCCCACCTTGACGTCACTCTGAGTCGGCGCCAGGTAGGTGGTATCGCTGCGACTGACCAGGACGCTGGTGTCGAAAGCAAAGCAGATACGGTGGGTGTTGCCGTCCTGATCAGGGTCCTTGAGTTCGACGATACGCACCCGTGCCCAGTTCGAAGGGCCGTCGTCAAACCGGCGCGGTGGACTGAAGCGCAAGAACGGCAGCGGCAGCCAGTTGCCCTTGAGCAATCGCAACGATTGATCGATGGCGACACTGTAATCAGGACTGACCGCGCGCCCGGGAAGCGCCGGGTGAAAGTAGCTGTCGCTGCGCTCGTCCAGCAGCAGGCGAGCCATCGGGCCATTCTCGCTCTGACGGGCGAACTCGCCAGGCATTTCATGACGCAGGTCGAGCTTGAGCGCGAAATCCAGGAACTGGATGCCGCTTCCCATGATCAGGGTGATTCTTTCTTCATAATCGGTCGTGTCTGGAAACATAGTGCTGTTCTTCCGCGCTATTGGCTGCCCTGTTTCATCGACATCGGGAACTGCTGGCTCCCGTAGTTACCTGTGCATTGCGCCACCGTTTTCGCCCCCGGCGCACACTTGACGTCGGGCATCGTGTAACTGCTGCCATCCTTGCAAGTGGCCACGCCCTGGTTATTGATCGCCAAGTTGCCACCCTTCATCGAGGCCTGGGCCTTGCCAACGCATTCGACGCCATTACTGGTGCGAACCCGTACTTCGCCGGCGCCATTCTTGAAGTCGTACTCCAACTGTAGCGGGCGCCCGGTACTGGCATCCTGGATACCGGCACCGGCCTTCCAGGTGCCATTGAGAAAATCGGTCGAACCGTTGGCTTGTGCCCCGGCTGGGATGGCCAAGGGTGCGGCATCGGCCCCGTTCTTCTGGCCCGCCTGCTGCGGTGCCGACGGTACGGATTCTGGCTGGGGCGGAGTTGGGGTTTGCTCGGGCGGCGAGGCAGTCGAATCGGCAGGGAGTACCGGTGAGCCGGGAACCTGCGGCGCCAACGGATCACTCGCCGGTAACCCGGCATCGGCAGGAAGCGTTTTGTCGACGTCGGCGGCGGTGTTTTCCGCCGCGCTCCCCGCTCCTCCTTGCACGCCATTGACGCCGACGGTACCCACAGTCCCGGTCGCCGCGCCCTGCACGACATGAGTTTCAATCGGCACGGGTTGAACCTGTGGCGGCGGCAATCCAGGCAAGTCGACTTGAGAAAGGTTCAAGGGCAACTGTACTGACGGAAAACAGGAGCGCATCAGGAACAGCAGTGCCAACAGCAGAAGCACAGGCAGCAACAGCCATAGCCAGCGCCACCAAGGTTTTGTTACACCCTTGCTGTCGATCGGCACTTCACGCTTGGGCGTTTCCATACCAGGATCGCGAACCAAGGTCGGAGCGGGCCGCAAGCCGGACAAAGGATCCCGCTCACGGTTGCCCTCTGGATCAGTGAAGCCCCAGAACGTCACCACGGGCCGGCCATCGACCAGATAGACATGATCGTTGGCGGGGAAATGCACGGTTTTTTCCAACAACCGTCCAAAGACCTGATTCTCCCGGCTCTGCGACGCTGCACGCATCAACTCGCTGGCTGAACGCAGTTGAGCGTGCAAACGCTCCAACCGGGAATAGGCCGAGTCCCGCTCTTCACTGACCGCAGCAGACCAGGGCACCACATCACCCTCGAAAGGCGCATACCAGTCGATGCGATCGCCGCTTTCATTTTTCTGCGGAATGGCCAGGCAGTCGGCGGCCTCACGCCCGATTTTCAACCGGATGGCTTCACGCAACTGCAAGGCAGCGCTATGCACCGGCTGACCTTCGACCCCCAACACGTTGAATTCTTGCAGACTACCGGAACGAAGCAGTGCGCCGTGCATGTGCGGTATACCTTTTCAAGCGGGCTGTAAAATCGCCGACACTCTCAGGCGTTGTATAAGTATACAGGTCTGCGCAAAATCGAGGCTGATCGACGTGCAAAGCCAACATGACAGGACAGAGAATCAATCCAGCCTTGTGTGACTCACCCCCCCAGGAAATCATTTCGCGCTGGTTGATAGCATTCGTCCGCCCCTGAAAAGTAACCCCGTTCTCAGACTGGCGCCGACATCCACGTTCACTATCAGACATGAGCGTAGACCAAAGTGCTCGCCCTTGCGCATGTCCCTGTCAGGACGCCAGGCGGCTGTTTCCGACCACCATCCCCCCTGAAAGCCCCCGTCTTGCGGCGCCTCCCGCCGGTATGCCCCCCCTGCAGCCATCGTCTACGCTTGCCAGATCATGGGTGTTCAGGAGCGATCATGAGCAACTTCCCTATCGTTGCCACGGTACTCTCGATGATATTGGGGCTGTCCGTGACGCGCCTGCTTCTGGGGGCGTTGACGGTGTTCCGCATCCGTCGTGTGGCCAAGCCTGATTGGGTTGCGCTGGTCTGGGCGGCAATGCTTTTCGCCACACAGCTGGATTTCTGGTGGGCCGTCAACGCGCTGCCCGAGATAAAAGGGACATTCTCGTTTCTTGAGTTTCTATTGCTCGTTTTGTTGGCGTTATCGCTTTTTGTATCTGCCGCATTATTGCTGCCAAGCCGAAGCGAGGACGAGCAACAGGGTCTTCGTGTCTACTTTGAACAGGATGGCCGCTACGCCCTCCTGTCACTGTCGACTTATCTTTTCCTCGGGCTCGTCGTGAACGTCGTTTTATTCCGGGCATCGCCGATAGCACTTTGGGGCGCCCTGGATGTCATCATGATCGTGCTTCCTGTCTGCGCGTTTTATGCAAAATCGCGTAAAGCGTATTCGATAGTCACCCTGATTTATGTGCCCATTACCGCGGTTGACTTTGCGATATCACTTTCAGCCTGAACTACGCGAGCTTGCTGGCGATGACGGTGTGTTGGCTGTGCCGGCCTCATCGCTGGCAAGCCAGCTCCTACAGGTTTATTGGGTGTTCCCGGGATTTGTGTCTGGTGGTGATCACCTTGTAGGAGCTGGCTTGCCAGCGAAAACGGTGTGTCAGG